>JRYG01000378.1_pt1 | contig 26708 bp, 18 predicted proteins | sample 235341 | NCBI WGS metagenome assembly JRYG01 (sample SAMN03074218, study PRJNA261478) | activated sludge metagenome | biome: Wastewater Treatment Plant; feature: Wastewater; material: Activated sludge; isolation source: activated biomass of a wastewater treatment plant treating hydrocarbon... ...
CAAACAGCGGGTCGCGTTTGACGATGACTACCGACAAGGTCTGTTCCGGGCCGGTGAGTTCCAGTTCGTCTCTTACAATATAAGGCCCCGGCAGTTGCTGCAGCAGTTCGTAGCCCAGGACATAGACGGTGGAGCCGTCGCAGAGCTGCACCAGGTACAGCGTGTCAGGGTACGCCAAATCCTGGACGTCCAGGTTAGCCATCTGGTTCATGATCAGGGCCAGGGAGGAGTCCTGCTGCTGTTGCTCATAAGGCGTACATCCCAGCGGTTCGAGGTTGCATTCTTCTTCGTTGTTGGTTTCTTCTTTTGGCATAATTTCTTTGAGCGTGCCTTGCAGGCGTTCGCCGAGCAATTGCCCCAGGGTCAGGGTAGCCTTGCTGCCGTCGTTTCTCACCACCTCGAAGGTCTGGGCGCTGCTGCCGATCTGCACCCGGTCAAGCCGGGAATAAGCGCCTTGCAGGATGGGTAGCTCGGATTTAAAGACCCAGCGCGTGCCTATTCCGGGCAGGTACACCTTGTACAACAGCGCCGGGTAGTTGAGCGTAGTCGGCGTCACCGAGGGCATGGCGGCGTCCAGCGCCGCTACCGAGCCGGCCTGCTGTGAGGCCTCGCCGATGGGGTTGTGCAACAGGTTTTTACACGGGGCGTAGTGTACGTTGTAGCGGGTGAAGTTGTGTGTGATGGCTTTGGTGTCCCGGATGTATGCAAAATGCAGGTTGGTCTGAATGATCTCCACCCAGCCGATGCGCGTGGGCGCCCCGCCCGGCGTTTCACCGGCCTGTTCGTAAAACCTGATCCGGCTGAAAACATAGCCGTTGGCCGTCATGCCGAAGTCGTCGTACCAGCCGCTTCCACAGGCGTCAGAGTAGCAAAAAAGTTGTGTGTTGCCCTCATCCGGCGCACCTGCCACCATCCGCGTAATCATCCCGCCGGCGTCAAGGCTCCAGCCCAGGCCTGCCCAGGAGGCCACTTCGACTAGCCGGACACCCGAGCTGTGGTAATTTAGCGATATATTCAGTGAAAGCGGCCCCTCGGTAATTGATTCAATGGGAATAGAAATATTAGGCACGCCGGTATGATGGCTGACAGGAATGTCCACGTATTTTCCCAGCGATGCCGGTGTGGGCGCGGGCATCGCCACTTCTTTGTATAACTGATTGGCAGGTTGGGAAAAGAGTATGAATGGAAAAATAGCTAGGATAACTAGCAGCAATAAAGTTCTTAGGTAATAAGATTTCATTCGTTTTGATATTGGGTTAATAAATGAATTTATATGTCTACTATAAAGAAAGATTATGCTATTATTTTGGAAACGGTCAAAATACAGTATTATTATTTATCGCCATTTTCCTAAAGTATTTTTTTTCTACATGAGCAAGAATGTCATAAGAACCACAAAATCCAGATTTCAGGAAAATGTGCAGTCGAATAGCAGGTTCATACAAGTAAAAGTATAAGTGGGTAGAATAGCTAAAATGTATTATAAAAATTTGGCATACATTTTGCTGCGAATTACTTGACCGGCCCCAATATTAACCTTAACTTGCGAAAAAAACGCCAAACCGGGTTTGTGAACAGTGAACTGACAACCTTTTTTTACCCACAGAGTTAAACGGAGTAAAACGGAGTGATACAGAGTTTTGTTAATAAAGACACACCCCCAAAACCTACAACATAGAACTTACAACGGATAACAGAGAACAGCGCAATGCTAAAGCAGACCATAAGCCAGAAAATGCTCCAGAAGCTGTCGCCGCAACAGATTCAGCTCATGAAACTGTTGCAGATACCGACTGCGTTGCTGGAGCAGCGCATCAAGGAGGAGATAGAGATCAACCCGGCATTGGAAGAAGCCGACAGCAGCGACGCGGATGACTACCCCGAATACGAGCCTGCAGAAGACAACAACTATCAGGAAGAAGGCGAATACGCCCCCGAAGGCGCTGACGAAGAGGATACCTACCGCGAAGATCCTTACGACCTGGGCGATTACCTCAACGAGTATATCGAGGATGATGATCCGAGCTATAAGGTCAAGGGCGATAGCTATGTTGAGGAGGAAGACAGGCAGATGCCCATAGCCGTAGAAAACAGCTTCCACGATTTTCTCGAACAACAACTCGGCCTCCTGGCATTTAAAGACGAAAAAGAACGCACTATTGCCCTGCAACTCATTGGCAGTATCGACGACGACGGCTACCTGCGCCGCGAGATCAACGCTGTTATTGACGACCTGATGTTTTTGCAGAATACTTTCGTTAGTGAAGCCGAAGTGCTGGCCGTGCTCAAAAAAATTCAGCGTTTCGATCCGCCCGGCATCGGCGCCCGCGATTTACAGGAATGTCTTTGCATACAACTCGACAATAAGCTGGAGCAGGCCGAACAACTCCATGACGAGCACGTGGCTGCGCTGCGACTGGCCCGGTCGATTATGCAGGATTATTTTGATGAATTTACCAAAAAGCATTACGACAAACTTATTCGCCAACTCAATATAACGGAAGAAGACCTCAAGGCCGCGATTGACGAGATCGTTCGACTCAATCCGAAGCCCGCCAGCGGTTACTCGGGGGGCGCCGGCAGCCAGTCGAATCAATACGTCGTGCCCGATTTCATCATCACCAATAGCGACGGCGAGTTGGAATTGACCCTCAACTCGCGCAATGCCCCCGATTTGCGCATCAGCGACCAATATCGCGATATGTTGCGCTCTTACAAGGCCAACCTGCGCGGCCGTACGGCCACCCGTACCGAAAAAGAGGCTGTATTATTTATCAAACAAAAAATCGACTCGGCGAAATGGTTTATCGATGCCATCAAACAGCGGCAGCATACGCTGTACAGCACGATGCACGCCATAATGGAATACCAATACGACTTTTTCCTTACCGGCGATCCCAAGCGCCTTCGACCTATGATCCTTCAGGATATTGCCGATATCACGGGCCTGGATATTTCTACAATCTCCCGTGTGACCAATAGCAAATATGTGCAAACAGAGTTCGGCACCCGCCTGCTCAAGGACTTTTTCTCCGAGTCGCTGCAAACCGAAGAAGGCGACGAGGTCTCCACGCTCGAAGTCAAGAAAATCCTGCGCGACCTGATAGAAGCCGAAAACAAACGCAAACCCCTCTCCGACGAGCAACTCACAGCGGCGCTGCAAAAAAAGGGCTACCAGATTGCCCGCCGTACCGTAGCCAAATACCGCGAACAGATGAACCTGCCGGTTGCAAGATTGAGGAAAGGGCTTTAGGGCAAGTCCATATTTTCTCTCAAACGCCTACCCAATCTTCTCTGTCAAGGCTTCTGAAGTGAATCGCTTCAGCCAGGTGTTCAATCTCTATATTGGGGCTATCGGCCAGATCTGCGATTGTCCTCGAGACTTTAAGGATGCGGTCGAAAGCGCGGGCAGACAATTGGAGGCGCTCCATGGCTTTTTTTACGAGCGCAAGCCCGGTGGGGTTCACCTGACAAACCTCGAGTACCATTTTACCGGGCATTTGCGCATTGCAATGCAGATGGGGGTGCGACTCGAAGCGCGCAGCCTGGAGTTCCCGGGCCTTCACCACGCGTTGGGCGATATCGTGGCTGGACTCGGCGGGCCGGTTGAAACTCGACAGCTCGTCGTAGCTTACCGGCGTCACTTCTACGTGCAGGTCGATGCGGTCGAGTAGCGGCCCCGATATTTTGTTCAGGTATTTTTTTACTACGCCGGCGCCGCATACACAATCCTTTTCCGGGTGGTTGTAATAACCGCAGGGGCAGGGGTTCATCGAGGCGATCAATGTAAATCCAGCCGGATAATCGACCGTTGTTTTTGCCCGGGAGATCGTCACCCGGCGTTCTTCCATAGGTTGCCTCAGGACTTCGAGGGCGCCGCGTTTAAATTCGGGTAATTCATCGAGGAACAACACGCCGTTGTGCGACAACGAGATTTCGCCGGGGTGGGGGTTGGTGCCGCCGCCTACCAAGGCTACATCGCTGATGGTATGGTGCGGCGACCGAAACGGCCGGGTCGTGATCAGCGAAGCATTGACGGGCAGGAGTCCGGCAACCGAGTGAATTTTGGTCGTTTCGAGGGCCTCGTTCAGTGTCAGCGGCGGCAGGATAGTAGGCAGCCGGCGCGCCAGCATCGTCTTGCCGGCGCCGGGAGGGCCTATCAGGATCACATTGTGGCCTCCGGCAGCGGCAATTTCCAGCGCTCGTTTGATATTTTCCTGGCCTTTCACATCCGAGAAATCGACGTCGTAGTGATTGCGGCTGCTTACAAATTCCTCACGAGCGTCTACTACGATGGGCTCCAGCTTAATAGCTCCGCTGAGGAATTTCACGGCCTCTTTCAGGTTGTCGACGCCGTAGACTTCCAGGTTGTTCACAATAGCAGCCTCTCGGGCATTTTGTCGGGGCAGGATAATGCCTTTGAAATTTTCCTTTCGCGCCTGAATAGCGATAGGCAAGGCGCCTTTTATGGGTCTCAGGCTGCCGTCGAGTGAAAGTTCGCCCAGGATCACGTAGCGGTCCAATTCCGGCAGATCGACCTGATTGGTAGCGCTGATATAGGCCAGGGCGATGGGCAGGTCGTAGGCTGCGCCTTCCTTGCGCAAGTCGGCGGGGGCCAGGTTAACCACCGTTTTGACTCGGTACATGTGGTAACCCGACGATTTGAGGGCCGCTTCAATGCGTTGAAAACCCTCTTTCATAGCATTGTCGGGCAATCCAACCAGAAAATAAAATTGTCCCGTTAAGATGGGCGTGCCGCCGGCATGAACTTCTACGGCGATAGTGCGGGCATCCACTCCGTGTACCGCACTGGCATACGTTTTCACTAGCATATTGGGAGTTTTTGGTTGCAAAAACAAATAGGATGGAAAATTAAGGCCTTCGCTACAATTGGGTTGGGAAATGGGGCATGAAATTTTTATCAGTTACCGACTTTGCAACTATGCGAAGGGGCGGTTTTGGGTTTTTACTAACTTTGGGGCGCAAATATGACAACGCATGTACTACGAACCTACGCCGGCTTTTGCCCTGGCACAAGATGAGATGGACGAATTGCGTCATTTCAGGAGGCGGTTTTATTTTCCGCAACACGAGGGAAAAGACGTCCTTTATTTTTGTGGCAATTCACTGGGTTTACAGCCCGAGGGCGTAATGGCTGCCCTTACCCGCGAAGTGCAACACTGGCGCGAATACGGTGTTGAGGGGCATTTTATGGGGGAAATGCCCTGGATGGATTACCACAAGTTTTTGCAGCCTCAGAGCGCCCACATTGCCGGCGCCAAGGAAGATGAAGTAGTGGTTATGAACACGCTCACCGCCAATTTGCACCTCATGATGGTGAGTTTTTACCGCCCCACCCGCGAGCGCTTCAAAATCATCATGGAGGCGGGGGCATTTCCTTCCGACCAATATGCGGTGGAAAGCCAGGTGCGTTGGCACGGTTATGACCCAGAAACAGCGATCATAGAAGTTACGCCGCGCCCGGGCGAAGAGACTTTGCGCACAGCTGATATTCTCGACGCCATTGCCCAGCACGGGCCGCAAACTGCCCTGGTAATGTTTGGCGGCGTTAATTATTACACCGGGCAGTGGTACGATATGCCTGCCATTACCGAAGCCGGTCATCGAGCAGGCGCCATGGTGGGATTCGATCTGGCGCATGCCGCCGGCAATGTGCCGTTGCAATTACACGATTGGGAAGTTGATTTTGCCGTTTGGTGCAGCTATAAATACCTCAACTCAGGTCCGGGCGGCCCCAGCGGTGTTTTCGTACACGAGCGCCACGGCGCCAACCCCTTGTTGCCCCGGTTTGCCGGCTGGTGGGGCCACGACGAAAAACGGCGTTTTTTGATGGAAAAGGGATTTCACCCCATGCAAGGCGCTGCCGGTTGGCAGCTCAGCAACGCCCAGATATTCAGCTTTGCCGCCCACAAAGTGAGTCTCGATATTTTTGTCGAAGCGGGTATGCCCACCTTGCGAACCAAGAGCATTCAGCTTACCGGTTATCTCGAATACCTTATCGGGCAATTGAATGCAGAGGGGCATCATTATCGCATTATTACGCCAGCCGATCCCGCAGCGCGGGGCTGTCAATTGTCTATTTTAACCGGGCCTCATGGCAGGAATTTATTTGATTATCTTTCCGGCAACGGCGTCATTTGCGATTGGCGGGAACCCAATGTGATACGGCTGGCGCCTACGCCATTGTACAATTCATATCGCGATGTGTATGAGTTGAGTGTTTTGCTGCGCAAAAGTCCTAACTTCGAGTCATGATCAGGTACCAGAAAGATACCGATAATATTGTTACGCTCATCATGGACATGAGCGAGCGCAGCGCCAATGTCATCAACCACGAAATCGGCGACGTCTTTGTGCCTGTCATCGAACACCTCAAACACGAAAAAGCCCGTGGGGCACTGCGGGGCGTCATACTCACCTCGGCAAAAAAATCTTTTCTGGCAGGCGGCGATCTGGAATACTTATACCGTGCTGAAGAACCGGAAGAAATATTTCGCTTTTGCGAAAAAATGAAAAAATTCCTGCGCGACCTGGAAAGCCCGGGCGTGCCCGTCGTTGCCGCCATTAACGGCGATGCGCTTGGCGCCGGCTTTGAAGTAGCGCTGGCTTGTCACCATCGAATCATCATCGACAATCAGGGTATCCGGGTGGGGCTTCCCGAGGTACAGGTAGGGCTCATGCCCGGCGCCGGCGGCAGTATAAGGCTCATGTGGTTGTTGGGTATAGAAAAAGCCTACCCCGTTCTTTCCGGCGGAATGCAATATAACCCGCACGAAGCGTTGCATGCGGGTATAGTTGACGAGTTGGCCAAAAACCGTAGGGAGATGCTCGAAAAGGCCAAAGCCTGGCTGCTAAAAACTCGCGAAGGGCGCCGGCCCTGGGATCAGGAGGGCCGCTCCATACCCGGCGGTTCGGCCCGCGACCCTGATATTGCCGCGTGGTTCAGGCAGAACAGTGCCGAACAAGCCGCTGCAGTGCCTCCTCACCCAGCCCGTCAGGCTATACTCAGCGTGCTTTATGAAGGCTCAAAAGTAGATTTCGATACGGCATGTCGCATTGAGAGCCGTTACTACACCGGCCTGCTGCGAAGCCGGGCTTGCAAAAATATGATCAAAGCTTTTTGGTTTGATTTTAACAGCATTCGCTCTGGGATCAACAGGCCAAAAGGTTTTGGTCGATTCCGCCCACGCAAGGTGGGCATTATTGGGGCGGGACAAATGGGCTCGGGTATTGCGCTTGCTTGTTTGACGCATGGATTGGAGGTTGTCCTGAAAGATATTTCCCGGTTGGTGGCCGAGCGGGGGCGCGACTATGTGCGCAATTACCTCAACCGCCAGGTAAGTGCCGGCATTTACACTGCCGCCGAACGCGAAGCCATGCTCCTGCGCGTTACTACTACCGACCACTCGCATGATTTTTCTACTTGCGATCTTGTTATTGAGGCCGTATTTGAAAATCAGATGGTTAAACAAAAGGTGACCAAAGAAGCCGAATTACACATGGATGAGTATTCGATATTTGGCACCAACACCATATCGATACCCATCTCAAAATTGGCGGCCTCATCGGCAAGACCTGCGCATTATCTCGGTTTGCATTTTTTTCACCCTGCCGAAGAAGTACCCCTGGTGGAAATTGTTCGCGGCGCTAAAACCTCTGATGAAACGGTAGCCAGGGCTTTTGACTTTGTAACCGCCATAGGAAAAATACCGATAGTAGTAAAAGACGACTGGGGATTTTATGTGGCCCGCGTTCAGAATACCTATTTGCTGGAAGGGGTGACGATGCTCAAAGAAGGCTATCCGCCGGCGCTAATCGAACACCTGTGCAGAAAGGCAGGTATGCCCAAAAGCGCCCTGGCATTGGCTGACGATCTGAGCCTGCCTCTTGTATTGCACTACGAAAAACAAGCGGCAGAACACTACGGCGCCCGCTACATTCAACATCCCGCAGTGCCTGCGCTGGAAATGATGCTCAATGAATTACAGCGCCCCGGGCGTATTAAAAAAGCCGGGTTTTACGATTATACTGAAAACGACGACCGGGTTTTATGGCCTGAACTCGCCAACTATTTTCCTGGGCAAGCGCCAAACGCTAACCATGACGAATTGATAGAACGCTTTCTATTCGCGCAGGTCATAGAGGCGGTATGGTGTATGCAGGAGAAAGTCATACTGTCCATACCCGGCGCCAACCTCGGCAGCATACACGGATGGGGGTTCCCCGCTACCAGCGGCGGAGTCATACAATTTATCAGCAATTATGGCACAACGCGTTTTCTTGGCCGTTGCAAGTATTTTGAACAGCGTTACGGTCCGCGATTTAAGGCGCCGAAGATACTACGCGAGTTGTGAGTTGACGGTAAAAAAAGACCATCTCCCAGCATGCACTATCTCTCTTCCACTACTATCAGTTCAGCTCGATAATCCTTAGGCGGAATGTTATTGGCCGTAACGGGATAGGGCGTCACTTTGCGCAGTTGGAGCATGTAGCCGTCCATACTTCCGAAGGCGCTAACGGCGGGATTGGGGCTCAATCCGAGCGTAAGGCTGACGCCATTGACTTCCATGACCGCCTTGACTTCTCCAGCCCAGAAACAGTCGACCTCGGCGGGGCAGCGGCTGTCAACGATATCTTTTAGTACAATTGTAGGAGCGCCTGCGCTATTTTCAGCGGTTTGGCCGATAGCCAATTGGAAAGGTTCACCCATTTTGTAAGACAATTTGTCGATGGCGTCTTTTTTGCAGCCGGCCAGCATTAGTGCAAGCAGGCCAAATATCCATATCTTTTTCATGGTGTCCGTTTTTTATTGCCATGGCCATCACCAGCCATTGTTGCAATTTAACAAAAAAGAAAAAGCAAAGCCAGTAAAGAAGTCCGTTCTCGCTATTGATTTTTGTCAGTATTGCAAAAAAAATCGACAGGATGAGTAAATTGCTCAAAATACCTGACAGTTTAAAGCCTCCAACTATGTACCACCACGTTTTTGAGCAACTTGATAGCAATGGCAGGGTGTTTAGTGTTTTACTGGAGGGGCTTTCTGCTGACGTATACCGTTGGAAGCAAGCTCCTGAAAAATGGTGCCTTCTCGAAATAATTTGCCATTTATATGATGAAGAGCGCGAAGATTTTCGCGCCCGGTTGCGGCATGTGCTTGAGCAGCCTGAGCAACCCTTACCGCCTATCGATCCGGCAGGTTGGGTAAGTGCGCGGCAATACCTCGGCCAGTCATATGAGGAAAAACTGACTGCTTTTCTAATCGAGCGTAAAAACTCGGTACAATGGCTGCGATCACTACAATCGCCGGCGTGGGATAATGCCTGCCTGCACCCCAAATTGGGGGCTATGAGTGCCCACCTGTTTCTATCCAACTGGCTGGCGCATGATTATCTTCACATCAAGCAAATCACGCGTCTTAAGTACGACTACCTCCGGGATATCTCGGGCGAAGCCTTATCGTATGCCGGCAACTGGTGAGTACCGGTAGTTTTTGCAAAAAACTTCTCAGCGAGGTGCAATTTGCGCATCGTGGTGCGCTTTTTGGTTTGGTGGTCCTGCATACGCCGCAAAATATCGTCGAGCGCATGAGTAGCTTCCACCACGTGATCGCCTTTATTGAGCATAATACATTCGGCGCGCTGGCCCATGGCTGCGTCGGTCACTTCAGCGCGAGTAGGCAACCCCTGCTTGGTAAGTCCTTCGAGCACCTGGGTAGCCCAGATTACTGGTACGTGGGCGGCTTCGCAAACCCATAATATTTGTTCTTGCAATTCTGCCAATCGGCCAAATCCACATTCGATAGCCAAATCGCCGCGGGCGATCATTACGCCGCAAACGGGGGTGCGCATGGCGGTGAGGATCATCTCCGGCAGATTATCAAACCCCTGGCGGGTCTCAACTTTTATCACTACGCCGGGAATGCGGTTGCTCAGTTTTTGCATTTCGGCGATGACCTGGTTCACATCGTTGGCATTGTTGGCAAACGATAGTCCTACCATGTCGGCATTTTTGACTACAAATTTCAAGTCTTCCACGTCTTCAGGGGTAAGTGCGGAAAGCCGGAGGTTGGTTTCGGGCAAGTTAATGCCTTTTTCGCTGCGCAGTTTTTCGCCGCCGATTTTAGCGTGGGTGATGCGAACCTGCACGTGGCCGGCTTCTATGCGCTCGATCAGCCCCCCGATTTTGCCGTCGTCGAACCAAATGGGTTCGCCAGGTTGAACGTCGTCGAGTACTTCGGGGATTGAGCAGCCGATAACGGCGTGTTGGAGTACCTTTCCAGTTTCGTCGGTCACTGCCGGGCGGCCTGGCGTATTGTTGCGGGTGAGCAGCAGTATATCCCCTGCCTTCAGGGCTATGGGCTGTTCGCGGTTGGGTACTTCGGATAGTTTGGCGTGATGAGCTTTGTGTTTGTGTTCCAGGCACAGTTCGATGCCCTCTTTAAGATAAATGGTTTTGTATAGTTCAACCAGGCAGGCGCCGTCTGCCACGTCGACAATTTTCATTTTGCGTTTGGCGTGCCGGGCATCTCTGAGCGCAATAGTATCTGCCTGGCGGCATTTAGCCAGCCATTGGCCGTCAACCGGCAAGGCGGGAATATTATCGGGGAGGATGGGGGCTTTTTCTTTATCGAAAAGCCACAACCTGGCCGGAGCCAGCACTTGCCCCCACTCGTCGCGCCGGGGGCGTAATTTGAGTACGGCGGGGCCGGGTTCAAGCGGCCCGGTTCTCAATTTGGGGCCGCCCAAATCCATCAGGATGCGGCATTTCAAGCCGGAAATCTCTTCGGCACGCCGAATATTGGCAATAATTTTTCCCCACACTGCCGGGTTATCATGTGCGCAATTTATACGGGCGCAATTCATACCGTTTTGCAGTAGTTGAAGCGCCAACCGGTAGTTATCGGCCGCTTCGGTGGGCATCGTTACCATGATACGCACGCGGCGACCGCTGGGTGTTTCGCCCAGCAGCGCTTCGGTATTTTCCTCGAGCAGACGGCGGCCGTCTTCAAAGCAGACCGCCGGCTTTTCGCCGGGGTCCCAGGGTTTATTCAACAACTCGTGCATAATGCGCAATAGCGTATCAAGCGTGGCATGCACCTTGCGCTCGGCGCGGCCCAATGATGATAAGGCCCATTCCGATAACTCGTATTGCAGGGGGCGCACTTCGTGTAAGCGCAGGGCCAGGTATTGAAGCAGGTTGCGGGCGCTATTGCGATAATGCGGATGCAGGTGGTCCAGACCGCCGTATGTTTTTTCTGCCAATAATACTTCATTGCGCAATTGGAGTACTTTTTCGGTGAGCTCCTCCAGATTCGGGGGGATACAGGGCATCTGCTGCCGTAGGGCAGTAATGGGCGTTGTCATGACAAATGCATATTTTAAAGATAAATATCTGTACCGGCACACAAAAAAGAAATGACTTATAGCAGGGTAAGCGTTAATTGACGATTTTTTAACATGAAAACGCCGGCCAGGCTGTAGCCCGCGCCGGCGATGGATTATGTTTAAAGATGGTTGGTTTTTGATCTGTTAACTTTTATCGCCCATGCCCAGTGTCCAGCCTATGGCTGCACCGCCCAGTGCGCCCATGACAACCCATATGACTATGTCTGCAAAAGTTGAGGTAAGGTTACTGATATTTGTAGTGCCGTACATCATAAAATCAACGCCCCCGGCAAACAATAGCCCGATAGTAGCTCCGGCCTTCAGGCCGCCCATAACGGTATTAATGCCGGCCCAGCGAAGGAAAATATAGGTATACAAAGCGCCGGTGAATAAATTGCCCAGGATCAGGAAGAGCCAGTCCATCTCCACTTTATTCACATTAGTAGCCGTACCGGTGTTGGCTTCAAAAAATTTCATAAATAACATGCCATAAAAGACCCATCCCAGAAGGAAAAAGGCAACGCCTCCAGCCAATGTTCCGAGTGCAAATTTTTTGGTATCCATTTTGTTTTGATTTAGGTGAAAGGGAATAGTAATTTCAATGTAAAAATAAACAAATAGCAGTGAAATATTCTAATTAATTATTCATTTTCAAAATAAAAATATATATCTCAAATAATAAATTGCGCGATCTGCATTTTTGCCGTATGTTGTAATTTGGGAAAAAACTAGTGAAATCAACAATCAATAAATCGACTATGACCCGAAGAGAATTACTCAAGCATATTGCCGTATTAACCGGGGCTTCTGTGATCGGCGCCGATTTTTTCCTGACGGGTTGCAGCTCCGAAGGCGATCCACCCGGGCTATTCAGTGCCGCCGATGTGGCCTTGCTTGACGATATTGCCGAGATCATTATTCCCCGAACTTCAACTCCGGGCGCCAAAGACGCCCAAACCGGCGCTTTTATGGCCGAATTCGTAACGTTTTGCTATGAACCGGCCGAGCAGGAGGTAGTAAAATCCGGATTAACGGCCGTTACCGCTGCGGCCAAGGCTCAATACGACAAGGCATTTACCGGGCTTGAGCCTGCTCAACAGGCGGCGCTATTGACAGCAATTGTTGCAGAGGCCAAAGCATACAATGCTCAACAAAGGGGCGATTTTATTCCGCATTATTTTACGTTGTTCCAGCAGCTTACATTGATGGGCTTTTTCACTTCGGAGCAGGGTTATACGCAGGTGCTGCGCTACGAGATGATCCCCGGTAAGTATGAGGGGTGTATTGATTATAAAAAAGGAGAAAAGGCCTGGGCTAATAATTGAAAAAGGTCTTTGTGCAGGCGTTGACAGCTTTTACGGGCCGCCGTTTGTATACGGCGGCCCGTAACAAGAATTACGGTTTTTCGGCATAATCAACCACCAAATGGCAGAAAGCCTTCACGCCAAGCGTAAAGCCGCTTTCATCCAGCATAAAGCCGGCGGTATGATGCTCGGGCGCTTTTTCTATAGGCATATCTTTAGCCATGCCGCCCAGGAAAAAGAACAAGCCGGGAATTTTGAGCTGGTATTCTGCAAAATCTTCCGCTCCGGTAATGGGCAGGGTGACTTTCACATTTTCCTCGCCGGCAACGGCCTCCAGTGTCGGCAGCATTTTGCGGGTGAGTTCGGGGTTGTTAAAGGTGATGGGCGTTGCCTTTGTTATCACCACATCAGCCGTCGTGCCCTGGCTTTCGGCTATGTTCGTTACTACTTTCCTGATATTTTCGTGTACTTCTTTTTGCACCTCGGGGTCGAGGGTGCGAATGGTGCCCCGCATTTCCACAAAATCGGGGATAATATTGCCCCGGTTGCCGCCTTCAATACTTCCGATTGACACCACAACAGGGGAATCAGTGATGGGCGTCATACGGCTCACCACGGTCTGCAAGCCGGTAATGATATATCCCGCAGCGGTGATGGGGTCGTTGCCGCCCCAGGGACGCGAGGCGTGCACGCCTTTGCCGTTGACTTTTATATACAGGTGGTCTGCGCTGGCCATCACGCCGCCGGCGCGATACCTGATCACTCCTGCCGGCGTCATAGAATTGATATGCAGGCCGAAAATGACCTCCACTTTGGGGTTTTCGAGAACGCCTTCGTCGACCATCAGTTCGGCGCCGCCGCGTTCGCCGGCTGGCGGGCCTTCTTCGGCGGGTTGGAAGATAAAGACGACGGTGCCGCGCAGTTGTTGGCGCACTTGCGACAGCACTTCGGCAACGCCCATGAGTATAGCCACGTGGCTATCGTGGCCGCAGGCGTGCATGACGCCTACCTCATGGCCGTTGTATTCGGCTTTGGCTTTTGACGCAAACGGCAAGCCGGTATTTTCGGTGATAGGCAGACCATCCATATCGGCGCGCAGGGCCACCACCGGGCCGGGCAATCCGCCTTTGAGGATGCCTACTACGCCGGTTTTGCCCACACCCCTGCGCACTTCGTCGAGTTTCAGGTTTTCGAGGTGTTCTGCAATGACTTTCGAGGTGCGAAACTCGCGGTTCGACAATTCGGGAAATTCGTGAAAATCGCGGCGCCAGGCGATTACTTTGGGTTCGATAGCTTCAGCCAGCTTGTCGAGCCGGACTTTGATCTGGGTATCGTTGGATTGCCTGGCATTGTTTTTTGGCTGTGCGACACTGCTGTTTACTGCCACAAAAGACAAGGCGACGATGGCGATTAGAAGTTGTTTGCGATGCATCATGATTGTTTTATTACAAAATAAGCTATTTGCTGCGAATTAGACTTTTGGTGTGAACTGCAACTCCACCCGAATGGATCAGCATCAGCCGGTAGCGGTACAACCCCGGCCCTTGCAGCAACCATGCAGGCAATACGGCCCGGTAGGCGCCGGGCGACTGGACTTCATCAACCAGCAGAGTAGTCAATTGCCCCGTAGCATTCCACACTTCCAGGCGGGCATGGCCCCCCTCGTAGAGCTCATAGGGAATGTACGTAATGCTTTCAAACGGATTGGGCTCATTTTGCCCCAATTGAAAGTAAACGGCTGCGGGTTCATCGACAGCTACCGGCATGCATACCAAACCCGACAGTTCAGGGCAGTAAATGCGTTCGGCCAGGGTACAGTCCAACACAAAGGGATTGCGCTTGCCGTTTTGGTAAGGCGCAATAAGATGGGTGCGCATCCATTCCGCTTCATCCACAGGATCAAGGGCGTGCCATTGGCAAAGGTCGGCGCGTTGCTCAGGAAAGTATTGGTTGTCGGCCTGGTCGGCCTGCATGCGGTACATCGTATAAAAATAAAACATAGCCCGGGCCACATTGCCTTTGTGGTCTTCGCGCGGCTCAAAACGCGTGTCGTTGACTTCACTATACAAGTCAATATTATTTTGGGGAATATTGCCGGTCATTACCCCCTGGTAAAACCACTTTTCGGTTTCATTATCCGGGATTTCTCCGAAGGCCAGGTCGGCGCGAGCAGCATTTACATCTATGCGGGTGGCATAGAGGTGGTGCATGTCGGCTTCGGCATTGCCCACATCGGCGCCTTTGCCCCTTGGGTAGGTGTGTTCGGTGTTTAGCCCATTGGGGCCGCCGTTCATGAATGCCGCCGTAGTAGGGTCGAGCGCCGGGTCGAGGTAGATGGTAAACCCGGTGTAAACGCAAGACAGGCTATCGTTTTGTCCATATACCCGTGAGAAAAGGGTGTCGCGCGATTGCGCAAAGGGCAGCACCGACAGCGGTTTGTATACGGTAATGACCTGCTCCAGCAGCTCGTCGCCCTGTAAAGCGGGGAAAACGGGTTGGTGGTATTGGGCACGCAGGGGAAATGCCGTTAGGGCCCAGATGGCGATCGAGAGGAGAGGGAGGGAGGAGGGGGTGAGGGGGCGAGGAGGCGATTCCTTGTAGCCGATAGTTGACTGCCTGATGTCGGCTCCCAATATTTCCATTGTCTTAATTATCATGATGTTGCTATTTGTCAGAAGGCCGTTTTTTTTTATTCAGGATGAAAACTAGCAATATTTTTATTTTTACGGGTAATGTTTTCCTGAATTGGGTATTAACATCAAAAAAAACAACTTATGAAAACCATCATCGTTTTTTGCCTGGCATTAATTTCCGCAAATGGAGTATGGAGTCAATCAAGTGAGGAGATGCGAGTAGTAGAAGTCATGCCCATGTTCCCTGGATGCGACTCAATAGAAAACCCTGAAGAGAGAAAGAAGTGCGCTGATAGAAAAATGCTGGAGTTTCTTTATTCTAACTTGAAGTATCCGGAAGTAGCACGAACCAATAATATTGAAGGCACGGTAATTGTCAATTTTGTAGTAGAAAAAGACGGCAGCATTAGCAACGAGCAAGTGATTCGCAGTGTCAGTGCTGAAATCGACGAAGCGGCTTTGGACGCCGTCAGGGAGATGCGCAACCAAAACATACTCTGGCATCCGGGTTTGCAAAGTGGGAAGCCGGTTAGGGTGACGTTTAATATGCCGTTGCGGTTCAAGCTGGAAGACAATAATTCCAAGTCGAAGAAAAAGAAAAACTGATCTACGGCTGTTATTGGCATTGACATTGAGGGCGATTCATATTTTCCTGGTCAATACCGCGGTGATATTCGCGCGCTAAGTATCTTTGTAGGGATATGAAAACAGCGCCCGTCCCATTCGCAAAATTGTCCTATGTCGCCAAATGCATACTGACCGTGCTGATGGTGTGGCTGTATGGCGGTTTGGCCGGCGCGCAAAACGATCAATACCAGATTAAGGTATACGATTTTGAAGACGGCCTCAGTCACCGAAACGTTTTTAAAATTCAGCAAGATGCCCTGGGATTTATTTGGATAGCCACCATCAACGGGCTCAATCGCTTTGACGGCTACGAATTTGTTCAATACCACAGCCGCTCGCCGCAACATCGCATTCCGTTTGATGCCATCACGGATATGTTAGTTGACGGCGATAATCGGCTATGGCTGGCCAACCCCGATTTTTTGTCGATCATGAATCCGGCAGATGGCAGCACACATAGCGTTCGATTAAAAACTGATGAAAAAGTGCGGCGTGAGGCGATGGTTCCCCATAGTTTGTTTCTCGATCGCGACGGCGCCATGTGGAGTGCCATCTACAATGAAAAATCGGGCGGCAATACGCTGCTGCGTACGAGGCCAGGAGGCACGGCACAGGCTATGTTGGAATTGGATGGCGCCTACGCCCGGCGGCCGATGGCCCGCCTGGGCAGTATGCTGTATGTCGGCGCTTTTGAAAACGAGTTGTGGAAAATGCATCCCGACGGGCGCTTGTCTGGCAAAATAGAACTCCCCTTTCGAGGCAAAGACCGCTCGCAATCGCGAATTGTACAATTACAGGAACGCAACGGCATACTCTGGATTTTGCTAGCTAACGGCCATGTATTTTCACTAGTTGACGGCAATAGCAGCCCTGTGCCCCATCCTGTTAATAAACGGCTGCCCCGCATTGCCCAGGCAGGCGCCTTGTTTGTAGAGCCGGAAGGGAACCTCTGGGTTGGCGGCGCCGGCACGCTTTGGTATTACGATGCCCTCAGCGGACAGATGGTAGACTACGACGATCCGATCCGCCAAATTGTAAAAAATATATGTACCTACCGGCAGATATTCAAAGACCGTTCGGGCGTTGTATGGGTCGCCTCCGATTTTGGCGCCGTAAAAATCGTGCAATCCAACAACCTGTTTTCCCATTATCTCAGCGGCGGCAGCGAATATTGCAGCAACGTATATTGTAGTACCCGCGGCATTACTGAAGACGACCAGGGGCGGATATACATCTCCTACTACAACTCCATTCATGTGCTGGATCCGCGTATCAATTCCCTGCGTCCGCTGTTCCCGTCCAATGATTATTTTAATTATCCTTTCGGGTTATTATATCACGATGGCGCGTTGTGGACCGGCAACGGTTGGCGTATTGATTTGCGCACATTGCGGGTAGATACCGTATTTAACATACCGCACAGCGATCTGGGGGCAGTGGCGATTGATAATGAGGGGGTAATGTGGTTTGGCTGCGAGTATGCCTTGTTCAACTACCAGCCGGCCACCCAAAAACTGACAAAATACAGCGACTATCAAGGCAAGTGGGATAGTCTTGACGGGCGCATCAGCTATGTATATCAGGGCAAGACTGGCGGCCATGTATGGGTGGGCACCCTCAATAACGGCTTGTGGCGGATAGACCCCAAAAAAGGGCGGATGAAGCACCTGGAAGAAGGCCGCGGCCAACTGCGGCACAAGCAGGTCAATGCCATTTACGAAGACAACCAGGGAAACCTCTGGATTGGCACCGCCGACGGCCTCCACAAGCTGCATCTCGCCGACGGCAAAATGAAAGTGTATACCACTGAAAACGGCCTTCCAAACAATTTCATCAACGGCATGTTGCCCGAAGGCGACTCCTGTCTGTGGGTGAGTACCGACAACGGCTTGTGCCGTTTCCACCTTAAAAAAGAAAACTGCTCCAATTTTTTTGCCCACGACGGCTTGTCGGCCAACGAGTTTAACCGCATCTCTTTTTACAAATCGCGCGACGGGCGTATGTATTTCGGCGGGCTCAACGGCGTCAATGCCTTTTACCCCAGCGATCGATTTACACAACGCAAAAAGGTGCAGGTAGAATCGCCTTTGCTGCTTACCAATTTTTCGATGTTTAGCGGCGACAGTCTGCTGGTGCGCAATTACGGCATTGGCAACAACCACCTCTTGTCGCTCAGCCACCGCGATCAAATGTTTGCCTTTAGCTTTGCCATGGCCGACTACAGGCACCCGTTGCAAACCCAGTTTAGCTATATGCTGGAAGGCTACGAAAAAAACTGGTCGCTCCCGTCCACTATCAATACTGTGCGTTATACCAACATTCCCGCCGGCGCCTATACTTTCAGGGTGAAAGCCCGCGCGGGCCGCGACGAGTGGAATAGCAATGAGTTGGCCCTGCGAATTGTGATCCATGAAGCCTATTATCGAACCTGGTGGTTTCGCTTAATATGCGGACTGGCCGGGGCCGGCATCATATGGGGCATCTTGCGCTATCGCATCTATACCATCCAAAAACACGAACAGGAACTCGAGCAACTCGTAAAAGCGCGTACGGCCGAATTGGAAGTCGAAAAACACAAATCCGAAGAACTGCTACTCAATATCCTGCCGGTTGAAACGGCTGAGGAACTCAAGCAATTCGGGTTTGCCAAGGCCAAAAGGCATGAGATGGTGACGGTGATGTTTTCCGATTTCAAAGGTTTCTCGCGTATCTCCGAACAACTTGAGCCCGAAGAACTGGTTGACGAAATTGACTTCTGCTTTCGCACCTTCGATGAGATCATCGACAAACATGGCCTCGAAAAAATCAAAACCGTCGGCGATGCTTACTTGTGCGTCGGGGGTATAGGCGAAGGGCACGATAACGAGGCTATACAAATAATAGAAGCGGCGCTGGAAATTCAGCAATTTATGGCGGCTCTTGCAGAAGAAAAAAAAATACAGCAGAAGCCCTATTTCGAGGCGCGCATCGGCATTCATACCGGGCCTGTTGTAGCCGGTATTGTGGGCATCAAAAAATTTGCATACGATATATGGGGCGACACTGTGAATATTGCATCCCGCATGGAAACATATGGAGATGTAGGGAAGGTAAATATTTCGGAAGCGACCTACCAATTGGTAAAAAACCATTTCCACTGTGCTTATCACGGGCAATTCACTGAAAACAGCGGCGCTGTTAATATGTATTTTGTAGAAGAATACGCTGGCAAGTGATTTATGCCGTAATTTGGCTCCCAAAAAATAAGCGATGAGACTGCTCCTGCTTTTTGTAATGGCCATTTGGTTGTCGGCTTGTGCCGGCGATTCCAGGGAAAATCAACAAAACGACGAAACCTCCACCTCCACCCAGGCGCCTTCGTCGGGTGATGCCAACCTGCCGTCGCAGCCGGCTTCACGTCCTTCTGAATCTGCTACCCCCGATATATCCAAACTGAAAACGCCTGAAGAGGCCATGAAAGATCTCAAACCAAAAGCTCACAACGATAGCAAGGAACCCATTCTCATCAAAGGGGTCAACCTCACTATTCCTGTGCGACGGTCAATGGCCGCTCACGGCAAAACCATTTATGATTCGTCTTGCGCTTCGTGCCATGCGCTGACTGCCGAGCGCATCAAAGCCTCGGGGTTTGCCGGCATCACCAAACGCCGCCGCCCTGAATGGATCATGAATATGGTCACCGGCGTGCCCACTCAACTTGAAGCCAATGCCGCCAAAGCCGCGCAACTCGAACAGTGCCCCACCAGAAAACCCGATAGCCGCCTCAATGTGGTGAAGGCCCGCGATTTCCTGGAAATGCTGCGTATGAACGACGGCGAAAAAACGGATTAATACCCCGTCATTGTTCGCTGATTAGAGGAATCCGAACGGTAAATAATTCGGGCCCAGCTTCTACTACTACCTCGTCATTGGTAAAAAAAGAGTAGCGGTGTTTGATATTTTGAAGACCGACCTGGGTGGAGGGCATTTTCTGTTTTTTCTTTTGTAGATTATTGCGCACAATGAGCCAATGATCGTTTTCTACAAAAATCTCGACAGTGAGGGGCATCTGGGAAGATATTACGTTGTGCTTGATAGCATTTTCAATGAGTATCTGCAACGACAGGGGCACAATCTGCCGCTTGTGCAAGTGGCCAGGAATATCAAGGCGCATATGAAAGCTATCGCCAAAACGTTCCTGAACCAAAAAAACGTAGGACTTTAAAAAATCGAGTTCTTCGTCTAGCGGAATGAGCTGACGGTCTCTGATTTCGAGAATGTAGCGATAAACCTTGGATAGTTTTTCAACAAACTTGACGGCTTTTGGGGGATCTTCCGGAATGATGTAAGCCAATGTATTGAGGCTATTAAATAAAAAATGAGGATTGACCTGGTTTTTTAGCCCCTCTAATTGCGATTGCATATTCTCCCGCCGCAATTGCTCGGCTTCCACAATGGAGCGCCGCCAGCGATCGTACAAAAATATGCTTTCGTAAATCGCCGAAACCAAAGCGAGAATGGTAAGCGAGGCTACGTTGTAATCAAAATCCCTTACCTCTGTATAGTCGTGTTTATGAAAAAAATGTAAAAAAAAGTTCAAGATGAAGTAAGCGACTATTGCGGTAGCTATCGTATATATCACGCGTTTGCGAACCTGGCCATGCTCCGGAAAACGCCTGCGCATAAAAATGAATAAATAACGGATAGAAAACCAATAGGTAACGGTATACATAAGCGAGATGCCCCATTTGGGAAGGTAGGGGGTAAAACCCTCGGCAAGCGTTGCCCGTAAAAAAAGCAGCGGCACCAAAAAGGATACAATAGGTATGCCGACGAGCAGCAAAACCGTATCGTCAAACCCGAGTACATCTTTTATTTTTGCCTTGTAGGCTTTCATATCCTTACTGTTGTCTGTTGTCGGTTCTCCGTTATTCGTTAGAGAACAGCCAACAGAGAACTGACTAAAACTGCACCCTATACATAATATCGGGGAAAAAGCCCGATTGCAATACGTCGTTTACCTGGTTGGTGACGGGGTTATAGCGTTTGGCGAAGATATTCTCATTATTGGTGATATTCTGCAAGTCGATAAAAAATTGCTGGGAGAATTTGCGCTTTTTGCTGTTGAGTTGAAAGCCGAATTTGAAGTCAAGGCGCAAGTAGTCGTCATAGCGGAGACTAAAGGCCTGGTCTTCGAGCAATACTTCCTCGCCAGCAGCCTGTGAAGCTTCGAGGTTGACGGGCGTGTAGGGGCGACCGCCGGCGGTGGTGAATTTTACGTCGAAGGTGAGGGCGTTGCGTTTGTCGCGACCAATTTTGATTTCTTTGCCGGCCAGCACGTTTACTACGTAACCATTGTCAAATGCGGTAGATCGCTGTATGCCGTCGCTGCCTTCATAGGAGGCATCAAACACCGACGCTGTTAACAAACCGTAGTAACCTTTGCTGAAGAATTTTTCAATGGTTAGTTCGAGGCCGTAATTGACGCCTGTGCCCGCATTGACCAGCGATCCTTTTTCCGGGAAGACAAAGTTGGCGCCTGCGTTGAGCAGGGAGAAACTGCTGGGGGTTTGTTCTACCGGCACATTGTCGATGAGTTGATAATACACTTCAGTTTTCAGCCGCCAGTCGGGAGCCAGTCGGCTATCGTAGCCCAGTACAAAGTGATTGCTGCGGGTGAAGTCGAGATTTTTGTTGGTGGCTTCAAAAACACCCGGACTGGTTTCGCTTTTGAAGAAAAATATGGGTAGAGGTTGCATTTGGTGGTGCAATCCGTAGCCCAGGTTGAGCGTATGGCCGGGCGTAAATTGCCAGTTGAGCGCCAGGCGAGGTTCAACGGCATAAGAGTTATTGAAGTCGAGATATTGGCCATGCAGGCCGGCGTTAAGTGTCCACTGCCTGTTGAGGCGGTATTGCCCCTGGGTATAGAGCTCGGCGAGATTCATGCCGCCGTTGAAGTCTCGCACGGTAGCCCAGTCGGGTTCGCCGTCGCCGTCGTTATCGGGGCGGTTGTCGCGGTCGTCTACACGGGTGTCAAGGGCCATGTGCTGGGCGATAAAACCGGTTCGCAAGGTGAATTTGGCGTTGAATTTTTTATTCCAAAAAGAAGAAAGCGCATAAGTATTGGTTATGTCTCGCACTCGCGTCACGGGTAACAGTTGGTTATCACCTACGATATTATCCTGATCGAAGTCGGTTTGTGCGGTAGAAGCCGAAGCTACTGTGCGAATGTAGCCGTCTTTGCCCACCAGAATATTGTGGCGAATGCCTGCAATAGCGAGCCGCGATTTGGCGAAGGCATTTTCGTTGGGATTGGCGAAAAGGTCGGTTTCATCGATTTCGTTGCCCAGGAAGTCTATATTGCTGGTACCGCCAAGGCCGAACAGCGAGAATTTGCCCGCCTTGCTGTTGGCGAAGTCTAGTTTGAACGACAAATCCCGGTAGTTTGGGGTAGCGTTGGTGCCTACGGGGATACCTGCAGCATCGGCCAATTGCACAAAGGAATGACGGTAGCTGGCAACNNTTTTTTTGGCGTTGAGGGGGCCCTCTGCCATTGCTTCGAGGCCGCTGAATGCCGCCATCTGCAGGGTATATTCAAAGTTGTCTTTGTTGCCGCTGCGAAATCCGATGTCAAAAACGCCGGCCAGCGCGTTGCCGTATTCGGCGGGAAACGCAGAGGTGAGGAAGTCAGAGTTGGCCAGCAAGTTGGGATTCAGCGCGCTTACGGGCCCGCCTGTGGTGCCCAGAGTGGCAAAGTGATTGGGGTTGGGAATGGGGATGCCTTCCAGGCGCCACAATACGCCGGTGGGCGAGTTGCCACGTATGACGATGTCGTTGCGCGAGTCGTCGGCCACCGATACGCCGGCGAAGTTGCCGGCCAGCCGCGCTACGTCGTTGCGACCGCCGGAATACCGGGTTACTTCTTCCAGACTGAAAGTGCGCGCGCTGATAGTGGCCAGGTCGTTGTTGGCTTTGTCTTTTTCTACTGTGGCCGTAACGACTACTTCCTGCATATCAACTACCGACTCTTCGAGTTTGACTTCGAGGTAGACTTCCTTGCCTGCCGTTACTACTACGTTGGGCAAGGTGACTGTTTCATAACCCAGGTAGCTGAATCGCAGCGTATGGCGACCAACCGGCACATTGCCGAGTAAAAATTGGCCGTTTTCGTCGCTGGTTTCACCGCGCAACGGCTCAACGCTGATCAATTCAACGGCTACTCCGATGAGCGGAGTTTCCGACTGGCGGTCAAACACCAGGCCTTTTACGTTCTGACCGGCGGTTTGTGCCTGTGCCATTTGGGCGAAAGCCGCAATGAGCAAGAAAATTAATATCGAAATCCGCTGCTGTCCGATAGCGTGCTTTTTAAAAAGGGCAGTAAGTATTTCTGGTAACATGGGTGTAAGTTTTTTGAAAAAATAATATGATCCTGCTGCAAACATGCGGCAGTATTTGACCCCATGCCAGCGAATTCCTGTGAACTGTCGATATGGGCGGTTGAATTGCAGGTTCACAAAATTGAATTGAAAGCATCAATGAACCCGCAATAATTAATACCTTGGTTTGATAAATGAACACCTAACGACTCATGCAGCAGGACAACTCCGTCAAACTAGCGCGCACTATCGGCCTGTTCATGGCCTGTGTGCTTACTGTAAGCTCAATTATCGGTTCCGGCGTATTTAAAAAAGTGGCGCCTATGTCTGCCGACTTGCAAGCGCCTTTATGGGTATTGCTGGCCTGGGTTGCGGCGGGCATCGTATCGCTGGCGGGAGCTTTGTCGGTAGCAGAAGTATCGGGGCAGATTGCGGGTTCCGGTGGGGCTTATGTTTTCCTGCGCGAGATTTACGGCAAATCGATCGCATTTTTTTACGGCTGGAGCAATTTTGCTGTGATCCGCACGGCTTCGGTAGCATCAATAGCCTACGTATTTGCCGAATCTGTCAACGCGATTGCCCCCTTGCCCGAACTGAGCGGCCCACTGGCAGAGTGGTCGATATTGGGGTTTATTACGCCCTTTGCCAATTTGGGGGTAAAAGCTCTTGCAATAGGGTTGGTAGCCGCCCTCACGGCAGTCAATTACCGCGGTCTGGGGCACGCCAGTACGCTGAGCCATTGGGCTACGACAACCGTGGTGATCTGCCTGGTGATATTGGTATTGCTGGGATTATTTTCTGCAGAAGGGTCGCTTGAAAATATACGCACTGCTACCGCTGAGTTCCCTAAGATATTCAATAATTCATTTGGTTATACGGCGGCCTTTTTTTCAGCTATGTTGAGTGCTTTCTGGGCTTATGAGGGTTGGATTACCCTGACTTTTCTGGGTGGCGAAATAAAAAATCCGCACCGTAATCTTCCGCTGGCTTTGTTTTTCGGGATGCTGGCGGTGATTGCCATTTATGTGACGGTCAATTTTGCTTACCTGTATGTACTGCCTGTCGACGAGTTGATCAGTGTTCACGAATCACAAAATAAAGTAGCGGCTATAGCTATGATCGAACGGGTTATGGGCGGCGGCGGCACGATGCTGCTGGCGATACTGATCTGTATTTCTACTTTTGGCTGCACCAATACTACCATATTGCTGGCTGCGCGACTGTATTACGCTATGGCGCGGCGCGGCGAATTTTTCCAGCGGGCCGGCACGGTGCATGCCCGCTATCGCACGCCTGGCAACGCCCTTGTCATGCAGGGCGTTTGGGCTTCTGTGTTAATTATCTCCGGTAGCTTTGACCAACTCACCGATATGCTGATTTTTGCCTCGTTTATTTTTTATGGGTTGTGCGCATACGGGGTATTTATTCTGCGCAAGCGCAACGGCGGCGCTCCCGCCACCTATCGCACGCCCGGCTATCCGCTGGTGCCTGCCTTGTTTGTGCTATTCTGTCTGGCTTTGGTAGTTATCACGTTGTATAACCGCCCCGGCGAGGCCGGTATCGGGCTGTTGTTGATCCTTAGCGGTATCCCGTTTTTTATGGCATGGCGCCACCGTCCCCCTATGGACGGGGATGTTGATGAAGAGATTTGAGTTGCGACAGCCGTTTTGCCTGGATTTGCCCTTTGCGCGTCAGGCGGGCGTCGAGGAAACCGCCCAGGGCCGGCAGTAAGTTGCCCAGGCGGGCCAGCCAGCCGCGGGTTGCCGGGTATAACACTTCCAGCGGCTTGTTTTTCATCGCCCGCCACAGTATGCGCGAAATGTCCTCAACAAGCAGCGGCTTTTGGGGGCCCGAAAAAGTAAGTGCGGCCTCTTTGGGGTAGTGGAGCTGCAAGTCGAGCATAGGCGTGTCTACCAAATCGGGGCAGACAACGGTGACGAATACGCCGTGGGGGCGCAATTCATAACCTGCCGCCAGCGAAAAACCGCGAACGGCGTATTTGGACGCGGAATACAGGCTAATACCTTTTATGGGCGCTACGCCAGCCAGCGAAGCGATGTTAACGATATGCCCGGCCCCTTGTTGTATCATTACCTCGCTTACCAGTTTGGTTCCGTACATCACCCCTTTGGCGTTAATATCCATGTGGCGGTCAATCCATTTTATGTCAGTTTCGGCAATAAAGCCTGGCTGGATGATACCTGCGATATTAAAAAGATAGTCAATGCGCCCAAATCGCTCCAGGGTGGCCGCGATCAATGCCCGCCATTGATCGGGGTTGCGCACGTCGAGCGGAAATAAAAGCCTGTCGGGGCTCCTGTCAAAAGCGGCGGTCAATCCCGCCTCATTCACGTCGGCGAGTGCCAACTGAAAATTGCTAGCAGCCAGTTCGCCCGCAAAGTGCTTGCCAATACCGCTGGCGGCGCCGGTTACGATGGCTACCATATATCAGAAAGTAAATTCAAAATAAAGTGGTTTGAGAAAATATTACAAGACACTCATTTTTACGATACTTCATCTTGTATGTCTTGCAAATCACTGAAATCAGCGTGTGTAGTCCAGCCGAAATATGTCGGCGTAGGCTTTGTATACATCCGGCAAATATTCCAGAAAACGATCAGGGAAGGTAAAAAACAGGGTTACACTAACCGGAAATATTTCTATCCCATCGAGGTTGATGTATTTGTGAATGGCTTCTTTGCTGAAACCGCTCACCGCTTCGAGTAGCTCCCAGCTTTCTTCCGATAGATGTGGCCAGTTCAGATCGGGGTATTTCAGCCGGAAAACCTTGGCGTATTCGTGCAGTCCGATGTGGTAGTACTGACCAGGTTCTACCACCGCCCGCATCAGCGGTTCAGCAGCAAGCAGCACTACGCCGTCTTCTTCGTAAATCTCTGATGTGTGAAATTGGGCAGGATGCTGGGGAGTGGGGAATGGCTTGGGATAGACGACAATATTTTCAAACTTCGGGAACAAAAATTCATCCTGGTAAAACGTGAGCTGTACGGCGCCGGCGCCAATTACCAGTTTAATATCCTCCGGCACTACCTCGGCGCCCTGCGGCATATATTCCTGTGCCAGGTTAAAAAGCGCTACTCGTTGCCGAAAACGCTGCTTCTCGGCGTCCGACAGATTGTTGTAAAAAGACATCCGCTCCAGCAATGGCCACAAATCTTTGTCGGGCTCCGGCGGATAACGGCGATACCACCACCAGTTGATCTGCGGGCTGAGTGTGTATATTAACGTCAATATTACGACGTTGGGTATCAGGTAGGTGGCATATGTGCCGTCGACTTCCCAGGCCAGGTACAATAGTACGGCTGAAAGCAGAATAAATGGCAATGAGAGGATACTTGCAGGCATTGAAGGGTTATGAAGGGTTAT
>JRYG01000368.1_pt1 | contig 26679 bp, 19 predicted proteins | sample 235341 | NCBI WGS metagenome assembly JRYG01 (sample SAMN03074218, study PRJNA261478) | activated sludge metagenome | biome: Wastewater Treatment Plant; feature: Wastewater; material: Activated sludge; isolation source: activated biomass of a wastewater treatment plant treating hydrocarbon... ...
ACAACCTACAACATAGAACAACCTACAACTTACAACCTACAACCCACAACCGACTTGATAAATTGTAGTTAGTTGCAGATAAAAAAGAGGGCATCCCGAATGTTGCCATTGGGGATGCCCTTCTAATTATTATTTCATACAGGCCGGCTTGTTGAGTTCCGGCTGCTTATTTACTTCTCGTCCTCGTTGCCGAGTTGCTCTTTCAGTTGAGAGAACACATCGAGATCGCCGAGGGTTTCCTTTTCGATAGAAGACTGTTGCTTTTTCACGGCAGCGCGGGTCTTCTGGCGTTCGTCTGTTTTCTCTTTCTTCACATTTTCGTCGGCTTCGCGGCGGATATCTTCCAGGTAACGCAGGTGCGAAACCAGGATACGCTTGTCGTCGCGATTAAACTCGATCACCTTCACCGTCAAAGTTTCATCAACCTCGGCCAGCGAGTTGTCTTCTTTGCGGATATGCTTAATTGGTGCGAAAGCTTCGAGGCCGTAAGGTAGCTGTACGATGGCGCCCCGCTCGTCGCGGCGCAATACCGTAGCTTCGTGGTAAGAGCCCACGGGGAACACATTTTCGAACGTATCCCAGGGGTTCTCCTCGATTTGCTTGCGGCCCAGCGACAGTTTGCGGCTGTCTTTGTCGATATCGAGCACCACCACCTCAATTTTCTCGCCTACTTTCGTAAACTCTGAGGGGTGCGAATAGCGCTTGGTCCACGACAAGTCAGAGATATGCACCATACCGCCGATGCCGTCTTCCAGTTCTACGAACACGCCATAAGGAGTGAGGTTTTTCACCTCGCCGGTATGACGGCTGCCGATCGGGAAGAGATTTTCGATTTCGCTCCAGGGGTCTTTCGACAACTGCTTCACGCTGAGCGACATCTTGCGGTCTTCGCGGTCGATAGTCACCACCTTTGCTTCGTACTCCTGGCCCAGTTTGAAATATTCGCGGGCATTGATCGGCTGGTTGCTCCAGGTCACTTCCGACACGTGGATCAGGCCTTCTACGCCCGGGTAGATTTCGAGGAATGCGCCGTAATCTTCGATATTGACGATTTTGCCCTTAACCACAGAACCTTCCTTAATGGTAGCGTCGAGCACTTCCCAGGGATGGGGTTGCAGTTGTTTGAGGCCCAGCGAGATACGCTTTTTGTTTTCGTCGAAATCGAGTACCACCACATTGATCTTCTGGTTGAGTTGCAGCACTTCGCTCGGGTGGCTGATGCGGCCCCATGAGATATCGGTGATATAGAGCAGGCCGTCTACGCCGCCCAGGTCGAGGAATGCGCCGAAGTCGGTGATATTCTTGACGAGGCCTTCGAGCACCTGGCCGCGTTCGAGGCTGGCAATGATAGCTTCGCGCTGTTCGGCCAGATCGCTTTCGATAAGTGCTTTGTGCGATACAACGGCGTTTTTGATGGTTTCGTTGATCTTAACCACCTTGAACTCCATTGTTTTTCCTACGTATGAATCGTAATCGATAATTGGTTTGATATCGATTTGCGAGCCGGGCAAGAAAGTTTCCAGGCCGCTGCAATCCACGATCAAGCCGCCTTTGGTTTTGCTGATCACCGTACCGCGGATCACCGTGCCGTTCTGGTAGGAATCCACGATGCCTTCCCAGGCGCGGAGCAGTTTAGCCTTGCGGCGTGACAGCACCAGCTGGCCGCGGGTATCTTCCTGTTGCTCTACGTACACTTCCACGGTATCGCCCACCTTGATATCGGGCATATCGCGGAATTCGGAGAGGGGCACCAGGCCGTCCGACTTGAAATTGATATCGAGCACCACGTCGCCGCCGTTAATAGCAGTCACATAGCCGCCCACAATTTCATTTTCGAGGACGGAAGTCAGCGTAGCGTCGTATTGCTCAACGTATTGCTCGTACTGATCTTTCGGATAAGCTTTGCCGTGTTTAGTGCTGGTGGCCCAGTCGAATTCGTCATGAGCAGAACCCACAGCGATTTGTTCGAGGGGAAGTTCGAGGTCTTCTTCTTCCTCTTCTTCTACCTCATCAGCCTCTTCGGCATCGTCTTCTGCAACGATAGTGTCTACTTCTTCCTCTTCTTCTACTTCCTCGGCGATATCGGCAACTTCTTCTTCTGCTACGACGGGCGTAGCTTCGTTTTCGACAACGGGAGTAGTTTCCTCCTGTGTAGGCTCAGACGTTTCCTCCGTGCCTTCTTCTTGTGTTAAGTCCTTGTCATCCAGCATTGAAAGAATGCTTTTAATGGTTAAGAAATAATTTTAGCGGCGCAAAGGTAAAGCTTTTTATTGGAATCGAGAACAATTCCTGCTGTAAATTGGTCAATATTTACAATTGTAAAATAAGCCGGATGAACTCCTTATTATTACAAATGTTTCGCAGTAATTTTAGGGGGATTAACAAAGCACAAACAACCGGTATTTAACTAATCGTCTAAAACCTAACCTGAAATGAGTGAATCGCGTCCCTGGTTGAAAAACTATCCAAGCGGCGTTCCCGCCAATATCAATCCTGATGCGTATCCCACCCTGGTGGCGATGTTGGAAGAAGCGTTTGGCAAATACGGTCCCAAGCCGGCATTTTCGTGCATGGGCAAGACCATCACTTTTGCCGAATTGGACGTCATGTCGAGGGCATTTGGCGCCTACCTGCACAGCCGCGGGCTGGAGCCCGGCGATCGCATTGCCATTATGATGCCCAACCTGTTGCAATACCCGATAGCGCTTTTTGGCGCTTTGCGGGCGGGAATGGTAGTTGTCAATACCAATCCATTGTATACGCCGCGCGAGATGTTGCATCAGTTTAACGATTCGGGCGCCAAGGCTATCGTTATTGCCGAAAACTTTGCCTCCAACCTGGAGAAGGTAATGCCCGATACGCAGATCAAAACGGTAATCATCACCAGTATCGGTGAAATGCTGGGCTTCCCCAAAGGCGCTATCGTCAATTTTGTGGTGCGCAAATTGAAAAAAATGGTGCCGGCTTATCGCATACCGAACACGGTAACCGTAAGCGAGGCTATTCGCAGCGGCAAGAAATTTTCGATCAAACCTTTCAACAACGACCCAGAGGGGTTAGTATTCCTGCAATACACAGGGGGCACCACCGGCGTTTCAAAAGGCGCCATGCTCACCAACCGCAATATGGTAGCCAACATGCTGCAAATGCGCGCCTGGATGATGCCCTGGCTGAAAGAGGGGTCGGAAGTTGCGCTTTGCCCCCTGCCTATGTACCACATTTTCGCGCTGACGGTCAACTGCCTGGCGTTGTTCGGCATCGGCAGCCTCAACGTATTGGTCACTAACGCCCGCGACATCCCATCGGTGATCAAGTCGATGAAAGACTTCCAGATATCGATTTTCCCCGGCGTCAATACGCTGTTTAATGCGCTGCTCAACCATCCCGACTTTTCGTCGGTTAATTTTAACTCGCTAAAAGTGTCGGTGGGTGGCGGTATGGCGGTACAGCGGCCGGTAGCGGAGAAATGGCAACAGGTGACGGGGTGTTTCCTTGCCGAAGGCTTCGGCATGACCGAGCTGTCGCCTGTAGCCAGCGCCAATCCTTTCCGCGACGGGCGCCTGGGTACCATTGGCGTGCCTATTCCCTCCACCGATATGCGCATCGTGGATGAACAGGGCAAACCCCTGCCTCCCGGCGGTGTCGGAGAGATACAGGTGAAAGGCCCCCAGGTGATGAAAGGCTACTACAACCGCCCCGACGCTACCGCCGAAAGCATCGTAGACGGCTGGATGTGCACCGGCGACATCGGCACGATGAACGAAGACGGCTATTTCCAGATCGTCGACCGCAAAAAGGATATGATACTCGTTTCGGGCTTCAACGTTTATCCCAACGAGATCGAAGAGGTGGCCATGAGTCACCCCAAAGTACTCGAAGCCGCCGCCATTGGCATCCCTGATGCCAAATCGGGCGAAGTGGTGAGGCTGTATATAGTTAAGAAAGATAATTCGCTCAGCGAATCGGAGCTTATCGATTACTGCAAAACCAACCTGACGGCCTACAAAGTGCCCAAGTCGATTGAATTCCGCAAGGAATTGCCCAAAACGAATGTGGGTAAGATTCTGCGCAGGGCGCTGCGGGATGAGGCGCTGCTGAAGGGCTAATCCGCGTACCGGTCTGACCGCTGGTAGCGGTCAGACCGGTACGCTGGTCACTCCTCGGCGGGCGCTTCCGGGGTAGCTTCAGCCTCAGCTGCCGGTGCTTCCGCCGGTGCTTCAGCCTCAGCCTCAGCTACCGGTTCTTCTGCCGGTGCTTCGGCTTCCGCTTCAGCTACCGGTTCTTCTGCTGCCGTTTCAGCGGCAGTTTCTTCCTCCCGTGCTTCTGCAACCGCCTCTTTGGCTTCTTCCCAGGCCTCCTTGATATCTTCGACGGCCTCCTCCACGGCTTCCTCTACTTTATCGCCTACTACTTCGGCGACGGCTTTCACCGTGTCGACGGCGTCTTCGAGGCTTTCGCCCAGTGTGGTGGTGATGGCGCCGAGCAGGCTATCCTTCTTGGGCTTTTTCTTCCCTTTTTCGGAAGAAATCGCTTCGGCGGCTTTGGCCAGTTTTTCCTCTTCGGCTTCTCTGGCTACGGCGGCGGCTTTAATTTCCTGGGCGATTTTCTCCTGGGCGTGTTTTTTGGCTTCCTCCAGTTTGTCGCGTTCGGCGCGTTTGGCGTCGCGGTCGCGTTGCTGGGCGAGGCGTTTTTCCAGGTCGCCCCGGGTAGTATTCATCTCGTGGAGTTTTTCCTCTTTGGAGCGGATGCGTTCCTCGATCATTTTTATTTTAGCGGCGCGGATTTGCGCTTCGAGTTGGCCGTCGGTGCTGGCGATGCGGCGGTTTTGGAAATCGAGTTCCTCGCGGTCGCGACGGATGGATTGCTCCATTTTTTCAATAGCGGAAATCAGGCCTTCGAAGCGGCGCTGGAGGCGTTCACCGGGCGAGCCTTCGCCGCCGCCGCCGGCGGCAGCGCTTTCCTCCCGCTGGCCTTTAGCGCTTTTAAAGGCGGCATCGAGGCGCTCCCACACTTTCGAGCGGTGTTCGCGGGTAAACTCCGTATCGCGGAATTCGCGTTGCAATTCTTTAAGTTTGTCAAACAAAGGCTGGAGGCGAAGGCCTTCTTTTATTTTACCCTCTACTTCTTCGAGTGCCCCGAAGAAACGCGCCATATTGTCTTTAGACTTGCGCTGGAAGTCCTCATCCAGTTTATTGCGCATTTCCTTCATACGCGTGAAGAGCGCATTGGTATGATCGCGAAGGTTGTCGGCGTGTTCCTTGAAGAGGTTGCGGTCCCTGACCTGCCCCTGTACTTTATCCCAGAAATTTTTCAGGCCGGCCCACAGCTGATCGTCAAACGACTGGAGTTTTTCAACTTTTTCTTTGAATTCAGCGAGTTCGTGCTGATAAGCTTCGCTGAGTTTGGTAGAAAGCACCACGAAGTGCCACTCCGTTTGAGCGCGATGAATAACGTCGCTGCGTTCTACTTTCAGTTCTTCGGGGAGCAGGCTCTCCGTTACGGTTAGTTCTCTTTCCGACTTGGTGAAGCCTTCGGGGAAATCAACGGGGGAATCGTTGCGCCATTCGTTCATCATTTTCTGGCTGAACTCTTCGGTAGCGACGGACTCCGGGAAGGTATACACATCGACCTTGTTATCTTTAGGTCTCAATTCCAGTGCAATCAGTACACGTTCGTCCTGGGCGTTAGTACCCCATAGTACAAGTTTGGTCTTCATGTCAATTCTTCTTTACGCGATCAAAGTATGCTGTTGGTTACAAAAAACCGCAATGCGGTGTAATTCATTCAAAAATACGAAATTACAAGCTAACTCTGCAATTTTTTTCTATGCTGTTGTTGCAGCATGCTGCCCTACCAGCCTGTTAGCCACCAGATAAGCCGCAATTTGTACGGCATTGGTAGCTGCGCCTTTGCGCAGATTGTCGGCCACTACCCAGAGGTTAAGGCCGTTGTCTATTGATTCATCGCGGCGGATGCGGCCTACAAAAACCTCGTCGCGATCTTTGGCGAACATCGGCATGGGGTATTGGTAATGCGCGGGGTCGTCGAGCACAATCACCCCGGGCGTTTCCCTGAGGATATGCTTGATTTCAGCCACATCAAAGGGCTTGGCAAATTCGATATTTACGGATTCGGAGTGGCCGCCGTGGACGGGCACGCGCACCGCCGTCGCCGTTACGCCTATACTATCGTCGCCGATGATCTTGCGTGTTTCGTTAACGAGTTTCATCTCTTCTTTCGTATAATCATTGTCCAAAAACACGTCGCATTGCGGAATACAGTTCTCAAAAATGGGATAATGATAGGCCATTTCGTCTTTTTGCGGCTCAAAACCCTTTTTCTCCAACTGGTACTGCTTGACGGCTTTCATACCCGTGCCGGTAAACGACTGGTATGTAGAAACCACAACGCGGCGGATGTGGTAGCGGCGGTGCAGCGGCGCTAATGCCATCACCATTTGAATCGTCGAGCAGTTGGGGTTGGCAATGATTTTGTCGTCTGTTGTAAGCAAATGAGCGTTGATTTCCGGCACGACGAGTTTTTTGCCGGGGTCCATGCGCCATGCCGATGAATTATCAATGACAGTGGCGCCAGCTTCGGCAAACCGCGGCGCCCACTCCAGTGAAGTGCCGCCACCAGCGGAAAACAACGCAATATCGGGGCGCAGGGCAATGGCTTCTTCCATGCCTACTACCGTGTAATCTTGTCCTTTGAAGGTTACGGTTTTGCCCACCGAGCGCTCGGAAGCTACGGGGATGAATGTGGTTACCGGAAATTGGTGTTCTTCCAGCACTTTGCACATGACGCCGCCCACCAGGCCGGTTACGCCAACTACTGCTACTTTCATCAGCGAGTTTTTTTTAAAATTAAAAAACTGCCAAAATCGGCGGGGCAAAGATACGCGCATTCTTACTTTATTGCTATCTTCGGCAATAGATAGTTTTTTTGTAACAGTTTAGCGTTAGGGTTTAGTGCTTGCGCAGTTTAGCGTCAGGGGTTGGTTTTCTAAACATACAACTAAACCCTGACGCTAAACCCGCCAAAGGCGCTAAACTACCCGAGGCGTACCGTGAAATCGCTAAACCCTCCTAAACAGCTACATTTTTTAAACCTTAATCCAGAAAGCTATGAAAACGACAATGCTCGTCGCCGGGTTTCTCCTGGCGGCACAAGGCCTATTGGCCCAACTCACCGACGATTTTTCCGATGGCAATTTTGACCAAAACCCTCCCTGGAGCGGCCATGCCGATAAATTCAGCGCTGCCGGACAGGTGCTGCAACTGAGCGACGGCGCCCCAATGGCCAACAATACCGCCTATTTGTCGGTGGCGGCGCCTACCGCTTCTTCGGCGCTGACGACCTGGGAATTCTACGTTCGCCTCGACTTTGCCCCGTCTACCAGCAATTACGCTCGCTTTTACCTGGCCGCTTCGCAATCCGACCTCTCCGGCGCCCTCAACGGCTATTTCGTCAAAATCGGCGGCGTTTCGGGTGATGCCGACGCCCTGGTATTGTGCCGGCAAACCGGCAGCGAAGTTGTCGAGCTGATCGAAGGAGCCCCCGGCAGCGTCGCCGCCCAGCCCGCCGAGGCGCGCGTGCGCGTGTCGCGAACGCCGGGCGGATTGTGGTCGATGTGGAGCGATACCGGCAACGGCTGGACTTTGGAGGGCGAAACGCAGGACGCCACCCACCCCATGGGCCAATACGCCGGCGTTTATTGCCGCTATACCAGCACCCGCAGCCAGCATTTTTTCTTCGACGATATGGCTATCGGGCCTTTATATGTCGATAGTGCCCCGCCTCAATTGGTGGAAGTATCGCCGCTCAATGCCTCTCAACTGGCTGTGCGCTTTGACGAGCCGGTGGCGGCAGCGCACGCGGGCCAACCCGGTTTATATTCCATCAGCCCGGGTATCGGCGCGCCGCTGGCGGCCTTCCTCGATACGGCGAATGCGACCATTGTGCTGCTGGATTTACCGCAGCCGATGGCCAACCTGGGCCAGTACCAGTTGTCGGTACAAGCCGCCATGGATTTACAAGGCAACCAAAGCGGAATCCAGACGCTGGCGTTTGTTTTTATTCAAATAGCCGACCCGCACCCCGGCGACGTGCTGATCAATGAAATCATGGCCGACCCCAGTCCGGCCCTGGTTTTCCCCGAAGCGGAATACCTGGAATTATTCAACCGCAGCGACAAGGCGTTCAATTTGTCGGATTGGCGGCTTGCGGTCGGCGCCGGTGTGAGAGATCTTCCGGAATACCTGTTGCTACCCGGCGCTTATGNNCCGGCGCTTATATATTGCTTTGCGATACCGACGACAGTACTGCGTTTGCCGGCTTCGGCGACGTGCTGGCCATCGATGGTTTGCCGGCGCTGACCAACGGCGGGGCGGCGGTATCGCTCAGCGACAACGCGGGCCGTGTAATCAGTGCGGTGAATTACAGCGACGACTGGTACGGCGACGACGACAAGGCCCTGGGCGGCTGGTCGCTGGAACTGGTCAATCCAGAATTGCCCGCCGACTGCCCGGGCAATTGGCGGGCAAGCCAGGCCCCGGCAAGGGGAACGCCCGGCCAGGTTAATTCGCTCGCGGGCGCCGCTACGGATACTTCGGCGTTGCGGTTGGAGCGCCTGTTTGCGGCAAGCGCTATTGAAATCAGACTTGTTTTTAATAAAAATTTGAATCCAGACATCGCAGCCGATGCCGGTCAATATACCCTGGAAGGCGAACCGCCGGTAGCAGAGGCGATTTTTTCAACTGATAATGCCAGAGAGGTCTCGCTAATACTGACTACTCCATTGGCCTCCGGGCGGGTATACACCCTGCGCATCAGCAGCGAGCTCAGCGATTGCCTGGGCAACCGGCTGCCCGGCGGTTTTAGCGCCCGGGTAGGATTGCCGGAGCCGCCTGCGGCAGGCGATTTACTGATCAACGAAGTATTGTTTAATCCCCAGACCGGCGGCGAGGATTTTGTCGAAATATGGAACGTATCGGGCAAAACCATCAACTTGCAGGGGCTGCGGCTGGTCAATGCAGCTACCAACCGCGAAACCGCCGTAGCTGTTGACTACCTCGTTTTTGCCGGCGAGCCGGCCGTCATTTGCGCCAATCCCGGCGACTTAATATCGCGTTATCACGTGCCCTTTCCCGAGCGGCTTGTAGCGGCGGATTTGCCCACGCTGGAGGATAAATCGGGCAACATCACCCTCCGCCTGGGGTTGCTTGCCATTGACTCTTTCGACTATAACGAGGACATGCATCATCCGCTGCTGGCATTTAAAGACGGTGTTTCGCTGGAGCGGCTTTCGGCTGCGTTGCCTACCAACGAGTCCGCCAACTGGCATTCTGCGTCGGGTACGGCGGGTTTTGCCACGCCGACCTACGACAACTCGCAGCGCCTCGCCGCCGCCTTGCCTACCGAGGGATCGCTGCAGTTGGTCAACGACCGCTTTTCGCCCGACGGCGACGGCTGGGAGGATGTGTTGCTGGTACAGTTTTATGCCGACAGGCCGGGTTATGTCATCAATATGCACGTCTTCGACGCCCAGGGCCGCCCTGTAGCAGCCCTGGCGCGAAACGAACTGCTGGGCGCCGAAGCTTTCTTCAACTGGAACGGCGTGGACAACCGGGGCGGACCGGCGCCTGTGGGCATTTATATCGTTTGGGCCCAATGGTTTACTCCTGACGGCAAGGTGGAGGCTGATAAAAAGACTTGTGTGCTGGCAAGGTGATGTGCTGATGTGCTGATAATTAATTTGTTTATGGGTTTAGAAAATATAAACCCATAAACATATAAACTGTCACCCTGTCACCACCGAGGCGGTGAACGGTAAACGTTCACCCTACGTGGTCGTCACCTTGTCACCCAATTTTCCTATCTTTGCGGCATGTCGCGAATACTAGCCATTGACTACGGCACCAAACGCACGGGTATTGCGGTGAGCGATCCTTTGCAACTAATTGCGGGGGGGCTTGAAACCGTTTCCACGGCTGAATTGTTTCAGTACCTGGACAACTATTTGTCACAGGAAGAAGTGACGACCATCGTAGTGGGAGAGCCGCTGCATCCCGACGGGCAGCCGGCACAGATTGCCCACCTGGTAGTGGGTTTTGTGCGGCAATTGCGGAAAAAATACCCGCACATTGAAATTGTAACCTGGGACGAGCGCTACACTTCCGAAGAAGCCAAGCGCATCATTCTGCAAAGCGGAGTTGGCAAAAAAAAGCGGCAGGACAAGTCGCTGGTCGACAAGATAAGCGCGGTGCTCATTTTACAAGATTACATGGAAAGCAAACGTTAAATACCAATATGATTCTGCCTATTTACGCTTATGGCCAACCGGTACTTAAAAAAGAAGCGCAGCCGATTGACCGCAACCACCCCGGCCTGGAGCAATTGATAGCCGATATGTGGGAAACTATGTACCACGCCGAAGGCGTAGGATTGGCGGCGCCGCAGGTGGGGCATTCTATCCGGCTTTTTGTTATCGATACCGCACAGATGATGAAAGAAGGCAGCGACCTCGTGGGCTTCAAAAAAGTATTTATCAACGCCGAAATCATCGACGAAGAAGGCGACCCCTGGGAATACGAGGAAGGCTGCCTGAGCATTCCGGATATCAGAGGCGACGTAGCCCGCCAGCCCCGTGTGCGGCTGCAGTACCTCGATGAAAATTTCCTGCCGCACGACGAAGTGTTCGACGGCATCAACGCCCGCGTCATTCAGCACGAATACGACCACATCGACGGCATATTATTCGTAGAGCACCTCAAACCCCTCAAGCGGCGGCTGATCCAGCGAAAACTGGATGCCATCAAAGCCGGCAAAGTACAGGCCGACTACCGCCTCAAGTTTGCCATCAGGTAGGCCAGCGCATCGCATCGAGCGCTGGGGCCCAGGGACAAAACTCGTATTCGTCGTAGTCTTCTACGATCTCTTCCCCTTGCTTGATATCCCGCAATGCTATCGACACCAGCGGATAGGCGTCGATGGGCGTATGCGAGTTGGGCGTTTTTGAGTGGTTGACATACCTCACATTGTCGAGGCACAACACCAGCGCATCAATTTGCGGCGCATAATAAGAATAGGTGGCCAGCACCTCCCAAAACCGGGTTTTCAACTCAGATTCGCCCGACAACAGGAAATTGTCGTATTGATCGCGGTGCAGGAGCAACACGTTTTTGCCTTCTTCGCCCTTCCACCAAATCGTGCCTTTGGGGATATCCCGTTTGGCGAAAAGTCCCAGCCCGTGAATTCCGCTTTCTTTTACTTCCGTAAATTCAAAAGCCATTGAAATTGACGACATGTATTGATTTCAATTAACAATTCAATAAAAAAACGACGCCAAAGCTATCAAACTTTGCACATTCATTTTTGCCAAAAAATTGCTAATAAGCAAATTATGCTTGCTAATATTGTGTCTTTCCCACAAAACGGCCTTAGAGCTTGTTTGGACATTTGTCAATTGACTTCGTCGAATCTTCGATTTGGCTGCAAGCGGAGAATTTTATTTTATGCATCGTTGAATTTTTTCGCCGGATTACCCGTATCCGACTGCAAAATTCGCCTCGCCTAAAACAAAATTCTCTCACTTTCGCTCAATCACAAAAATCCAAACAAACTCTTAACAATCACCAAAATAAGCAAACCGACATGCGCAAAAAGAGCTGGTTATTCCTGGCTTTGTTGCTCACAGGCGCAACAGCCATGGCACAACTGCAAACACCCGATCAATTTCTGCCGCACCGCTGGGGGGAGACCTTCACCCCTCACGACATGCTGGTAGACTACATGGAACACGTAGCGGCCAACAGTCCTATCGTGCGTTTAACCCGTTACGGCCTGACCAACCAGAAACGCCCGCTGTTGCTATTGGCTATTTCTTCACCCGAAAATATGGCCCGGTTGGAGGCCATCCGGCAGAACAACCTGCGCCGCGCGGGCCTGCTCGACGGCAAACCCGACCCTGCCCTCGACGTAGCTATCGTGTGGCTTAGTTTCAGCGTTCACGGCAACGAAGCCGCCGGTTCGGAGGCTTCCATGCAGGTGGTTTACGACCTGGTCAACCCCGGCAATGCCAAAACCGCCGCCTGGCTGAAAAACACGGTTGTACTCATCGACCCCTCGCTCAACCCCGACGGCTACTCGCGTTATACCCACTGGTACCGCAACGTAGCCAACCTCAAACCCGACCCCAACCCATACGCCCGCGAGCACCGCGAGCCCTGGCCCGGCGGCAGGGTCAACCACTATATGTTTGACCTCAACCGCGACTGGGCCTGGCAAACGCAGATCGAATCGCAGCAGCGCATCAAAATATACTACGAATGGATGCCCCACGTGCATGCCGATTTGCACGAACAGTTTTACAACAACCCCTATTATTTTGCGCCGGCGGCGCAACCCTACCACAAATACATCACGCCCTGGCAGCGCGATTTCCAGGTACAAATCGGCAAAAACCACGCCCGCTATTTCGATGCCAACGGCTGGCTGTATTTCACCCGCGAGGTATTCGACCTGTTTTATCCCAGCTACGGCGATACCCACCCCACTTTCAACGGCTCCATCGGCATGACCTATGAGCAGGGCGGGCATAGCCGTGCCGGTCGATCGATCCTGATGCACAATGCCGATACCCTTACGCTGAAGGACCGGGTAACGCACCACCACACCACCGCCCTGTCGACAGTCGAAATAGCTTCGATGAATGCTGCACAGGTGGTCAAAAACTTCGAAGACTTTTTCACCAAATCGCGCAACAACCCGCCGGGGGTTTACAAAACCTACATCGTCAAAGGCAGCAACCCCCGCGGCAAGTTACTGGGACTGTGCGAGTTGCTCAGGAAAAATGGTATAGTATACGGCAAAGCAGAAAGCGCCGTATCGGTAAAAGCCCACGATTACCAGACGGGCAAAGAAACAACCGTAAAAATCGAACCCAACGACCTCGTTATCAGTGCCTATCAGCCGCGCGCCGTCCTCACGCAGGTTCTGCTCGATCCAATTTCGGAGCTAGTGGACTCCAATACCTACGACATCACCGCGTGGTCGCTGCCCTATGCCCACGGCCTGGAAAGCTATGCCACTACGCAGCGCGTGAATGTTACGGCGGGTTACGACATTGCCGCGCCGGCAGCAATAACCGCCGGCAGCAAGCCCTACGCCTACCTGGCCACCTGGAAAGCCATGAATAACGCCCGCTTCCTGGCTGAAATACTTCAAAAAGGCATTGTAGCGCGTTTTGCCAGTTCGCCGTTCAGGCTTGAAGGAAAGTCATACCCTGCCGGCACAGTCGTAATTACCCGTGCCGACAACCGCAAAAACGACCAGTTTGACCAAATCGTACAAAGCGCCGCAGGCGCATTTCAGCAGGAAATAACCGCCGCGTCTACCGGTTTTGCCGACAGCGGCCGCGACCTCGGCTCGGACGCCATGACGCTCATACACGCGCCCAAAGTAGCCGTATTATCGGGTGAAAGTACTTTTGACAACGAATTCGGGCAGGTGTGGTACTATTTTGAACAAGACCTGCGCTATCCGCTCAGCATTTTTGATGCCGACGAACTGGGCCGGCTCGACCTTAGCGACTACAACGTGCTGGTGATGCCCGAAGGACAATACGACTTCAACGACGCTACCCTCGACAAGCTCAATAGCTGGATCAACAAAGGGGGCCGGCTCATCGCAATAGGTTATGCCAACGCTTCGCTGGAAGACAAAAAGGGATTCAGCCTCACTACCTATGCAACCGAAGACGCCAAATCCAGCGCCAACAAAGCTCGCGACGAAGATTTACTCGCTCGCCGGCTGATGCGCCACGAAGACCACTCCCGCGACTGGCTGTCGTCTTCCAACCCAGGTTCTATTTTCAAATTGCGCCTCGATAATAGCCATCCCCTGGGTTATGGTTTGCCCGATTATTATTTTTCGCTAAAAACCAACAACTTACACTACCAACACTTGAAGGGTGTATCCAATGTAGGTACCGTCGGCGACGAACCGATGATCTCCGGGTTCATTGGTTCAAAAGCAAGGGCCGAGCAGAAAAACACGACCGTTTTCGGTGTTGAGCAAAAAGGGGGAGGCGCCGTCATCTATATGATTGACAACCCATTGTTCAGAGGCTTTTGGGAAAATGGCAAATTGCTGTTTTCAAATGCTGTATTTTTTGCCGGACGATAACTGAAAGTATGAAAACCCTCGACGACCTTTTGCTGCTTGGCGACCCTCGTTTGTATGAAAAAAGCGAGCCGGTTTTGCCTGAAGAATTGCCGCTGGTGCGCGAGTGGGTGGCGGATCTGCATCAAGTAATGACGCAGATCCGCCAAAAATACAACTTCGGCAGGGCTATTGCCGCGCCGCAGTTGGGTATTATGAAAAGGCTTATCTACATGCACATCGACCAACCCGTGGTATTCATCAATCCCGAATTGGATGAATGCAGCGAGGAGTTGTTTGAGTTATGGGACGATTGTATGTGTTTCCCTCACTTGCTGGTAAAAGTAAAGCGCCATTGGTCCATCCGCGTCAACTACCTCGACGAATACTGGCAGCCCCAAACCTGGCGAATGGAAGGCGCGCTTTCCGAGTTGCTACAGCACGAATACGACCACCTCGAGGGCATCCTTTGCACCATGCGAGCGGTGGATGAAAAGGCTTTTAAATATAGATTAACATCCTAATGCGGCAATTTGCTGCGCAGCAGGCCGTACACAAACGTACCGGTCATAGCTGAAAGCAGGAACACGATGAGAACCGTATAACCGCTGCCCAACAGGATAAACATGGGGCCGGGGCAAATACCGGCCAGCGCCCATCCGAAGCCGAAAATAAAACCGCCGATGATATAGCGCTGCCAGCGCTTGTCTTTGTCTTGTATGACAATCTCCTTGCCTTCGGTCGATTTCATGTGGGTTCTCTTGATAATTTGTACGGCCACTATGCCCACGGCAATAGCCGAAAAGATAATGCCATACATATGGAACGACTGGAAGTGGAACATCTCAAAAATGCGGTACCAGGAAACGGCTTCGGCTTTATACAGCGTCATACCGAGCAGGATGCCGATGAGTATATATTTAGACATTCGCATAAGGCGCAATTTTTAGCGTGGAAAAGAAATCAGAAAATAAGCGGAAAAATGACATAGGTCATGAATAACCCGCCCATAAAAAAGCCGATAACGGCGTACATCGAGCCCAGTTGCAGGGCCGACATACCGCTGATGGCATGCCCCGAAGTACAGCCGCCGGCATAACGCGAGCCGAAGCCCACCAGGAAGCCGCCGCCTACAATAATAAGCAGGCCGCGCCAGCTAAACAGCGACTCCCAGGAATAAAACTCGGGTACCAGCGGCACCTGGCCCTCCTGGAAATTATAGCCCAGCTCTTTAAGGCTTTCTATGGTGGCCGCCGATACGTGGGCCACCGCTCCGTCGGGCGCGGCGAAGTAATGCGAAGCCAAATACCCGCCAAACATAGAACCAAGCGCTACGAGCAGGTTCCACCCTTGTGATTTCCAGTCATATTTGAAAAAATCCGCCATATCGCCTGCGCCGTCAGCGGCGCACATCACCCTGAAATTGGCGGAAATGCCAAATTCTTTGCCAAAAAACAGCAAAGTAAACATAATCAGTGCGATCATCGGCCCGGCGACCCACCAGGGCCAGGGCTGAGAGATGAAATCTTTTAGCTGAATTAACCAATCAGGTACCATAATATGTCAAGTTTTATATAGCGCAATGGCGTAAAAGTAATTGCATCCCAATTACCTGACAATGACAGATATCAATGCCTGCCGTACTGAAAAATCACCCGGCTGCCATGCCGTTTTGTATAATTCCGAAAAAAGTCTTATATTCAATTTTGACCTACGAATAAAATCAATTACATGGAATTCAAACAAAATAAGTCGCCTTTCACATTAGGCGTAGAATGGGAATTGCAGGTGCTGGACAGCTCCGGTTATCATTTAACGCCTAAGGCGCTCGCCATTTTGGATGGCATCAAAGACCCTCACTTTGTCAAAGAACTGTTTCAGAGTACACTGGAAATCAATACGGATGTTTGCGGCGATGTGCATGATGTGCGTCGCAATTTTGAGTCATTTTTGCCTATGCTCAACCCGTTCCGGGAGCGTATGGGGGTATGTTTTGCTTCTACCGGCACCCATCCGGTCAGTCATTTCATGGACAGGCTGATCACGCCTACTCGCCGCTATTACGAGATGATAGATCGCAACCAGTGGCTGGTGCGCCGTATGGCTGTATATGGTTTGCATATTCATTTGGGGATGTTGTCGGGCGATCATTGCATCAATATGCAAAACTTTTTCCTTCATCTTTCCCCTCATTTGATCGCGCTTTCGGCCAGTTCGCCTTTCTGGGGCGGGATTCATACCGGTCTGGCATCTGCGAGGTTGACGATGTACGAATCGATGCCTACCGCCGGCGTACCGTATCAGTTTGAAAACTGGCAGTCGTTTGAGCGACTTGTCGATTCGCTGATGCGCGCCAAATCGATTCAAAGCCTGAAAGATTTGTGGTGGGATTTCAGGCCCAGCCCCGCCTACGGCACCCTTGAAATCAGGATTTGCGACAGTCCGGCAACGCTTGCAGAATTACTGGCGCTCACTGCTTTTATTCATACCGCCGCTCATTGGTATCAGGACCACCAGGAAGAATGGCTGCAGCATCCGGGGCATACATTTCCCAATTGGGTGGCACGCGAAAACAAGTGGCGCGCTATGCGTTTCGGCCTCGATGCAGATATTGTCACCTCTGCCGACGGCGACTATTGCAGCTTGAGAACGAGCCTGGAGGAGTGGATCCAAAGGCTGAAACCTTACTATGACAAGCTGGGCTACAACGAATACCTGACTGATCTTCAGCTGATCATCAACTATGGCAATAGCGCTGCCCGGCAGACGATGTTGTTCCAATTGCATCAACACCTCACTGCGGTAGCGTTGAATAATATCCAGGAGTTTGAAGCAGGCTTGCCGCTAACATGGAAAGAATTGAAGGGTTGAGCTAGAACCGAAAGTCCTTCACCACCAATTGCAGATGGGTTCTATCCGCCCAGTGGTTTTCCTGGAGGGTATAGCACAAATCGAAGGGGCGGCGGGTGGCCACGCGGGCATAGGCCTCGGCCTGGCCGAAGGCGACGGCCATTACAGGTTGCGAGCCATTCTGGCGCAACGACAGGCGCAGATGGCCTCCGTTGAGCGGGCGGGAATAGCCGTTGTCAGTCACTCCGTAGCTGGCAAAAACGGGATTGTCATTGCCCGGGCCGAACGGGGCAAACTGCCGGAGGATCTTCCAGAAATCGGGCGTGATGTCGTCAAGCGAAAGCGTATCGGCAATATCTATTTCGGGCAACGTGACGCCAGGCGGCATCCAGGCCCGAGCCAGGGCCTCAAAGCGATCCTGGAAAACAGGTACCATCTCGGGTCGCATATTGAGACCGGCGGCATGGGAATGGCCGCCGAAGCTGATCAACAGGTCGGAACATGCCGAAAGGGCCTGATACAGGTCGAAGCCGTGAATAGACCGCGCCGAACCCGCCACAATACCGTCCGATAGTGTTAGAATAATAGACGGGCGGTAATATTTTTCTACCATTCGCGAGGCTACAATGCCTACCACACCTTTGTGCCAGTGTGGCTGATACAATACAATGCTGCTCTTTTTGTCTTTGTCATCATCGTGTTCAAAAAGCGAAATAGCTTCGCTAAAAATACGCTGATCGTATTCGCGGCGCAGTTGATTGCGATAATTGAGCACCCGGGCATAATCGGCGCCCACGGTGCGGTCGCGGGCCAGCATAAGCCGCACCGCCTGGTCGGCATCGGCCAGGCGACCGGCGGCATTGATGAGCGGCGCCAGCCCGAACACAATGTCGTTGACGTGCAAAGGCCGCGAGCGCTTGCTGAGGTCGATGAGCGCGTTGAGGCCGGGGCGCTCCGTAGAATTAAGGCGGTGCAGGCCAAAATGCGCCAAAATGCGGTTCTCCCCTGTAATGGGCACAATATCGGCGGCAATACTAATGGCCAGCAGGTCAAGCAACGCATCGAGGGCGCGGGGGTCGAGCCCGTGGCGTTCTACGTATCCCTGCGCAAGCTTGAAAGCAATGCCGCAGCCGCTTAGCTCTTTGAAGGGATAGTCGCAGTCGGTCCGCTTGGGATTGAGCACCGCCGTCGCCGCCGGCAATTCGGGCCCCGGCAGGTGGTGATCGCAGATGATTACGTCTATGCCCAGGCTATTGGCGTATTCCGTCTGGCGCAGGGCGGTAATTCCGCAGTCGGCCACGACCATCAGCGAAGCGCCTTTTTCACGGGCGTAATCTATGCCTTCAAACGACAAGCCATAGCCCTCCTTGTAGCGGTCAGGCAAATAATAGTCGAGATTGGAATGAAACCCTTCGAGAAAGCTGTACAACAAAGCCACTGCAGTGGTGCCGTCGGCGTCGTAATCGCCGTAGATAAGGATTTTTTCACCGCGTTCAACGGCTTTCGACAGCCGTTCAATGGCGGCCTCCATATCTTTCATCAAAAAGGGATCGTGGAGATCGGACATGGCCGGTCGAAAAAAACGCCGGGCCTCGTCATAGGTATTGATACCGCGCTGTACCAACAAACGGCAAAAGACAGGATGGATGCCGAGCGCCTCCCGCAATTGGGCCGCGGCAGCTTCGTCCGTTTTCACCGGTCGCCATTGGGGCAATAACTGGGTACTCATAGCGCGTATCGATCAATTTTTTCAAAACTACTATTTTTTTTCAAGCCGTATCAAAACTGGGGCATCAATTTACTGTTGATAGTAAGCTACGCGCTATTCGTTGATTAATTATTAGCGTTGGTAAAATATAATCTGTATTAAAACCTTCCCAATATAAGTTTGCAAAAAAGATTGATTACATGAGGAAGATCCTTTTACTTTTCATTTCGCTATGCTGGCTGGGCAGTGCGCAGGCGCAGCGCAACTTTACGATCAGCGGTGTAGTGACCGACGCCGAAAACGGCGAAACGCTGATCGGCGCTTCGGTGGTCACCGCCGATTACAGCCTGGGTACAACCACCAACGAATACGGATTTTATTCGTTGACGTTGCCCGCTGCCGACTCCGTCACCCTTGAATTCAGCTATGTGGGTTTTCAAACCGAACGCCGCACCATTGCGCTCAGAGCCAACGTCAGCCTGTCGGTTGAACTCAGCACGGGCGTACAACTCCAGGAAGTGGTGGTGCAAGCCGGCTCGGTACGCGAAGTGCTGCAATCTACCGAAATGAGCGTAGCGACCATCAGCACCAAAGAAGCCAGGGTCATTCCCGTACTGCTGGGTGAAAGCGATATTTTAAAAACCATACAACTCAAACCCGGCATCGTGTCAGGCTCGGAAGGTACAACCGGGCTTTTTGTGCGCGGCGGCGGCGCCGACCAAAACCTCATCATTCTCGATGAGGCGGTGGTGTACAACCCTAACCACTTGTTCGGCTTTTTCAGCACATTTAATACCGATGCGGTCAAAGACCTCAAACTATACAAAGGCGGCTTCCCATCCCAATATGGAGGCAGGCTCTCCTCAGTAATTGACGTCAAACTCAAAGAAGGCAACAGCAAACACTTCGCCGGCGCCGGCGGTATTGGGCTGCTGGCTTCGCGCCTTACGCTCGAAGGGCCTATTGTTAAAGACAAAGCCTCGTTTATCGTATCCGGGCGGCGCACTTATGTTGACTTGCTCACCAACCAGGTTAACCGCGCCAACCGCAACACCGAAGATTACAACCCTATTCCCGGTTATTATTTTTATGATTTAAATACCAAAATCAATATAGAGCTGGGCGAGCGCGACAAATTATTTCTGAGCGGATATTTTGGTCGCGACGTATTCGGTTTCGACGGCGATTTTTTTGATTTCAACTTCGACTGGGGCAATGCCACCGGCACGGTGCGCTGGAACCACGTTTTTAACCCCAAGTTGTTTGCCAATACCACGTTCACCTATTCTGATTACCAATACAATATCGAAAACCGGCTGACGGGTTTTTCCTTCCTGCTAGGCTCCAATATCAGAGACGCCAATTTCAAAACAGACTTCTACTACGCGGTCAACAACCGCCATACGCTGCGATTCGGCGGCAACGCCACTTACCACTGGTTTACTGTGGGCCGCCTCAAAGCCGGCACTACCGACGGGAGTATCAATTTTTCATCAGGCATCGACCTCAACGGCCTGGAATCGGGTTTATACGTGTCGGACGATTGGGAGATCAACCCGCAATGGAGTATTAATACAGGGTTAAGACTCAGCGCCTTCGGCAATGAAGGCGATTGGAGGGCGGGGCTGGAGCCGCGGGTATCGGCGCGGTACGCGCCCAGCAAGCTGGTGTCGGTCAAAGCCAGCTATGCCCGCATGTATCAATACCTGCACCTCGTTGCCAATGCCGGCGTGGCGCTTCCCACCGATGTTTGGTATCCCAGCACCGACCGGGTCAGGCCGCAGTCGTCCGACCAGGTCGCCGCCGGCGTTTCCGTCGACCTCGGTAAAGGCCTCTTGCTTACCGCCGAAACCTACTACAAGTGGCTTTACAACCAAATCGACTTTGTTGACGGCGCCGAGTTATTTGCCAATAACGAGTTGGAAAACGAATTTGCCATCGGCAAAGGTTATGGCTATGGCTTTGAACTAGGCATTGAGAAAAAAGAAGGCAACCTCACCGGCTGGATCGGCTATACGCTGGCCCTCACCCGCCGGGGTGAATTTGCGCCACTGGATGAAGCGGCCCGCTTTGCCCAAACGGGGTATTTCCCCCCCATCTACGACCGCCGCCACGACCTGTCGGTAGTGCTCATGTGGGATATCAGCCGCCGCCTCACCGCTACCGCTTCGTTTGTATACGGCTCCGGCGACCTGCGCTGGCTGCCGGGAGGGCGCTTCACTTTCCAGGATGTATATGGCGGCGCTTTCGAGACCGTCACGCCCGACTACCTGGACCGCAACAACTACAGGCTGCCGCCCTATCACCGCCTCGACCTGGGCTTGGTTATTCGCTTTTTCCCCAACTGGGGCGAAAACGATATCACGCTGTCGGTCATCAATGCCTACGACAGGCGCAATACTTTCTTCATTTACTTTGAGCCCGAATTCGAAGAGGTCACCGACCCCCAGGGCAATACCTTTGAAGTGCCCGAGCGCATTGCGGCAAAACAGGTATCGTTATTCCCCATTTTGCCGTCTGTCACCTGGAATTTCAAGTTTTAAAAAAAAAATCGATCATGTCAACAGCTAATCAACATATGAAATGGAGCAGCCGCCTGATCTTGTTTGCCGTGCTGCTCAGCGCCCTGGGCGCCTGCAACCTCGAAAAAGAAATCGAAATCGAGTTGCCTGCATACGAATCGCGCATTTTTGTAGAATGTTATCTGGAGCCGGGACAGCCATACACCCTGCTCATGACGCGCACGTCGCCTTATTTTGATCCCTTCCCCGATCTCGATGCCGAGTATCTCCGGCAAATACTGGTTGACAGCGCCGAAGTATTCATTCACCACCAGGGCACAACCCATATTTTGCGCAACGAATGGCTGCTCAACAACAGCACCGGCAAGTTTTACAACTATAAATCGGCCGATATTGTGCCGCTGAACTATACAGATGACTTCGAATTAGAGATCATCACCAAAGACGGAAAGACCATCACTGCCGTTACGCGCTTGTTGCCCGTAGTGCCCATAGACAGCATAGTAGTCAATTTTGCGGAAGACGATACGCTGGCGCGCGTACTTACCTACTTCACCGATATTCCCGGCGAGCGCAATTACTACCGGCGTATGTTGCATCAAACAACGCTCGACAGCATACCCCAGCAAGACTTTGTTTCCGACGACCGCATTGTCGAAGACGTCTTTATCTTTGGCAGCGGCTACATATATGCCGAAGGCGATACGGTGATCAATACCATTTTTCATATTGACAAGGCGTATTACGACTTTTTCGGCAGCGTACAGACAGCCGCCGCATCCAATGGCAATCCATTTGGGCAGCCCAGTCCTGTCATTTCCAATCTCGAGGGCACAGCCGGCGCTATCGGTATATTTACCGGATTGAGTTACGACAGGGTAGTGACGATTGTGAGGAGATAGTTTGTCCGTTCAATCTTTTCCAGTTTAATTTTAACAGGGGACAGAGGACAGAGAAAAACATCTTGACTTGTAGGCTGAAAACTGGTAACTTTGCCCCCCCGGGGAAGTCCCGGTTTTTATTTATCGCAATGGAAACAATAAGACAAAAGCAGGTTGCTGAATTGGTCAAGCGTAATTTCAGCATGGTGTTGCAGGAAGAGGGGGGATACATTTACGGCACATCGGTGCTGGTATCGGTTACGGGCGTCAAGATGTCGCCGGATCTCAATATTGCCAAGATTTATCTCAGCGTATACAATACGGAAGATAAGCAAACGGTCATTTTGGAAATGGAAGACCAACTGACGCGCCTGCGCCAGTCGCTGTCCAACCGTATTCGCAAACACGTGCGGCGAATGCCGGAAATTGCCTTGTATCTCGACGATACGATTGATGAGATGTACCGGGTGAATGCCCTGTTTAACCGCCTTCACGACGAAGGCGCAATGGGCGCGGAAGAAGAAGAATGAGTGTGAGAGGGTGGGAGAGAGGGAGGGTGAGAATCGAATGTGATCCCACCCTCCCTCTCTCTCACATGTTCTCCTGATAGAACCCTCCCACTCTCTCTCATGTTCTCCTGATAGAAGCGGTCGGCCAGGTTGGTAAGAATCAAATGTCATCCCACCCTCCCACTCTCTCACCCTCTCACCCTCCCCATCAGGGTCTCGGAGCTCCTATTATGAGCTTCTGCGTCTGCGCCGGAATGCCTTCCGAGCGCACCGTCACAAAGTAAACGCCGTTGGCTAACTCCCTGAGCGGCAGGCGCTCTGCAGCGTCTTGCACCTCGTCGATTTCTCGCACGATCACGGCCTGGCCTACATTGTTGTAAACCGTAATTTGTACGGATTTGCCGGCGTAGCCTGGCAGCGTTATATTGACCTCATCCATTGCAGGATTGGGATACAGTTCCACTTCGGTTGCGCCTGGGGCTTGAGCCAGGAAAGTACCGCCGCCGCCTGTTGATCCCAGACTGCTGGCGCCGGTGTAACCCACATTGGCGAAAGTAGAAGAAACCACGCTGACCTGTTCGTAATTGGTGGATACCAATCCCATTTGAATACAACTATTCATGCTAACCGTAGCGGCCATCACCTGATTCCATTGAACGCCGTTGGCAGAGGTATAACCTACAAACTGGTCGCCGTTGCGCACCAGTCGCAGCCAATTGCGGCCCTGGCCGGGGAATTGCTGTGGCTGTGCCTGACCGTTGGTTGTAAAACGCACTTCGCGACGGCTGAGCGAGCTGCCCATGTTGGTGGTGAGCTGTACTTTCTTAGACCCTCCGGCATTGCTTTCGCGCATCACGATACCTGCCCAGCCAAAGGCGTTGCCGCCGATACTCGTCACTTGCGCCGTCAGGCTGCCGTTGCCGCACAGCGTTCGCTGCACAAAAGCCGTTTCATCCTGGGTAAATGGCGAGGCGTAGAAGCAATCTTCGCTATTCAGGGTAAATACCTGGGAGGGTACATTATAGGTAGCGCTATTGCCGTCGTCGCAATTCACGCCGTCGGGCTGCTGGCTCCATCCGCAGGGCAGACCGTCGATGGTCAGCGTGCTGGTACAAGTGATGGTATTATTGTAAATATCAACAGCCGTTGCCGTAATGGTCAATACATCGCCCAATTGCTGGCAGTATATTTTATCCAGGTTGATACTGAGATTGGCCATCTGGCAGTTGTCGGTAGCCGATGTAAAGTCGGAGAGCACCAGGTCAAGATGGGGCTGGCCGTTGAAAACATACGTCGGGTTAAAACACTGGATGACCGGTTTTTCCGTGTCGATAACATCGAAAAAGAACGTACACGACTGGCTGTTGTTGGAGGGGTCTTTAGCTTCCCACTGCACTTTCCAGCGGCCTACCGCGAAATAACCGCTGGGGTTGGCTACCCAGGTCGACCAGGGGCCGATGGCGTTGTTATTTTCGTCTACCTCCTGATAACGCGCCAACAGTCCGTAGCTGCAGTTGTCGAAAACAGCGGGTACCGGTACGGTGACAACGGCGCCGCATTGCCTGAAGTCGTTTTCTATGACGAAATTGTCGGGGCAGTCTATTTGCGGGGCGCTGTTGTCAACAACCGTGACGTTGGCCGTGCAAGTCGACTGGTTGCAGTTGCGGTCTTCGATCGTCAACGTTGCCACCACGCCGCTGATGTTGGCGCAATTAAACGTATTGGGCGACACCGAAACCACCCTGACCTGGCCGGTGCCGGTAGAGGGCAGGTCGTAGCTCGCCGTTGAGTTAAATACATCGGAGGGCAGGATAGAAGCCGTACCCCATTGGTTGAGCACAACGGTATGCGGTTTACACACCGCTACAGGATTCGTTTGGTCGGGTACGATATCAAACGACCGGGTAGGTTTGCTGAAGCTGTTTTGGCCCCACGAGAGGGTATGGTCTTCGATCGTTTTGGGCGAGCCGGGCATTTCATTTTCTACAATCTGAAATTCAGGAATGATAGCAAAATCAACCCCCGGACCGGAAAGCTGGAATAGCTCAATGCTCAAGCTATTGTTGTAGTGCAACTTGTTGAGCGTCGTCATGGTGGCCTCCATCAAAAACTCTTCGTTGATCGTAGCCGTTGACTCGAAATTATTGGGAATGTTGATTTCGATATGATTCCCCATCAGTACGTTGGGTACGATTTGGGAGAAACCAGTAGCAACCGTTGCGTTGGTTCCGGGGTTGAATACCCGCCAGTTCATGGGTTGCCCCAGGTTGATATTGGCCTTGAAAGTAGGATCAAACGTGTAGTTGAGCTCCAGGTCGGTAGTGAGGTTGAGGTTTAAATCGCCAAAGTCTACTTCACCGAGACCGCCGCCAAGGCTGACAGAGGTAGGATAACCGAAATAATCGATCAGCGAAATCAGGTCCAGGCGAAGGCGTGACAATTCTTCAAATTCACCGCCGGTAGCCCTCACGATCACGTTATCGTCGTTGAAAGTCTGCGTAAGATTTGACGAAGTCAGTTTTTTAAACGTGCCGCTAAATTCGGGAATAGTAAGATCTACGGCAGATGGAATATCGGGGTTGCTGATTTCCACCATAGTAGCATTGCCGTCAAACATATTGTCGAGAATGGGACCTGCATTGGGGCTTGTGTTGACCAATCCGACGATTTGTTGAAGAATACTGGTACCGGCTGCGCAATCGAAAATAGTGCCCAAATTGGCCCCGGGCTCAAAAGCATCCTCGCACAGGACAATAAACGGAGGTAAATCGCCGCCGATAGGGATGGGGATGTTCAGCAATTCGCCGCCGGGAATACCCAATACGTCGAGCAAATCCCAGCTGTCGCTGTACAGACACCCCAGGTCAAAGAGAGGGTCGCAGCCAAATTCAACCGTAGCGGTAAGGCCGATGCGCAATACAAAACTGACATTATCAAGGATGGGCCCCATTTCGGTTTCGTAAAAGGCAGGAGTGATAGCCACCTGGGCGCCGCTGCCGCGCTGGGCAGCCGTTTCAACCACTATTTTATCGCCGCAGCCGAATTGCTGGTCGGCAGGGGCCTGCAGGGTGATATTGACAGGATAGGTTACATTTACATCCGCCGTGCCTATGCTTTTGAGGCCCATATACCCTCCATAGTCGGCAGTGACGCCAAATTGCAACGTCGGGTTGATGTAAAACCCGCCAAGGTCGCCAAGACCAACGCCGAAACCGGTCACCCAGTCAGGTATATCAACCCCCAACAGGTTTTCGATAATCTGGAATAAAATGTTGGTTCCCGCATTGGGACTGGCGAAATCGTCCACGTCTCCCAGCAAGTCGCGTGTAAACTGAACGCGGGATGGAGCGCCGACAAGCGGCGTAGGGTCGAGGCTGATGTCATTGAATGTAGCCGTGTGCGTTACCGACTGGTTGATGGTTTTAAACTGCGTAGGCATGGCCGGCGTTTCCGGCGCTGCTGCATTGGTGGTAAATACCGGCATGGTAGTAGCCGGAGAAAGGCTCGCTACCGGACCGTCGCATTGTTCAGCTACCAAGGCCTGGTACTGGTTGCCCGCCTTGGGCAGGTTCAAAACATAACATACCTGAACAGGCGAACCGGGGGTGATAGTAAGGCCGGGGCTACCGCCTGCCACTTCAACGTCAAGCGCAGCAGTTACGCCTGCGCTTATATCGTTTACTTTGATGTTCCATTTGTGGTTGGCAACATCCCCCTGGGCAGAGGTCCAGCATAACGTGGCAGAATTAGTGCCGGTAACAGTTTGAGTAGAAAAAACCGGGGCGCCGCATTGAGCGGCAAGCCAGGCGGGAGCTGATAGCAGTATCGCCATTAGCCCCGCAATTCGTAAGCGCGTTGTGAGGTAGAAGATGTCCATTGTAACTGTTGTTTAGTTAATGTTGAGCGAAAGATATGTCATCCAACTCAATTGAAAAATATTTTATATGTGAAAAAAATCTACTGCGGAGGGAAAATCGGATAGCGACAGGAGGTGGGGGTGATGAGGGGTGATGAGGGGGGATGAGGGGAGGATGAGAGGTGATGAG
>JRYG01001088.1_pt1 | contig 26409 bp, 30 predicted proteins | sample 235341 | NCBI WGS metagenome assembly JRYG01 (sample SAMN03074218, study PRJNA261478) | activated sludge metagenome | biome: Wastewater Treatment Plant; feature: Wastewater; material: Activated sludge; isolation source: activated biomass of a wastewater treatment plant treating hydrocarbon... ...
TCGGCCTGCTGCCGGGCGAAGTCTTCGTCCACCGCAACATCGCCAACGTGGTGGTGCATACCGATCTGAACTGCCTGTCGGTGATCCAGTTCGCCGTCGAGGCCCTCAAGGTCAAGCACATCATGGTGGTCGGCCACTACGGCTGCGGCGGCGTCGGCGCGGCGCTGAAGAAGGAGCGGGTGGGCCTGGTGGACCTCTGGCTGCGCCACGTGCAGGACGTCCACGCCAAACACCTGGCCCGGGTGGACACCCTGCCCGTGGACCAGCGCCACGACCGCCTGTGCGAACTCAACGCCCTGGAGCAGGCCCTCAACGTGTGCCAGACCTACATCGTCCAGGACGCCTGGCGGCGGGGCCAGAAGCTGACCGTGCACGCCTGGATCTACGGCCTCAAGGACGGCATCGCCCACGACCTGGGCTTCACCGTGCATCGCCCGGAGGACATCCAGGCCCGCTACCTGGCCGCCCTGGAAAACCTCGGTACCTGATCGAAGGAGGACAGCCCCATGACCGATCCCGTGGTAATCGTCTCCGCCGCCCGCACTCCCCTGGGCGCCTTCCAGGGGGCGTTGGCCGGCCTCGCCGCCCCCCAGCTCGGGGCCGCCGCCATCGGCGCCGCCCTGGGCTGGGCCGGCATCGACTCGGCGCTGGTGGACGAGGTGCTCCTCGGCTGCGTCCTCCAGGCCGGCCAAGGCCAGGCCCCGGCGCGGCAGGCGGCGCTGCAGGCCGGCCTGCCGCTTTCCGCCGCCTGCACCACCATCCACAAGGTCTGCGGCTCGGCCATGAAGGCGGCCATGCTCGGCCACGACGGCATCCTGGCCGGTGCCTTCGACGTCGCCGTGGCGGGCGGCATGGAATCCATGAGCAACGCCCCCTACCTGCTGCCCAAGGCGCGCACCGGCTACCGCCTGGGCCACGGCCAGCTCCTCGACCACATGTTCCTGGACGGCCTGGAGGACGCCTACAGCGCGGAGAACCGGGGCCGCCTGATGGGCACCTTCGCCGAGGACTGCGCCGCCGACTACGGCTTCACCCGGGAAGCCCAGGACGAATTCGCCCGCCGCTCCTTCGACCGCGCCCGGGCCGCCAGCGAGGACGGCCGCTTCGCCTGGGAGATCGCCCCCGTCACCGTGGCCGGCAAGCAGGGCGAAACGGTGGTGAGCCGCGATGAGGGGCCCTTCGCCGTCAACCTGGACAAGATTCCCGCCCTCAAGCCCGCCTTCAGGAAGGATGGCACGGTGACGCCGGCCAATTCCTCCTCCATCGCCGACGGCGCCGCCGCCCTGGTGCTCATGCGCGCCTCCCGGGCGGAATCCCTGGGCCTCGACCCCATCGCCCGCATCGTCGCCCACGCCACCCATGCCCAACTCCCGGCCCGCTTCCCCACCGCCCCCGTCGGCGCCATGGAGAAGCTCTTCGCCAGGACCGGGTGGGCCGCCGAAAGCGTCGATCTCTACGAAATCAACGAGGCCTTTGCCGTGGTGACCATGGCCGCCATGCACGATCTCGAGCTGCCGGCGGAGAAGGTGAACATCCACGGCGGCGCCTGCGCCCTGGGCCACCCCATCGGCGCCTCCGGTGCCCGCATTGTCGTCACCCTGCTCGGCGCCCTGCGCCAGAGCGGCGGCAGGCGCGGCGTCGCCAGCCTGTGCATCGGCGGCGGCGAGGCCACCGCCCTGGCCGTGGAAATGCTGTGAGGACGCGATGATTCTGACCCAGGAACAGGAAATGATCCGCAACGCGGTCCGGGCCTACGCCCGGGAGCGCATCGCCCCCTTCGCCGCCGAGTGGGACCGCAGCCACCGCTTCCCCCGGGAGGCCCTGGCGGGCCTGGCCGGACTCGGCGTCCTCGGCCTGGTGGTACCCGAAGCCTGGGACGGCGCCGGCCTCGGCTACCTGGAGCTGGCGCTGGCCCTGGAGGAGATCGCCGCCGCCGACGGCGCCACCTCGACCATCGTCAGCGTGCAGAACTCCCTGGTCGGCATGATCCTGGTGAAGTACGCCAGCGACGCCCTCAAGGAAACCTGGCTGAAGCCCCTGGCCCGGGGCGAAAAACTCGGCTGCTTCGCCCTCACCGAGCCCCACGTCGGCTCCGACGCCGCCGCCATCACCACCCGGGCGGAACGGGTCGGCGACGAATGGGTGGTGAACGGCGTCAAGCAGTTCATCACCACCGGCAAGGAAGGCGATGTGGCCATCGTCTTCGCCGTCACCGACAAGGCCGCCGGCAAGAAGGGCATCTCCTGCTTCCTGGTGCCCACCGCCACCCCCGGCTACGTCGTCGCCCGCCTGGAGGACAAGCTGGGCCAGCGCGCTTCCGACACCGCCCAGATCGTCTTCGACAACTGCCGCATTCCCGCCGCCAACCTCCTGGGCGCCCCCGGGGATGGCTACCGCATCGCCCTCGCCAACCTGGAGGGCGGGCGCATCGGCATCGCCGCCCAGGCGGTGGGCATGGCCCGGGCCGCCCTGGAGGCGGCGGTGCGCTACGCCAAGGAGCGCCAATCCTTCGGCAAGCCCCTGGCGGAACACCAGGCGGTAGCCTTCCTGCTGGCCGACATGGCGACGCGCGTCGACGTGGCCCGCCAGGCGGTCTGGCACGCCGCCGCCCTGCGCGACGCCGGCCGGCCCTGCCTCAAGGAAGCCTCCCAGGCCAAGCTCTTCGCCTCGCAGATGGCCGAGCAGGTCTGCTCCGACGCCATCCAGATCCACGGCGGTTACGGCATCACCGCCGATTTCCCGGTGGAGCGCATCTACCGGGACGTGCGGGTGTGCCAGATCTACGAGGGCGCTTCCGAAATCCAGAAAATGGTCATTGCCCGCGACGTGCTGGCCGCCTGAGGAGGAACCATGGCCGACCCCATCACCTTCTACTTCGATTTCTCCAGCCCCTACGGCTACCTGATGAGCGAGAAGATCGACGATCTCGCCGCCCGCCACGGCCGCCCGGTGCGCTGGCGGCCCATCCTGCTGGGCGTGATCTTCCAGACCACGGGCAGCGCCCCCCTCACCCTGCAGGCCCCGGCCAAGGCCGCCTACTACAAGGTGGATTTCGCCCGCTCGGCCCGCTTCCTGGGCGTCCCCTACCGACTGCCGGGCAAGTTCCCCCTGCCCACCCAGCAGGCCGCCCGCGCCTACTACTGGCTGCACGGTCAGGATTGCGCCCTGGCCCGGGCCTTCGCCCACGCAACCTACCGGGCGTTGTTCGTGGACGACCGGGACATCTCCGCCCCGGAGACGGTCCTCGACATCGCCGCCGGCCTCGGCGTCGACCGCGCTGCCCTCGCTGCCGCCCTGGCCGGCCCGGAACTGAAGGAACGCCTCAAGACCGAGGTGGAGAGTGCCATCGCGGCGGGCGTCTTCGGCTCCCCCACCGTCATCGTCGATGGCGAAATGTTTTTCGGCGTCGACCGCCTGCCCCAGTTGGAACGCTGGCTGGCGGAAGGCGGTTTCTGACACGGAGAAGAATCATGCCCATCACCAAAGGCTGCCAGCAGCTCATCGCCGAGGCCCGCGCCCGCATCCGCACCCTCACCCTGGAGGAGGCCCGCGCCAAGTTCGGCGACCCCAAAGTCGTCTTCGTCGACATCCGCGACGTGCGGGAACTGGAACGGGAAGGCATGATCCCCGGCGCCTTCCATGCCCCCCGCGGCATGCTCGAATTCTGGGTGGACCCGGACAGCCCCTACTACAAGGACATCTTCGGCTCGGGCAAGGAGTTCGTGCTCTACTGCCAGTCCGCCTGGCGCTCCAGCCTCGCCACCGCCGCCCTGCAGGACATGGGGCTGGCGCCCGTCGCCCACATCGAGGGCGGCTTCAAGGCCTGGAAGGCGGGCGGCGGGCCGGTGGCCGAGCGCCCCACCCACCATCACTGAGGACGCCATGGGCGAATACCGCTCCCAGCTCGACCCCCGGGCCGCCGACTTCCAGGCCAACGCCGCCGCCATGGCCGCCCTGGTGGCGGAGCTGCGCGACAAGGCCGGCACCATCGCCCGGGGCGGCCCGGAGGCGGCCCGCCAGAAGCACCTGGCCCGGGGCAAGCTGCTGCCGCGGGAACGGGTGGACGCCCTCCTCGACCCCGGCACGCCCTTCCTGGAAATCGGCCAGTTCGCCGCCTACGGCCTCTATGGCGGCGAGTACGAGGTGCCGGCAGCCTCCCTCATCGCCGGGGTGGGCCGCATTGCCGGCGTCGAGTGCATGGTGGTGGCCAACGACGCCACGGTGAAGGGCGGCACCTACTACCCCCTCACCGTGAAGAAGCACCTGCGGGCCCAGGAAATCGCCCTGGAAAACCGCCTGCCCTGCGTCTATCTGGTGGATTCCGGCGGCGCCTTCCTGCCCATGCAGGATGAGGTCTTCCCCGACAAGGAGCACTTCGGCCGCATCTTCTTCAATCAGGCCAACCTGTCGGCCCGGGGCATCCCCCAGATTGCCGCCGTCCTCGGTTCGTGCACCGCCGGCGGCGCCTACGTGCCGGCCATGTGCGACGAATCCATCATCGTCCGCAACCAGGGCACCATCTTCCTCGGCGGCCCGCCCCTGGTGAAGGCCGCCACCGGCGAGGTGGTCAGCGCCGAGGACCTGGGCGGCGCCGACGTCCATACCCGGCTCTCCGGCGTCGCCGACCACTTGGCCGAGAACGACGCCCACGCCCTGGCCATTGCCCGCCGCATCGTCCGCGACCTCAACTGGCGCAAGGCCCCTGACCTCGCCCCGGCGGAACCGGTGGCGCCCCGCTACGCCAGCGAGGAACTGTACGGCGTCATCCCCACCGACCCCAAGAAGCCCTTCGACGTGCGGGAGATCATCGCCCGCCTGGTGGACGGCTCGGAATTCGACGAATTCAAGGCCCGCTACGGCGCCACCCTGGTCTGCGGCTTCGCCCGCCTCTACGGGTACCCGGTGGGGATCGTCGCCAACAACGGCATCCTCTTCTCCGAATCGGCCCAGAAGGGCGCCCATTTCATCGAACTCTGCGCCCAGCGCCGCATCCCGCTGGTTTTCCTGCAGAACATCACCGGCTTCATGGTGGGCAGGAAATACGAGAACGCCGGCATCGCCCGGGACGGCGCCAAGATGGTCACCGCCGTGGCCACCGCCGCGGTGCCCAAGTTCACGGTCATCATCGGCGGCTCCTTCGGCGCCGGCAACTACGGCATGTGCGGCCGCGCCTACGGCCCGCGCTTCCTCTGGATGTGGCCCAACGCCCGCATCTCCGTCATGGGCGGGGAGCAGGCGGCCGGCGTGCTGGCCACGGTCAGGCGGGACAGCCTGGAAGCCGCGGGGAAAGCCTGGAGCGCCGAAGATGAGGCCGAGTTCAAGCGCCCCATCCGCGCCCAGTACGAGACCCAGGGGCATCCCTACTACGCCAGCGCCAGGCTGTGGGACGACGGCATCATCGATCCGGCGGATACGCGACGGGTGCTGGGCTTGAGTCTTTCGGCGGCGCTCAATGCGCCGATTGCTGAAACCCGCTTCGGCGTCTTCCGGATGTAACGATGTACGTCCCCGCCCACTTCGCTGTCACCGATCGCGCCCAGCTTCTCGGCCTGATGGCCGCCCATCCTCTGGCTACCGTCATCACCCACGACAGCGGGGGGCTGAGCGCCAATCACATTCCCCTCGTCTTTCTTGACGACAGCGGCCCGTCCGGCGTATTGCGCGGCCATGTGGCGCGGGGGAATCCCCTGGCGAGCGCCGACGGCGCAACAGTCCTGGCCATCTTCCACGGCCCCCAGGTCTATGTCAGCCCCGGCAACTACGCCAGCAAAGCCGTGGATGGCCGGGTCGTTCCCACCTGGAACTACGCCGTCGTCCATGCCCACGGGGTTCTCCGCACCCATGGCGACGAGGAATGGATTCGTGCCCAGGTCACCCATCTCACCACCAGCCACGAAAGCGACCGGCCCCACCCCTGGGCGGTGACCGATGCCCCGGCGGACTATACGGGCAAGTTGCTGCGAGCGATTTGCGGCATCGAGATCGTGATTGATCGGCTGGAGGGGAAGTGGAAGGTGAGCCAGAACCAACCGGCGGTGAATCGGGAGAGTCTGGCGGGAGCACTGGATGGAGAGCATCCTGGGATGGCGGGGTTGGTGCGGGGGATGGGGCGGTGAGGGTTCATCGGCCGCTGCTTTCCGCGTTGACCACGGGCGTACTTTCTTCTTGGTGGCAAAAAGAAAGTAGCCAAAGAAGAAGCCACCCCAGGGGCGACGCCCCCTGCGGGGGTTCCTTGCGCTACTCGGCCGGCCGGGCACCCCGGGAGTACTTCCCCGCGATGCGCTGCATCGCTCAGGGCGCGGCTGCGGAACTCGCCCTGGCTACGCCAGGACTTGGACAGTCCTCGCCGACTACCCCCGGCCAGCCTGCGTTGCTCAGCGTCTTCCATGGGGACCTGAAAGGCGTCTCAGCTCAACCGATTGCGGTTTCGTCGGCGTTCGGTGTACCGGGCCCCTTGGGAGGTGCCGAGCAACGCAGGCTTGGGCGGGGCCATGGGCGAGCACTGTCCGAAGGCCGGCGCAGCCGGACTGAGTTGCGCAGCCCCCGCTCAAGCCGAGGAGCGCAGGGAAGCTCCCGTAGGGGGCCACCGACCCAGGGTCGCCTTCTTTTTGCTTCCTTTTTGCAGAAATCTGGCTTTCCAAGCCAGATTTTCTTGGCGAACAAGAAAGCGCAGCTTCCGCGCAGCGAAAAAGGGACACGCCGGTCAACGGCAGAAAACGGCGGTCGATAAAACCGCCGACACAAATCAGGAGCCCCCATGCCCCATCAATCCCTCGAAATCCTAACCACCGGCCCCCTCACCACCCTGTGGCTGAACCGCCCCGAGGTCCACAACGCCTTCGACGAAACCCTCATCGCCGAACTCACCGCCGCCTGCCGCACCCTGGATGCCGATCCGGCCGTTCGCGTGGTGATTCTCGCCGGCCGCGGCAAGAGCTTTTCCGCCGGCGCCGACCTGAACTGGATGCAGCGGGCCGCCGCCCAGGGCGTCGATGACAACCTCGCCGACGCCCGTGCCTTGGCCCGCCTGCTGCGCACCCTGGCGGAGATGAAGAAGCCCACCATCGCCCGCATCCACGGCGCCGCCCTGGGCGGTGGCATGGGGTTGGCCGCCGCCTGCGACATCGCCGTCGCTTCGACCGATGCCGTCTTCGCCACCTCCGAGGCGCGCTTCGGGCTCATCCCCGCCGCCATTTCCCCCTACGTCCTGCGGGCCGTCGGCGCCCGCCAGGCCCTGCGCTACTTCCAGACCGCCGAGCGTATCGACGCCGCCCGGGCCAAGGAGATCGGACTGGTGCACGAAGTCGTCGCGCCTGAGAAGCTCGACGCCAAGGTGGCGGAAGTCGCCGCCGCCCTCCTCCAGGGCGGGCCCCTCGCCCAGGCCGCCGCCAAGGAGCTGATCCGGGCGGTCGATCACCAACCGGTAAACGACAGCCTGCTCGAAGACACCGCCCACCGCATCGCCCACCTGCGGGCCACGCCGGAAGCCCAGGAAGGCATTGCCGCCTTTCTGGAAAAACGCTCGCCCGCCTGGGCGGGAAAGGGCTGAACGTGTTTGAAAAAATCCTCATCGCCAACCGGGGGGAGATCGCCTGCCGGGTCATCCGCACCGCCCGCCGCCTGGGCATCCGCACCGTGGCCGTCTATTCCGAGGCCGACGCCGAGGCCCGCCACGTGCGCCTGGCCGACGAAGCGGTGCTGCTGGGGCCGGCGCCGGCGGCGGAATCCTACCTGGCCGGCGACAAGGTCATCGCCGCCGCCCGCCGCACCGGCGCCCAGGCCATCCACCCGGGCTACGGCTTCCTTTCCGAGAATGCCGATTTCGCCGAGGCCTGCACCGCCGCCGGCCTGGTCTTCATCGGCCCGCCCCCCGCCGCCATCCGCGCCATGGGCTCGAAAGCGGCGGCCAAGGCCCTGATGGGCGCCGCCGGCGTGCCCGTCACCCCCGGCTACCATGGCGACGATCAGGATCCCGCCCGCCTGCGGCAGGAAGCCGACGCCATCGGCTACCCGGTGCTGATCAAGGCGGCGGCCGGCGGTGGCGGCAAGGGCATGCGCCTGGTGGAACGGAGCGCGGATTTCCCGGCGGCCCTGGCCGCCTGCCAGCGGGAAGCCGCTGCCGGCTTCGGCGACCCCCGGGTACTGGTGGAGCAATACGTCACCCGGCCCCGCCACATCGAGATCCAGGTCTTCGCCGACGGCCACGGCAACTGCGTTCACCTCTTCGAGCGCGACTGCTCGGTGCAGCGCCGGCACCAGAAGGTGCTGGAGGAGGCGCCGGCCCCGGGCATGACGCCGGAACGCCGGCAGCGCATGGGCCAAGCGGCGGTGGCTGCGGCCAAGGCCGTGGGCTACGTCGGCGCGGGCACCGTCGAATTCATCGCCCGCCAGGACGGCAGCTTCTCCTTCATGGAAATGAACACCCGCCTGCAGGTGGAGCATCCGGTCACCGAGATGATCACCGGCCAGGATCTGGTGGAATGGCAGTTGCGCGTCGCCGCCGGCGAGCCCCTGCCGCTGGCCCAGACGCAACTGGCGATCCGCGGCCACGCCATCGAGGCGCGCCTTTACGCCGAGGACGCCGACCGCGGCTTTCTCCCGTCCATCGGCCGCCTGGCTAGCCTGAAGCCGCCGGCGGAAAGCATGAATGTCCGCGTCGACACCGGCGTCGAGGAAGGCGACGCCATCACGTCTCACTACGACCCCCTGCTGGCCAAGCTCATCGTCTGGGACGAGAACCGGGACGCTGCCCTGGCCCGTCTGCGGCAGGCCCTGGCCGACACCTGGGTGGCCGGGGTGACCACCAACATCGATTTCCTCTCCCGCCTGGTGGCCTGTCCCGCCTTTGCCGACGCCGACCTGGACACCGGCCTCATCGAGCGCCAGCGGGAACTCCTCTTCCCCCCGCCCCGCCCCGTGCCCCGGGACGCCCGGCTGGTGGCCGTGGTCGGCGAGTTGCTGTGGGAGCAGCACCAGGCACGGCAGGCCGCGAGGACCGGCGGCGACCCCGGCTCCCCGTGGCACGCCCGGGACGGTTGGCGCCTCAACCTCTCGGCGGCCCGCATCATCGGTTTCCGCGACGGCGACGCCCTGGTCGAGGCCCAGGTCCGCTACGGCCCCGGGCACTGGCAGGTTACCCTCGAGGGCACCACCACCCTGGCCCGCGGCCGCAAGCTGGAGGACGATCGCCTGGCCGTGGAACTGGACGACCGGCGCCTGGTGGCCAGCGTCGTGGCGGTGGCCGACAAGCGCCACATCTTCCTCGGCGGCGCCACCCACGTGCTGCGGCGGGACGATCCCCTGCACCTGGTGGCCGCCGGGGGCACCCCCGGCGGCGGCCTGACGGCGCCGATGCCGGGCAAGGTGGTCGCCCTCCTCGCCCAGCCCGGGCAGCCCGTGGAGAAAGGCGCCCCCCTGCTCATCCTCGAAGCCATGAAGATGGAGCACACCATCACCGCCCCGGCGGCCGGCACCGTCGCCGCCTTCCGCTTCGCCGCCGGCGAGCAGGTGGAAGAAGGGGCGGCGCTCCTTGAATTCGTGCCGGCCAAGGGCTAGTATTACGAGTGTTATAACATCGTTCCGGAGCCCGCCATGCATGCCCTCAAACTGACTCAGATCGGCAATTCTGTCGGCCTTGTGCTGCCCAAGGAACTCCTCGCCCGCCTGCGCGTGGAAAAGGGCGACACGCTCTACGTCACCGAGTCGCCCCAGGGCCTCGCGATCACTCCCTACGACCCCAGCATTGCCGATCAACTGGCCGAAGGCCGCGAGTTCATGCGCGAGTACCGCGACGCCTTCCACACCCTGGCCAAGTGAATGACGTTCCGCTGGCTCGATCCCCGGGCGCTCATGCTGCTCCATGACGAAAGTCTTGCCATCCATGGCGGGGCGCCGGGCATCCGCGACCAGGGCCTGTTCGAGTCGGCCCTCGGCCGCCCGGTCAATCTCTCCGCCGACGGCGACCCCGACGTGTTCGACTGCGCCGCCTCCTACGCCTACGGCCTCGCCAAAAAAAATCCGTTCGTGGATGGCAACAAACGGGCCGCCTTTCTCGCCGCCGGCCTGTTTTTGCGCTTGAACGGCCAGCGCCTGGCCGTATCCCAGGTGGATGCCATACAGACCGTGCTCGCCCTGGCCGCCGGCGACCTCGACGAAGCCGCCTTCGCCGCCTGGCTGCGCGGCGGCAGCGTGGAGTACCGTCCATGACCCTGCCCGCCCGTGTCCGCGTCGTCGAGGTCGGCCCCCGGGACGGCCTGCAGAACGAGCCCCAGGTCGTTCCCACCGCGGTCAAGGTCGAACTGATCGAGCGCCTGGCCGCTGCCGGCCTGCCGGCGGTTGAAGCCACCGCCTTCGTCTCCCCCAGGTGGGTGCCCCAGATGGGGGACGCCGGCGACGTGCTCCGCGGCATCGGCAGGAAGCCCGGGGTGGCCTACCCGGTGCTGGTGCCCAACCTGAAAGGCTTCGATGCGGCGGTGGAGGCCGGGGCGACGGAGGTGGCCATCTTCGGCGCCGCGTCCGAAACCTTTTCCCGCAAGAACATCAACTGCTCCATCGCCGAGAGCCTTAAGCGCTTCGAGCCGGTGGTGGCCACCGCCTCGGCCCTGGAAATCAAGGTACGGGGCTATGTCTCCTGCGTCGTCGGCTGCCCCTACGAGGGCCCGGTGCCTCCCGAAGAGGCCGCTGCCGTGGCCCGCACCCTCCACGACATGGGCTGCTACGAGGTGTCCCTCGGCGACACCATCGGCGTCGGCACCCCCGCCAGCGTCTCCCAACTGCTCGAGGCCTGCGCCCGCCACGTGCCCATGGCCCGCCTGGCCGGCCACTACCACGACACCTACGGCATGGCGGTGGCCAACATCTACGCTTCCCTGCAGCTGGGCATGGCGGTCTTCGACAGCTCCGTCGCCGGGCTCGGCGGCTGCCCCTACGCCCGGGGCGCCACCGGCAACGTGGCCACCGAGGACGTGGTCTACCTGCTGCACGGCCTGGGCATCGAGACCGGCGTCGATCTGGCGGAACTGGCCGGCGTCGGCGCCTGGATCTCCGGGCTCCTGGGCCGCCCCAACGGCGCCAAGGCAGGTCGGGCCCTGACCGCCGGGAAGGATTGACGCCATCGATGGTTGCCTCCCCCTGCATCAACGTCTGTAAGATGGACGCCGACACCGGCCTCTGCCAGGGCTGCCTGCGCACCCTGGACGAAATCGCTGCCTGGGGCGGGGCGGACGAGGAAGCCCGCCTGGCCATTCTGGCCGCCGTGGCCCGGCGGCGCCAGGAGGACCACCCCTGGGACGGCGAATTGCGTTGCGACTGCGATCAATGAACGACGAAGAAATCTACGTTTGCGTGGGGATCTGCCAGCCCGATCCCGATTCCGGCTACTGCCTGGGCTGCGGCCGGCCCCCGCTGGAGAGCCCGGCCGTGGTGGCGGAGGTCGAAACCGTCCGCCCCGCCGGGGCGCCCCCCACGCCCTCCGGCGACCCGGACACCCCGGCATGAACCTTTCCCCTTCGGTGCAGGTGCTCGAACGGGGCTGGCTTTCCGCCAACAACGTCCTGCTCATCGACGGCGACCGGGCGACCCTGATCGACAGCGGCTACGTCACCCACGCCGCCCAGACCGTCGCCCTGGTCGAGCGAGCCCTTGATGGCCGCGCCCTGGAACGGGTAGTGAATACCCACTCCCATTCCGACCACATCGGCGGCAACGCTGCCCTGCAGGCCGCCTTCGGCTGCCGCATCGTCGTCCCCGCCGGGCTGGCCGCCACGGTGGCCGAATGGGACGAGGATTCCCTGCTCCTTTCCCCCCTCGGCCAGCAGGCGGCCCGCTTCCAGCACGATGCCGTGGTGCGGGCGGGCGAAGAACTGGTGATGGGGGAACTGGCCTGGCGGGCCATCGCCGCCCCCGGCCACGACATGGAGGCCCTGGTCTATTACAACCCGGAGCGGCGCCTTCTCGTTTCCGGAGACGCTCTCTGGCGCAACGGCTTCAGCGTCATCTTCCCGGAACTGCTGGGGGAGGCGGAAGGGCTGGCCGCCACCCGGTCCACCCTGGAAATGCTCGGCCGCCTGGCGGTGGACGTGGTCATCCCCGGCCACGGCAGCCCCTTCACCGACTTCGACGCCGCCCTCGAGCGGGCCCTCGCCAAGCTGGCCCGCTTCGAGGCCAACGTCGAGCACCTGGCCTGGCACGCCATCAAGGTCATCGTCTCCTTCGCCATCATGGAACGGGGCCGCCTGGCCCGTGACGAGGTGGCGCCCTTCCTTTCCGGCCTGACCTTCGCCAACGACGTCAATGCCCGCTACCTGGGCCTTTCCGACGACGAGCTGGCGGCCCGGGTGGTGCGCGACCTCCTGGCCGCCGGCGCCCTGCGCCGGGAAGAAGGGAACCTGCTCCCGGCCTGAGGTCTAATTCCCATCCGCGCGCCGGTCGGCGCGCACGGTTCCGGTAGCAGCCCGGTGCTACCCGCGGGGGCCAGCCTTTGGGCACACTGGAACAGCCATCCACACCACACCGAGGAGACAGACATGGCTGCCAAGAAGATTCTCATGCTGGTCGGCGACTACGCCGAAGATTACGAAACCATGGTGCCCTTCCAGGCCCTGCTCATGGTCGGGCACACGGTCCATGCCGCCTGCCCGGGCAAGAAGGCCGGCGAGGCGATCCGCACCGCCGTCCACGATTTCGAGGGCGACCAGACCTACAGCGAAAAGCGCGGGCACAACTTCACCCTCAACGCCACCTTCGCCGACCTCCAGGCGGCAGACTACGACGCCCTCCTCATCCCCGGCGGCCGGGCACCGGAATACCTGCGCCTCAACCCCGAGGTGATCGCCGCCGTGCGCCATTTCGCCGGGGCCGGCAAGCCCATCGCCGCCATCTGCCATGGCGCCCAGTTGCTGGCCGCCGCCGGCGTCCTCAAGGAGCGCACCTGCAGCGCCTACCCCGCCTGCGGCCCGGAAGTAGCCCTGGCCGGCGGCAAGTACGCCGACATCCCGGTGGACCAGGCCCACACTGACGGCAACCTGGTCACCGCGCCGGCCTGGCCGGCCCACCCGGCCTGGCTGGCGCAATTCCTGCGCCTGCTGGGCACCCGCATCGAGCCCTGAGTCGCCGGGCGGCTCCCGGGCCGCCCGCCCCCACCGCGGAGCCACGTCCATGTGCAACATCTACGCCAAGGCCGACCCCATCCTCTACGAGTCCCGCGCCCGTTCCCTGCGCATCCACGGCTGCGTCACCAAGATCCGCCTGGAGAACCTTTTCTGGGACACCCTGGCGGAACTGGCCGCCGGCGAAGGGATGACGACCAACCAGTTGATCGCCAAGCTCTACGACGAGATCGTGGCCTTCCGCGGCGAAATCGACAATTTCGCCTCCTTCCTGCGCGTCACCTGCCTGCGCTACCTGAGCCTGCACCAGGACTCGGAGCGGCCCGCCCTGAGCGTCATCGGCGGCCGCGCAGCCTAGGCGGCCACGGCCACCTGGTTGCGGCCGCCGGCCTTGGCCTTGCGCAGGGCGGCGGCGGCGGCTTCGCACAGTTCGCCGTAGGACTGGCCGGGCCGCCACTGGGCGATGCCGCCGGAGACGGTGAGGGGCAGCGCCAGTCCGTCGGGCAGCTGCATGGCGGCGCCGGCGATGGCGGCACGCACCCGTTCCGCCATGAGACGGGCCCGGGCCGCCTCGGTGGCGGGCATGAGGATCATCACCTCGTCGCCCCCGAAACGGGCGCCCAGGTCGTTGCCCCGCAGGTTGCGGCGCACCAGCCGGCCCACGTGGCGCAAGGCCTCGTCGCCGGCGGGGTCGCCGTAGAACTCGTTGAGGCGGGCGAAATAATCGATGTCGAGGACGAGAAGCGACGCCGCCTGGCCGGTGCGTTCGCACAAGTCGAGCTGGCGGGGCAGCACGTCGTCGGCCCAGGCCCGGGTGCTGAGGCCGGTGAGCTCGTCGGTTTCCACCGCCCGCACCTGGTCCCGCCGCAGTTCCAGGCCGGCGTGGATGACGGCGTTGTTCTCGCGGATGCGCTGGGCGAGGATGCGCAGCAGGTTGAGGGCGGCGGCGTGCTGGCGGCGGAAGAGCTGCCAGAGGACGGACTGGGGGATGGCCAGGAAGCGGCAGGCGGTGGCGGCCAGGATGTAGGCCGAGGGCAACTGGTCGTCGATGATGGACAACTCGCCGACGCAGTCGCCGGCACCCAGTTGGGCGATGGGGCTGGCCGGATCCGGGGCCAGGCAGACCAGCACCTGGCCGTCGAGGACGATGAAGATGTCGCTGTTGGGCCGGGCCGGATCGAGAAGTATCTCCCCGGCCGGCAGGTGCACTTCGCGGCCTTCGCTGACGCAGGCGGCGAGTTCGTCCCGGGAAACACCCAGGAACAGGGGCGCCGCGGCAAGCAGGTCAACCAGCGTTTCCATCCTTCCCCTCCCTCCCGGCAGTCGGCGGCTCAGAGCCTGGGCAGGGCGCGCTGGACCAGCCGCACCCAGTAGGCGACACCCAGGGCCAGGATGTCGTCGTTGAAATCGTAATGGGGATTGTGCAGGGTGCAGCCGCCGGTGCCCGGGCCGTTGCCCAGCCAGACGTAGCACCCCGGCTTTTCCCGCAGCATGTAGGCGAAATCCTCGGCGCCCATGGAGGGCAGCACGTCGGTGAGTACCTGCTCGGCGCCCAGCACCTCGGCGGCGACGCTCCTGCAGAACTCGGCCTCGGCCGCGCTGTTCACCGTCGGCGGATAGCGGTGGTCGAAGCGCACCGCTATCTGCGCCCCATTGGCCGCTGCCACGCCGCTGCACAGGCGCTCCATGGCCCGCTCCACGGCCTCCTGCACCTCCGGCTTGAAGGTGCGGATGGTGCCGCGCAGGACCACTTCCTCGGGGATGATGTTCCAGGCCTCGCCGGCGTGGAACTGGGTGACGCTGACCACCGCCGCCTCGCAGGGGTGCAGGGTGCGGCTGACCACCGTCTGCAGGGCCTGGACCAACTGGCTGCCGGTGACGATGGCGTCCACGCCCTGGTGGGGCATGGCGGCATGGCAGCCGTGGCCGCGCACGGTGATCTCGAAGGCGCAGGTGCCGGCCATGACCGGCCCCGGCATCACCGCCATGCGCCCGACAGGGATGCCCGGCCAGTTGTGCAGGCCGAACACCGCCTCGACGGGAAAGCGCTCGAAGAGGCCGTCCTCGATCATGACCGCCGCGCCGCCCTCCGATTCCTCCGCCGGCTGGAAGATGAACACCGCGGTACCGTCGAAATCGGGGTGGCTGGCCAGGTGGCGGGCGGCGCCCAGGAGCATGGCGGTATGGCCGTCATGGCCGCAGGCGTGCATGCGGCCGGCGTGGCGGGAGTGGTGGGGGAATTCGTTGAGTTCGGCCAGCGGCAGGGCGTCCATGTCGGCGCGCAGGCCGATCATGCGGCTGCCGCTCCCCGCCCGCAGGACGCCGACGACGCCGGTGCGGGCGATGCCGCGGTGAACCTCGAGGCCGTGGCGTTCCAGTTCCGCCGCCACGACGTCGGCGGTCCGCTGCTCCTGGAAAGCCAGTTCCGGGTGGGCGTGGATGTCCCGGCGCAGGGCGGTCAGTTCGGCGAGGAAGGGAAGATCGAGGGACTGCATGCCAATTCTCCTTTGCAAGTATTATGCCGCGCCTTGATCCGGGGGGGACTGTTCATTATGCTCCGGGGCATGGATCTCATTCTCATCAGCGGCCTCTCCGGTTCCGGCAAGTCCGTCGCCCTCAATCTCCTGGAGGACGCCGGCTACTATTGCGTAGACAACCTGCCGGTGGTGATGTTGACGGTCCTCGTCCGCATGCTGGGAGAAGAAGGCATCCGCAAGGTGGCGGTGGGCATCGACGCCCGCTCCGGCGACGGCATCGAACTGCTGCCGGGCAAGCTGAAGACCCTGGAGGAAGAATGCGACCGACTGGTCTTCCTCTTCCTCCACGCCAAGGAGGAAACGCTCCTCAAGCGCTATTCCGAATCCCGCCGCCGCCACCCCCTGGCCTCGGAAGGCCGCACCCTGGAGGAAGCCCTGCGGGCGGAGCGGGAACTCCTCGACCCCATCGCCGACCTGGGCCACCGCATCGACACCAGCGACCTCAAGGCCAACGCCCTGCGCGACTGGGTGCGCCAGTTCATCAACGCCGAACCGGGCCGGGGCCTCATCCTGCTGTTCGAATCCTTCGGCTTCAAGCACGGCGTGCCTCTGGACGCCGATCTGGTCTTCGACGTGCGCTGCCTGCCCAACCCCTTCTACGACCCGGAACTGCGCCCCCTCACCGGCCTCGATCAGCCGGTGGCCGATTACCTGGAGGCCCAGGAAGAAGTGCGCGCCATGCGCGACGACATCGGCCGCTTCGTGGCCACCTGGCTGCCCGCCTACATCCGCGACAACCGCAACTACCTGACGGTGGCCATCGGCTGCACCGGCGGCCAGCACCGCTCGGTATACCTGGCCGACTGGCTGGGCCGCGAGTTCCGCGACCGGGCCCGCGTCCTCATCCGCCACCGGGCCCTGGCGGGCGCCGGCTGAGCGCGATGGCCTGGCTTGCCTTCCTGCGGCCCGGCGACTGGCTGCTGATCCTCGCCGCCGCCGCCGGCGTCGGCGGCAGCCTGCCGCTCCTCTGGCAAGGGGGATTCGCCGACCGGGTGGTGGTGCGCCAGGAGGGCCAGGTTTTTGCCGAGGCCGACCTCAAGAGCCGCCGCACCATCGACGTTCCCGGTCCCCTCGGCACCACCCGCATCGCCATCGAGCCGGGCCGCGCCCGGGTCATGGCCGACCCCGGCCCCCGCCAGTATTGCGTGCGCCAGGGCTGGCTCTCCCGGCCGGGCGAAATCGCCATCTGCGCCCCCAACCGGGTCAGCCTGCAGGTCCTGGGGCGCACCAAGGCCTATGACAGCCTCAGTTACTGAACTGGCCATCACCGGCCAGGACCGGCGCATCGCCCGCCTGGCGGCGGCGGCGGTGGGCCTGTCCCTGGTGGACGCCGCCATCCCCACGCCCTTGCCGGGCATCAAGCCCGGGCTCGCCAACATCGTCACCCTGCTGGTGCTCTCCCGCTACGGCTGGAGTACCGCCGCCTGGGTCACCGGCCTGCGCATCGTCGCCGGCAGCATCCTCCTCGGCCAGTTCCTCGCCCCCGGCTTCTTCCTCTCCCTCACCGGCGGCGTCCTCAGCCTCCTCGTCCTGGCCGCCGCCCGCCACCTGCCGCGGCGCTGGTTCGGACCGGTGAGCTGGAGCATCCTCGCCGCCTTCGCCCACATCGGCGGCCAGCTACTGCTTGCCCGGGCGTGGCTGATCCCCCATGATGGGGTTTTCATGCTGGCGCCCCTGTTCGGCGCCGCCGCCCTGGTCTTCGGCATCATCAACGGGCTGATCGTCGCCCGCCTGCTGCTGGACGCCCGGGAGAAGGAGTCGTCCCTTGCCTGAAACCGTCTGCCTCGCTCTCACCGGCGCCTCCGGCATGCCCTACGGCCTGCGCCTGCTCGAATGCCTGCTGGCGGCTGGCTGCCGCGTGCAGTTGCTCTATTCCCAGGCCGCCCAGGTGGTGGCCCGCCAGGAGATGGGCCTCGACCTGCCGGGCCGGCCGGCGGAAACCCGCGACGCCCTGCTCGCCCGCTTCGGCGCAAACCCCGAGCGCCTGCAGGTGTACGGCCGGGAGGAGTGGTTCGCCCCGGTGGCCTCCGGTTCCAACCCTCCCGACGCCATGGTGGTCTGCCCCTGTTCCATGGGCACCCTGGCCGCCATCGCCCAGGGACTGGCCGACAACCTGATCCACCGGGCCGCCGACGTAGTACTGAAGGAAGGCCGCAAGCTCATCCTGGTGCCCCGGGAGACCCCCTTCTCCGCCATCCACCTGGAAAACATGCTGCGCCTCTCCCGCGCCGGCGCCGTCATCCTGCCGCCGAGCCCGGGCTTCTACACCCACCCGCAGACCGTGGCCGACATCGTCGATTTCGTCGTCGCCCGCATCCTCGACCAGTTGCGCGTGCCCCACAGCCTCGCCCGACGCTGGGGGGAATGATGGGCATACTCGACTTCCTGCACCGGCCCGCCCGGCCGGAAACCCTGGACATCCCCCTCTTTCCCCTGCACACCGTGCTTTTCCCCGGGGGGGTGCTGCCCCTGAAGATCTTCGAGCAGCGCTACCTGGACATGGCCGCCGCCTGCCTCAAGGACAAGACCCCCTTCGGCGTCTGCCTCATCGACAGCGGCAGCGAGACCGGCGCTGCCGCCGAGCCCCATACCGTGGGCACCCTGGCGGAAATCACGGCCAGCGACATGGAGCAGTTGGGCATCCTCCTGGTCACCGTGCGCGGCGGCCGGCGCTTCCGCATCGTCAGCAAGGCGGTGGCCCCCGACCACCTGCTCACCGGCCGGGTGGAACTGCTGGCGGAAATGCCGACGGTGGCGGTCCCGCCCGAGCGGCAGCGGCTGCTGCCCTTCCTGCAGCGCGTCGTCAGCGACCTGGACCCGGCCCGCATCGCCGAGCCGCACCGTTTCGACGACGCCGGCTGGGTGGGCTGCCGCATCACCGAAATCCTCCCCGTCCAGAACCTGGCCAAGCAGAAGTTGCTGGAACTGGACGATCCCCTGGTGCGCCTGGAAATCCTTGAAAAATACCTGGACCAGCGTCGCCTGCTAGGCTGACCCAGGGTTGAGGGCCGAGGCGACCTCGACGCGGAAGACCTGGACCCGGTTGCGCCCCTGGCCCTTGGCCCGGAACATGGCCACGTCGGCCTGGGCAAGGAGGGTTTCGGGGCTTTCCGAACTGTCGGGATAGATGCTGACGCCGATGCAGGCGGTGACGGCGATGTTCTTGCCCTCGACGACGAAGGGATCGCACACCGCGTGGCGCACCTTGTCGGCCACCGCCACCGCATCCGAGGCATGCTGCAGCCCCGAGCAGACGAGGACGAACTCGTCGCTGCCGAAGCGCGCCACCGTGTCGCTTTCCCGCACGCAGCCGGCCAGCCGGCCGCCGGCCAGCTGCAGGACGGCATCCCCCGCCCGGTGGCCGAAATGGTCGTTGACCTGCTTGAAGGCGTCGATGTCGACAAAAATGACGCCCACCCGCTCCCCCTGCCGGCGCGCCAGTTCCAGGGCCCGCTGCAGACGGTCCTCGAGCAGGCGGCGGTTGGGCAGGCCGGTGAGCTGGTCGTGCAGGGCAAGGTGGCGGATCTGTTCTTCCTGGGCATGGATGCGCCGCCGCAGCCGCTCCTGGCTGAGCATGTGGAACACCAGGGCCGCCAGGGTGAGACCGGCCAGGAGAGCCACGCCGAGGACGCCCGGGGTCAGCAGGTCGCCCAGGCGCAGTTGCCGCTCCAGGGTCAGCCGGAAGGGCTGCTCCACGTCGGCGAAGTCCCGGCTGAAGACCAGCCGCGGCAGCAGCCACGACTCCAGGGCGGATGCCGGCCGGGCGGGCAGGTCGAAGATGGCGTCGCCATGGACCGTTTCCCCGTAGCCACGATGGCGCAGGAAGTAGCCCACCTGCCGGTCCCGCTCGGCGAGATCGGGCTGCAGGCCCGCCACCGGCACCACCAGCAGGGCGTAGAGGGTGCCGCCGAGGAGGCTGCCGTTGTCGGGATGCGGCACGGCCCGGAAGAGGGCGAAGACGCTGCCGGCCCCGTCGGGGGAAGGATAGATCGGCGTGACGAAGAGCCGTTCCTTGAGACCGGCTTCCTGCAGGCGCTTCTCGAGGAAGGGCACCGTGCCCAGGTCGAGGCCGAGGCTGGAGGCTTCCGGCCGTTCGGGGGGATGGACGAAGACGAGGGGAAAATAGAAATCGTTTTCCGGCACCGGCGCCCGGGCCGACGTGTCCTCCGGGGCCAGCCCGCGCAGACGGAAATCCCGGTGCAGCAGCCGCCGGGCCTGGGCGGTGAATTGCGGCAGTTCGGCATGGGCCACCTGGCGGGCGACCTGGAAGCGATGGGTGCCGGGATACTGGCGCATCAGCGCCTCGGCAAGCTGGCGGGGAGTCCGCAGGTCATCGCCGGGCAGGGCGGCGAGCAGGCTGGCGAAGCCGAAGAGGGCCGCTTCGTTCACCTGCAGCCGGTCATGCAGGCCGACATAGATCGCCTCAGCCCGGCGCTCGAAGTCCGCTGTCGCCGCCCGCAGGCTCTCCTGCCCCACGGCCACCAGGGCGATGACCGACAGGACGCCCCAGGCCAGGACCGCCAGCATGTAATAAGCGAGGAAGCCACCCGGCCGGGGCCAGGCTTGGCCTACGGACGGACGGCCGGAAAGGGGGGCGATGGGCACGGCCTTGGAGATTCGTCGGTGGGGCACCAAGTATTTCAAAGGTGCCGGCGGCCGGCAATATGACGTATGTCTTAGGCGCGGAAATTGGAGCGGGTGAAGGGAGTCGAACCCTCTTCATCAGCTTGGGAAGCTGAGGTAATACCGTTATACGACACCCGCCCGGGCCGACCGGGGCATTCTAAGCGCAGACGGCAGCCGGTTCAATCCTTGGCGAGGAAGCGGTAGCGGCCACCATGGAAAAGCAGGGGGTCCATCCCCGGCACCTGGTCGAAGCGGACGACCCGGCCGACGAAGATGAGGTGGTCGCCGCCGGGGTGCTGGGTTTCGTTGCACACCTCGAAGCGGGCGCAGCAGCCGGCCAGGACGGGGGCGCCGCCGCAGCCCGGCTGCCAGGGCAGGCCGGCGAAGCGGTCGGTGGGCCAGGTGGCGAAGCGGTTGGAGAGGTCCATCTGATCGGCGGCGAGCACGTTGATGCAGTGGTGGCTGGCGCGGCGGAAGGACTCGAAGTTGTGGGAACCGCTGGCCAGGCTCCACAGCACCAGCGGCGGCGCCAGGGAGACGGCGGCGAAGGAATTGACGGTGAGGCCGATAGGATGGCCGTCGCCGTCGATGGCGGTGACCACGGCGATGCCCGTGGCGAAGCGGCCGAGGGTGTCGCGCAGGGCGCGGGAATCGATCTCGCCGGCCTGGGCGGTGCAATCGCAGGCCATGGCCGGCGGGGCGGCCAGGGGATCGGTTTCGGCTTGGGGCATCGCGGTTCGGTGATGGGAAACGGGAGGCGTATTATCCGGCTTCTCCCCTTCTCCGTCGAGGCAAGCCTTGCCCCCTGCGTTTCCCGACTTCGCCGCCCGCATCGTCGCCTGGCAGCGCCGCCACGGCCGCCATGACCTGCCCTGGCAGAACACGCGGGACCCTTACCGCATCTGGCTGTCCGAGATCATGCTGCAGCAGACCCAGGTGGCGACCGTGATTCCCTATTACGGCCGCTTTCTCGAGCGCTTCCCGACGGTGGCCGACCTGGCCGCCGCCCCAGCCGAGACGGTGGCCGAATTGTGGGCCGGCCTGGGCTATTACAGCCGGGCGCGCAACCTGCACCGCTGTGCCCAGGCAGTGGTCGCCGCGCACGGCGGGCGCTTTCCCGAGGCACCGGAGGCCCTGGCCGCGCTGCCCGGCATCGGCCGCTCCACCGCCGCCGCCATCGCCGCCTTCGCCTGGGGCCGGCGGGCGGCCATCCTCGATGGCAACGTCAAGCGGGTGCTGTGCCGGCATTTCGGTGTCGAGGGTTTTCCCGGCAGCGGCTCCGTGGAAAAGGCGTTGTGGAAGCTCGCCGAATCGCTGCTGCCGGCGGCGGGCATCGAGGCCTACAGCCAGGGGCTGATGGACCTGGGCGCCGGCCTCTGCGGCCGCAGCCGCCCGCGCTGCGGGGAATGCCCCGTGGCCGAGAGCTGCGTCGCCCGGCGCGACGGCCGCCAGGCGGAACTGCCCGCCGCCCGCCCGAGCCCGCCCCTGCCGGAGCGGGAGGCCGCCTTCGCCTTGCTCAGCGCCGGCCAGGCCGTCCTCGTCGAACGCCGCCCCCCGAGCGGCATCTGGGGCGGACTGCTGGTGCCGCCGGAGGGGGATGCGGCGGCCCTGGCCGCCACCCTGGGCTGCACGGCCGTCGCCTGCCGGGAGCTGGCGGGCATCCGCCACACTTTCACCCATTTCCGCCTGCACATCCGGCCCGTGCTCTGCCTGGTGGACCGGGCGCCGGCCCTGGGCGAGCCGCACCGCTACTGGCTGCCGCTGGCCGAAGCGGGACAGGCTGCCCTGCCCGCCCCCTTCCGCCGCCTGCTCGCCAGCCCGGACTTCAGGCCGGCTGCCAGCGCAGGGGGCTGAGGCCCCAGTCCTCGAAGTTCTCGCTGCGCACGATCTGGCCGTAGTGGTTGCCGTAGCTGGCGGCCAGGTCCACCACCACCGGCGTCACGTAGCGCCGCCGGCCGGCGTGGTAGATGACGCGGACGATCGGACTGAGCAGGGAGTCGGGATGCAGCTCCTCGACCACCGCCAGGTGGCCGCTTTCCAGCCGCACCAGGGTGCCCACCGGATAGATGCCGACGGCGCGGACGAAGCCGGACACCACCTCGGGGTCGAAATCCTGGCCGCCGGCCTCGAAAATCTGGGCGAGGGCGGCGGTGGGAGAGACGGCAGCCCGGTAGGGACGGTCCGAGGTCATGGCGTCGTAGGTGTCGACCACCGCCACCATGCGCCCCACCGCCGAGATGGCGGTGCCCTGCATGTGGAAGGGGTAGCCGGAGCCATCGAAGCGTTCGTGGTGCTCGAGAATGGCGGCCACCGAGGTTTCGGCCAGGCGGGCGGTGGCTTCGAGCACGGCCAGTCCTTCTTCGACGTGGCTTTCCATGACCGCCCGCTCGTCCAGGGAAAGGCGGCCGGGCTTGGCCACCAGCTTGGCGTCCAGGGCGGCGTGGCCGACGTCCTTGAGCAGCGTGCCCATGGCCAGCCGCTCCAGTTCGGCCTGTTCGAGCCCCTGCTGGCGGCCGAGGGCGACGACCAGGGCGGTGGTGGCCAGGGCGTGCTCGGTGGCGTAGCTGCCCTGGAGCTTGAGCCGGGACAGGGGCGGCAGGGCGTCGGGGTTCCTCAGCACCGATTCGATCATGCGTTCGGCGAAGGGCTCCAGGCGGCCGATATCCACCACCCGGCCGAGGCGGGCATCGACCATCAGCTCGCGCAGGGTGCCGTTGGCTTCCCGCAGGAGCAGCGCCGCCCGCCGCCGTTCCTCGCCGAGGGAGAGGGTGGACGGCTTGCCCCGCAGCCGCTCGCCCCGCGACACGAAAGTGCTGGCGGCCATCACCAGCCGCGGCTCGGGGGGCGCCGGCAGGTCGGCGCCTCGCGCGGTGTCGATGGAGACTTCGGTGACGCCTTCCTCGATGAGCCGGCGCACCATGGCCTCGTCCCGCACCGGGAAGCGGCGGCGCCAGAAGGAATGTTCCAGCCAGCTCCGGTGCAGGTCCACCACGTACATGCCGGGGACCAGCTTATGGACGGGAATCTTCCGGATCACGCCCGCGGCTCCGGCTCAGGGCGCGCCGCGCTGCTCGCGCTGTTGGGCCTTTTCCAGCTTCTCGGCCACCTTGCGCTCGTGCTTTTCCCGCTTCTTGCGCAGGCGCTCGGCGTCGTCGGCCTTGCGCCGGGCGCCTTCCTCGGCCTGCCGCTCCTTGGCGGCGGCCCGCTCGCCGCGGCGGGCTTCGGCCGCCCCCCGTTCCGCCTGCACGGCGCCTTCCTTGTCGCGCAGTTCGGCTTCCTTGGCGGGGGCTTCGTCCCGGCGGCGCTGATCCTTGTCCGCCAGTTGCTCCTTCTTGACCTGGCGCACGATGGCGGCGCCCTCGGTCTCCAGGCGCCGGGCTTCCCGCGCTTCGGCCACGTAGCGCTGGCGGGCGTCGCCCTGGCAGTCATACACCCGGAATTTCTTCAGGCAGGCCGTCTTTTCCTCCTCCAGCAGGGCCTTGGCCGCCTCGGTGCGGGCCTTGCCCCGGGCCTGCAATTCCTTGCCCCGGGCGAGCCGGGCATCCCAGTCGGCCTGGGGGTCGGCCCGCAGGGGCGCCGCCAGGGCCAGGCCGGCGATCAGGAGGGCAGCCACTGGTAGGGATCGATGTTCCATTTTTCGTAGCTCTCGAAGGCGGAAATGCGGTCCTGGGACTTGGCCAGGTCCACCACCTCCGGCGGGATGTAGTAGTGCTTGCCGGCGTGGTAGAAGACGCGTACCACGGGTTCCAGCAAGTTGTCCTCGTGCTGCTCGACGACCACGCCCAGGCGGTTGCTTTCCAGGCGCACCAGGCTGCCGGTGGGGTAGATGCCGATGGCCCGGATGAAGGCCTGCACGAGGGCCGGGTCGAAATGGTGGTCGCTCCATTCGAGAAGCTTGCGCAGGGCCTGGGTGGGCTCCATGCCGCGGTGGTAGACCCGTTCCGAGGAAATGGCGTCGTAGACGTCGACGATGGCCGCCATCTGCCCGAAACGGGATATGGCCTCTCCCTGCAGCCGGTTGGGATAGCCGGAACCGTCGAAGCGCTCGTGGTGCTGGCCGGCCACCTGCAGGGCGGCCTCGCCGATACCCGGCGTGTTCTGCAGGATGATGACGCTCTGCACGACGTGGGACTTCATCTGCTGGAATTCCTCGTCGGTGAGCCGCGCCGGCTTGTTGAGGATGTCGTCGGGGACCCGCGCCTTGCCGACGTCGTGCAGGAGAGCGCCCAGGGCGATTTCGCGGATCTCCTCCCGGGGCAGCTTGAGGCCCCGGGCGAAGGTGACCATCAGGGCGGAGACGCCGACGCAGTGCTCGAAGGTGTAGCTGTCGTGGTGCTTGAGGCGGGCCAGGGGAAGGAGGGCGTCCTGGTTGCGGAAGATGGAGTCGATCATGCCCTCGACCATGGGTTCGAGCTTTTCCACCTCGATCTGCTGGCCGAGGCGGATGTCGCCCATGAGGTTGCGCACGATGCGGTTGGCCTCGCCGTGCAGGCGCTTGGCCCGCGCCGCTTCCTCGCGCAGCTCGGCGGCGATGGGCTTGTCTTCCTTCTTGCCGGCGATTTCCAGGAGCTGGCGGTCGAGGTCGGCGCTGACCTCCTGCTGGGTGCGGGCCGGGAAGACGTCGGCACCCTTGATGGTGTCGATGTATAGCTCGCGGATGCCGAGGGCGCGGATCTTGTCGATGGTGGCCGCGTCCCGCAGGTGGAACTTGCTCTTGAGGAAGGGGTGATCGAGCCAGCCGCAGTTGAGATCGTGGATGAACATCCCCGGTTTGAGCTGGTCGATGCTGATCTTCTTGATCATCGTCGGGCCGGAAAAGGTATCGGGAAATTCTATCTCATATAATGCCGCACCCATGATTGCCCTCAAGAACGCCACCCTCACCCGCGCCGGCCGCCCCCTGATCGAGGGCGCCAGTTTCCAGATCCACCCCGGCTGGCGGGTGGGCCTGGTGGGGGCCAACGGTTGCGGCAAGTCGAGCCTGTTCGCCCTCCTGGCCGGCGAACTGCACGCCGAGCAGGGGGACGTGGAGCTCCCCGCCGCCTGGCACATCGCCCGGGTGGCCCAGGAAACCCCGGCCTTGCCGACGCCGGCCATCGACTTCGTCCTCGACGGCGACACCGAGCTGCGCCGGGTGGAGGCCGACCTGGCCGCCGCCGAAGCCGCCGGCGACGGCGAGGCCATCGGCCACCTGCACGCCCGCTACGGCGAGATCGGCGGCTATGCCGCCCGCGCCCGGGCGGCGGAGGTGCTGCACGGTCTCGGCTTCACCGACGCCGATTTCGCCAAGCCGGTGGCCGAATTCTCCGGCGGCTGGCGGGTCCGCCTCAATCTCGCCCGCGCCCTCTCCTGCCGCGCCGACCTGCTGCTCCTGGACGAGCCCACCAACCACCTCGACCTGGAGATGCGGGAGGCGCTGACCTTCGCCCTCCAGGATTTCGAGGGCGGCGTCGTGCTCGTCTCCCACGACCGCCACCTGCTGCGTACCTGCGCCGACGAACTGTGGCTGGTGGCCGACGGCACCGCCGCCCCCTTCGACGGCGACCTCGACNNTTCAAGGCCAAGGCCACCAAGGCCCGCCAGGCCCAGAGCCGGATCAAGGCCCTGGCGCGCATGGAGATCGTCGCCGCCGCCCACGTGGATTCGCCCTTCCACTTCGACTTCCGCCTGCCGGAGACCCTGCCCGACCCGCTGCTGGTGCTCACCGGCGCCGCCGCCGGCTACGGGGATAAGCGCATCCTGGAGCGGGTAAACCTTACCCTGCGCCCGGGCAGCCGCCTCGGCCTGCTGGGCCGCAACGGCGCCGGCAAATCGACCCTGGTCAAGCTCCTGGCCGGCGCCCTGCCCATGGCCGCCGGCGAGCGCCACGAGGCCAAGGCCCTCAACATCGGCTACTTCGCCCAGCACCAGTTGGAGCAGTTGCGTCCGGACGAGTCGCCCCTGCAGCACCTCACCCGCCTGGAGCCGACCACGCCGGAGCAGGAACTGCGCGACTACCTGGGCGGCTTCGATTTCCGTGGCGACATGGCGACACGCCCGGTGGGGCCCTTCTCCGGCGGCGAGAAATCGCGGCTGGCCCTGGCGCTCCTCATCCGCACCCGGCCCAACCTGCTGCTCCTCGACGAGCCCACCAACCACCT
>JRYG01001262.1_pt1 | contig 26327 bp, 18 predicted proteins | sample 235341 | NCBI WGS metagenome assembly JRYG01 (sample SAMN03074218, study PRJNA261478) | activated sludge metagenome | biome: Wastewater Treatment Plant; feature: Wastewater; material: Activated sludge; isolation source: activated biomass of a wastewater treatment plant treating hydrocarbon... ...
ACTCCGCTCAACGAGCGGCCAGGATAGCCCTCTTACTCCACGGCGCTCCCCGGCGCTACGCTGGCCGCGTATTCCTGGCATTTCTTCCAGTCTTCCTCGAAGGCTTTTTTTACTTTTTCCAATTCTGCGGGCGGGATCAGGGGCTCGGGACTTACCCAGGCGTCGGGGAAAAGCAGGGCGCCGTATAAAATGGGATAGCGGATAGCCATGTGGTACATGCGCCGCAAAAAGCGCAATACGGGGTTGTTGATGGGCGGCATGTTGGGCCGGAAAAAACGCCAGCCTATTTTGCGGATGACTTTTAGCTGTTTTTCGTTGTAGGAGACGTGTTTGGGCGATAAATCGACATCATTGATATCGTAGCCGGCATCCATGAATTCGCATAAACGGTCAAAAATGCCTTTTGGGTCTTTTTTAAAATCGGAATAAAATAATACCAGCGGACGGCTGTGAAAATATTGCTCGATGATTTTTAATTTGGGATAAAATAATAGGTCTTCTTTTTTCCAATAACCATTGTCGTTTTCTACGTCGATGAATTCGGTAAATGTTCCGGGAAATCCATTTTTTACAAAACGCTTGTATTGCGAGGCGATCCAGCTATCCTGCTGTCGCAAAAAAACGATGATTTTTGATTGCGGAAAATCGGCGGAAAACCACTGGCATTGTTCTTCCAGTTGCTGGTCGAATTCGCGGGAGACCAGGTATTTGGGGTGGTCGGTATTGCGAATGATGTTTTTGCTTTTTTTGTAAAGCGAGGTGTGGATGTAGTATATGCCTTTCAGTACGGTGAAAAAGCGGTTTTGGAGGTAGGTGGAAGCGGTTTTTCCGAGTCCTACGTGAAAGTAGATTTGTTTTTGCCGGTTCATTTTTTTAAGTTATTTCCGCGTAGCTTTTTACCACAGAGTTACACGGAGTTTACCAGAGTTGCACAGAGCGAGATTTTATCCTCTGTGGTTTAAAAAAAGCATCGCATTCATCAAATAATTCCCCAGGCGGTTAATTTCTCAATAATGCGCAGGGCGGCAGCTTCGCTGTCTTCGGTGGCGGTGTGCAGGGTCATTTCCGGGGTTTCGGGCGGTTCGTAGGGGGAGTTGATGCCGGTGAAATGGGCAATTTCGCCGCGCAGCGCCTTGGCATAAAGCCCTTTGGGGTCGCGTTGAATGGCGGTGTCGAGGTCGCAATCGGCCCAGACTTCCAGGAAGCAGCCTTCGGGGATAAGCGCCCTGGCTTGCTGCCTGTCTTTTATAAAAGGCGAAATAAAGGTACAGATCACGATATTGCCTTGTTCGTAAAACAGCCGGGCTACTTCGGCGGCGCGGCGGATATTTTCGCTGCGGTCGGCCTCGCTGAAGCCGAGGTCGTTGCAAAGGCCGTGGCGCAGGTGGTCGCCGTCGAGCAGCATGGTTTGGATGCCGCGGTCGAACAGCATTTTTTCCAGGCGGCGGCCGATGGTGCTTTTGCCGGAGCCCGACAAGCCGGTGAACCACACCACGGCGGCTTGATGGCCGTTGCGGGCTTCGCGCTGGGTGCGGTTGATATTCCAGCCCTCCCACACCACGTCGGTCGACTTTTTGCCGGCGGGCGCTTTGGGCAGGTCGGCAATCGATTCTTTGTTGACTTGCCGGACCATGCCGGCGGCTACGGTGTTGTGGGTGTCGGGGTCGATGAGGATGAAGCTGCCGGTGTGCTGGTTTTGCCGGTAGGTGTCCCAGAAAAACGGCGTGGTAGTCTGGAGCGACACCAGGGCGATATCGTTGAGCTGCAGTTCGCCGGCGGGCATGCGGTGCATGGTGTCCATGTCCATTTTGTAGCGCACCTCGGCAATAGCGGCGCGGCCGGCGTGGGTAGTCTGCCACAACTCGTAGAGGCGGCCCGGCAACATCGGGGTTTCGTCCATCCAGCACATATAGGCGTCGACCTGTTTGCCGATGACGGGCGTGTTGTGTACGCGCACCAGCATATCGCCGCGGCTGATATCGATTTCATCTTCGAGGGTGAGCACCACCGAATCGCCGGCGCGGGCTTCTTCGAGTTCGCCGTTGTAGGTGACGATTGATTTGACGGTGCTGTGTTTGCCCGAGGGCAGCACCTTCACCGGTTCGCCGACGCGGATCGCCCCGGAGCTGACCCGGCCTGCAAAACCGCGGAATTGCTGGTGGGGCCGCACCACGTATTGCACGGGAAAACGGAAGTCGATCAGGTTTTTGTAGGGTTCAACGCGCACATGTTCGAGCAGGTAGAGCAGCGTGGGGCCGTCGTACCAGGGCATGTGCTCGCTGCGCTGCACCACGTTATCGCCTTTGAGCGCCGAAATCGGGATAAACACGATATCGGGCATATCGAGTTTGGCGCTGAACTGGGTAAACTCGGCTACAATTTGGGTAAATACCTGCTCGTCGTAATCGACGCGGTCCATTTTATTGACAGCCACCAGCAGGTGGGGAATCTGGAGCAGCGAGGCGATAAAAGCGTGGCGGCGCGACTGTACGAGCACGCCTTTTTCGGCGTCGATGAGCACGATGGCGAGGTCGGCGGTAGAAGCGCCGGTCACCATGTTGCGGGTATACTGTGTATGGCCGGGGGTATCGGCTATGATAAACTTGCGCTGCGGGGTGGCGAAATAGTGGTAAGCCACGTCGATAGTAATCTTCTGTTCGCGTTCGGCGCGCAGTCCGTCGGTAAGCAGGGCCAGGTTGATCCCGGTTTCGCCGCTGGCCATGCTGGTGCGTTCTATGGCTTCGAGGCGGTCTTCGAGGATAGATTTGGAGTCGTACAGCAGCCGTCCGATGAGGGTGCTTTTGCCGTCGTCGACGCTACCCGCCGTTGTAAATCGCAATAAATCCATTATGTTGTTTTTTCAACCATCCTTAAAAATAACCCACGCGTTTGCGGTCTTCCATTGCCGATTCGGAGCGTTTGTCGTCGCCGCGGGTGCCGCGTTCGGTGGTTCGGAAGGCGATCACCTCTTCGATTACGTCTTCTACGCTGGAGGCCTCTGAAAAAATAGCGCCGGTGCAGGTGGCGTCGCCGATGGTGCGGAAGCGCACGCGGGCTTCGAAAATTTCCTCGCCGGGCAGGTGCGTCATAAAGGGCGTATCGCCGTAGAGCACATTATCGCGCCAGAACACCTGGCGGGAATGGGAGAAATACAGCGGGGGCAGTTTGATTTTTTCGCGGGCGATATAACTCCACACGTCCAGTTCGGTCCAATTGCTAAGCGGGAACACGCGAAAATGCTCGCCGGGGTGTTTTTTGCCGTTGAAGATATTCCACAACTCCGGGCGCTGGTTTTTGGGGTCCCACTGTCCGAAGGCGTCGCGGTGGGAGAAAAAGCGTTCTTTGGCGCGGGCTTTTTCCTCGTCGCGGCGGCCGCCGCCGATGGCTGCGTCTACTTTGTAGTCTTTCAGCGCATCGAGCAGGGTCACGATTTGCAGCGTGTTGCGGCTGGCGTAGGGGCCGGTTTCTTCCATTACGCGTCCTTTGTCGATGGCTTCCTGCACGGAGCCCACGAGCAGTTCCGCGCCGGCTTCGCGGGCCAGTTCGTCGCGGAAATCGAGGATTTCGGGAAAATTATGGCCGGTATCGATATGGAGCAGGGGGAAAGGAATACGCGCGGGAAAAAACGCCTTTTTGGCCAGGTGGACCAACACGATAGAATCCTTGCCGCCGGAGAACAGGATCGCGGGCCGGGCAAATTGGGCGGCTACTTCTCTGAAGACGTAAATAGCTTCGTTTTCGAGAAAAGCGAGATAGTCGTTATTAGCAGACATCATTATTATTGGAGATAATCAGCGCAAAATAACATATTTTAGCGCAGCAAAACAAAGATCAACACACGAACCGGTCATGCAACAAAAAACGATCATCATTTCTACCGTCGTGGTAGCTGCCCTGGGATATTTTGTAGACATCTACGACTTGCTGCTGTTCAGCATTGTGCGGGTGCAGAGTCTCAAAGATATCGGCGTAGCCGACGACCAACTCCTCAACATAGGGCTGTCGCTGCTCAACTGGCAGATGATCGGCATGCTCATGGGCGGTATTGCCTGGGGGGTATTGGGCGACAAGCGCGGGCGGTTGTCGGTATTGTTTGGTTCGATCATTATGTATTCGCTGGCCAATATTGCCAATGGTTTTGTAGAAACAGTGGATCAGTACCGCTGGTTGCGACTGATTGCCGGCATCGGCCTGGCCGGCGAATTGGGTGCGGGCATCACACTGGTAAGCGAGGTGATGTCGAAAGAAAAACGCGGCATCGGCACGACCATTGTCGCTACCATTGGCATCCTGGGCGCCGTGGTGGCGTATTTTGTGGCCAGTCACTGGAATTGGCGCACGGCGTATTTTGTGGGCGGCGGGCTTGGATTGGCGTTGCTTGTGTTGCGCATTTCGGTATACGAATCGGGTATGTTCAAAAATATCCAGCAGGCAGAGGTGTCGAGGGGCAACTTTTTCATGTTGTTCCGCAACCGCGAGTTGTTTTTGAAATACACTAAATGCATATTTATCGGGTTGCCTACGTGGTATGTGGTAGGTATTTTGGTGACTGCCTCGCGCGAGTTCAGCCAGGCCTACGGCATGGCGGAGGTGGCCGACCCGGGGCGCGCCGTGATGTGGTGTTACACGGGCTTGACCCTGGGCGACTTGTCGAGCGGCCTGCTGAGCCAGTTGCTCAAAAGCCGGAAAAAGGCCATGTTTGCTTTTCTCACTTTATCGGCTATCACGATAGCTTATTATCTTTCGTCGGGGGCCATCAGTTTGTCGCAGTTTTATACCAAGGCTTTCTTGTTGGGTTATGGCGTAGGGTATTGGGCCATTTTTGTCACTATTGCATCCGAGCAATTCGGCACCAATATCAGGGCTACGGTGACTACTACCGTGCCCAATTTTGCGCGCGGCTCACTGGTTCCGATTTCTATGGCTTTTGCTTATTTTCAGCAGTATACTACGCTGGTGGGCAGCGCGGTTGTTGTGGGCATTATCTGTATGCTGATCGCTTATGTGGCGCTGTCAACCATGCACGAGACTTTCCACAAGGATTTGGATTACCTGGAGACGATTTGAGGGGGGGCGGTTGTGGGTTGTGGTTGTGAGTTGTCGGTCTATATAGGGTTTATAGGTCCTTGTTCGCACAGTCGCCGTTTCGACTCCGCTCAACGACCGGCACAGATCGCCCCCTCGCCAAGTCGCCCCCTCCTGCACAAGAGTCGCACAGTCGCTCATCCGGCCATCTCCAGCAGGGCGATTACCGAGTGCCAGTTGCGGGTAGTGGCGGCAACTTTCAATTTTCTTTCGATAAATGGGTTTGACAACCTGGTTTGGCCATAGCCGTTGGGGCAGTGGAGGTACATGAGCCGTCCATCAACCACAAACTGGTCGTCGCCGGTATCTACAGCGGACAGTTGCTCGACGAGATCGGGGTTGGGTTGCTGTGATAAAAACACCGCGTGGACTTTCTTGCCGTCGGCAGTTGCGGCAGATTGATACGGGTTGCGCTGCACAATCTGGCGCCATTCGGCCAGACTACGCAGCATGACCGTCACGTCAAATCCGAATGTTTGAAGGATGTTTGTCTCAATAGTCGATTGCAGGGACTGTCCGTCGCTTTCCAGTGCCAGGAAAACTACGTTTCCACTTTGGATGTAGGTACGCACCTGGCTGAAACCCAGCGTTTCAAACAAAGCTTTCAGGGCTTCCATTTTTATTTGTCGGCGCCCGCCGACGTTGATGCCGCGGAGTAAGGCGATGTGGGTGGTCATGTTGTGGGTTGTCGGTTCTCTGTTATCGGTTCATTCATAGGTTTAAGCACAGTCACACAGTCGCAAAGGCACAGTCGCACAGTCAGATTCATTCCTGTTCAAGCAGTGTAAAGGGCAGCTTGGCCAGTTCGTTTCCGTTGATCAGGATGCCAAGTTGGTGTTTGCCGGGGTAGTGTTTCCGGGTAGTCAGATCGTGGAAGCGTTGGGTGCGTTTAAAGGGGTAGGGCGTATTGGGTTGGAAAGTGTTTTCGGTAATTTTAAACAGTTTGCGGCTGTGTTTTCCGTTTGACTTTACGAAATCGACGGCGTATTCTACGCGGTATTTTACGGGTTGTTTTTCCTTGGAAATCAGTTGAAAAGAAAAATGGAGGGCATCGCCGATGCGGATTTGCGGGGGTTCGACCGACAAATTGGCGATCTCGCATAGCACCGCGCTTGAAAAGCCAAAAACGCTCAGCGTGTGGTCGTGGGCTTTTCGCAGCAGGGTGCGGCAGCCGTGTTTGATAATCCAGTCGGTTTCCCTGGAGCTGCCCTGCCAGCGGTTGACGATTTGCATTACCAAATCGGGGTTGTCTTTTGAGATATCGTTGAGATTGTTGGCCACGCTGCGCCGCACAAACTCCGATGGGTCGTTTTTCAGGTTTTCGAGAATTGGGATAATGGGCGCCGGGTCTTTTTTAAGCGCCGGCAGCGCCATGGCCCAGGGCAGGCGGGGCCGGCAACCTTCGCTGGCAAAGCGCCGCACAAAGTGGTGGGGGTGCGCGCTCCACGCCAGCATTTTGGCCATCATCGCTTCGGGGTATTTTTTTATAAATGGCCTTACGGCAAATTCACAGCTGGTGAATTGGGTAATAAATTCCATAGCGCGTTGCGACGACTCGAGGTGATCGAGCCCGTATACTTCTATGTAATCGGGCAGAAACATATATTCGATGCCGAACTCCTTTTTGCCTTTCTGCTGTATGTGCCTGATGATTTGAATGATAGCGGCGATGTCTTTGTCGTATGATCCCGACAAACCATCGTGCAGGGCGATGGCAATATGGCGCATTCGCTGTTTGAGTTCGCGCTGATCCCAGTGCTCGTCGAAGATTTGATGGAGGAATTGTTGTTTGTCGAAATGGGGAACAACTGCAGTCACAGTCCCGGCAAAATCTTCCAAAAAAGGGCGGTTGAAATAATTTTTCAGCAGTTCGGGCATGGATTCACATTTATTGCAAATCTAACAAATATTTTTTTATAAAAAATCAAAATGTTTTAATATTCTCAAGCACCTTAGCGTATTCCAGCGGCTGGGCAGTCCCGATGTTTCCATGTCAAAATGAGTTTTCCCGGCGTGTTTAGCGGGCATATTCCACCTTCCATCCTTTTTTCTTTTTTGCAAAACGACTTCCAAAGCCGCTTGCAGGCGGTTTTCAAAAGGCGCGCCCACATAGCGGAAATAATCGAGCGCCCTGAAAATATCGTATTTCCAGCGGGAAGGATAATAGGGCGTTAAAAAATGGGGATTGATAATTTGCCCTGTTCTATCTGAAATAAAAAGCTGATGCACCAGCATAAACTCGCGGCAGGCTGTTTCCGCTTGCCGTAATTCATTCAAGCGGTAGGTATATCCGTTTTTTGCATATTCGGCGATACCTTCGGCTACCGACAAAGTAGAGTGCAGGGAGCTGTGCCTGGCGCCGGACCGATTCCAGCGGCAGTTGAAGCCGCCGTCGGGCATGTGTTGCGAGAGGATGAAGTCGACCACGCTGTTCATCTTTTGTTCTTCCATGCCGAAATAGGAAGCGTAGTTGAGGAACATGCCATTGACGCATACGTCGCTTTGCGCTATGCTTTGTGCGGGGTTGACGCCGCCGTCTTCGCTTTTTTCGCGGGCGGCAATCAGATCTAGCGTTTCCAGGATGGGCGGCAGTTTGGGGGCGATTTCCAGGTTTCTCAGGTCGAGCAGGGTATAATGCGATGAAATCCACTTCACCTGGTAGAAACCTCTGCTCCAATGACCGTTGGGTTGCCGGCAGGCCATAAAAGCGGCGCCCCAGCCTTCGCGGGCGATGCGGGCCTGCAAATCCGGCCGGTTTTCCGACAGCAGGTCGCGCCGGGTTTGGTATTGGATGGCTACATCGCCTTCGAGAAGCCAACTGATGATTTCCTTGAAAGTCATTATTTAAAAAGCATTAGCGGATTTAAAGTGAGGAATTCTTGCCATGGTAAACCGTCGTTACCTATCAGCAGCACTTTATCCGGGTTAAACTGTTTTTTGAAGGCATCCATCCCCGAAATGCTTCTGCTGCGGCCACTTTTTATTTCCAGCCCGACAACAGTTTTTCCATTTGAAATCACAAAATCAACCTCATCGTTTTGGTGTCGCCAATAAAACACCTGGAATTTTTCCTGGATGCTATAATTTAGCAAATGCGCGCCAATGGCAGACTCCACCCAGCGCCCCCACTTTTCAGGCTGAGAGCGGAGCTCCTCAAATGTATAAGGCTGTTGAGCGGAAAGCAGCGCTGTATTATAAACCTGAAACTTGGGGCTGGATGCGCGTTGCCTGATAATATCCGGACTAAATTTTTCAATACCTGCCAATAATCCCGCCGTATCCAGTAGTCGCAAATAATGCGCAAGTGTTGTTGCATTGCCGGCATCCTGCAATTGCCCGACAATTTTATTATAGGAAAGAATTTGTCCGGAATATTCACACCCAATTTCAAATAGCTTTCGCATAAGCGCAGGTTTGTCTACCCTCGTCAACATCAGGATATCGCGGGAAATACTGGTTTCGATAAGGGCATCGAGCACATAGTTTTTCCAGCGGGGCTCATCGTCAATCAAAGCAGCTGCGCCGGGGTATCCACCGAAAAAAACATACTGCGCTTCGGTAAAGCCGAAAGCAGCTTTCATTTCAGCGAACGACCAATGCCCCACATAACTGGCTTCGTACCTTCCTGCCAGCGATTCTGTCAAGCCTTTTTGTATTAGCAGCCGGGATGACCCCAGTAGTATAGCTTTTAACTGAAGCTTATTCCTGGTATCGTCATCCCATTCCTTCTTGACTTGTTCGCTCCAGTTGTCAATTTTCTGAATTTCGTCGATAATGATGATTCCCTCCGCTTTGCCGCTTTGCCGAAGTTTAATGCGGGCAGTTTCCCACTGCTGAGCGATCCAGCTCTGATTGCCGGCGGGTACGCTATCGGCAGCCGCAAAATGAGAAGGCAACGCTGTTTTTTCAAGGTATTGAGTGACAATGGTTGTTTTTCCAACTTGCCGGGGGCCGTATAATACTTGTATATAGCGGCGAGGCTCATTTTCTATGCGTTGGGTTAATATTTGCAGATGGGATCTTTCCATTGTAATGATTTGTTCAGTTTATTGAGTAAATTTACTCAGGATATTGAGTAAATTATTTTTTAATGTAAAAAAAATATAAACCCGTAACTTTCTCATTCCATTAAAATTGCCTGTAATGCCGCTCACCGATCCCCGCATTGACGCCTACATAGCTGGCGCTGAGCCTTTTGCGCAGCCTATTCTACAGCATTTGCGCCGGCTGATACACGGTACCTGCCCTGAAGTAGCCGAGACCATGAAATGGCGCTTTCCGCATTTCGAATACCGCGGCATATTATGCAGTATGGCGGCTTTCAAGCAGCACTGCGCTTTTGGATTTTGGAAATCGGAGTTGCTGCGCGACCCTGACGGCGTGCTCAAAGCCACCGGCGAAGCCGGCATGGGGCATCTGGGGCAAATCAAATCGCTGGCCGACCTGCCCCCCGATGATGTATTGTGCGGGTTTATCCTGCAGGCCATGCAGCTCAACGAAATGAACGTCAAAAAGCCGGGGCCGGACAAAGCCGCACAGCATTCGCTGGAGATGCCCGCCTACGTTATGGAAGCGCTTCGCGCCAACGAACAGGCGCTTCGGCAATTTGAAGCCTTCAGTTATTCGCACAAAAAGGAATACCTCGAGTGGATTACCGGGGCGAAAACAGAGGCCACCCGGCAAAAGCGATTAGCTACTATGCTGGAATGGCTCGCAGAGGGAAAAGACCGGAATTGGCAGTATAAAAAGTAATTTGGTTGAGAAAAATCAATCAGAAAATTGCCAAAACTGGCGTTGTAATTGTATTCTTTTGCTTTTTTGTAGCAAAATAAAAGAAAATTGCGAAATTTAAGCACCTAACCAATAACCGTCGCCATGTCAAAAAATCTATCAGCGCTTTCGGGTCGACAGGGTTTGAACAACAACCTTTTTGAGCGGCTGGGCCAACTAGCCGAGGCCAACGGTTCGCCGGAAAAGGCGGATCTCCAGAAGTTGGCCGACGAATTTCTCGTGGGCAGCGCCAATGTATATGGGGCCGCTACGTTTTACGACTTCACGCGCCCTGAAAACCGGGGTAAAAAGATATACGTGTGCAACGGCAGCGCCTGTCTTGCCGCCGGCACGCAAGACCAACTGCGCCAGGGTTTGTCGAAACATTTTGCCGATGAAGAGATCGGCGAGATGTGTTGCCTGGGCCGTTGCCACGAAAATTCGGCTTTCCACTACAACGGGCAAAATTATTCGGGCGATAGCGTAACGCAAATCGACCGCCTGATTGCCGAGCAAGGCGGCAACGGCCGCGATATTTACCGGGTGGCTTCCAGGGGCAAGGCCATATTGAGCGGAACGCCGCTTTCTGCCGACGACTGCCGCCATTTGGTGGAGACGCTCCTGAAGCAAGATCCCGACGGGCTATTGGCGGCTATCCGCACCTCAGGCCTGCGCGGGCGAGGCGGCGCGGGGTTCCCCTCGTATTTCAAAATGGAGGCCTGCCGCAAAGCCCCCGGCGACACCAAATTCATTGTCTGCAATGCCGACGAAGGCGACCCCGGGTCGTTCTCCGACCGCTACCTGCTGGAGCAGCAACCTTTACTCGTACTTGCCGGACTCATGATTGCCGGTTATGTCATAGGCGCCGCTTACGGTGTGATGTACATTCGCGCCGAATACCCCGAATCGGTTGACATCATTGAAAAAGCGGTAGCCGACATGCGTTCGCAGGGATTGCTTGGCGAATGGATACTCGGCAGTTCATTTAGCTTCGATATCAAAGTCATCAAAGCTCGCGGCGCCTATATCTGCGGTGAAGAAACGGCGTTATTGGCGTCTATCGAAGGGCAGCGCCCGGAGGTACGCGTTCGTCCGCCGTATCCGGCGCAATCAGGGCTTTTCGGCAAACCCACGGTTGTCAACAACGTAGAAACCCTGGCCAATTTGCCGTACATCCTTACCCGGGGCGGCGAAGCTTTTGCGGCGACAGGCACTCAAAAATCGACCGGCGCCAAGCTGCTTTCGCTCGACAGCAGCTTCCGCAATCCCGGCGTTTATGAAGTCGCCATGGGCACGCCCCTGTCTGTCGTCGTTGAAGAACTGGGCGGCGGTTTTCAACGCAAGGTCAAAGCCCTGCACATCGGCGGCCCGCTGGGAGGGCTCGTACCCGCCCACAAAATACCCGATTTGACCGTCGACTTCGAATCCTTTAGTCAAAACGGTTTTATGCTCGGCCATGCCTCTATCATCGGCATCCCGGAGGAGTTTCCGATGATAGCTTACCTCGAGCACCTGTTTGCTTTTACCGCCCACGAAAGCTGCGGCAAGTGCTTCCCCTGCCGGCTGGGGTCGGTGCGGGGCCAGGAGATGCTGCACAAGGCACAGACCGAGCATCATTACCAGGTTGACCCGGTATTGTTCAACGACCTGCTCACTACCCTCGAGAAAGGATCGCTTTGTGCATTGGGCGGCGGCATTCCACTGCCGGTGCGCAATGCGCTGCAATATTTTGCCGAAGAGTTATCGCCCTATTTCCAAGATTCGCGCCCGGCTGCTACGGCGCCGGCAAGCGTCATTTGATCATCGCAACAAGCCATACAGACATGCAAAAAGTAGCTTATATCAACGATAAGGCCTACGAAATACAACAAGGCGAGACTATCCTGTCTTTTATTCGACGCCATTTGGGCGCCGACTATGTGCCTACGCTATGCGATGCGCCCAACCTGGAACCTTTCGGCTCCTGCCGGGTGTGCAGTGTAGAAGTAGTGCGTAGCGGCAACGGCCATCCCAGGACGGTGGCTTCTTGCCATACGCCCATCGAGGAAAACCTGCAAATTTACCCCGACTCGCAGTCGATTCAAAACCTGCGCCGCAATATCATCGAGTTGGTGCTCACCGACCACCCGCTCGACTGCCTTACCTGCGCCGCCAATGGCGACTGCGAGCTGCAAACGGTAGCCGCCAGGGTGGGAATCCGGCAGGTGCGCTATCCGCAGGGCCGCAACCACCTCGATCGCCCGCGCGACGACAGCCACCCTTATCTGACTTCCAACTTGTCGAAGTGCATCAACTGCTACCGCTGCGTCAGGGCATGCGACGAAGTGCAGGGCGAATTTGTGTTGAGCATGGCGGGACGCGGTTTTGACAACCGCATCATCAAAGGTATGGATACCTCGTATGCAGAGTCGTACTGCGTATCCTGCGGCGCCTGCTCCCAGGCTTGTCCCACCGACGCCATCAGCGACGTTTTCTCGATGGCAGCCCTTAACGCCAGCGACACGGTGCGCACCGTGTGCACCTATTGCGGAGTAGGCTGCAACCTGGAAGTATCCAAACGCGACAACCATATATTGAGCATAAAAGCGCCCTATGGCGCTGAAGTCAACCACGGGCATACTTGTCTGAAAGGGCGCTATGCCTTCCGCTTCTACAACCACCCCGACCGCCTGCGCTCGCCGTTGATCAGGCGCAACGGCAAGCTCGAAGAAGCGAGCTGGGATGAAGCTTACGACTATATTGCGACCCGCCTGAAAGACATCAAAGCCAAACACGGGCCCGACGCTATTGGCGGCATTTCGTCGGCACGCTGCACCAATGAGGAAAACTACCTCATGCAGAAATTCATCCGCGCCGTAGTGGGCACCAACAACATCGACGGATGCGCCCGCGTATGTCACGCGCCTACAGCGCTGGGCATGCAACGCACCTTCGGCACCGGCGCCGCTACCAACTCGATTGACGACCTGGCTCATACCGATTGCATCATGTTGATCGGGGCCAACCCCACTGCCGGCCACCCCGTGACGGGCGCCAAGATCAAGCAGCAGGTGATGAAAGGCAAAACGCTCATCGTTATCGACCCGCGCAAAATACCCCTCACCCGTTACGCCAACTACCACTTGCAATTGCGGCCGGGCACCAACGTGGCCCTGCTCAATATGATGCTGTACTACATCCTGTCGGAAGGGTTGGAAGATGAAACCTTCATCGCCAGTCGCACGGAAGGGTACGAAGATTTTCGCAAGCATATTTTAGCGCAAAACATCGACGAACTGGAAGCCGTCTGCGGGGTAAATCGACAGTTGGTGCGCGAGGCCGCCATGGCCTACGCCACTGCCAGCGCGGCTATGAGTTTCCACGGGCTCGGCGTCACGGAGCATTACCAGGGCACCTACGGCGTGATGCTTATCGCCGACCTGGCCATGATAACGGGCAATATCGGCAGGCCGGGCGTGGGCGTCAACCCCCTGCGCGGCCAAAATAATGTTCAAGGCATGGCCGACATGGGCGTACAGCCCCATCTCGGCCCCGGCTACCTCGATGTAAACGACCCTGCAGTGCGCCAGTCGTACGAAGAGATATACGGCGTACCCGTTCCCGAAGCGCCCGGTTTGAAAGTGCCCGATATGCTCAAATCCGCCCGTGAAGGCAAACTCAAAGCCTTGTGGATCATGGGTGAAGACGTCTTACAAACCGAACCCAATACAAACAACGTGCGCGTAGCGCTCGAATCGCTCGAATTTTTTGTCGTACAGGAATTGTTTCACTCTGATACTACTGCTTTTGCCGACGTGATCCTGCCCGCTTCGTCATTTTTTGAAAAATCGGGCACCTTCACCAATGGAGAACGCCGCATACAGCGCGTCAACCGGGTAATTGACCCGCTTCCCGGTACCAAACCCGATGGTCAGATTGTCGTCGATATCATGAACCGCATGGGGTATCCGCAACCCGATTACGACCCGGCGCAACTGCTGGAGCAGGAAATTTCTAAAGTAGTGCCTTTCTTCAAGGGAGTGCGCTGGGAGCGACTGGGCGACAACGGCCTGCAATGGCCGGTTGCCGAAGACGGCAGCGATACAAAAATACTTCATACCACGACCTTCAAAATTGGCAAAGGCCGGTTCCACTTTAAAGAATTCGAAGAAACCCGCGAATTGCTGGAAAATGCCGGCCAATTCCCGCTGATCCTCACCACTAACCGCGAATTGGAACACTACAACAGCGGCTCCATGACGCGGCGCACCAGTAACCCTCGTTTGCTGAGCGAAGATGTGTTGCTTTTGCACCCCCTGGATGCCCGCAACCGAAATATCGCCGATGGCGAAATGGTGACCCTGCGCTCTCCAAGGGGCAGCATCACGCTGCGCGCCAGGGTCAGCGAAATTGTCAAACAGGGCGTGGTAAGCACGACTTTCCACTTCCCGGAAAATTATGTCAACAATATTACCAGCAGCGTCTACGACGCCGATGCGAAATGCCCGGAGTACAAGGTGGTAGCGGTGGATATTGAGAAGATGAGTTTATAATGCATAAAGCAGTTTAACTACACCTCTTCAGCGATGCCCTGCCCACCTGACAAAAAATGATACTTGTCGTCATAAGCCGGTAATGGCGATATGGGCAGCATAGCTTGAGGCACATTGGGAGAGTCAATTTCTATGGGAAACCCCTTGTACCAGGCCAATTTGGCCAGGCCCAGCGTGTGGTGGGAGAAGGTATGCTCGTAGAGGCGCTTCATTGCGGACTTGAATTGTTGTTTTTCAAAGGATAAAATAGCCTCTTTCAATCGATTTGCATCCCTGTCACGAAGTGCTTCAAAATAAGCTACCAGACGAGACATACCCGCCCAACGGGCAGCGCGGGCAAGCGTAAGCACTTTGCGGTGATACAGCAATACGGCGGCTAACATGATAAAACTTCTTTGAAATACAAAAACACCAGTTTTTTGCCAAAATATGAACGAGTTTCCGCCTATTGGAAGTGCAAATACGCATAATCCCATCTACCAGGCAGTCTGGATTTGTTGCGCGCCGATTAGGCAGAAACCAAATCGACACAGCTCAGACCTTACAAGGTTTTCAAAAATCGCCCCTCGCCAAGTCACCCCCTCGCTATTTCCTACTCTTCAGATCATCCAAATACCTGTTGAGTTCGATCTCGTCATAGATGAGCACCTCGCGGGCTTTCGAGCCGTCGCTGGGGCCTACGATGCCCATCGCTTCGAGTTGGTCCATGATGCGGCCGGCGCGGTTATAGCCCAGTTTGAGGCGGCGCTGAATCATAGACGTAGAGCCGTGCTGATTTTGCACAATAATGCGGGCGGCATCCTCAAACATCTCATCGAGGTCGGCATAACGGAGGGGCGCTGAGCCGGGGCCTTCGTCGTCGCCGTGGAATTCGGGCAGGAAATAGGGCTCGGGATAACCGGGTTGGTCGTGGATAAAATTCACCACGCGTTCCACTTCAGGCGTATCGATAAAAGCGCCCTGGAGGCGCACCATATCGCCGCCTACCGACAGCAGCATATCGCCGCGGCCGATGAGCTGGTCGGCGCCGCCGGCGTCGAGGATCGTGCGGGAGTCTACCTTGGCGGTCACCTTATAGGCTATGCGGGCCGGGAAGTTGGCCTTGATCACGCCGGTAATAATATTCACGGAGGGGCGCTGGGTTGCGATCACCAGGTGCATGCCCACGGCGCGTGCCAACTGGGCGAGTCGACCTATAGGTAATTCGATTTCCTTGCCCGCCGTCATGATCAGATCGGCGAATTCGTCGATGATCAGCACGATAAAGGGCAAGAAACGGTGGCCTTTTTGAGGGTTGAGCATGCGCTGCACAAACTTCTCGTTGTATTCGCGGATGTTACGCGCCGACGCCTTTTTGAGCAGGTCGTAGCGATTGTCCATTTCAATACAAAGCGAATTGAGCGTGTGAATAACCTTGCTCGTTTCAGTAGTGATGGGCTCTTCCTGTCCCGGCAAAAACGCCAGAAAATGGTTTTCGATCCGGCTATAGGGAAAGAGTTCCACCTTTTTGGGGTCGATGAGCACAAATTTGATCTGCGAGGGGTGTTTTTTATATAAAAGCGATACCAAAATGGCGTTAATGCCCACCGACTTGCCCTGTCCCGTAGCGCCTGCTACCAGCAAGTGCGGCATTTTGGCCAGGTCGGCCACGAAAACCTCGTTGGAAATCGTCTTGCCCAGGGCGATGGGCAGGTCCATTTTGGCACGTTTAAACTTGTCGGACATCAGCACCTCTTTCATTGATACCACCTGCTGGTTGCGATTGGGCACTTCTATACCGATAGTGCCTTTGCCGGGAATAGGCGCGATGATGCGTATGCCCAGTGCTGAAAGGCTTAGAGCGATATCGTCTTCGAGGTTTTTTATTTTTGAAATGCGCACGCCGGGGGCGGGGATAATCTCATAGAGGGTCACCGTGGGGCCCACCGTAGCGCGAATCTTGACAATTTCGATTTTGTAGGTCAGCAGCGTTTCAACGATCTGGTCTTTGTTGGCTTCCAGTTCGGCGCGGTCAACTTCCACCTTTTGATCGGAATAGTCGTCGAGTAATTGGAGTACGGGATGTTCGTACGACGACAATTCCAGCGTGGGGTCGTAGGGTTCGCTGTGATCCACGTTTTCCTGTTGTACATCCTCGAAAGAGTGACGTGGCGGGGGCGGAGCGGCAGGGCCGGGATTATCGACGACTTCGGAAGCGCCCGCTTCGATTTCGAACTGCGTATCGCCGGGGCGCAGGCCTGTGCGGGGCGTAGCGGCGTCGGCTTTATTTTCGAGATCGAAGGCCAGTTGTTCTGCCCGGGTCAACGGCGTTTCGCGGCCAACTGCCGAGGGGTCGACGGCCTCCATGGGGTTGGCTTCAGGTAATGCTGCACTGGCAGTCGTAGTTGAGCCGGGGCGTTTGGCTGCCGTCCAGCGCCCCTTGATCAAATCGTCTACCCAGTCGCCCAGGTCTTCCAGCACTTTCTGCAAAGTCAGCTCGTTGAAATTGGGATTCCGGCGCCAGACGATGAGGCCGGCCAACATAAAGATGAACAGGATAATCTGGCCTACCCAGCCCACAAAGTTGCGCAACCATGCATTGACGCCTTCGCCAAAGGCGCCGCCCCAGGGGAAATCTGCGTTGGGCCCGGCAAGAAATTCCAGAAAAACAGACAGGAACAACAACCATATCACGGCATAACGCAGCACCGGTACAAATTGGCTGAAAGGCCGCCGCTGAATGAGGTTGATGCCGTATGCCGTGAGCAAAAAGACAAAGATATAAGAGGGCAGGCCAAAACCCCAATAGAAAAACATATTGGATACAATGGCCCCCAGGCGGCCCAGCCAGTTGGCCATTTCCATGCCGCTTTCCAGTAATAGCGCCCACGAAAACCGCAACACGCGGTCCTGGTCGATCTTCCAGGTAAAAAGATATGACGAAAAAGCTATGAAGAAGTATAGCGCAAAAAATATGCACAATACACCCAGCAACTTGGGAATACGCTCGTCGTTAATACCCAGTTTGAGTGCCAGCTGCCCTTTCTTTTGGCCTTTTTTAGACATATTGTTTCCTCGAGGCTTGTATATCGGCAAAAATAGACACAATTTATGGTTTTATCGAACTTTATGGGCAGTAAGTCTTTTATTGCCTTCAAATGAGTGGGGCAAGGCCATAACAATTCTCCTTATAACGTATGCACACCGATCATTTTTGCGCTTAATTTTGCATATTGCCGCGCGCTGACGATTGCGATACGCGCACCGGGCCGAGGAAATGCAATGAGTTTGTACACATCAACAGAAACAATGAACAATATCGCCCTTATACGCAAAATTTGCAGCGCCGGCTTATTAGTGGGCATTGCTATGTCCCTGACGCTATGGTCCAATCAAAGGTTATTTCCACTGGCGCCTGTTTTTCCCGGTATGCCCGCTTTACCAGCCAGCCTGGAATGGGGCGTAGTTGGCCTTTGGGGCGTTGCATTACTGGCAGTTTTGGCCCTCCCTAACCGCTGGGCACTGGCGGCCGTTTATGCCCTGGGAGCTGTTATTCTCATCCAGGATCAGATGCGTTGGCAACCGTGGGTATATACTTACCTGTTACTGCTATTTCCTTTTTTATGGGATGACAAACCAACGCCCGCAACTCCAAAAATGAAGAAAGCAAAACAGGNNAAAAAAGAAGAAAGCAAAACAGGAATTGTCAAATTTCGATTACATCACTTATGTGCAGATCTTTTTGATTGGGCTGTATTTCTGGGGCGGCGTACACAAACTTAATGCCGGTTTTAACGAGGTAATTTATCCGCTTTTTGTAAAATCCCTGCTGAAATTGCCTGACGGACATTGGCTCTACGAGGCCAAGATCTTTGGCTTGCTTATTCCCGTCACCGAAATTTTGGTAGGCATCGGCCTTATCATTCCGCGATTCAGAAAAATTGCAGCCATCGGCGCCATATTTACCCATCTGGTAATCCTTTTGTTTTTAAGCCCACTGGGATTAAACGACAACCACATTGTCATTCCCTGGAATATGGCGATGATAGTAGTGGTTTATCTGAGTTGCTTCAATCAGCAGCAGAAGCTGGTGTTGTGGCATCCTCAGGCCGACCGCCGGCGTTGGCTTGCTATCGGCCTTGCTGTGTTGGTATGGCTGATGCCGGCCCTTAACCTGCGCGGCAAATGGGATACTTATTTGTCGTTTAATTTATACAGCAACAATATCGATCACATGTATGTGGCTGTAAAAAGTGCTTCGCTGGATAAAATTGACAATCAATTGTCTGCGTATTTCGCTGCTCAAAACATTCTTGACGATGGCAAAGTGATAGACGTATCCGACTGGTCGTTTAAGGAATTAAATGTACCGGTATATCCTGAAAAAAGGGTTTTTAACGCTATTGCCCGGCATTTCTGCCGGTCAGGTATTCCCGCCGATCAACTGATGTTTGTGGAGTATCGCCCCCCGCTTACTCCCGGTAAATACCGTACTTATACGTGCGAAAAACTTGAATAATAGCCCGCCGGCTACCACCCCGGCGGCCGCTTGCCTGTGCGCGTTCGCGACTCGGTGCAGGGCTCGCAGAATTGCGTTTGGGAGGTGATCAGGTTTCCGGAGCCGGTAGTAATGGGCGCATCACTGACGTAATTGCGTTTCAGGTACACGCTTTTGCGGGCCAGGCCGGCAGCGGCAAAAAAGCCGAGCACCTGTTCCCCCGGGTCTTCGGGCAAATAGATGTTGCCGGGTACGGTGGCCGGCGGCTGGTCGAAGATGCCGCCCGAATTGTTGATCTGCCCATTGACCAATTGCCAGAATTGGTAAGCATCTCTCGATAGCGCGTATTGATCGATTACCATAAAATAATCGCTTTTCGAATTGTAGGGAATGGTGGCTACCTGCCGTTTAATCGTGTTGCCGTTGATGAAAACATCGCTGAGTACATTGATGCAGCCGTTGCAGCGCTTGACCGTCCAGCACGGATCGCAGCAGGGCGAAAGATACATCACCCGGGTTTCGCCGTCGAGGCGTTGCAGGCAGTAGTCGATGGAGTCGTAGTGCGTCCAGTTCCAATTGTAGAAATTCCCTGTGGTATCCGGATCGGTTGATTCGATGAATACATCAAAGCCGGCTACGCGTATCCCTGCGCTGTTGGTAGCGGAATAATATTCGGTATACGCCGTATCGATGGGCGGGGCTGCGCGCAATAATTCGGGTTTGGAGCGGTAGAGGCTGCCGTCGGATGCGCGGACGAAGAGGATATACGTATACCCAGCCTGCCCCCGGAAACTGGACGAATCGCTTTGGTATATGCCCGACCCGCGAGGAGTATAGTCGTAGCGTTGACCGGTCTGGTCTTCTACATATACCTGTGCAGAATTTACCGGCAGGGTGCCGCGTTCGTTGTTGTAGGGTTCGCTGAGCGCCAGGGTGACGGTATAGGGCCCCGGCCCGTCGGTAACCAGGCCGTCGACGATCAACTTGATGGGGCTGGTTCGTATGTCGGGCGAATAGGGATCTACGCAGGTGGCCAAGGCAATAGCCAAGCCGGCTACGGCGCTCCATCGGAGGTACAAAAAGACCGGATTAGAATTGGAACTCATAGGATATCGCAGGAATGATCGTCCCCAACACCGACAACCGGTAGGCTTCTACGCTGTTGTTGGCCCTGATGGGGCTGCTGTTGCGGGTTTTGAAAAAAATTGAGAAAGCGTTTTTGCGGGCGTAGACATTGTAAAGCGAGATCTGCCAACGCCCCTGCCCTTTGCGGCCTTCCTTGCGCGGCGGCTCGATGGTCATGCTCAGGTCGAGCCGGTGGTAGGCCGGTATCAGGTCGAGGTTGCGACTCACATAGTTGGGCACGTAAACGCCGCCAACATAGTATTTATCAACCGGAAAAGTAGCCGGCCTTCCGCTGGTGAATACGAAATTGGCGGCATACGACACTTTTGCCGAATGGCGATAATTGGCGGCTATATTGAGCATGTGCGGGCGATTAAAATTGGCGGGGTAATAGTCGCCGCTAAAGGCCTCGTCTTCAGGGTAGGGACTGTTGATGAGCAGTTCGGCCTGCGAATAGGTATAGCTCACCCAGCCGTTGAGCCGCCCTTTCGCCTTGCGGATCATCAACTCTACGCCGTATGCCCTGCCGTCGCCCTGCAGGATAGCCGTTTCGGGCGTTTCCAGCAGCAATAAGCTTGTTCCGCTCCGAAAGTCGGGGGCATTTTTTTGTTTTTTATAAAAAAATTCAACGCTGGTTTCAATAGCATTGTCTTTTGAGTTGTAAAAATAACCGATGGCGGCCTGGTCGCTTACCTGGGGTTTGACGTACTGATCGCTGAGCTTCCAGCGGTCGGTGGGCAGGGCCGCCGTGGTGTTGGATATCAGGGTTACGTATTGAGCCATTCGGTTTAAGCCGATTTTTATAGCGCTTTGCCCGCTCAACGACCAGCGCAGCGCCAACCGGGGTTCAAAGCCGCCGTATTGGGCTATTGTTTCGCCTTTTCCGTAAAATATGGTGTCCACCCGCGTGAGCACATCGCGGGGCTCGCCAGGGGCATAGGTATACACCTGTCCGGAGCCCCTGTTGACAAACTGCACATAGCGCAAGCCCAGCATCAGGCTGAGCCGCTCGCTGATGTTCCACTGGTCGTTGATATATGCCGCCGCTTCGAGGGCTTGTTCTTCCTGCAAAGTGACGGGGTTGATGGCCGACAGGGCATTGTCGGGCTGCAGATCGCCGGGCTGTATTCGGTAGTTCGACAGGCTAAAGCCGGCTGCGACTTCGTGGTTGTCGCCGTAGTGGTTGACTTCCAGTTTGCCGTTTTGATAATAAATACCTGAACGATACGTAGCTGCGTAGGCGTCATCGGGGATGCTGAATTTGGGCCGGTAATTGCTGATAGCGCCTACAACGGCCGCCGACCAGCGGGGGCTAAAGAAGTGCGACCAGCGCAAGCCTGCGCCTTCCGAATACCAGCGGAATTGCGTTGAGGAGGCATTGACCTCCAGGCCCGTTAACGAGTCGCCGGCCATTTTAAACAAATCGCCGCTCACATAGGCCGTCAGTGCCAGTTGGTCGTGCTCGGTAGGCTGCCATTTTATCTTGCCGGTCACGTCGTAATAGCCCGCCTGGGTAGAGCGCAGCCGGTCGTCGGCCAGGAGGCTGAACAGGTATTGCGGGAAGGCCGCCCGTCCGGCGATAGACATGGTCAGCGATTTGCCGGCGATAGGCCCTTCAGCGGTGAGGCGCTGGCTGACCAGCCCTACGCCGCCCCGTATTTTCCAGGCGTCGCGGGCGGGATCGCGCAGGCGCACGTCGAGCACCGAAGAGCTGCGGCCGCCATAAGTGGCCGGGATGCCGCCGCGATAAAAGATGACGTCGCGCACCACATCGGGGTTAAACACCGAAAAGAGGCCCAGCAAATGGGAAGTATTAAACAGGGGGATATCGTCGAGCAATACCCAGTTTTGATCAATGGAACCGCCGCGAACGTTAAAACCCGTAGCGCCTTCGCCCACCGTTGTGACGCCGGGCAGGGTTTGCAGCCCTCTGATCACGTCGGCTTCCCCCAATAGCGAGGGTAGCGCTTTGATCGACTGCACGCTGAGCCTCGACACGCTGATGTCTGTCGAGCGCACATTGCGATCGACACCCTGATCGCTGACTTCGACGGTCTCCAGCAGATTGACGCTTTCTTCAAGGAAAAAAGTATAACTCGAGGTATTGAAAATTTCGATATTAAAGCGCTGGGTTTCGTAGCCCAGATAGCTGATTTCTATTTGGTGCTTGCCCACCGTCAGGCGGATGCGAAAAGCGCCGTCAACGTCGGTCACGGCCCCGTTGGGGTTGCCTTTTATTTTGATATTAGCGCCGATGAGGGGTTGCTGATCTTTTTTTGATTTAACGATACCGGTAAATACGACCGTATCGTTGCGCAAAATCGGGTGCAGGTTTTCCTGTGCGCGGGCGTAGGCCGATACGAATAAGCACAGCAAGAATACGCCCCATTTGGCGATGAGGGAAATGGGTATTGAATGCTCCATATAGCGTTGCATGGGTTAGGCCAGTTCGGCCAGGTTTTTGGCAAAGCCGCCTACACCGGCATCTTTCATACGTTTTTGCAGTCGCGAGGCTTCGTCTTGGGTGTTAAAAGCGCCCACGACTACCTTGTACACCGTTTTGCCGTTCAATTCGTTGATATTGACAATGACGACTTCTCCGAATTGGCGCTGTAGTTTTTCGGCCTGGATCAGCACGTTGCCGTAGTCGTAGAAAGCGCCGATTTGCACGCCCCAGCCCTGCGGGTTTTGGCGTTTTACGTCGAAGCGGAAGAGGCCTTTGCCTGTGCTCACCGTTTGGGGGATTTCCACTACCGGCGCGGCGCCTTCTTTGCGGCGCAGAGCTTCCGCCACGGCTTTATCGGCATTCACGCGTCCGTAGCCGAAGCGCAGCGAATAGCCGTTGGAGTATTCCGAGGGGTCGCCGATTTTGTCGGCGGTTTTTTGCAGGATTTCCTTGACTTCGCGGGCCGTCAGGTCGGGGTTGGCCGAGAGTATGAGGGCGCAGATGCCTGCCACGAGGGGCGTTGCGCTGGAGGTGCCGCCGAAGTGCTTGTAGTATTGACCGCGCGAGCGGCCGTCGCGCCAGAATTTATAATTGCCGGTTTCGCCGCTGAGGCCTTCGTCCCACCAGGCGCGGGCGGCCAAAATCGGCCAGTCGCCGTTGGAAGGAGCGCAGACGCACAATTCGCGGCCCCGGTTGGAATAACTCGCGTGCTGATCCTGGCTGGTGCTTGCCGCCACAGCAATCACATCGGGGTGGGCGGCGTAATAGTTGAGGTATTCGAGGTCTTCATTGCCGCCGGCGAACACAATCACACAGCCTTTGCCGTTGCGACCCTGGCGGGCGGCGCGGGCGATGGCTTCTTCTTTGAGGGTGTTGAGCCGGAAGGTGGGGTCGGTAGTGCCCCAGGAGCACGAGATCACATCGGCGCCGTTTTTCACACAATAATCAAACATCTGCTCCGTGGCCCGGTCGCTAAATGAAGTGCCGTTGACGGGCATAAAGCGGGCGTTGGGCGACGAGCCCACGATGCCGGCGCCGTTGGAGGCGGCCAGCGCCACGCTGGCGCAGGGAGTGCCGTGGGTAAACCGGGTATCGCCCTGGGGCAGGTTGGCCGACTGGCTCCACAGGTCGTAGGGTTTCACCACCTTCTGGCGCAGGTCGGGGTGAGTAGGATCAAAACCATTGTCAATGACGGCAATCGTGATCTGCGAAGAGCCCATATTGCCCAGGCGTTTCCAGGCGTCGACCACCTTGGCGTCGGCGCCTTTTTTGAGGCGGTAGTTGACGTCGGCAACGAAGCCGTTGTTGAGCAAGTGCCACTCGTGGTTGAGCAGATCGTCGGTAGGAGCTGTAAACTCGTATTCCGTAAGCGGCGTATCGATATCGGGTTCGGCCAGTTTGACCAGCGAAACCTGCTTAAGGGCCATGGCCACCTTAAAAGGATTGGGCGAGGCGGGGGTCACGCGGGCAATCACCCTGTCGGGGCCGCGGCGCTCCGCCAGTTGCAGGCTGTATTCCTCCAGCACGATACGTTGTTCGTCTTCGCCGACGCCTGCCGAGAAAACGATGTAGATATCGCCGGTAGCCACAATCGGGCGATTGCTGCCTTCGGGGTAGTAGACGTGGGTGCCCACTTCAACTTCCTCGCGAGCCCGCACTTCATCGAGCTTGTCGTCTACCGTAGTGCCTTCCGTATTGAGTTTGACGATATTGAAGCCTCCCAGGTTCTTGAGCACCTCTTTTTCCTTGTAGTCGTCTTGCGCTTCAGTTTCGCGGGTTTCCGTTGTTTTCAAACCTACCAGCGACTGACTTTTTCGCAGGGTAATTTCGCCCTTGCCGCTTTGAATAGTTATTTTGCTCATAATCCGGTGCAGTGGTGATGGTCAAAATTGCGAAAAAAAACAGGAATGTGCAAGGATAAGCGAAGAGCCCTGGATTTTATAGCTCGCACCGCCAAGTTTTGGGCATGGCCTGAGCTGAGGCGCGAGCCCCGCCAAAAGCGGGGCGCAAAGCCGGAAAAATCATGCTCAACTTGTCCCGTACCGACAGGTCGGGATGATTTGATGGCGTACGGCATACATCGGTCGGTCATGCGCCGATTGACGGAAGATTATATCGCATTTTTGATTCACTAATCAACAATCACGACTTTATCCACCCACACCCGCTGCCCATCCTGTCGTACGACGGCGGTATAAACGCCGGCGGGCAGGCCGCTCAGCGACAGGGTGTGATTGCCGGGGGCCAGGCCGTTTTTATGTAGTGTGATGCGGCCCTCAGCGCTTTGCAATACAAAATCGTACGCAGCGCCCGATGTGCCGGGCAGGGTCAGCATGGCTTCGCCGCGGCTGGGGTTGGGGTACAACCTGACGCCGGCATCGGCGTCGGCGGCGGATGTACCCACGGTCGTTACCGTGATGGTTTTGCACAGGGTATCGGCGCCATAGGCGTTGCGCACTTCCAGGCATACCTCATAGGCGCCTTCTGTTTCGTATTGGTGTTGGGGATGTTGCTCCTGGCTGCCCTGGCCGTCGCCGAAATCCCAATGCCACGAGGTGGGACTTTTGAGCGACTCGTCGTTGAAATCGACGGCCAACCCTGCGGGAACGTAGCTGAATGCCGCCAACGGGCCCAGTGTGTCGCAGCCGCTGCCAAGTAAGGGCCCCAGGCGGAAATTGGGATAATTGGGTAAGGCCGACCCTTTTAGCGTGGGGGTCATAATAGCATGCTGCAATACTTCGCATGCTTCGCCAGGCAGGTCAGGCTGATTGATCACATGAAGGGATCTTACCGTCGAACCTTGGCCTATGAAAATCTTTCCGTTTGGCGTGAGTTGAGCAAAGAAGAAAGTCATGGCGACGGAATCATTAAACCCAGGGATAGGCTCCAAATATCCGTCATAAACTGCCACGGTATCCCTTGATGCCTCAATATCATCCGCCCACAAATCGAATTGGTAAACCTCTTGCTGGGCACATAAGTATAAATACCTGGAATTAGGCGAAATAGCTACCCCGCCATACGCATCTATTTCTGCATAATTAATCTGTACAATACTGGAAAAAAGTCCGCTGCAACGATCAAAATCGAAAATAGTTAGAAAATTATTGCCCCAGTCGTACAGCGACAGATGCGCGTATTTGCTGCCGTCGGGACTGAATACGGCCTGGCCGAGGCCCTCCCATAAAGTATCTTCCAGAATTTGGGGTGGCATGGTTTGAAGACCGGCCGGTGTAAGTAAGTAACGATAAATACGAGGTGAATCGTGTTCCGGTACTACTATCCACCAATCGCGGCCATTGGCGTGTCGGGTAGCTACCAGCTTGCCTATGTCGAGGGTGTCGTCCAGGATAACCTGGTTTTTAAAAATCACGCCGCCGGCGCCTCCGTTGAGCGACATATCGATGCGGGTTTCGTAGAAAGGGCCGCAGGCCAGGTCAACTCCCGGCAGCGGCGGTTGATTGGCGATGATTTTATAGCCTTCGTGCAGCAATACGAATTCGCTTTCCGACTCGGGAAGAGGCAATAATAGGGCGCCTTGTGGCAATCGCATACCGTAACTATCAAACCCCAATGTTCCGCCGGGGTTCAAGCCTTCGCTGTTTGCAATAGTATCATGTTGGGCGTTTGCAATATATATGCCGTTACTATATAACAGCAAGTTACCCGTATTATCACAAATACTGGCAAGCGTTCCATCAAAATTCATATCCCTTAAATCAATGTAAATAGCAGGAGGATCCTGGTTAAAATCAATTACACAACCTCCAAAAATCGGGTTTTCCGTTGCCGCCCAACTATCATATCCAAATAACCATATATAATCTTGTTTCGATTGTCCCCAAAGGCTGCAAAAGGGGAGTAGTACAAGTAGTGCAAGTATTAGTTTTTT
>JRYG01000362.1_pt1 | contig 26249 bp, 15 predicted proteins | sample 235341 | NCBI WGS metagenome assembly JRYG01 (sample SAMN03074218, study PRJNA261478) | activated sludge metagenome | biome: Wastewater Treatment Plant; feature: Wastewater; material: Activated sludge; isolation source: activated biomass of a wastewater treatment plant treating hydrocarbon... ...
ATTAGCACATCAGCACATTAACCAACATTATCATGAAAACCTGGACCCTACTACTACTTTTTGCCGGCTGCCTGGCGGTTACTAACTTGTCTGCGCAAGACGATCTGCTCTCGCTATTGGGCGATGAAGAAACCACGGAATACGCCACAGCAAGTTTCAAGACCAACAGGGTAATCAACCTGCATTCGCTGGAGAGCACTGCTGCCGGCGTTTTTGATTTTAAGATCTCACACCGTTTTGGCACCTTAAACCAGGGTCTCTACGATATCTTCGGGCTTGACCAGGCAGCGATTCGACTGGGCGGGGATTTTGGTGTGACCGATTTGCTCACGGTGGGTTTTGGCAGAAGTACGTATGAAAAAACTTATGACGGGTATGTCAAGTATAAGTTCCTGCGACAAAGCACGGGCAAGCGCAATATGCCGATTTCGGCGGCATTTCTGGCTACTGCTGCCGTGCAAACGCTCAAATGGCAAAATCCCGACCGCGATAATTATTTCTCTTCGCGATTGTACTATACCTTCCAATTGATATTGGGCAGAAAATTCAGCGACGCTTTTACGCTTCAGCTCTCCCCTACCCTGGTTCATCGCAACCTGGTAGCTACCAAAGCTGAAAAGAACGACGTGCTTGCCATGGGTGTTGCAGGTCGCATTAAGCTGACAAAACGCATTGCGCTCAACGCCGAATATATCTACGTGTTACCCGATCAGTTGGCGCCGCGTTTCAAAAACGCTTTGTCTATTGGATTTGATGTAGAAACGGGAGGCCACGTATTCCAGTTGCATTTCACCAATGCCACCGGCATGATGGAACGCGCATTTATTGCCGAAACTACCGGCGACTGGACCGACGGCGGCATTCATTTCGGGTTTAATATTTCCCGTGTATTTACGGTAATCAGACCGAAAATTGAGTAGCCGTCAACCGGCGGTCAGCAGTTCATGTGCCGACCGCCGGTTACTGATCGCCAACTGCTACCGGCCAACCGCCAATTGCTTCACCACAACACCCTCACTGCTGCGTATCCTGATCAGATACATTCCCGAAACAAAGTGGTTCAAGTCGATGGGGATATGTGTAGTTCCCTGCTCAAAATACCCGAGGCGCTGCAAGTAGCTGCCCGAAGCGTTAAACACCTCAACTTCAACTTCATACGGTAATCCTCCCTGGCAGTGCAGAACGGTGAAATCCTGTGCGGGGTTGGGCATCAAAGTAAGCAAACGCTCTAATGCCAAATTAGTTACGCCGGTTACTTGATCTACGACAATATCGGTCATTGAGAAGGTGCAGCCATTGACGTCGGTCACCAATACTTCATAGCTCCCTGCGGGTAATTGCCCAGGATCTTCCGACTCCGATACCAACTCGCCGTTGAGGAGCCACTTATACGAATACGGCGCTATTCCGCCGCTCATGGTAATGTCGATGCTGCCATTGGCGCCGCCATTTGTTTCGGGAGAAACCTGTACTATTTCAATATCGAGTGCAGCGGGTTCTTCGATAGTGATGACATGTGTATTGACACACCCATTCGCGTCGGTTACAGATGCCGTATAGGTTCCTGCCGCCAAATTGGTTACTTGCATACCGGAAGCGCCATTGCTCCATTGAGTTTCGTATGGCGGTTCGCCGCCGGTAACGGCCAGCATTACTTGTCCATCACTGCCTCCAAAGCAAGAAACATTGCTAATGGAAGCATTTAATTCAAACACCACCGGTACGGTAACTGTAAAAGCGCATTGAGCAGAATTGCCGGCGGCGTCTGTTGCGGCAAACACCACATTAGTTTGACCGGCCGGAAAACTACTCCCGCTTGGCAGTCCTGTGACCATTTGCAGGTTGGCGTTGCAATTATCTGCCACCACAGGAGGGTCATAAGTAGCGAGCCCGTCGCAGTCGGTTGTAATAGAGGCGGGGCACGCTATTTGCGGCGCCAACAGGTCTTCCACCCTGATCATCGCCGTGCCGGTGCTTGTATTTCCATTTTCATCAGTTACGGTAAGCGTAACCGCGTTTAAGCCGATCATTTCGCAATTAAACTCCGTAATATCCAGATGCATACCGGCAATGCCGCAATTATCGAAGCTTCCATTGTTAACCTGTGCCACGCTCAACACAGCCAGGCCGTTGGCATCGAGGGTCAGCACAACATCATTCACCAATATTTCGGGTGCAAGATTATCGACAAAAGGAAGGTCGATTTGGCGGGACTGCTGGCAACCATTGGCATCTGTCACCGAAACCTGATAAACGCCTGGCGCCAGATAAACGGCAAAAGGCGTCGGCTGTCCGTTTGACCACAGGTAATCGTATGGCGGGGTTCCGCCGTTCACCTCGGCGTTAAGTATACCGTCGAGGGCGTCGACGCAATTCGGGTTAGAGACAATAGTAGTTGCCACCTCCAACACAGCGGGTTCCAGTACTTCAAAGGTCATAGATAGCGGACAATCGCGTTCATCTGTAACCGTAAGCTTGTATTCGCCGGCTGCCAGATTGCTGACAGTGGAAGTAGTAACACCGTTAGACCATTCATAAACAAAAGGAGCATATCCGTCAGTTGCCGCTACGGCTATCTGGCCGTCGGCGAGGCCTGCACAACTGATATTATCAACAGATGTATTTAGCGCAAGCGTACAATTAAATGCTTCTACTACGACATCTGCAGTTTGGCTGCAGCCATTGGCATCGGAGACTACCACGTTGTAGGCGCCGGGCGCCAGGCCATTTATGCTGCCGGTTGTTTCGCCGTTGCTCCACAAAAACGTATAACTGCCCGTTCCTCCGCCAGGATTCACTGCAGCAATGCCGTCATTGGCGCCAAAAGCAGTTTCATGATCGACCGACAAGTTGGGTTGTAATGCGGCCGGCTGGGTGATATTGATACCCAGCACCAGCGGGCAGCCGTTGTCGTCGGTAATCGAAACCTGGTAATTGCCGGGCGCCAGGTTTTCTATTTGCGGGCCGGTGGCGTTATTAGACCAAACGATTTCGTAGGGTTCTGTGCCGCCGTCAATACTTACAGTTGCCACACCGTTGTTGGCGCCGAAGCAATCGATATTTTGGCCGGTAATGCCTGCTGAAACGGTGCAATCAAAACTGTTGACGGTGACGGCTTGGGTAGCGGTACAGCCGTTGGCGTCGGTTACTTCCACGCTGTAAATGCCGGGGGCGAGCCCCGTAATAGTAGCGGAAGTAGCGCCATTGCTCCATAAGAAAGCGTATGGCGCCGTACCGCCGGTGGGCGTACAATTGGCAGCGCCGTCCGCTGTTTCGAAGGCAGTCTGGCCGGTAGCATTCACCAGGGCTTCCAACAAAGCCGGTTCGGCGATCTGTACGGTCATATCGGCGCTACAGCCTTCCGAGTCGGTAACTTGCACCTCGTATGTACCTGCGGCTAGCCCCGTGGCAACAGGGCCTGTAACGCCGTTCGACCAAAGGAAATCGTATTGGTCCGAGCCTCCTTCGGCTGTTACCGTGGCGGCGCCGTCGGCCAGGCCGTAACATGTAGCAGCAGATTGGTCGCTTAGCGCAATAGTAATATCGCTGTTTTGCGCTACCTGCACTTCATCGGTGGCCGAGCAGCCGTTTTCTGTATTAGTGACTTCGAGTTGGTAGATACCGGCTTCGTCGACGGTAGGAGACAGCGTATTGGCGTCTGAAAGGATATTGCCGTCAGCGGTAGTCCACAAGTAGGTATAGTTATTGCCGGAAGTAGAACCGGCCCCATTGAGGACGACTGCTGCGGCATTGCAATTGAGCAATTGATCGGCGCCGGCATTGGCTGTGGGCGTCGCGATATCTTCATTTACTTCAACGGTTGCCGCAATTGAACAGCCGTTGGGTGCGACGGCCGTCACGGTATATTCACCGGTTTCACTCACTTCCGGTTGGGCGCCTGCCAGGGTATCGCCGGCGGCATTGGTCCACAACAGGCTCACTTCAGGCGTAGCGGAAGTAGCGCTAAGAGTAATACTTTGCAGCTCGCAGGTAAGCGTACCGCCTGCGGCGCTGAGGTCGGGCAAATCGGCATTATCGATAACCGTTGCCTCCAAAGCGTTCACACAACCATTGGCGCCTGTGAGGGTCAGGGTGTACGTTCCCGCCTCCGTTACATCGGGGTTCAAATTGGAAGAAGAAAAACCGCCGGGGCCCGTCCATTGGGCTGTAGCATTCGGTGTTTCGACAGTAGCAGATAGTTGCCCCACTGGTTGATCGCAGGTAAGCGTAGCGCCTTCGACGGTTGCCTGTGGCAGTTCGGTATTTTCATTTACAGTAACTGTTTGTGTACTGATACAGCCGTTAGACTGGTTGGTGACGGTCAGGGTATAGGAACCGCCCGCATTGACTACGGGAGTGTAAGTATTTTGCCCGGAGACAAAATTGCCGCCCTGGGTAGTCCAGTTCTTTACAAATCCGGCGCCTGCGGGGCCGCTGCCGCTGAGGGTTACCGTAGTCTGGGAGCAATTAATTGCTGCGGGAGCCGCCACGCTGATCGAAGGGGCGGTTGTATTAGAAGTTACGACTACGGTTGAGGTAGAAGAACAATTGCTTGACGTATTGAGTACAGTAAGCACATAAGTGCCGGGAGCGTCAACCTGCGGCGTCAGGGTATTAGCTCCTGCGACGATATGGCCGTCGCTGGTATCCCATACATAGGCGTATTGTGAACCTGTAGAGGACGAAGTGCCGTTGAGTGTTGCCATCGGCTGAGTGCAAGTCAGCGTCTTGTTTGATCCGGCGTTTGCCAAAGGAATCTGGGCGGGCGGCACGGAAAACGTTGATGATTTGGTACATCCAAAATTATCCTGAACGGTAACGGCATAGCTGCCGGGAGTTAGCCCGGAGATAGTCGACGCTGTCAACCCGTTACTCCATAAATAATTATAGGGACCGCCGCCGCCGCTTGCATTCACCGTCAGGCTGCCGTTTTGGCCGCTGCAGTTGGCAGGCACAACCGTAACCAGCGATACATTTAAGGCCGAGGATGGCCCGGTAATCGTAATTGGGCCGACTACCACATTGCCGTTATTACCGGAAGTGACCGTACAGAAATAATTGCCGGCTGCCAGATTCTGAAGTAAAGGTTGCGTAGTCACAGCGCCTGTGCTCCAGTTGTAGGCAATGGGATTGGCGCCGCCCGAGGAATTCAGCGTTATGCTGCCGTTATTAACGCCGAAGCAGGCGATATTGGTCTTATTCGCCAACGATGCCTGTAGCGGCAACAGCGGCGGGCAGTTTTGCGCAAAGGCATACAGCCCGGCGGTATTTTGCTGTCCTACTAGCGTTGTGGTACGCGTAGGGCACAGGCCATAAATTGTGGGATAAAACGAAATCTGGTATAGAGAGCCAATAGAAGCATTATCAAGAATGGGATAAGGCGTGCCCGCCACCCAGTTGCCCTGGGTATTGGAGCCGATGCCATACAAGGCGCTTACCGGCGTACTCGGGTCGGCTTCTATGGCAAATACCATAATTTGGTTAGTGCCGTTGGGACCATAAGCCTCGTATAAATCGGCCAGGGCATGCGTATTGTGGTAATTCCAACAGGGGCCGCACCAGGTAGCGAAGATATCGAGAAAAACGACCTTGCCCTGATTGAGGTAATCATACAGGTTGTGCGTATTTCCGTTAATGTCCTGGGCGATAAAATTAGGCGGAATGCTGCCGTTGGGCAATTGGGCCTGAGAAGCCGTAAACAGGCAGCACAGCAGGCTGCAAGTAAGTAGAATTCGATGCATGGGTCCTGGTTTTTAATAAAATTGGATATCGGGCAAAAGTATAAACAATAATTGCTATATTTTTAAAAAATTCAAAATATAAATAATCAAGTAAAAAATTAGCCGGACAAGCCTGCTTTGGGTAAGCGGCAAAGCTTATTTTTGGCATTGGCAAAAAAAGAAAGCAATGCAACCCAATGGACATCCTGTCATTCAGATACGCAATTTGCGCAAGCAATACGACCGCAAAGAAGTGCTACACGGCATAGACCTCGACGTGTACAGCGGCCAGATCATCGGTTATATCGGCCCCAACGGCGCGGGAAAATCCACCACAGTGCGAATTCTGGCGGGGCTTGACAGCAGTTTTAGCGGAGAGGTAGAAATTGCGGGATTCGATGTAAAAAAAGACAATATCGAAGTCAAGAAAATTATGGGTTACGTACCGGAAAATGCCGAATTATACGACGTATTAACCCCCATGGAATTCCTGCTGCTCGCCGGCCGGCTGCACCACTTGTCCGATGAATTGATTGTAGAGCGCGCCACCCAGATGTTGCAATACTTCGGTTTGGGCGACAACCTGCACCAGCGCATGGATTCCTTTTCGAAAGGCATGCGCCAAAAAGTATTGTTGATTTCCGGACTGCTGCACAATCCGCAAATCATCTTTCTGGACGAACCCCTGTCGGGGCTCGATGCCAACGCGGTTATTCTGGTAAAAGAAATCATCTCCAAGCTCGCTGCCGAAGGCAAAACCATTTTTTATTGCTCGCACATGATGGATGTGGTGGAAAAAATTTCGCATCGCATCATCCTGATTGACAAAGGTTCAATAATTGCCGACGGCCCCATTGAAACGCTGCGCAGCCGCGAGGGGGAAAGTCTGGAACATATCTTTTCGCAATTGACCGGCGGGCAGGATTTTGACCGCATGGCCGACGATTTTCTGAGCGCCTTCAAACCCAATTCGTAAGCCATGAACAAACTGCTGCTAAAAATAGTAGGGCTCTTCAATCCGCTGTGGCGCGCGATGGGCATCGACCGCGGGCAACTGCTGGCCATTCTGGAAGCCAGGTTGATCATGGACGGCAGGCGGGTATCGGTTTTCGGGCAAAACCGCAGTACCAATGAGCCCAAACGCCAGGATTTGCTGGGTATGGCCGTGTTTTTCTTTATCGGACTGTTTATGCTTATCCTGTTCGATGCTTTTCGGCTCCCCATCACTGCGCTGACCATCTATTTTACGGTGTGGATGTTTATGCTGGCCATGACCCTCATTTCTGACTTTACCGAGGTACTCATTGATGTGCGCGACAACCTCATCATACTGCCCAGGCCCGTCAGCGACAGGACCGTGGCCATTGCGCGTTTGGTACACATCGGCATCTATTTGTTCAAAATAACGCTGGCCTACGTCATTCCGGCTTTTATCTTCACTACCATTGCCTGGTGGCCTCTGGGCGGACTGGTATTTGTATTGCAGGTTTTTCTGAGCGAAATCATTGTCATCTTTTTTGTCAATCTTACCTATCTTTTCATTCTGCGGATTACCAGCCCGAAACGCTTTCGCGAAATCATCAGCTGGTTTCAGATTGCTTTTTCCGCTATTGTGCTGAGTTCGTATTACCTGCTGCCCCGCATACTCGATTTTGAGTCTTTGCGCGAAGCGGATATACTAGATCTTCCGATCAGTTATTTTTTGCCTTCCACCTGGGTGGCTGCACTGTGGCCCATACTTGGCGAAGGGAAATTCAGCGGCAACATACTGGCGCTGGGAGCGCTGGCCTTTGTGACTCCGATGGTGGCCATTTTTCTGATTTCTGAAGTGCTGGCCAAACATTTCAATCGAAAAATGATGGCCCTGGCCGAAGGCGGCAGCGGCGGCCAGGAACAGGAAAAAAAGCCGGCAACCCGGCAATTGATAAAGGAAAGCTGGAGTACCAGGCTGGCCGGCTGGATGACCCGCAGCCCGGCAGAACGGGCAGCCTTTGAATGGGCCTGGGCAATGACGTCGCGCAGCCGTGATTACAAGCTCAAGTCGTACCCTTCTATCGCTTTTGCCATCGTGCTGTTTTTTTACTACTCACTGCAGGGCAGCGGCAGCCTACAGGAACGATGGGAAGCCATGGCGGTGGGCAAATGGCACGTGCTATTGATCTACTTGTGCTGGATCATGCTCAATACAATGGTCTATAACAGCGTATACACCAACAAACACAAGGCTTCCTGGATATTGCACGCCAGTCCGCTGAAACACCCCGGCCCGTTGTTTTCGGGTACATTGCTGGCCATCCTCGCCGCTTATTACACGCCGCTTATGATCGTAATCGGTACTGCCATGTTATTCATCTGGGGGCTCGATATTATTCCTGATTTGTTATTGGGTTATGTCAACTCTATCTTTTTGATTCTCCTATCGCAAATAATCAGCGGCAAAAGGCTGCTGCCGTTTTCCAATGATTGGGCTAACCAAAATAAAGGCAGCAATGCAGTTATTGCCATTATCAGTATACTAATAACAGGCATCATGGGCTTTTTACATTACCTTGTTGTTGGAAAAATGTGGATTACACTGCCAATGGCAGGTTTAATAAGCATCGGCATTTGGGGACTGATGCGCGCTTACCGGCAGGTGAAATGGTCTTCAATTTATGAAATCAGATAACCTGCTCTTATCTCAATAACACTTATGATAGCAGTAAAAAATATTACGCTGGTCGCGCTACTATATTTTATATTAGCAGCAGGCGCCTGGGCGCAAATGCCGGTCATACTCTCGCCACAGGAGCAGGCAAAAGTTCAGGACGACTGGTTCAAAACCAGGGTAGCCACCGTGCTGCCTGAGCTCATGCGCCGCAGCGGCATTGATATGTGGCTGTTGATCAGCAGGGAATACAACGAAGATCCCGTGCTCAAAACCATGTTGCCGGCTACCTGGCTCTCCGCGCGCCGCACCACAATGCTGGTGATCTACGACAACGGCGAAACCCTTGAAACGCTGGCCTGCGCCCGCTATGATATCGGCGAGGTATTCCGAAAAGCCTGGGACCCCGAGCGGCAGCCCGATCAATGGCAGCGCCTGCGCGAAATCATTGAAGCCCGGAACCCCAGGCGCATCGGCGTCAACCGCTCAGCGCACTGGGGGCACGCCGACGGGCTTTCCAGTTTTCACTATGAGCAACTGCGCGAAGTACTGCCCGAAAAATTCCGCTCCCGCATCGTATCGGCCGAACCCCTGGCGATAGGCTGGCTCGAAACCCGCACACCGGCTGAGCTGGCAGTCTACGAGCAAATCTGCCGCATCGCGCATACCATCATCGCCGAAGGTTTCTCCGAACAAGTCATTCAACCCGGCATCACTACCACTGAAGATGTGGTTTGGTGGTATCGCCAACGTATCGAACAACTCGGCCTCGGCGCCTGGTTTCACCCTACGGTGGATGTACAGCGCAAAGACCCCGCCGTGACCGGCGAAAAGCGCAACTTCGCCAATCGCCCCGATCAGGAAGTCATTATGCCCGGCGATCTTATCCATGTCGACTTCGGCATCAGCTATCTGGGGCTCCACACCGACACCCAGGAAAACGCCTACGTACTGCAAACCGGCGAAACGGCGCCGCCCGCTTTTATTAAGGCCGCCTACGACAAGGGGCTGCGGCTTATGGATATCCTCACCGGCGAATTTACCACCGGCCGCACCGGCAACGAGATACTGGCTTCTGCCCTGGCAAAAGCCAAAGCCGAAGGTGTACGGCCCAGCATCTACACCCACCCCATAGGCTATCATGGCCACGGCGCAGGGCCTACCATCGGCTTGTGGGACCAACAGGGCGGAGTGCCCCACAACGGCGACTACCCCTTGTATCCCAATACATGCTATGCCATAGAGCTCAACCATACCATCTTTGTACCGGAGTGGAACAAAGACATCCGCATCATGCTGGAGGAAAATGCCGTTTTCGACGGCAATACGGTACGCTATATCGACGGACGCCAACGGGAATTGTTTTTGATCCCCCGCCCCGTGGCTACCCACGGGCAATAAGCAATAGCCTATGCTACATTTAAGGATATGGATTGCCCAACTATTGTGGTTTGGCGCAATTTCGGCGGTTTATTCCCAATGGACGCCCATTCCTACAGTCATTTCCGGGCCTAACGACCTTTATTTCACCGATGCGCAAACCGGGTACATTGTAGGTAACAGCGGCATCTACCGAACCGGCGACGGCGGACTGAACTGGCAGCCGGCGGGCTTCCCCGATAGCTCTGCTGAACAGGCTGTTTATACCCGCACCCGCTTTAAGGCGGTATATTTTTGTCCGGCTATTTGCAATAAAGGTTATGCAGCAGGACAAGACACCCTATTGCAGCAGGGCGTCTGTTTTGAAACCGCCGACCAGGGCGCCAGTTGGCAGCTTTTTCAACCCGTGGCTGATCCGCCGGCATCGTGGAACGACCTGATTATTGTCAATAACACTATATTCCTGGCCGGCGACGATGGTCGCCTGGTAGTCAAACACCCATTCAATCCGAATTGGACCGAGGCCGGCGTGCCGCCACAAGGCGACATTGCAGCTGTGTGGTTCAGCGGGGCTTCCCCGGGCGGGCTAGCGACTTCGCCCCTTGGCCTCTTTTATTCGCCCGACGCAGGCGCCAACTGGCAGCTACTCAACGCTTCGCCTATGGCCGATGCCATCGCCGGATTTTCAAAGGGTTTTGCCGTCGGCGGCAGCAGTATCTACCGGGCTATACCGCCTAATTCGACCTCACCCTGGGCGGAGGTGTTCCGGTTGCCCGATTCGGTACAAGTCAGGCGATTGGCGATGCCCGCTTTTAATATCGACAACTCCGCCGTGGGTAGCAACAACGGCGTGTATAAACGCATCACCGATGCCGTGTGGGAAATGCAACCCGGTTCGCAGGGCTATTCCGTCCGCGCTTTGTTTTTTGTTAATGCCAATTCAGGTTATGCCATTTGTGATAATGGCGTTTTGTTAAAAACGGAAAATGCCGGGGGTCCTACCCTGCCCTATGTAGATTTTGATTTTCAAACAACAGGCTGCGTGGGCGATACTGTCATTTTCAAGCACAAAGGTTATAGCGGCAACACCTACCAGTGGTCGGTCAACGACAGCATTATTGCCGGCGCAACAGACAGCCTGGTTTGGCACTTTGATACTGCCGGCGTTTACCAGGTATCCCTCACCGGCGCCAATGCAGATTATAGCAATACCTACAACCGGCAAATAGTCATTACCCCCTATCCCGATATTTCGACGGCGGTAACGCCCGAACAGGACACACTGTGCCTGGGCGACGAGGTCGTCATTTTGATACAAAACAGTCAGCCGGAAGTGCGGTATACGCTCATACAGACGCCGGGCGGCATACCTGTCGACAGCGCGGCCGGATCGGGGGGGATATTAGAGTTATTCGGCGGAAGCGCTAGCGCTGCGCTGCAATACGCCGCAACAGCCCAAAACATACTCAGCGGTTGTTTTGCCAGGCTGGAAGACACGGCGTACGTGGCAGTCGTGCCGCCAACGACAGGGATGACCTTACCGCCGCTGACCATCTGCCCTGGAGACACCGCGCAGTTGGCAGCCCGGGAAGGCCTGGCCTACCAATGGGCGCCCGCTGATTTGGTCGACAATCCCGGCATTGCCGCCCCTAATGCGTATCCATCTGATACCGTCACCTTATTTACGGTCAGCATACAAACTCCTTTTTGCCCTGCTTTTAGCGATAGCATATGGCTCAACATCAATTTTCCGCCTCAACCCGGGGTCATACTTTCTGGCGACAGTCTCTACGCGTCGCCTGTCGGCGCAACTTTATACGAATGGTATCACAACGATCAACCAGTGCCTATGATTAGCGGTTCGGCAATGCCGCTATTGGGAGAAGGTTCTTATCAGGTAATTCTGACTGACAGCATTGGGTGCCGTTCAGCGGCCTCTCCAGTCATCATCGTCATTATGGGTACGGATCAGTTGGAAGCAAAGGAGATGGAAGTATTTCCCAATCCTACAGACGGACGGATGACCTTCATTAATGGCATCGACACGCCCATCAGGCAAATACAATTTTTCGACGCTTTGGGGCGGCTGCGGTATACCGTTGAATGGCCCGGAGGAGTGAAGCGCCACGATATACAGATACCGGCGCAAGTCCCGCGGGGATTATTTTTCTGGAAAGCGGCATGTGGTACCAGGGTAATACAGGGACGGGGTATTTTAAAATAAAGCCCTGATCATATTACAGCTTCCAGCGGGGCAAAAACATGCCGCTTGCCGATTGATAATCGCCATAATCAGGGTATCTCTCTTTTAGCAGCCGTTCTTCGTATCTGGCTTTGAAAATAAACAATACCGCCAGGCACAGAAAGATAACAAAACGGAGCGTATTTTCCGAGTAAAACGAAAAGCCAAGCGCAGCGCCCAGGATACCGGAATAAATCGGGTGGCGGATGTATTTGTATATACCCGACCTGACCAGCTTGCCATCTGACTTGGGCGTGGGAAACGGAGATAAACTGGTATTGATATACAAAAACGCTAGCAAAGCAACAACACTGCCCAGTAGGGCCAGATACAAACCGCCGTTTCGCATAAACGAAGCAACTTCTAAATCTATGGCCGGTATACGAAAGATATACACTATAAATAGCGCAAATTGTAATACAACAAATACATAGTCCTTGCGAGGAGGCGTTACGCTTTTGCTCATATGCTTCAATTTAGTAAAGCTATTGCCGTTATCGCAAAGATAGTAAAACTATCATTTATTNNGTAAAACTATCATTTATTCAAATAGGCAAACAAGCTGTGAAAAAAGCCGTATGCTTAACATTCGAGATACTTAATTGACATTAGCTTCACAATTTTATAGCTATTTCATAAAGTCCTTTTTTACGCAGTCTACTGATTGCCCCGGTAGATTTGCGCCAAAAAAAGATGCCGAACTCGCTTAAACCCAAAGACTGGATTTTCAATAAAATCCACGGCAACAACCTGGTATACAACACCTGCTGGGAAGATCCGCGTTGCGATCGCCAACTACTGGATCTTGAGGCCGACAGCCAGGTGGTCATGATTACCAGTGCAGGTTGTAATGCGCTTGACTATCTACTCGACCAGCCGGCAACCATACATTGTGTGGATGTAAATCCCAGGCAGAATGCGCTGCTTGATCTCAAGCTGGCGGCTATTCAATCGGCCAATTATGAAGATTTATACCAGCTATTCGGCCACGGCAAACATGCCGATATTCAGTCGCTATACAATAACCAACTCCGAGCGTCGCTATCGCAGCCGGCTTCGCAAGAGTACTGGGACGGCCACCTGCACTTTTTCAGCGGCAGCGGCGTTCGCAAGTCATTTTATCACTACAGCACCTCGGGCACTTTTGCCTGGATAGCGCAGCAGTACATGAAAGCGCAGCGCAAATTGTACAACCTGGTGCGCCAGCTTTTTGAAGCGGAATCGCTCGACCGCCAGGCGGCAATTTATTATGAAATCGAAAAAAAATTATTCACCCCCTTCATTGAATGGTGGGTCAACCGCCATTTGGCCATGTGCCTCGTGGGCGTGCCCAGCAGCCAACAAAAGCTGTTTGTAGCGCAATACGAAAGGGGCGCGCTGGGTTTTATCCAAAAATGCCTGAAACGGGTGTTTACCGAGCAATCGATACACGACAATTATTTCTGGCGCTTGTACCTGCACGGGCGCTACAGCATAGACTGCCGGCCTGCTTATCTCGAAAAAGATAATTTTGAATTGCTAAAAACCCAAAGCCGAAAAATCCAGCTCAACACCACCACCATCAGCCAGTTTTTAAAATCCAATCCCGGCCAATACTCCCACTTTGTTCTACTCGACCACCAGGACTGGCTGGCCGCCAACAACCAGGCTGCGCTTGAAGAAGAATGGGAATTGATTTTGCAAAACAGCCGCCCCGGCGCCCGCATTTTACTGCGCTCCGCCGCCGAAGAAATCGATTTTTTCCCCGATTTCGTGATGAATGCCGTGACATTTGAGCAGGAAAAAACCAGGGCAACCCACCAACAGGACCGAGTAGGCACTTATGCCAGCGTTTATTTGGGTATTGTAAAATAAAAATAATGGCGACACTAGAAATAAGCGACCACAAACAAGTACGCACTATACGGCAGTACTACCGCTGGCAGTCGAAAATATACGACGCCACCCGCTGGAGTTTTTTGTTTGGCAGGAACCTCATCATAAAATGCCTCCCGCTCGACGTCAATGGCGAATACAATATACTCGAAGTAGGGTGCGGCACCGGTTATAATTTGCGCCGGCTGGCGCTTCATTTTCCCAAAGCCCGCATTACGGGCCTGGATGCTTCCGCCGATATGCTGGCTATCGCCAAAAACCGCACCAGGCCGTTTTCTGAAAAAATTCAACTTGTCGAAAAACCCTACGTTTTTGGCGAAGATGGGCGCCGCGAGTCATACGATCTCGTTTTATTTTCTTATTCCCTCACCATGATCAACCCCCAATGGGAAGAATTGCTGCAACAAGCTTGCAACGACCTCAAACCAGGCGGGTTTATTGCCGTAGTAGACTTTCACGACAGCCGTTTCAACTGGTTCAAACGCCACATGGGCCGCAATCACGTGCGCATGGACGGTCATTTATTGCCTGAGCTCAGCAAGTTATATAAAACGGTTTTTGTGCGCATTCTTAAGGCCTACGCCGGGGTTTGGGAGTACGTGTTATTTGTGGGGAGAAAGTAAATTTTTAAATAAATACAAATCCCGCCCAGTAATATGGATGATCGTATGCTTTCGACTGCTGCATTTTTAGTTGTGCGGCCCTCAACGCCTGGCGAGCATCCATTTTATTATTTAGCCAATTATCATAAAAATACTGCATCAACTGCGTTGTAGCCTCATCGTCTACCTCCCACAAACTGACCAAAACGTGGTGGGCGCCGGCCAGGCGAAAAGCGCGTTGCAGCCCAAAAACGCCCTCTGTACTTTGGGTTTCGCCCAGGCCGCTTACGCAGGCGCTGAGCACCACCAGGCGGGTTTCCGGCAATAATAGGTGAGAAACTTCATAAGCGGACAATTCGCCGTCTTCCAGGTGCTGGGGCATCGGCAAACCGGCGGCTTTGCGGTTGTAGCCGGCAAGCGCCAGGCTGGAATACATCAGCGGGTTGGCGACAATATCCGATCCTCTGGTTACGCCGTCGTTGGAGACGGGCGGGCGGCAAAACTTACCATGGGTAGGCAGGTGTATGAGTGATAAGCTTTTTACTTTATTGCAGACTGCTTTGAAATGGTCTTCGGAGGCTTCGCAACCCTGTTTGGCGACAACCGGGACGCGTTTTGTATTCAGTGTAGCCGCAACATGGTCGCTTTCCTGTTTTGTTTTTGCCAAAAAAGATAATTTCTCATTACAAGCGCCGCTGCGGCCTGCCTGCGCCATTCCTGGCGAATTTTGGGCGGCTGTTTGTTCGCTGAGGCAGGACAATTGGTTGTCGGCTATGTCGTATTGAATGCCGCCATACACCAACGCATCTTTTAATTCAGTAGCGTACAAGGGGCTATCTTGCAACATATCGCGAGGGCTGCCGATGTTGCGCAAGTCGTACCGAAACCCGGTATAGTCGCCCCCCGGCAGTTGAATGGCGTGAAAAGCGACTTTGTGCAGCAGCCCTTCCGGACACAGCCACACTGTCTTGACACCCTTAAAATAGTCCTCCAGCGGCTGCCAGATCAAACGGTAGAGTTGCTGCGAATAAATGCCGGAAATGACGTCTTCTGCCGAGCCCAGGGGTTCGTTGGCCAGCGCCAGGCGGCGTTGCAATTCTTTTTCTTCGAAAAGCATGACCAATTTGGGCGACTCCCAGTCGCGCCGGGCAATCAAGGCAGCGTACATCACGGAATCCGACCAGGTATCCGTTGCGGAGTGGTATTGATTAAATTTGATGAAATCAACAAGCGCTTCGTTTTTTCCAAGTTGATTTTTGACCTCGTTCCAACCCGTCTTTTTATTGCCAAAAGCGCGCCTGAATTCCGCTGAACCGTCGGAAAGCCGCTGCTGGATTTGTTGGAAAGCCGTTTCAAGACTGTCCAAAACGTGGACATCCTGAATCGTCCGCTTTTCGACCACCTGGGTATATTGTTTGGCTAGTGCCTGGCCGATATTCGTCCATTCTTTTTGCAGAACAGCGCTTGAGCTATCGGCATTTTGCAGCAGCCAGGCGCGGCGGTTTTTGGAGTCGTCCAGTTGAGCGCCTTTCAAAACGGCATTGTTATTAAACAACAAGGCGGCCAATTCCGGTTTTCGGTTGACATTGCGGGCTACATAATTTTCCATGAATTCAAGGTTCGCCTGGGAGTAAGCGAGGTAGTTGAGTTGTTCTTTTTCGGTAAAAAAGCCGTAGAGACGGGTCATGTTGGATTGTACCAGTTCCGTGAGGCTGGCAAAATGGGCGTCAGCGGCTGCTGTGTTGCCGGATTGATCGAGCATGCGAACTAAAGAACCTAGCAAGCCAATATATTGTGAATGATTTTGGCCATATACTTTTATGCCGTGGTCAACACTACTTTGTGAAAACTTGACAGCTTCATCAAACTGCCCCGCCCGCGCGTATGCTTTTGCCAGAACCGTTTCTTGCAGCAACATGGGAAGCGTATTTTCACCAAGAATACCTTTTATATTCTGCATATTCGTTAACCCGGTAGCAATCGCTTCCTCGTTCCGATTAGTATAATAAAGTAAATGGCTGAGCGTGCTGGTAATAATGAAATAGTTGAATGAATTTTTTCCTGCTGTCGTCTCTAAAATAGAAAGCGCTTCATATGCAATGGGGATACCTTTTTCAAATTGGTTAGTCAACAAATAACAATTAATGAGTTTTTCCCTGATAAGGACTCCCAGGATACCTGCCAATTCAGGTTGCGTTTCTAATTCCCCAAGGGTGATTTTAGCATACTTCTCTACTTGATCAAACTGACCTGTTTGTACCCATGCCGTCAGTTTGGTATTTAGAAAATAATAATAAAGCGGGTGTTTCCTCAGGCCATTGCGATCAAAAAGGGAGAGATAATAATCGCAATGCTTAATAACTGCTTCATATTGGCCTGTATTGACAAGCGATACTCCTTTATTAAAGTTGATTACCAAAAATTCACGAGAGAGGGAATCTTTTGTCAGTTCAATTAGCTGCAGCGATTGCTCGATGAGTTCACTGGTACGTTCATAGTCTCCTTTTTGTAAGGATATTAGCGCCAAATTATTAACACGTGAAGCATATCTGGGAGTTTGTTTTCCATTTAAACTTGCTTCGAGTTGAACGGAATAGCTTAAATATTCAGTCGCTTTTTCATAAAAACCAAAGAAACCATATACAGACCCTAGAGCATTACAAGCTGAACCATAGGTAGTATGCGTAGGGCCTAACTGTTCCCGAAAGATGACTTCTGCTCTTTTTAACCAGTTAAACGCGTCCATATATCGACCGATAGCTTGTAACCTCTCAGCTTTAGCTAATAGAACAAGCCCATATTCCACACTATTAGTGCCACAATGACGGCCATACAATTCTTCAGAGATATTCCAGAGGGAATCTGAAAGTGATGTATTTAATTTTGAATAATGATAATTTGCCAGATTGTGATGTACCCAGGCGCTTTCATCACTTTCATAGCCGTGCTCTTCTATACAAACCTGATAGGCTTTCTCTAAAATGAGCGCTGCCTCGTTCCATTGAAAAGTATTTACAAGTGTATCGCTCTTCAGCAACAATGCATAACAATTGGTCTGTGCCTCTGCAGTAAAAGCCAGGCTGATGCCGGCCAGCAAAACGGCTATAATATGTTTCAACATGGTGACTTTTTGGTTTAGTTCTGGATATAATTCATAACAAAAGCCCATTCTACCATTGAGACCAGCTCTTTGGCGGGGATAAGCGCTACTCCGTTGCAGCCCCAGCGGCAACCCATGCTGTTGAGCACCTGAAAATGGCGTTCGTCGTAGCCGGTGATGACCAGGGCGTGACTTACGGTGTCTTCCTTGCCATTTTGGGGGCGCCAGTCGCATTGCCCCCGGGGTAAAGCGGATAAGCTTTTCGGCAAGTTGGTATATACGACTACCGGATTTCGCCAGGCAATGGCGTTTTTGAGCAGTTGTATCCTGGCGTCAAGGCTGTAACCGAGATCGGGGCTTATTACTTTTTTAAAACCCGCTATTTTGTATTCAGATGCAGCTTTAAATTGATGCCGGTCGGGTTTTTCTTCACAGGAGTAGCTGGAGTGATCAAAAGTATGAACAGGACAAATGCCTTTTTCGGTCAGCAACCTGAGCCCGTCGCTGAGGCGGGCGCCCAGGAGGCAGTCGCCCGGCTTTTTAATTTGGTTGTAGACATAAGAGCCCGAAAAGTGTAGCCATATGGCCTTCCCATCGTATTTCCGGGTGCGTAACGCATAATGAATGGAATAGGCCTGCGCAACGGCGCAACCCGCACAGGAGGCGCATCGGCCCTGGTCAAGCGGAAAATTATCGCAGTCGAAGTTTTCAGGCGAAACGCCAAGATAGTCCAGCAAAAAAAAACGGGGCAATTGTTGCATGCCTCTGATAGTATCAAAATTCGCGAACTCCACAGACTTCATCTCCTCTTCACGCTCCGGCAACACCCCGGATTCGCCTTGCGCAGCTGTTGGGGCAAGCCGGATAAACAGCGCAGCAATCAGAAAAATGGCTTTCATGTTGGCTTTCANNTAGGCGAGATAAAACGGTATTATCCTGAATGGCTTGTAAGATCTGTTCGCGTTGTACATCGGTGCGGAGGCGGTACCAATTGTCGTGGATGCCCAGAAAAACGACTTTTCCGCCCAGGTCGTCCAATCGGCGCAGGCGAATGTCCAAAGGCGCCTGGTCAAGCGGAAGCAGCAGCGTCAATTCCCGGTTGGCGAGGATGGCCACATATTCCGGGAGTTCGTTTTTTTGTATCGTTACGGCCCATTTTTCTTCACTGGTACCGGCGCTCCCCGGTTCGCTCCCTAACTCAACGACAGGCAAGGTAAGCGTTGCAAGTTCTTCAAACCCGTGGCGGTGCCCCACCTCCGGCTCCACATTGCCGCCCGCATGCCAGCCTATGTAAAATACAACGGCAATAACCGCCGCTGCTGAAATAAACCGGAACAGGCGAAATGTGCCGCCAGGCCGGTTCTGTTGTTGCCCGTCGTCGGTTTTTTGGTGTTTTTTCCATTCCTGAAATAAATTGGGCGAGCTATCTTCGGTTGATTCTTTATCATCATTAGCGGCGCCGTGTATTTCATCGTACCAACGCTCCAGGGTTTGCCGGCGGCCAAATTCCCTGACGCCCTGAACGAGCAGCAGGTATTCCTGCCAATGGGCATGCTGGCCGGGATCGCTACTCAACGATGCTTCGAATTCGGCCTTTTCTGCAGGGGTCATGGCGCCGTGCAGATAGTCGTCGCACAATAAGTCAAAGTCGGTATTAGACGCGCTCATATTTGGCTGTTATAAGGTTCTGAAAATGTCGCGAAGCTTTTTGATGGCTTTCGACTTGACCTCCCTGGAGACTTGTGCTGATGCATAGCCTGCTGCAAAAGCAATTTCAGCATGGCTTACCTCACAATATTCGTGCAACACCAGCACGCCCCGGTAGGGTTGCTCCAGTTTTGATACGGCCTCGCCTACCATAGCCTGTTTTTCGCGATTCATGAGTTCCTGCTCTGGTTGCCTGGCATCTGTATTTTCCGGTATGTCATCGCCTGTTATTCTCTCCCGGCTACGGCGTTCATTCTTCCATTGGTTTTCGCACATTTTGTAGAGCAGCCCGCCGAAATTGCCGTCGGGCTGAAGTTCATATCCGGGAGATTCGAGTTTCTGGAAAAAATCGCTTAATGCAGTCAGGAAAATCGTCCGCACATCGTGTTCCGATGCGCCTGACGCTATCAGGTGTTTGCGCACAGTGGGCAGCACCAGCGCGTTGGCCCAGTCAAAAACCCGCCGGTGCTGCCGCCTGTCTCTGGCAAATTCCAGGATTTGTTCTTCGGAGTAAACTATATTGTGTTTATCCATAGGTCTTCGCGGTTGTATTTCTCCCGGCAATGGTGAAATAACTTGTTCATTTGCACGAAGATATGGGTTGAATCTCATTTCAACAAGACTACAACGGTTTAGATTACCCCGGGTTTTTCATTACCTGACCAATACCACCCGCGTTACGGCCAGCAGTTGACCATCGGGCGCTACCCATTGCAAGTGATAAAGCCCGCCGGACAGGTCTCCGCGTTCTATGGTTATTCGCTGTTCGTTGCCGGGGGCCAGTTGCCGGCAAACCATGCCCGCACTATTCACGAGTACCAACCTGCTTCCCTGGATTAACTCAGGTAAAACGACTTCGAAGTTTTCTGCAGCGGGATTGGGCGCTATCATTATCGGCCTTTTACCGGAGAGATCGGCTGTGCTGACGACTACAAACGGCGCGGAAGGCTGGCTCTGACAATTGTGCAAACTGAAGGCAACTACCGTAATCAAGCCCGGCTGCGTGGGGTAATAACTCTGCCCCGTTGCCCCCGCAATAACCTGACCGTTGATATACCACTGCCAGGATGCGGCGGCGCCCTGTGCCCACAAAAAGTCCTGCTGCTGCACAATGACAGGCTGGCCGGGAGCTTGTTCCAATACTACATCAATAGAACCGGTTTGCGAACCGTTTGCATTAATGACGGTAACGGCATAGGTGTTGGGCGTGCCCACTACAATACAGCGCTCCGTTTGGCCCGTCGACCACAGGTAGTCGTCGCTTAACTGCGCGCACAGGGTGGTAGTTTCCCCAGGGCAAATCACAGGATCACCGGTGATTATAATTGTACCCTGAGCTCCTGCTTGTTCTATTACTATTTCGATTGTAAAATCACAGCCGCTGAGGGTAATGATAGCTTCCCGGGCAGTTGAGCTGGTATTGGCTGCATAGAAAATGGTTACTGCTTGAGGGCTATTTCCATTATCCGGACTAATGGCGGTTATCCAGTCTTCACTCGTGTCGAGTTCCCAATCATCGCAGGTACCACTGACCTGGATAATTGCGGTACCCGATTGATGTCCTACGCCGATCTGTGTAGGGGTAACCGACAAGGTCGGGTTTTGATTTTGTCCGGCCTGGTTGATTTGGACCGTGACAGGGGCGCCGCAACCGCTGAGGGTTAAAGTGGCAGAACGGGATGAAGTGCTGTTATTTGCAGAAAAAGTATATACCAGCGACTCATTCCCGCTGCCGTTGACAATCGCCGGTGTTACCCAGCTCTCCGAAGCGGTTATCGTCCAGCTCTGGCAATTACCGGTTACCGACACCGCCTGGCTGCCGCCGCCGGCGGGTACATTGATGACCGTTGGCTGGACGATAACGCTATAAGCCGCCTGCGAAATACTGATCGTTTTTGTAATACCACAACCGCTGAGCGTAAGCGTCGCCGTTCGGATAGAACCAGTCAAATTGGGACTAAAACTAAACATCACCGACTGGCTGCCGCTGCCGTTGGCGATCTGAGGCGAAATCCAGCCTTCGGATGCCGTTATCGTCCAACTTGTGCAATTGCTGCTCACCACTACCGACTGCGTATTGCCGCCGGCAGGTATGTTCATCGACATCGGGCTGGCATTGAGGAATACCCCCTCCTGGTTAAGCGTAATGGTTTTGGTAATTCCGCAGCCGCTGAGCGTCAGGATGGCGGTTCGAGGCGAAGCGCTTGTATTAGCCTGATAGTCAACGGTCACCAAATATGACCCGCTGCCGCCGCCTGCCGGAGTAATGGAGTTAATCCAAGGGGCACTTGAGGTAATTGTCCAATCGATGCAGGTGCTAGTTATATCAAATGTTGTTGTTCCCGCTTCGTAATTTTCACTTACTGACATAGGGTTTGGCGTAAGCGTAGCGCCAAACTGCGTGACGTTCACAAATATCGAATCGCAGCATCCGGCTACCATGACCTGGGTTGACCGCGGCGTTGAATTGGGGTTGGCAGCAAATTGCAGCGATACCGTGCCGTTATTTGCACCGGATGTAGTATTCAGCGTTATCCAGGGTGCTTGCTCCGTTACCAGCCAATCCGGGCAATTGCTGACAACTGCAAAGGAGGCAGTGCTGCTCAATGCATTGGCATTCAGGTTAGCCGGCGTTACGCCGAGGGTGGGGCTGGTACAGTTGAGGCTCAGCGAATAGTTGCCGGTGTTATCCCCTTCTGTTTCATTAATAATAATACAATGCCTGCCATATTGTTGCAGCGGAGCGGAAAACACCAACGAAGCGACGTCAGCGGTTCCGATATACGAGGCCAGGAGGTTGCCGCTTGGATCGTAAAGCCGCGCGCTGATGTGAAGCGATGGGTCATTGAGCGTTACCTGAATATGAGCGGTGTCGCATTCCTCGCCATAAAAGGAATACATGTCCATTTCAGCTTTTGAATTAAGCGAACCGTTCGTTGAGCCGCCGCAATTCAGCGAAGTCGAACAAGTTGGTTTAATCAGCTGGAAAGCGTAGTTGTAGTTGTGCGAAGTACTGGCGCAATCTGAATTGGCCCCATAAACATAGACAAACCAATTGCCTGCAGACGACAATAACCTTTCTGCCGACAAAAGTCCAACGCCATCGTGGGTAAAAAGGGTATCCAGGCTCCCGTCCGGGCGGCGAATTTCCACCCGCCAGTTGTTGGAGGTATTAAAATACCACTGCGCGAGCATCCTGTCGCCGTTGGCAGCGGCAATATAATACCCATTTACGGCTGAGCTGTAATAATAGCTGTCAAACCCTTCTTCCGTGCAGGTTACCTGGTCGGCGCAGCTGGTTTTGCCCATCAATTGGAACGAATAATTATAGTTGTGGGAGGTATTGCCTTCATCGCCGCCTTCATCGTATAAGTAGAAAAACCAGTTGCCCTGCGACAATGCAATAATTTCGTCTATCGACCCGCTGCCATCCAAAGCATAGGTATGGAAAACCGTACCGTCGGGACGGCGCACTTCAATGCGCCAGTTGGCCGATGAAATAAAACACACGCGCAACCGAAGTTGGTCGTTGGCGCCGGCAGCCAGGTAATACGCATTTTCCGCAGCGCTGTAGTAATAGCTGTCAGACGACTCTTCTGTGCAGGTCACTTGATCGGCGCAGGTCGTTTTTCCCAGCAATTGGAAGGAATAATTGTAATTGTGCGTCGTATTGCCTTCATCGCCGCCTTCGTCGTACACATAGATGAACCAGTTGCCCTGCGATAGCGGTATAATCTCGTTCAAAAATCCGCTGCCGTTAACGGCATAAGTCGTGTCGATGGTATTGTCGGGACGGCGCACTTCTACGCGCCAGTTGGCAGGCGTAGTGAAAAACATGCGCAGGCGAAGCAGATCGTTGTTTGAGGCCGCCAGGTAATATGCTTTAATGGCTGCGCTGTAGTAATATCTGTCGGAGGAGTTCTCCGAACAGGCCACCTGGTCGGCGCAGGTCGTTTTTCCCAGCAATTGGAAGGAATAATTGTAATTGTGCGTCGTATTGCCTTCATCGCCGCCTTCGTCGTACACATAGATAAACCAGTTGCCCTGCGATAGCGGTATGATCTCGTCGATAAGTCCTGAGCCGTCCAATGCAAAAATATTATAAAGGCTGCCGCTGGGCCAGCGCACCTCCACCCGCCAATTGGCCGGCGTACTGAAAAACAAGCGCAAGCGAAGTTGGTCGCCGGCGCTTGCGGCTATGTAATATGCATTTAATCCTGCGCTGTAGTAATAACTGTCCGACGACTCCTCCGAGCAGGTCACCTGATCGGCGCAGGTTGTTTTTTCCAACAGCTGAAAGGAATAATTGTAGTTGTGTATGGTATTGCCCTCGTCGCCGCCTTCGTCATAAACATAGAAAAACCAGTTGCCCTGCGACAGCGGTATCACCTCGTCGATCAGTCCGGTGCCGTTCATTTGAAAAGTGTTGTAAACCGTACCGTCGGGACGGCGCACCTCCACACGCCAGTCGGCAGGCGAGCTGAAATACATGCGCAGCCGAAGCCGGTCGTTGGCCGATGCCGGCAGGTAAAAGGCGTCAATTTCTGCGCTGTAGTAATAGCTATCGGACGATTCCTCCGTGCAGGTTACTTGTTCGGCGCAGCTCGTTTTATTATAAATTTGCACCGAAATACTGTAGCTGCCCGCCTGGTTGCCGATGCCGTCTGACACAGTAATCCGGTATTGGCCGCTGCCCTGGTTCAAGGCAAAATTGGGGATTTCCACAAACCCGGCAGGGTTGGCCTGCCACGTGCCCATTAGTACATTGCCGGGGCTGAATACCTGCACGCGGGGGTTCAAAGCAATATCGGTAGAAAACACCCGAATCCAGACGAGGTCGCCATTGGTAGCCGATAACATGTACTCATCCGTTTCTCCCGATGATATATACCCCGTTTCATCGTCGTCGCAATCGATGACTACCTGGGGTTCTACGAGGGGCAACCAACTGTTGGTATTTCCCAATGCCAATGCGAGGATCAGCAATAGTTTATTGAGCATTGCCATAGGTTTTAGATTTATATTATGATAAAATTTAATTTAAAATTGATAAGCATACCCCAGCGCACAGCTCCACTGGCGGTTGAGTTGATTTGGAATGTCAATGCCTGGCTGGCCGGGGATATACCTGTTGAGATCTAGCAACCCCAGGTAATAGCGGGTTTCCAGGCTTATGATGCCCCTCCAGAGCGGGCGGGTTACCCCTGCCGACAGGTGTAATCCGGCGTCGAGGCGGTCGTCGAATTTGAGGTCGTCGCTGAGTTTGGGCCGGCTTACTTTGTGCGTGCGGGTATCGAGCAATTCGGTTTTGCTAAAAGAATTGGTAACCGTTCTTTTCGACAATAAATAACCCAGTGTCAAACCCGGCGACAGGTAGAAGTCGATGGGCGCCTCCTGGCCCGTCAAATTGAATTTCACGGCAAGCGGTACGGCCAGGTATTGCCATTTGGTAGTAGCGTTGTTTTTGCTGTGGTTGCTGTTGTTTTTGGTTTCCGTCACCAGCGCGTAGCCCATATCCGACAACCCCAACTCTGCTACAAAAGCGGCTTTGGGCGAGAAAAACTGCTCATATCGCAACCCAAACCGGGAAACAAAGCCGGCTTTGTATTCCTCCACAAAGTTTTCGCTGAAATCGCCCCCGGCTTTCGACAGGCCGATGCCGTATACGAAGCCCAGACTGCGGCTGTTGGATGGACTTGCTGCCGGGCGCTTACCGCTATCGACCGCCGGATCGGACAAGTGGGCAGGTTGCTGCATTTTTTTGAGAAACCAATTCCAATGCAGCCGGAAGTAAGGAATTACCGGCAGCGGATCGCTGTACCCCGTTTCGTAGCCGGTCCAGGGATTGTAGTCAGTCGTCGTCGACCAATGCGGGAAATTGAACTTCAAGCCCAACTCCAGGTTAAAGGAGCGCATCGGTTTGTCTTTGCGGAAGGTTTCCTGGGTCCATCCCGCTGATAAAAAGGAGGTGGAGAAGTCGCCAAACAAGTGGCCGGCGTGCAATGCCAGGCCGTTCGACTTGATTTTGTTTTTACTCGTTTTTTCATAGCGTTTGCCCATCAAGTGATAGGCCAGGTCGAGTTCGAGGCCGATTTCCGTATTGGCGGGGTTATCGCCCGAAAACTCGTCACTGATAGGCGCTGAGGTAGCGCCCGCCCCAAGGCTCATTTCGAATGCGTTTTTTGTATCGAGCTGATACCGCAATACGGGCCCCAAACCGTCAAATATCCTGAATCCCAGGCCTATCTGGCCGCCGTATTCATTCAATTTGATCTTTGCAGCCGGTAGCGTATCCCTTTGCTGGGCTTGAACAACAACCAGGAATATCAGGCTAAGAATAAGCGTACTTAGCAAACGGCTGTAGTGCTTTTCGTGAATTGTTTTTTGCATGGCTATGGTTTTAGTGCGTGATACATTGTTTTTTTTGTCTACTTACCGCAGCAATTAGTCGTCAGCAGTAAATCACACTTCTAAAACTCATTACCGGCAAGGGGGCCGGCGTCAACGGAAAAGCGCAACTTTTTTTTATTTTTTTTAAATTTGTTTGACGCTACTATTCTATTTTATTAAAAATGAATCAATTGCGATTTATTCGCTAATCAATTTCCTAATACCATGAGCCGTCTCGCCTCACATTTTCAAACCCTGAATTATATAGCCGGCCAGCTAGCCGATAGCAATAGCTTTGACACAGATGTACAAGCCTTCGCCCGCGTAACACATCAACTTCGCGATGAGATATACAGCTATACTACCTCGGCAGCCATCCTCGACCGACTGGATGAAATCCCCAATCTCGATTTTACCCCCCACGAACGCTCGCTGTTGGAATCACTGCTGCCTGGTTCTGCCCGCAGTATGGTAGGTAATTATCAAAACAAACAGAAAGTCCTGGCGCAGGTACAGGAGATTACCCGCGCCTTTAACCGCCTGCGCGATTTACTACCTATTTCCCCTGCTGATGAGGAATATGTGT
>JRYG01001367.1_pt1 | contig 26183 bp, 51 predicted proteins | sample 235341 | NCBI WGS metagenome assembly JRYG01 (sample SAMN03074218, study PRJNA261478) | activated sludge metagenome | biome: Wastewater Treatment Plant; feature: Wastewater; material: Activated sludge; isolation source: activated biomass of a wastewater treatment plant treating hydrocarbon... ...
ATGACGCAAAACCCGTGTTATCGGCTGTTTTTCTTCATCATAAAATCGAAAAGTTAATCCCTTTTATAAGTGAAGAATTTATCACTTATCCACTTTGGGAGGAAGGAAAATATGTCCCATTTTTAAAATGCTGGCAGAAAGCTGATACAGAAAATAAATGCACTCGATTGTCAAATAGGCTAAACAGGCATTTTGAAAAAACTGGATATGAAATTTCATTTTTAGACAAAGAACATAGAAGCGTAATACACGAATTTTACCTTTATCCAAAGTTTAAAGAATTAAAAAATGGTTCTTACAAATTTGTCAAAAAGGATTGGTCTATTGAAGAGATGTTAGACTTGCTTGGGGCTGTCCTAAAATAGCCGATAACTGTCATATGTACGCAAGTGTGTATAATTATTTAAGTATCAAGACATTGAAAATATAACTTTACAAAGTAATACAATACACTTTGTAGAAATCTAATTGGATAAATTTCACAAAACAAATAAAAAATAAGTATGAACACATTTTTTGACAGCGTATTTGGAAAAGCAATTGAAAACTTTAACGAGTCTATCAGCGAGATAACCCTCGCAGATGACCCCTTGTTTTCAAAAATAGCAAAACCACTCCGATTCTATCGGATGCCTTATCTCGATGGAAGAAGATATTTCACCGCAGCCAACGGTAATCCATACCTTATGTCAGGGCTGACGAGGGTTACCAAGACAATTAAAACACACAAAGGAGAGGACGAATATCTTACCAAGTGGAAAGTAGGTATGGCAGAACAAGGCCAGGATGCTGACTTGTATGCGTGGGAGGCGTCTGAGTTTGGTACTCTTGTTCACATTCTCGCTGCCGAATTATTCTCAGCAAGGGCAAGAAAAGAAGCTATATCCACGTCAGGACTGGATAAGCAACTAAGGGAGTACATGAATTACATAGGAATTAACTCCTTTAAGTTTAAGGAGTGGTACAACAACCTGTGTAAGAGTTTGTTGTCTCTAAATGAATTCTATTCCCGTACAGAGATGGACGTACTTGGTGTTGAGTACTGCGTGGCTGACTTTGAAAACAACATTTGCACCCCTCTTGACATTATCTGTGAAATTACCACAGAGATGACCGAAGATGTACCTACCAAAACTGGTGGAACAAAGAGGGCTAAGACAACTCGCAGGGATGTTTGGAACCTTAACATTAAAGCAAGGCGCAAGCCTGAGCGTATGTCAGGAGACAAGTATCAAATATGCTCGGAGCAGTACATAGCTAATAAGTACTTTTCCGAGTTTAAAATCCCAGTTAATATTAAAAGGACTGGGGTTATATCTCCATCATGGACATGGATTAGTAAGCCTGACTGTAAATTACATGAGTTCACTGATACTTTCCCCCAAAATCATTGGAATTGGTACTTGCAAAAGTTGCAGGAGGAGCCATCCAAGGCTTACTCAGAAGTTTTTTCCCCAGATTTGGGGCAATATATCGGTGATACTAATATCTTTGTCATCACAGAAATGGGAGACGTAGTAAACTCCAAGAGGATGACAGTAGGTGAGTATATTTTATCTAAATTTGACTAACATGAGAAGCAAGGTTTTTCAAAAAGTATTAGACAGCATAGACAAACTGCCTTGGCATAAGAGGCTACTACTAAACCTAAAATTGGAATGGTATGCCTTTAAGTGCAGGTGGAGATTTAAGCAGCCAGAGCAAATCTATGCCATTGATGACAACGATGAGTTTATCGTATGCCCAGATTGCGGGGATAACTCAGACGATGGCTCAAGGTGCATAGGTTGCCAATTAGGTCAAGATCGTTAAAATTTAAACTAAAAATTATTATGATAACAGAAAAGTTAAAAGTAGTGCAAGACTACTTCAGGAATAAAATTGTTAATGAAGAGTTAAATGTCAAATCAATATCGAACTGTTTTGTCCGAGTTGAAGTTGATGGATTACCAATTGTCATATGGCACGGAGTAGTTGACGATCCAAAGTATTGTCAGATATACAATGGAAGTGTCGTACTGTTTGACCTATCAGAGGAAGAACAAAAAATAGTCCATGCCAAGTTGAAACAATCGGTACAAGATGCTGACCTGCAATGTAAGGTTGAGCAGTTTTATAAACTAAAAACAGAATTAGGTTTATGATAAGCATCCCCAAATTCTCAGGAGACATTACCATATTCCCCCATGTGTGGGATTTGGAAATCAACTTTAAAGGGCAGACCAGAACCTATGATGTATGGTTTGACTTTACTGGAGACATCGAAGAAGGCGAGTCCTTTAAGGCAAACCACGAGGGAGAGCCAACATCTTGTTTCTATAACTACATTGAAAGTCCCAAAGTAGAAAGGATTTACAGAGTAGAGCGAATGGATGAGGAGGATGACGATTACAACCTCGAAGACGAACTGTATCAGGCAATCTTAGCTGCCGTTGAAGAACACATTGAAGCCAATTCAGAAGATTTTATTGAATTTTTAAACTAAAAAATATGCCAGTTCATTACATTGAAGATAAGGACGGGTACAAGACTATGTACTGTTCCACAACCATGTGGGCATTTGGTCCAGTTTTCTACCCCGAAGATGATGTGGAGAGTTTTTTGACCTACTGCAAGGAAAAGGAAATCTCCCCAAGAATACTATCGGATTCTGAACTATCCTTGGCTGTGAGAAAATGGCGGGATAGTAGGACAAAGTATCAAGCATGGGCTTGGGATAACAAAGACCAAGACTATACTGCACCCATAGGAGAGCCTCAGTTGACCATAGGAGATGCTGAGTCGTTGGCAAGTGCCATGACCAAAAAAAGATTTATCGTTGAACCCATTAATGTTTAAAAATGAAAAGAAAAGTCCAAGCATGGCAAATTGAATTAGCGTTCATTATTTTATTTTTTTTAATCAATTATTTACTTGACTATTTTAAAAGCTGAAGACATGGAAACCATAAAAGTAACAACCCCAAATGACATGGTTGGGGATTCATCACTCCTTAACGAGGCAATACAAAAATTTGAAACAAGCACAGAATCCGCCATTGTCGGCAATAATGTGTTATGCCCAGTTGTTCTTGATGTCCTTTACGAATGGCATAGGAAACAAAGCGGATGGTGGTATGGCTACACAAAATTGATGATTGATGTTCGGGATAGGGTTGGAAAAGAAATTGAACTTTCGCCCATAAAAGAAGCATTGCGAGAGTTAAGAAAACAAGGGTTTGTCAAAGTAGAACCAATTTACAAAGAAGAAAGCGGTATGCTCAATGGTAGTGGGTATTTCTACAATGGGGCATAACGCCATAGCAGCTTTGCGTTCGGGCGGGACTTTGGAAAACAAATGTTTAATTAACAACAAAACTAAAAATATGTACAAAAAAATAATTGAAAAACTAAAGGCATTACGCCAATACTTTGTTAGCTGCCGTTGTTCAGAAAAAGAACATAAAGCATTTAGAGCTGGGTGGGTAGAAGGTAGATTCTTTATGAAGAATTATGGCAGTTTGCTTGGTGATGATGTAAAAGCAATTAAAGAGCAGATAGATGAAGATTGGCACAACTACAATGGCAGCTAACGGTTCTTGGCTTGGCGAGGTTGGGGACTTAGAGGCACAATCGCTCAATTTTAGTACAAATTTTAAATAGAAATACAAATGAACAATTCAGAACAAAACCCCCAATCTTGCCAAGCCGATGTTAGCACCAGTCCTTTATTCGACTACATCAAATGTCCGCTTCATAGATATACATTTCAAGTTAGAAATATTCGTGAATGGACAGAAAATAACTGTGAGGGTAGAACTTTAAACCTATTTGCAGGTAGAACAAAGTTGAATATTGACGAAGTGCGAAACGATTTAGACCCCGAAGCATTGGCAGATTATAGAATGGATGCAGTTGAGTTTTTGAGAACTTGGCAAGGTGAAAAATTTGATACGGTATTGCTTGACCCACCTTATGCTTTTCGTAAAAGTATGGAAATGTATAAAGGCATAAAATGTAGTCCGTTTAAGCAAATGAAAGACGAAATTAAGAACGTATTAAAGGAAGGTGGCAAAGTAATAACTTTTGGATACCATTCAAACACAATGGGTGCAAATCGAGGATTTAAAGTTGAAAAGATTGCTTTATTTTCTCACGGTGGGGCAATTCACGATACAATTGCATCAGTTGAACGGCACTGTCTTTAGGATTGGTGCTAACGGTTACAGCTTTACGCTGTTGTCATTTGAAACTACAACCTTTAAATAAAAGATAAAATGAAAAACAAAGAACAAAACTTAAATAAAGCACAAACTGGCAATAGCGTTAAAGCTGATGTTATAAGCCGTTTTCGTGTTGGGGAATATGTAGAATTGATAAATCATATATCGGATGGTTATACAGAAATTGGAGATTACAATGTCATTTTCCATCCTCCAACCATAGTTAAAATAGTAGAGGTTAAAAAAGATGGATGGCTTAAATATGGAGTGAAAGTTATTAAGGAAAATGACTTGCCAATAAATTTACAAGGAAAACAGTTTAGGGTAGCAATGGCTAATCATGCAAAAAATGGCAAGATTACTTTCATTGGTAATAAACAATCATTTTTTGATGGAGATGAAGGAATTGAGCAAAAGCATTGGGATAAAATTTATTGGCAACCCGAATCGTATCTAAGAGCGTTGGAAGAAAATGGCTTATAACGGTCGAGTGTTTGAAACGTAGGCGATTTAGAACCGCTTCCGTATCCACCGAAACAACAGAAAATTATAATTACAAATATTAATAACCGCACTACACGCCTATGTTTTAAACACTTTGTTAGGCGTATGTGCTTTTAAATCAAATTAAAATGAAAAATTTTGAAACAAGATTCCACAGAAAACGCAAGATGATTAATGTGTTTTTCATCTTTAATTTAGTCGTAATTATCGCAGTGTTTATCGGTGTAATTTATTTAGGGTGGAATCTATTCCATAATCCTGAATCAATCGGGGAGTATTTCGGAAAGATAGTAAAAGGCTTCAATGGGGCTAATTAGCATTACGCCTAACGTTGAAGGCTTTGTGCACGTAGCGGCTTTGATAACGTCCAGCGTTAGCACTTGCACATAGTTAAATAGAATTACACAAGATTAATTAATAACCTCCAGCCGCTATTGCACAAAACCTATTGTTATGTGCCGTTTTATTAACAAATAAATTTAATTAAGATGAATAAAACAGTAAATCAAGATGGAGAAATAATAATATGCGTAGGTCAAGAAGGTTCGCATATTAGAAACAAAGAAGTCTATAATAAAACAATGTCAAGACTTCTATGTAGAATAAGAACTGTATGGTCTCGTGGTGGAGTTGAAAGGCATTGCGAACCACAAGATTTATGGGACATAATGGAAGCCGATGACATACCGAAAGACAAATGGAAGTCTTTGTATAATTCAGCATATTATTTCTTCGATGTTGAACGTGGTGCCCGTTAAAATGGCACATAACGTATCGGGTGTTTATGAAGTTGGGGAATTTTAAATTCGTCAGATCATACACTTGATGCAGAAAAATAGTAGCACAAAGGCCGAGTGCTTGATTGTCAGCCCCAATTTAATAAACACCTTGTTAGCCGTAGTTGCGGTTGAATAAGGACAAATTTTAAAACAATGACTAAAGGTAAAGTTGATAAAGCAGAAAGGCTTGCTCTTAATGAGTTTGATAAATGGAACGATGTTACTGGTGTAATTCAGGAACACACTGGATATTATTATGAATTGCAAGCCGTCATAAAAGACGCTGTGCATATAGGTATTCAAATTGCTTTGAATGGCAAGGTTACGTATGACGAAGATGGGAATGTAAAACACGAGTCGTAGCAATTACGGCTAACGGTTTGCGGCTTGTTTTAGTGGCGATTTTAACCTAAAAATTACATTATGAAAACGAAAGTAAATACAAAGAAAAAAGTTTCAAATAAGCAGAAAAGTAAGCCATTGAAACAAGCTGCTGTTATGCGAAGTCTTTTAGAAGAGGCTTTTCATAAGGGATGGCAATGTGCTTCTTCTGTTTGGGAAGCAAAATTAATTAAAGAAAAAGATGCTGATTGGCACAGAGAAAATTATCGTAGTTGCGAAAAGAAGTACATTGATAGGATTTTGAAAGATTTCGCATAACGTTTTGCGTGTATGAGTATGTAAAATTTAATCTAACAGAATTATGATAGAAGCAAAAGACAGAGCAATGCAATTTAAAAATGAATTAAAGGCATTATTGAAAAAATGGAATACAGAAATTGAATTGGAGGATATTGGTAGAGATTGGAGTTCCGACTATGTAATGAAATGTTATATAGACGCAATTTACGAGAATGGAGATTGCATTGCGGAATTTACAGAAGTTGATTTAGGTAGATACATCGCTCCAGATTAAATTTTATTACTTATACACGCTGTTATAGCATCGTTTTAATGTGCTATAACGGGTTGCGTATATGAGAAGTGGCACTTGCACAAACTTGAAATTTAGCACAAATGTTGATGTGCCATTTCTTATATACGCTGTTAGCAGTAGTACGGATTTAAACCACAAATGCTCAATCAAAGAACTAAACTTTTTCTTTTCTTTTTTGTGCGGTGGCAAAATATTAAAATAAAATTATGACAATAGATTTAAGGTTTGGAGATACAATAGAGCAAATGAAATTGATACCTGATAAAAGTATTGATATGATTTTTTGCGATTTACCTTATGGTACAACAGCTTGTAAGTGGGATTCTGTTATACCATTTAAAGAACTTTGGGAACAATATGAAAGGATTATAAAACCAAATAAAGCAATAGTGTTGACTGCTTCACAGCCTTTTACAAGTGCATTGGTTATGAGCAATCCTAAATTATTCAAATACGAATGGATATGGCAAAAAACAAGATTTTCAGGAAACTTAAACGCTACAAGGATGCCATTGAAAGCACACGAAAGTGTTTTGGTTTTTGCAAATACTAAAGCACCATATTACCCTATTAAAACACAAGCCCCCGAACATTTAATAGACAGGAGGAAAAATGTAAATCCGAGTATTGTAAAAGATGGCGGTGCTTATAATGGAAGTAAAGGTTTTGTGAATATCCGTAAAAAAGATGATGGAACAAGATACCCAACAACAATACAGGTGTTTAAAAACCCAAACAATAATAGTTTGCACCCAACACAAAAACCTGTTGAATTAGTTGAGTATTTTATAAATAGCCATTCAAATGAAAACGACACAATACTTGATAATACTTTTGGAAGTTGTACAACAGGAATTGCTTGTATAAACACCAATAGAAATTTTATCGGAATCGAGAATAATATGGATTATTTTAATATTTCTTTAAAGAGGGTGGAAGAAAAAAGAAAAGAAAAAGAATTTAACCTAATAACTTCATTCGGAGATGGAATGTAGTATTACTGCTAACGTTTCTCGGCTTTGTGCAGGTGGGGCATTAAAGCACGAAAGTTTCAACCCACCACTAAACTTAATTAAAAGAACAAATGATGAATATAGCAGATAACCCCCACTTGCACAAAACCGATGTTACCAGCAGTGTTTTTTGTCAAGATAATTTAGAGCTATTAAAATCACAGCCGAATGAAAGCGTAAATATGATTTATTGCGATATACTTTATGGTACAGGCAGAAACTTTGGCGATTATCAAGACTTGAAACCGATTAGAAGTGAGATTGAAAGCCACTACTTACCACGACTTATTGAAATGCACAGGGTTTTGAAAGAAACAGGAACAATTTATTTGCAGATGGATTTAAGGATTGTTCATTGGATTAGGGTAATGATGGATGATATTTTTGGTTATGAAAATTTCAGAAATCAGATTGTAGTGAAGCTCAACATAGGCGGTAGGGGTAAACGAGAATTTTCAAAAAAACACGATTACATAATTGTTTACACGAAGTCTGATGATTTTGTTTTTAATGATAAAGACATACGAATACCATACCGTTCTGTTATTAGCAAAAAACAAGATAGACCAAACATAACTGCTGAAAAATTAGCATTAGGCACTATACCTACAAATGTTTGGGATGATATACCAAGTGGATTGAAAGTAAAAAAAGCATCAGACTATCCAACCGAAAAGCATAGGAAGATAATTGAACGGTGTGTTTTGGCAAGTTCTAATGAAAGTGATGTAGTGGCTGATTACTATTTAGGCAGTGGCACAACCGCCAAAGTATGCAAAGATTTAAATCGTAATTTTATTGGTTGTGATATTAATCCGAGAGCAGTTGAAATAACGCTCCAAAGGTTGAACGATGCACGGTCTTAACATTGCTGGTAACGGTTCACGGTTTGGCGAGGCTGTGGACTTTGGAAAACTATCGCTTAAATTTATTACTAACGCTAAATAGAATTACAAATGAACAATTTAGAACAAAACCCACAATCTTGCCAAACCGATGTTACCAGCAGTTTTTTTTGTCAAGATAATTTGGAGCTAATGAAAACCATTGAAAGCAATACGATAGATTTAATTTATTGCGATATTCTTTACGGAACTGGTAGAAACTTTGGCGATTATCAAGATTTAAAGCCAATTAGAAGTGAAATTGAAAATCATTACATACCAAGATTAAAAGAAATGCACCGAATATTGAAACCAACAGGGAGTATTTATTTGCAAATGGATACCAGAATAAACCACTGGATGCGTATTTTGATGGATGATGTTTTTGGGTACGAAAGGTTTTTAAATGAAATAATTTGGGGTTACAAAACAGGTGGTGCAAGTAAAAAAGAATACAGTAAAAAGCACGATGTTATTTTATTTTATTCAAAAACTAAAAATTATTATTTTGAAAATCCAAGAGAGAATAAAGTTTACATTGACAAAAGTAGAGGATACGACCCAAATTTAAAGTATGAATTTGATGAAATTGGTGAATACACTTTGGGATATTATACAGACTGCTTTATATTAGATAATTTCTCAACGAGATACGGAAGGGTAGCATACCAAACCAATAAGCCAATTAAACTAATAGAAAGGTTTATTAAATCAAGTTCCAGAGAAGGAGATTTAGTTGCAGACTTTTATATGGGTAGTGGAACGACTGCCGAAGTATGTAAGAATTTAAACCGCAATTTTATTGGTTGTGATATTAATCCGAGAGCAGTTGAAATAACGCTCCAAAGGTTGAATGATGCACGGTCTTAACATTGCTGGTAACGTTTTGTGGCTTTGTGTCTGTTTGCCCCTTACACAAGGCTTCAAGTTTACCACAAACTTAATGGGGCAAATAGCACAAAACCGCTGTTATAAGCTGGCTGCGGTTTATTAAACGAAAATTTAATTTGAAACGAGAACAAAAGAATTTAAAAAATTTGAGCGATGGCAAAAAAAATATTAGTAGCTTGTGAAGAAAGCCAAACAGTAACAAAAGCATTTAGAAAAAGAGGTTTTGAAGCATACAGTTGTGATATACAAGATTGTAGTGGCGGACACCCCGAATGGCATATAAAAGGCGATGCTATTGAACAACTTAATAAAGGTTGGGATTTGATAATAGCACATCCACCCTGCACACATTTAGCTGTAAGCGGTGCAAGGTGGTTTAAGGAAGGTGTAAAACCTTTATACTTGCAAGATGAAGCAGCAGACTTTTTTATGAAGTTTATAAATGCTCCAGCACCCTTAATTGCAGTTGAAAATCCAATTTGCATAATGAGTAGCAGGTATAGAAAGCCTGACCAAATTATAAATCCATTTCAGTTTGGACACCCCGAACAAAAAAAGACTTGCTTATGGTTAAAAGGATTGCCAAAATTGACCGAAACAGAAAATGTGTATGAACATATGATGACATTGCCAATTAAAGAGAGAACCAGGATACATTGGTTAGGTTCTAACAAATCAAAGGAAAGAAGTAAAACATACGAAGGGATAGCTGAAGCAATGGCAGAACAGTGGGGAAATTTTTTAAATTCTTTTCAAACGGAATTGTCAAACGAAGCAGGAACGTAGCAGCTTGCTTATAACGGATTGAGGCTAAGAGCAGTTGCCTTGAATACTGCTCAAAATTTGCACTATGCTTGATGGCAATTGCTTTTAGCCTTTGTTAGTGGCTGGTGCGGTAAATTAAACGAGAATGACAGTAAAAGAATTAATTAAGAAACTTCTTGACTACAATATGGAAGCAGAAGTTAAAGTTATTGCACATTGCAAGGAGTATGATTATAGTATAACTATTGGTGGTGCAGAGGGTGTAGAAAAGCACAACACGAAAGAAGTTTCGTTTTATGTAGATGAACTTTGTTCTAACGAACAGCAGTAGCACTTGCCACTAACGTGTTTTCGCTTGCCGTCAGGTGGGGCAATCGAAGCACTAAACTGTCAATAACCACCGAAGTTTAATTTAAAAACTGCATTTGGGTTTAACGCTAACCCCCACTTGCGGCAAACGAATGTTAGCGGTTCGTTTTATTATGAATTTACAGGAAGCATTAACAATATTAGGCATAGAAGACTATGCTGAAAGAATTTTTAAAAGCAACTCACATGGAGAACTCTTCCATTTACAACAATACTTTATACTTGCTGAAACCTTTAAAGACGATGCGAAATGGTTTCGTGATTGGTTTATTGCAGTAGTAGAATTTGCTGAAAAAAATTGGCAAAGACCAGAAAGTGTGTTTCAGCACATATCAAAAATTCTTGTTGAGCAGATGTCTGAAAAATGACCGCTAACGGTCGAGTATTGGCGAAGTGGCTGATACCAAAAGCTAAATTGAAAAACGAAACTTAAAAATTAAGAACAAATGTTGATAGAAGAACTGAACAGTCATTTTGCCAATACTGTGTTACCTGCTGGCGTTTTACGAGTGCTTGTTGCTTGTGAGGAAAGCCAAGCGGTTACAAAGGAATTGCGCAAATTAGGACACGAAGCGTTTAGCTGTGATTTACTACCTGAAAGTGGCGGACACCCTGAATGGCATTTACAACAAGATGTAACCGATTTACTTAAATTAAAGTGGGATATGATAATTGCCTTTCCTCCTTGCACATATTTAACCAATGCAGGAATGTGTAATTTGACACGAAAAGGCGCAACAGATGAATATAGGGCAAACCGATTAAGATTAAGAGATGAAGCAATGGAATTTGCTAAAATGATTTATAACAACGATTGCCCATTAATTGCAATAGAAAATCCTGTTGGGTATTTGAGTACAGGATGGCGAAAACCCGACCAAATAATAAAACCTTATGAATACGGGCATAGTGTAAATAAAAAGACTTGCTTATGGCTTAAAGGTTTGCCAAAATTACAACCTACAAACATAGTTGATAAAGATGAAATTACTATTTGGGAAGGAACTGGTAAAAGTATTTCAAAATGGTATAAGGAAACTCTAAAGCAAGGGAAAGGTAATTTAAAGGAAGTGTCAAGAATTAGAAGTAAGACCTTTGATGGAATTGCAAATGCTATGGCTGTTCAGTGGTCGTCTTACGCTTGCAGGTAACGTCCGATGATAAACAATCGTTTTAATGTTGTTTATCATTTGTTATAGTTAGGTTTTATTTTTTATTTTACAATATAAATTTTCATAGATATGACAGAAGAACAAATGAAAGAATATGTAGTAAATGGTGGGAAACTTTTTACTATTAAAACAATTGACACTATTAGAGATGGCGGAACAAAAGTGTTAGATACAACTAATGGTAAATTTTACATTCACAAGGATAGTAAAAAGTTTCATTCAGGCTATTCACCAAGTGATGAAAATTTAATAACAGATTTTTTGTTAATAGAATACTTGGTTGAACGAATTGAAACGTATATTAAAAGATGTGAAGAAGATGTTGAACGAAACAAAAATCTGTTAATAGAAATTCAAAATAAAAAATAATATTAACTATAACGGTAAACGGCTTTGTGCAGTAGCGGAAATTGAAAAACAAAAGATGAATTATGCAGACAAGTTTAACAAGTTTATTTGAAACACAAATGTTGAATGATAGCACTAACCCGCTATTGCACAAAGCCGTTGTTATGTGCAGTAATTTTTGTGCGGTGGGTTCGGTTCGTGATTATCAAGTGCTTTTGTGTGATAGGAAAGAAATTGCTGGCTTTGTAGAACACTGGCATTACTCTAAAAACGTGAACGGGCTTACGACTGATTACTGTTTTAAATTATTGGATGCTGATGGGAATATGATAGGTGCAATGATTTACGGAAAAATAGCAATGGCTAATGTGTGGAAAAAGTATGCAGAAAAAGAAACTGATTTGATAGAACTTAAAAGACTATGTTGTATTGATAACACTCCAAAGAATACGGAAAGTTTTTTTATTGGGCATACTTTGAGATGGCTTAAAAAGAACACGGGTATTAAAACAGTAATCAGTTATGCTGATATGACTTACTCACACGAGGGAACTATCTACAAAGCCAGCAATTTTGTTTATTGTGGGATGACTGCAAAAGGCAAGGTGATAATGTATAATGGCAAACGATACCATGACAAGACAATTAGAACTAAATACAAGGGCAATTTAAAGCCTTTTGCGGTTGAGATTAAAAAAGCACTTGAAACTGGTGATGCTCAATATGTAGATACTCTCGGAAAGCACATCTATCTTTACGGGTTACGGGGTGCGGTGGGAAAAAATTATTGCACATAACGGTCGAGTATAACCGCAGTAGGCACACTTGACAAACCCCCGACTAAGCACAAACGCTGTCTGTGCCTATTGTCGGTTATACAATGTTGGCAGCAGTGTTTTTAATGTCAAATTTAAAAATTAAATAAAAATGAAAAACAAATTTAAACCAACTTTCCCAGTAACACCACAAAGACCTTGGGATAATGAATCAGCAAGCGGTTATTTAGGATTAGATAAACGTGAACATTTTGCACTTCATTTGATGACTGCACTAATATCAAATGCTGATAGGCACTCACAAGAAGGAGATTGTCAAACTTGGAACTATGAACACCTGTCAGAAATTGCAATTCAAGCGGCTGATGCTTTATTGTCAAAACTTGAACAAGTTCAGGTGTCAGAGTAACATTGCTGCCAACGGAGAAGTGGCTTTGGTCCGTTTCAATGGCTCCAAAGCCATTGTTCGGGGATAGTGCCGAAGGCATCTATCATCGAAGCAAAGCCACTTCTCCGTTCGGGGGATGCCGAAGGCATTTCCCCGAACGTTTTGCGGCTTGGCGTATGTGCCGCATTGTAAAAAATTAATTTTAACCGAGAACCTATCCTGCGGCATTACGCCAAACCGCTGTTAGGTGCAGTGCTTCTCACAAATTTTGAAAAGATGAATAAAATATTAATATGTGTGTTATTGCAAATCGTTCTCTTTATACCGTTTTATCTGATTTGGAGGAAAGACTGCAAGACAATAGGTAAAGAGAATTTGGCTGTCAGTTTGCAAGAACGATTTTTGTACTGGCTAATATTTTGTCCAATTTGGTTAGCAGGTGTATTGGATTAGCATTGCACCTAACTATCATATGTACGAAAGTACATTTAATTATTTGATAATCAAAATACTAAAAGATGAAATCTACAAAGTATGTGGAAGATTATTGTAGAGACTTAAAGTTTAAAAATTATTGTGACAGAACAATACAAAACTACGCTTGCCAGGTAAGTCTATTTTTAAACAAGTTCTCACATTTAAATGATCCTAAAAGGGTAACTGAAAGCCAAATTAAAAACTGGGTATCTGATGCTAAAACAGTTAATAGTATTAAGCACAGACTATCTGCTTTAAAACTTTTCTACAAGTACACTGTTAAGCAACCTATGAAATTAAGGTGGGTAGAGTATCCTCGTGCAGAACGTAAACTCCCCATTCCATTAGAAGTATCGGATATTCAGAAAATGATAGCTGTTTGCCAAAATTTAAAACACAAGGCCATTATTTGTTTGCTATATTCTACGGGCATTAGAGTTTCTGAACTTATTAATTTGAAAATATCTGATATTGACTCTAAAAAGAATGTGATATACATAAGACAAGCAAAAGGTAAAAAAGACAGACAAGTGCCACTTGATCCCTATCTACTTGAAGTACTTAGGAAGTATTATGTTAAATATAACCCTAAAGAATTTTTGTTCAATGGTCAGTTCTCCCAGGTTTACTCTCAGAAATCTGTCAATGAGGTTCTAAAACAACTCGCCCATAAGGCTAAAATTGGAGGGAGGGTTTATGCACATTTGCTAAGACATTCAAATGCCACACATCTATTGGAATCTGGAACAGATATTTCTGTTATTCAGAGACTACTTGGGCACAATAGCCCAAAGACAACACAAATCTATACGCACATAAGCTCCGCAATGGTTTCTAAAGTCAAAACTCCACTATCAAGAGCTATGTGTTAAACATTTGTTAATAACGCCCTTACATTATAATTATTAATTATCTTTGCATTTATGATAGGAATTACAACAGACCAGTTCGTAGAATTGTCTCTAAGAGAGAGACTTAAGAACTTAAAATTTGACCACAATGATGAGGCAGAGGATCAAAAGTTTGTCCTATCTGTGATCTCACCCCAAAAAGAAGAGTGGGATTTGGCAGGGTTGGGGGCAATCGGGGTTATCTCAGGACCACCTAAGTCAAGAAAGACTGCCCTCGTTTCAGCTATTGTAGCTGCATCCCTCTCAGGTAAAGAAGTGCTTGGGTTTAGGTCGCAGGTAAAGGGTCCAATACTTTATCTTGATACAGAACAAAGAAGAGGTTCGTTTAATAAGGTAAACAAAAATATAATGAACTGGGCAGGTATTCCTTCAGGAGTTACTCCCGATAGATACCATGCTTATTGCCTTAGAGAGCAAATGCCTAATGAGAGGCTAAGTATTGCTAAAGAATTGTGCCAGGAGATTCATCCCCAAATTCTGATAATTGACATCATATCTGACCTCATGTTTGATTTTAACGATTTAGAGCAATCTAATAAGCTCGTAGAGGAGATAATGAAAATGGCGGGGAAAGATACCCTGACATTATTAACTCTTCACCTTGGCAAAGCAAACATGGTCCTGGGGCATTTGGGATCCGCACTTGCAAGGAAAGTAGACTTCCTGCTTGAAGTTAGGATGGATGAAATAGATTATACAGAGTCTTTAGTTAAATGTAAATTAACAAGGGATACTGCTATGTTCCCCGACTTTAAAATTAAGCAAGACAAGAATCCTCCAAGGATTTACAGACCTGACCTTGAAACAGTGGCGTCATGGAATTCGGGATGGGGTGGAGATATGCCCAAAGTCAGCGATACGGTTGACGAAATTATGGACATAGGGGTTAACTCAAGGGGAGATACAAACGATGATTTACCATTTTAAAAACCTTTCATATGACTGAACAAGAATTTTTACAAAAGTACGGCAATGAAAAAGTATATTTTTCAAGCATGTACAAATACAAGGCCATATTCAGAAACGAAGAGTTAAAAATATGGTGTAGTGGCACATTAGAATATAGGGACGAAATTTCATATGAAGAAACAGTATGGTCGGTTGCTTGTTTGGATAACTTTAGTTTTACGATTGAGCCTTAATTTGAATTATCTACAAAATTACTTTAAAACATAAATTTAGGAATATTTGAAAACAAAGTGAAATATGGAAAAAATTAATGTAATTAGCTGCACGGTAAAGATGGAAAAGCCTGAATTTACCGTTTATGAAATCAAGACATCGGATGGTAGAACATTCCAGTCTTATAAAGAATTTGAATCAGGAGAACATGAAGTAGAGATTACTCCTAATAAAAACCCTGCATACCCCGCAAACATTAAAAAAGTTTCAGCCAAACCTAAGTTCGGTGGAACTGTAAAGGACTACACCTTTGAGAAAAGGAAATCTGCATTGGAGATTGCTGCATCCCTTGTGAATAGCAAGGCCGTTGAATCAGAAAAAATTTGGGCTATTGCTGATAAATGTTTTGACTACTTAAATAAAAAATAATGGAAAACGTAACTACTGGAAATTTGCACGATACCCTTAAGTCTCTTCCAACAGAGCTACTTGTCACCTATTACGATGACATTAAGAAAGGCTACTTTGATGAGGTGGACGATATTATAAAAAATATCGTAATGTGGGAACTTGATTTCAGGGAAGAAGCAATAAGCCTAAAGCCTGAGCAGGTAAAAAAGTGGAGAAAGAATCTTGAATATTCTTTGTTTGCAGAAATTGCCATAAGGTATGGAGCAATAAAGACAAATGAAAACCACTCCGACCTTGTTGGTTTTACCGAACTTGATGGCTATACTGCCGATGAAGACAAAATAAATGAACTATTAGAGGACGTTGGAAGAGTTTATAGTAAATAATATGCAAGTAAAATTAGTTAGCATAACAAAATCTCTTATAGAGGAAAAGGAACTAACCCCAGAGGAACTTATTGTTTACATAGCAAGGGTTAGCAATCCAAGTAATCAGTTAAATATCGAAACATCGTCAAAGCTGATTGAATACCTCATAAGGCATAAGCATTGGAGTCCATTTGAAATGGTGGACATGACCGTAGAAGTTGTAACAAGTAGGGCTATAGCACAGCAAATTATACGCCACAAATCACTATCGGTTCAGGAGTTCTCGCAAAGGTATTCTGAGGCTTTAGGAATTGAGCCTATTCAGCTAAGGAAAAAGGCAAAGACAAATCGCCAATCTTCTGAGGAGGAAATAGGTAATCAGGATTTGTATGAGAAGATAGACTGGCTTTTCAGTAACTCCACTATGCTTTATGATGAATTGATACAACAGGGTGTAGCTAAGGAATGTGCAAGAATGGTTCTTCCTCTTTGTACTCAGACAAGATTATATCTAAAAGGAAGTGTAAGGAGTTGGATTCATTATCTTCAGGTTAGATTGCATGGGACTACTCAATTAGAGCATAGGCAGGTAGCGGAGGGTATCTATGATATTTTCTCCCAAAATTTCCCCACAATCTCTAAACACATTTGTCAACCTTCCTCTGAATATCTATTAAGACTTCAAAAATGAAATAAAATTCGACTATGAAAAACGAAATATTACAAATAATGTATAAGTTAAGTAAAGGAGATATAAATTATAATTTAGCATCGAAACAAGTACTGTATTTGCTTGATGATACACCCTTTATTATTTCTGATAAAGAAATTAGCCATGCCGCCGACAAATGGATTTTTGATGTAAATGGAAAGAAGTGGTCAAATAATGACGGAACCGCTGGAGATAACTATGGGTCATTTATGGCTGGTGCAATGTGGATGCGATCAAAGCTAAATGGGGTGAATGATGTTTTACACAATAAGGACAAAAAGTAGGGTTAATGCGTTAAAAATTATTCTAAAATTCAGACAAAAAAGGTATATCTTTACACTATGAAAAAGCTAATTGAACGAAAATTTGAAATCAATAGGTTGCCACAAGTAGGGGACAAAAATGTGAACGGAGAAAAGTTATTTGTTCAAGCAACGGGTGTTAGGATAAAACAACAGCCATTAACTGGTAAATACTTTTTTGATTTAGATAAAAAGTTTTTCGTTGCTAAAGACACAAAGGGCAATTTTATAAATGGTAAAATAGTAGGAGAATATTTATGATGAAAAAACTAACTTGTCAGTGCGGATCTCACATAACAGATGTGACATACACAAACGTTCCCGAAGAAACTGGAGCCTACTCCTCGTGCAAGGCTTCTTGCTCAGATTGCGGGGCTTCCTATGTATCCTATAAAGAAGGACTTTGGGAAGATGAAAATCAAGCATATACATTTATGCAAAAACGTATTCAAGAAACATTTTTTGACCGAGTAGCTAAACAATAATCATGTGGAAACCATACACCGATACCCAAATTTATGAATATTTCCTTGGCGAGCCACTATACATTGGCAAACGTTATAAATCAGTCTTTAGAGATGATGGACAAATGCCTGCACTTGCTTTTATGGAAAAACATGGGTCGGTGTATTGGCATGATTTTGGGGGATTAGTTCTTAATCCTAATATTGGAAAAAAAGATGCTGTTGGATTTGTAGTTCAGAAATTTGATTTGAATTCAAGAAACGAGGGGGAGAATTTTATACTCAATGAGATTCTTCCCCAAATTTCTAAATCACCCTGGGTCTCAAATCCTAATAGACAAATAAAACCAACCCTCAAGGCTCAACCAAAACTCCAAATAAGGGGGAACTACAAAACTTACGAATGGGACTGGTGGTCTTTTATTGACAGAAGACTGTTAAAAACCTATATGATTTATCCTTGTCACTCTTTAGTGTATACAAAAGGAGACCACGTAGGTTCCGATTTAGGAAGTTCTGAAAGTTCCCCCGCCTTTTGTTACATCTATGATATGAATAAGGAGTCTTGGAAATGTTATAGACCAAAGGAAAGTGGATTAAACAAGTGGAAAAGTAATAACCTAAAGGGAGTTATAGAGGGCTACAATCAGCTACCTTTGACAGCAGATAGGCTTATCATCACATCCTCCACAAAAGACATTCTAACTATCAGGACGTACCTCAACGAATGGGCTATTGCGCCTACTGGGGAGACTGCTTGGGGGGCAATTCTCGGCAAGGCGAGAGAACTGAATGCGAGGTTTAAGACTATCATAATTTGGCTTGATGCCGATTATACTGGAAATTTACAGACAAGATTATTAAAAAATAAGACAAACTGGGGAACTATTATGCCTCCATTGTGGTTTAAAGATAATAAGATTAAAGATCAAACAGATATGGTATTAAATGGGTCTCCTTTATTTTTTCAAGAATTTTATAAAAACAATATATGTTCACAATAAAAGATTTAAAAAACGGAAAATGTGCCATGCCATTCGACCCCAACAACTTACCAGTAATATTATAATTAATAGTAAATATTTGGAGGGTGGCGGAATATGGCAGACGCATCAGTATCACGAGATTGAGAAGAATTGCAGAGGTGCAATGCAGGTTCGAGTCCTGCCCCTCCAACCATTAAAAACAAATTAAAATGAGTAAAGAAGAAAGATTTGATTATATATTCGTTCCTATACTTTGGGGACAAGTATCTTTGGAACAACTAAAAGAAGATATAGTAAGGCTCGAAAGCCTCGGTGTAAATTACTTAGAAATTGAGTGCGACAGAGATAATGATGTTGTAATTAATACTTACAAAAAACGATTGGAGACTGATGGAGAATATGCTGAACGGTTGAAGCAGCAAGAAGAGCGAAATGAACGTATCAAACAAGTAGAATTGGAAACTCTTAAAAAACTAAAAGAAAAATATGAGCATTTATAAAGATTTTGTTCCTTATAATGAAAGTTTAGAGCTAAAAGATTTAGGTTTTGACGAACCTACGTTATATCATTGGCATAACAGTTGTAATACACATCCTTTTACAAATGAAGTATTCAATCCTAATTGTAGACCTACGACAAACTCAGGTATAAGACATATTGGAGAAGAAAATCATACATGGTCGGCCCCCACTTTCTCCCAAGCATTTAGATGGTTCAGGGAGAAACACAATTTAAACGGAGGCATTCAATATATAGGAGGGCTTAGGCCTGAAACGACTTGGTGGGATATTTACGTCGTTGGGCATTTTAATACGGTTCTCTCTAAGATGAAAATGAAGTATCAGCCGTATGAAGAAGCCGAACTTGCCTTATTAAAGCAACTAATAAAAATTATTGATGACAACTTTCACGAAATGGTAAAAGATGTTCAAGATACTGCTCAGAAAGGAGAACATAAATTAGATGAGTGGGCGCAAGCGTATGCAGAAAAAATAACTAAAAATCCAACCTACCAGAACTATCTTAGAAAAGCATACATAGATGGATTTTGGCGGGGAAACTCAGTTAAATAAGACATGAAATTTCAAATTGAATTTAACAGACCTACCCCACTAAACGATGGAGATATTTTTAGTAAATTGGGGGCTACATATTATGATGACGTGGAATCTGAACTTGAGTATTGGTTTATAGAGCTAAACTCAATTGAAGATCTTGACGCATTTATTGAAAAAGTCGAAGATACTCTTGGTATTTATTGGAGTGTCATTGTGACAAGAGATCCTATGGTAATTTTTTTAGATGACCAATTTTAACAAATTATGGATTACTTGAAGTACTTTTACATTTTAATGGGGGTGATGCTATTGTTCTATATTGCCTATGAAAATGGCTATCTGCCTCCATACGAGTACAAACAAAAGCAATGGGAGCACGAAACTCGGATGCTCGATTTAGAGTACCAGATGAAGCTAATAGAGCTAAAGTCTAAAGCTGAACTTAGATTACTTATTTACGAAACAGATAGTTTGATAAACACCATAACCACAGAATCTGGCAGAGAATTTTATAGACAGTAATTTTTTAAATTATGAAAAAAGAATTAAGATTTAGAATTACTAAAAAAAGAGGTTTCCAGAAAAAGGTTGTATATGTTGTAGAGGTACTCCTTAATAAATTTCTTTGGTTTGAAAATTGGGGAGTGATTAGTAATTCACACACCAATTACGAAGTATACAACACTAGTATAAGTGCGGCTCCAGACATGGAGCAGGCTTTAAAAGCAATACAATCGCACGTTGACTTAATGACACAACTTAATGAGAATAGGGTAACTTATGTAACACGTAAAATTGATTTATGAAATACTTACTAATTATTCCTTTTTTACTTACCTTGGCTTATGCCCAGGATAGAGTCCTCTTTAGAAATGATACACTAATCGTTTCAATACAATATCTTTGGACAGAAGATTCAGATGTTACCGAAGTAGTTCACGTATCAGAAAGATTATTTAATCAAGTATATACACTTAGAGTAGCTAAATATGAGGTTCAGGGGTATCATTCCGCAGATTCCTTTGAAATTTGGAACCTTGGCGGTAAACAAGTGTTATACTTAGAACAAGGGTGGCTATTCCTTTGCGAAGATGACTTGTACGGACTGAGATGTATTAATTACAGACAATGATTAAAAAGAAAAAGAGAGACTGTGTAGACTGTGGAAAGCCTTGCTATTCAAAGAGATGTACTTACTGTACCAATGCTATAAAGATACAGAAAAATGCAGCTAAGAAGAAAACAGCAACGAAATCTCCCGCAAAGCCAGCAGCCAAAAAGACTGTTAAGGCTAAGAAAGAAAAGCCAACTGTGGCTAATGTTAAGATAGCTTCTCTTAAAAAACACGCTGATGACATTTTTAGCTTGTCAATAAGGCTGAGAGATTCTGATGAGAATGGATACGGTAAGTGCATTACCTGCAATGCCATATGCTTTTTCTACTCAGGATTTGGACAAAATTCTCAGCACAAGTGTTTCTCCCAAAATGGACACTTCAGGAGTAGGGCTAAGATGTCTACAAGATTTCACAGACAGAACAACCATAGCCAATGTCAGGGATGTAATGGCAAGGGCGGGGGTAAGCCGTTTGAGTATGGATTGGCGATAGATAAGTTATACGGATATGGAACTTCTATTCGTATTCACGAACTATCCCTCCAAACTGTAAAATTTGGCAGAATGGAGTACATTGATGTTATCTCGGAGAGTATCGTCCTGGCTCAGGAAGAGCTGGCTAAGAAGAAGTTTGATTCTGAATTAATTTCACATATTCAATCAAAAATTGACTTTTACAAGAACTTTTTATCAAAAATTGGTGTTTAATATTTAAAATCTTATAATGGAAACAGAAAAATTAAGTAAAACAAAGGTAGGGATAACCAAGTCAGGAATTTATCCAGTAACTCCGTTTAAGTTGGAGTACAGAAAGTTAGGTGAATTTGAAGCAGCAGTAATGGCTTTTCAAGTGCAAATCGGGTATAAGCTGGCCTGCTATACCAAAAAGACCATCTTCTTTAAAGGAGATAAGGAAAAAATAAACAAGGAGATTAATTATCTGCTAAAGTTTGTTTGCGAGGACTGTCTCAAAAATACTTACACAGTCAAAACATTTAAGGGATACGTTGAGGCTCTTGCAAACGATGTAAATAAGGTAATTAGATCGCAAATGGAGAACAAGTCTCAGAGGCTTATCTTCGCCAAAATAGTTAAGAGAAAAGATTCTCAGTATGCAGAAATGCCCGATTTTATCTCAAAGAATGGATTTGATCAGCAATATCTTGCATTTCCTGAAGACGTGGCAAAGGCTTTGTATTTCTCCGAGTGGGAGGTGGAAAACCTTGATACTCCGTTTGTTATAGTAGAAAAGGCAGCACCAGTTGTAAATTCTGATACTGTTAATGCCAATGGAACCAATTGGGAAAATAATAATGACGATTTGCCGTTTTGAGATTAGTTAAGATGACAACAGAAAAGCGATATAACAAGGAACTTGGCGAATGCCAATACAAGGAGCTGCACAGAGAAGCAGGGAATGTATGGTGGGAACGAGTTTGTGGTAATAACAACATTGACTACGTTGTTGGAATCAATTGGAAAACAAAGAATCCTCCCACATATGTAAATTTTGACATAACAAGGTCTAAGGAAATCGCACTGCGGTTTATTAACAAAGAAGAATCTTCGTCATTCCTTTATCGAAGAATTGGTAGCCTTTAGAATAACGGGTGGCTTGGTCCCCACCCGTTTTCTTTTTGATTATTTTTTAAAAAACTGAGCGTAAATCCCACTCATCGCTTTAGCGTGGGTGGGTAGTTCACCTAAACATTTTTATATGCGTAAGTTTTTACTAACAGTTTTTACAGTAGTTTGCATCGCCGCTTCAACAATGGCGCAAGAAGTTAGCCAGTCAAAACTTTGGCTCGGTCTGTCCTCGGACATCACAAGTCAACCTATTTCAGAAGTAACCCTTCTCCCAAGTTTGCTGTATTTCCCTATCAGAAGTGTGGCAGTAGGTGGAACTGGGTTTTACTGGGATGATGGTCAGGATCAATACAAAGGTGTTGAACTGAAAGTCCGTGTATATGCTACAACAAATACCTTTGTGTCGGGAGGAATAGTTACCGATTTTGACACAAATGGGTACTTGGTGGAAGCAGGTTACACATCCTTTATCGGGGGTAGGTTTTATATTGAACCAAGTGCAAGGTACTTTACCATTGATGATACCAATAGACTGTCATTGGCAGTAGGTGTCGGAATAAGGCTTTAAATTTTTTTCATAAATGGTTTTGGGGTTGTTCTTTTTTCTGGGGAGCAGCCCCTTTTTAAACTCTTCTCATGAACAAATTACTATACACACTGATACTTCTCCCCAGTTTGGGGTTTTCCCAAGTGCAGGAACTTAGTAGCGGAGATACTACTTATCCTGTAAAGATATTTTTAAAAGACGATGAGCTATTTTGTTTCAAAAAGGCTCAGGCTCAGAAGATTTACTACGACTACAACAAGTTGATGGGATACAAAGAGCAGGTTGCTAACAAGGATTCCATGATTACCTCATTGAATAGTGAAGTAAAAATTCTTAATGACGTAAAATTAATTGATGAAAAATTAATCGAAGTTCAGAAGAATAAACTATCTTTGTACGAGGATATTATTAAAGAGAAAAACAGACAGATTGGACTATCCAATCGTGAGAATATGATAAGTAAGTTAGAACATAAAAGCCACCTTTGGAATGGAGTTGCCATTGCTGGAGGACTTGGGCTTATTATTGGGTTTATAATCGGAAGCAAATGATATGAAGGAATCAAGAGAGCTTAAAAGGCTTAATACACTACTTAATTTAACCTCCCAGGATGCTGAAGCTGCCAAATTGCAACTTACTAACGCCAAAGATAAGTACGACAAACTATTAAAAGAACAACAAAGGCTTGAGTCACAGATTGCTAACCTTAAAAGGGATAAAAAATTAATAGTTACAGAACACGCATTACTTAGATATTGCGAAAGGGTACTTGGTATTAATTTGAAAGAAGTTGAGGCAGAGATACTTTCCCCCGAAATTATTGAACTTGTAGAAAAACTTGGAGGCACTGGGCAGTATCCGAATAGAGATTTTAAAGTAGTAATTAAGGATTTTGTAATAACAACTGTATTATGATTGAGATAATCGAAAATTACGTTGACGAGAGATTTGAGGATGAAGTCCTTAAACTTGTACCTAAAAGAACAAGAGTCCATCAACATAGAAATCAAATACTTAGGTGGGGATCAAGAGTACCTTATGATAATTTTATTGTCTCAGAGAAGATTCCCCCAGTTTTTGATATTTTCAGAAAGGATATTGAATTTGACTCAGTAACTGTTAATGAGTATCTCGCAGGTCAAAAAATAGATTGGCATATAGATGCTCCAAAGGCAGGAAATGTGATATATGTTGTATCTTTGCTAAGTAGTGCAGCAATGATGTTTAGAAAAGACAACAACGAGGTCTATCATGGTATGCCGAGATATTCATTAACAAAATTTTGGGGAGAATTAAGGAACGAATGGGAGCATTCCGTTGTTTGTCAGAATAGAAGAATAAGTATTGTATTAAGAAATTCAAAAGAAATCAAATGAATAGAGAGTTAAAATTTAGGGCGTGGATTAGTAACTATGGGGAGCCAGAAATGTTATACTTTGATCCAATAGGGATTCAAAAGTTTGATTACGAAGACGGCTTTGTATTGTCTTTTTCTGTTGATAGGATTAAAGACTTTTTCGCTTTTGAAAATCACAAGAGAGACGGGTCAAATGACAAAATAATGCAATTCACGGGCCTAACCGATAAAACGGGAAGGGATGTATATGAGGGCGATATAGTTAAATACTACAATCCATATGCTAAACAAAAATATACTCATATTGTCAGATTTGAAAAAGACTTTGCCTGTTTCGCACTATTCGAGACAACAGACGATAAGTATGCTAAAGAATCAGATTGGGGTAAGATCATTGACGTTGAGGTAATCGGCAACGTGTTTGAAAATCCAGAACTATTAGATGGCGTATCTCGTTAAACTTGGGTTAGATAGGTATATTTGGCAGATAGTGGTATTTGCAAATACCGAAAACGCAGCGAAGCGCAAGATAAAGCGCAAATACCCAGATTACAATATTTTACAAATTAACAGAATTATTTACATATCATGAAACTACTACCATTCGTTTTTATTCTACTCATGTCCTGTTCCTCTCAGACAGACTTTGTTAAGGGGAAGAGGCTACTGGAAATGCAGGGATTTACAAATGTAGAGAATACTGGTTATTCTTTCTTTTGCTGCTCGGAAAAATCAGACCAATTCTCAACTGGGTTTAAAGCGACTGATAAGGACGGTTATGTTGTCAGAGGGTGTTTTTGCTCTGGATTTTTCAAGGGACTAACAATAAGATTTGAATAATATGAAAAATCTATATCTACTATCAACTGCTGCATTGGGAGATTATTACATAATAGCGTCTGATCCCACAGATGCACAAAATTTCTTGTTGGAAGCCCTAAGCTCTCAAAATTATGGATATTTTGTTGACAGGGTTGTTACTAATATAAAGCTCGTGGCAATGTCGGCAGATTCATCCTTGCAAAATAAATCTATGCCATGTGTGTCGGACAAAAATAAAAGGCTGCTAATTGTTGAAGACTGGAAGTAAAGTAATAGCTTTACACAAATCGAAAAAAGTAAAGGAATAACTTGACATGAAGAAATTTATTTTTGACCTCGAAGGAGATTCATTGCAGCCAACAAAAATTCACGTTGTGTCATACGCATCGTGGAATGGGGAAAGATGGGAGGTAAGGTCTATTACTGATTACGAAAGGATGAAGGCATTTTTCTCCCAAAAAGACGTAATGTTTATAGGTCACAATATAATTTCATTCGACATCCCCGTTGTTAAAAAAATACTCGGAATAGAAATAGACCCATCATGCAGACTTGTGGATACCCTTGCATTGGCATGGTATCTGTACCCAAACAGAAAGAAGTATGGGATAGAATACTTTGGGGAGGAATTTGGGGTGAAAAAGCCTGAAATAACTGATTGGGAAAATCTCTCATTAGAGGAATACGTAAATCGTTGTCAGGAAGACGTAAGAATTACACTCATACTTTGGAATAACTTGTATAACGGAATGTCCGAAATATACACCGATGATGAAAAGTTATTTCAATTTTCTGATTACCTCACATTTAAAATGCAATGCGCTCAACTCGCAGAATCCTCAAAATGGAAATTGGACGTAGAGCTGTGTAGGATAAATCTCGACCTGCTACTAACCTAGTTGGAGGAGAAGAAAG
>JRYG01000619.1_pt1 | contig 26068 bp, 22 predicted proteins | sample 235341 | NCBI WGS metagenome assembly JRYG01 (sample SAMN03074218, study PRJNA261478) | activated sludge metagenome | biome: Wastewater Treatment Plant; feature: Wastewater; material: Activated sludge; isolation source: activated biomass of a wastewater treatment plant treating hydrocarbon... ...
GACGAGGTTGAATCGCTGGGAGCCATCGGCATGGCCGCGCGCGAAAAGCTCGACAACCTGATTTTCGTCATCAACTGCAATTTGCAGCGCCTGGATGGCCCGGTGCGCGGCAACGGAAAGATCATCCAGGAACTGGAAGCCGAGTTCCGGGGCGCCGGCTGGAACGTGATCAAAGTGATCTGGGGAACCCACTGGGATGCCCTCTTCGCCCGCGATAAAAAGGGCATCCTCAAGAAGCGCATGATGGAGTGCGTGGATGGGGAGTACCAAACCTTCAAGGCCAAGAACGGCGCTTACGTGCGTGAGCACTTCTTCAATACCCCCGAACTGAAAGCGCTGGTGGCGGACTGGACTGACGACGAAATCTGGCAACTGAACCGGGGCGGGCACGACATCTTCAAAATCTTTGCTGCCTACAAGGCCGCCGCCGAGCACAAGGGCCAGCCCACACTGATTCTGGCCAAGACCATCAAGGGCTTTGGCATGGGCCAGGCGGGTGAGGCGATGAACATCAGCCATCAGCAGAAGAAGATGGACGTGGATGCCATCCGCCGCTTCCGCGACCGCTTTGGCCTGCCGGTTCCGGATGACCAACTGGAAGCGCTGCCCTACCTCAAATTCCCCGATGACTCCGTGGAGTTCAAGTACATGAAGGAGCGTCGGGAATCTCTGGGGGGCTATCTTCCGCAACGTCGCCGCAAGGCTGCTCCCCTGCAGGTGCCGGCTCTTGCTGCCTTTGACAGCCTGCTCAAGGCATCGGGCGAAGGGCGGGAGCTCTCCACCACCATGGCCATCGTCCGCATCATGAACATGTTGCTCAAGGACAAGGGTGTGGGCCGCCATGTGGTACCCATCGTGCCGGACGAATCGCGCACGTTCGGCATGGAGGGCATGTTCCGGCAGTACGGCATCTGGAACCAGGAAGGCCAGAACTATGTGCCGGAAGACCACGACCAGCTCATGTTCTACAAGGAATCCAAGACCGGTCAGGTGCTGCAGGAAGGCATCAACGAAGCGGGCGCCATGGCGGACTGGATCGCTGCAGGCACGGCCTACAGCGTGCACAACGTGCAGATGGTGCCGTTCTACATCTGCTACTCCATGTTTGGTCTGCAGCGGACGCTGGATCTTTGCTGGGCAGCGGGAGATCAACGGGCCCGTGGCTTCCTTGTGGGGGGCACTGCCGGGCGGACCACCCTCAATGGCGAAGGTCTTCAGCATGAAGACGGCCACAGCCTGATCCTGTCCAATCTCATCCCCAACTGCATCAGTTACGACCCGACTTTCCAGTATGAAGTTGCGGTAGTCGTGCAGGATGGTCTGCGCCGGATGAACGAGGAGCAGGAGGACGTCTTTTATTACATCACGGTGATGAACGAGAACTACGAACATCCCGAGATGCCTGCCGGTGTCGAGAAGGACATCCTCAAGGGTATGTACGCCTTCCAGCAGGGTCATGCCTCGAATGGTCCCCGAGTGCAGTTGCTGGGTTCGGGCACGATCTTCCGCGAGGTTATCGCCGCGGCGGATCTGCTACGCCGGGACTGGGGCGTGGAAGCCGACCTCTGGGGTTGCCCCAGCTTCAACGAACTGGCACGGGATGGCCAGGAAGTCGCGCGCTGGAACCTCCTCCACCCGCTGGAAGCGCCGCGCAAATCCCACGTGGAGGCCTGCCTGGCGGATACGCGTGGTCCGGTCATTGCCGCCACCGACTATATCCGCCTGTTCGCCGAGCAGATCCGGCCCTATGTGCCGCGTCGTTACGTGACCCTGGGCACCGATGGATTTGGTCGTTCTGACACCCGGGAGAAACTGCGTCACTTCTTCGAGGTGGACCGTCACTGGGTCACGGTGAGTGCGCTCAAGGCGTTGGCGGACGATGGAGCGATCGATCGGGACAAGGTCGCCGCAGCCTTGCACAAGTACGGCCTCGACCCGGCCAAGGCCAACCCCATGTCCGTTTGATCGTCCGGAGTCCTGAACATGAGCCAAGTAATTGAAGTGAAGGTCCCGGACATCGGCGATTTCTCGGATGTCCCGGTTATTGAGTTGTTCGTGAAGGTCGGCGACACCATCAAGGTGGATGACGCCATCTGCACCCTGGAGTCAGACAAGGCCACCATGGACGTCCCCTCCTCCACCGCTGGTGTTGTGAGTGAAGTCCTGGTCAAGCTGGGCGACCGGGTATCCGAGGGCGCCGTGTTGCTGAAGGTGGACACGGCCGGCGTTGCCGATGCGCCGGCAACTACCGCCCCGGCGACCGCGAGCTCAGCCCCTGCGGCGCCTGTGGTAGCCCCCGCCGCAGCCCCGACGGCAGGTGCCGTGGATGTCAAGGTGCCGGATATCGGTGATTTTTCCGACGTACCCATCATCGACCTTTTCGTAAAGGTGGGTGACACCATCAAGGTGGACGACGCTATCTGCACCTTGGAATCCGACAAGGCCACCATGGACGTCCCCTCCTCCGCTGCTGGCGTTGTGAGTGAAGTGCTGGTCAAGCTCGGGGACCGGGTATCCGAGGGTACGGCGCTGATCAAGGTTCAGCCGGGCGGTGCGGCCGCAGTCGTGCCCGCAGTGCCCCAAGCACAAGTTTCAGCGCCCCAGGCGAGCCCGATAGCAACGCCGCCTGCGCCGTCGGCGGCAGCTCCAGCCGCCGGGCTCCCGCTCGGGTCCAAGGTTCACGCCAGCCCCTCGGTACGCGCCTATGCGCGGGAACTTGGGGTGGATCTCGCCCAAGTCAAGGCAACCGGGCCCAAGGGCCGCATCCTGCGCCAGGACGTCACCGGCTTTGTCAAAGGTGCCATGCAAAGCGGTGTGGTGCCGGGCAAGACTGCTCCGGCGGCCGCAGCAGGAGGTGGCATTACCGGCGGCGGAACTCTGGATCTGTTGCCTTGGCCCAAGGTGGACTTCGCCAAGTTCGGGCCGGTGGAGGTTAAACCCCTCTCCCGGATCAAGAAGATCTCGGGCGCCAACCTTTCGCGCAACTGGGTGATGATTCCGGCCGTCACCTACCACGAGGACGCTGACATCACCGATCTTGAAGCTTTCCGGGTGCTGATCAACAAGGAAAACGACAAGTCGGGCAAGAAGCTCACCATGCTCGCCTTCCTGATCAAGGCCTGCGTATCGGCCCTGCAGAAATTCCCCGAGTTCAACACCAGCCTGGACGGCGACAATCTGGTCTACAAGCAGTACTACAACATCGCTTTTGCGGCGGATACGCCCAATGGCTTGGTAGTGCCGGTGGTCAAGAACGCCGACAAGAAAGGTGTTTTCGAGATCGCCGCGGAGACCGGCGAACTGGCCAAAAAGGCACGGGACGGCAAACTGGGGCCGGCGGACATGTCCGGCGCTTGTTTCACCATCTCCAGCCTGGGTGGCATTGGCGGGACGTACTTTGCACCCATCGTCAATGCGCCGGAAGTGGCCATTCTCGGGGTGAACAAGTCGACCATGAAACCAGTGTGGGACGGCAAGCAGTTTATGCCGCGGCTCACCCTGCCGCTGTCGCTGACGGCGGACCACCGGGTGATCGACGGTGCACTGGCCACCCGCTTCAATGTCTATCTGGCCCAGCTGCTTGCCGATTTCCGGCGCGTGCTGCTGTAACCGACTGGCTGGAGACCGGGTAGCCCTACAACTGCCCACCACCCGCCCCGGCTTGCCGAGGCGGCTCCGCCACGAATCATGCATCCTCTCCGCCCCGACACCCCCGGGGGCGGAGCCCAACATCGAGGTTCCCATGAGCCAAGTTGTGGAAGTGAAAGTCCCGGATATTGGTGATTTCGCCGATGTCCCCATCATCGATCTGTTTGTTAAGGCTGGCGACACAATCAAGGTGGACGACGCCATCTGTACGCTGGAGTCAGACAAGGCCACCATGGACGTCCCCTCCTCCGCGGCGGGCGTTGTCACCGAGGTGCTGGTCAAGGTGGGCGACCGGGTATCCGAAGACGCGTCCCTGATCAAGGTCCAGACGACAGCTGGTGCAGCCGAACCCGCGCCGCAGCCGGCTGCACAAGCCCCTGCTGCCTCCCCGGCAACTGCGCCTCTTGCTGCCACCCACGCCGGCGGCGCGGATATGGAATGCGAAATGCTGGTCCTGGGCGCTGGCCCTGGCGGCTACTCGGCTGCCTTCCGCTCGGCAGACCTGGGTATGAAAACCGTGCTGGTGGAACGCTACGCCTCACTGGGCGGCGTTTGCCTCAACGTGGGCTGCATCCCTTCAAAGGCGTTGCTGCATGTGGCCCAGGTGATGGACGAAGCTGCCCACTTTGCCGACCTGGGAGTAGAGTTTGCGCCGCCCAAGGTGGATATCGGCAAACTGCGCAGTCACAAAGAAAAGGTGATCGGCAAGCTCACCACCGGGCTCGCTGGCATGGCCAAGGCGCGCAAGGTGCAGATCGTGCGTGGCTACGGCCACTTCCTCGACCCCAACCACCTGGAGGTGGAAGCCACTACGGGTGATGGGCAGGAGAAAACCGGTGCCAAGCAGGTCATCCGCTTCCAGAAATGCATCATTGCCGTTGGTAGCGCTGCCGTGCGCCTGCCCTTCATTCCGGACGATCCACGCATCGTGGACTCCACTGGTGCCCTGCAGTTGCGTCAGGTGCCGGGCAAGATGCTGGTGATCGGCGGTGGCATCATCGGCCTGGAAATGGCTACCGTGTATAGCACCCTGGGTGCGCGTATCGACGTGGTCGAAATGCTGGACGGCCTCATGCAGGGCCCGGACCGGGATCTGGTCAAAGTGTGGGAAAAGCAGAACGCCCACCGCTTCGACAGCATTATGCTCAAGACGAAGACGGTGGCGGTGGAGGCAAAGGAAGATGGCCTCTGGGTCACGTTCGAGGGGGGGAAAGCGCCCGCCGAGCCCCAGCGCTACGACATGATCCTGCAGGCCGCCGGCCGTGCGCCCAATGGCAAGAAGATCGCTGCCGACAAGGCCGGCGTGACGGTGACCGACCGGGGCTTCATCCCCGTGGATGGCCAGATGCGCACCAACGTGCCCCACATCTTCGCCATCGGCGACATCGTCGGCCAGCCCATGCTGGCCCACAAGGCAGTGCATGAAGCCCATGTGGCTGCCGAAGCTGCGGCTGGCCAAAAGAGCCACTTCGACGCCCAGGTGATCCCTGGCGTGGCCTACACCCAGCCGGAAGTCGCCTGGGTTGGCCTCACCGAGGAGGAGGCCAAAAAACAGGGGCGCAAGGTAGGCGTAGGCAAATTCCCCTGGGCTGCCAGCGGCCGGGCCATTGCCAACGGCGCCGACTACGGCTTCACCAAGCTCATTTTTGATCAGGAAAGCCACCGCATTGTCGGTGGCGCCATCGTCGGTCCCAACGCGGGGGACATGATCGGCGAAGTGGCCTTGGCCATCGAGATGGGTGCGGACCCGGTGGACATCGGCAAGACCATCCACCCTCACCCCACTCTGGGCGAGAGTATCGGCATGGCTGCCGAGGTCTTCGAAGGGGTATGCACGGACCTCCCCCCGATGCGCAAGAAGTAAGTGCAGTCTTCCAGCGTGCCCTCCCACCCCCTCCGGGGGTGGGAGGGCACAAGGCGGAGACCGGCCCGATCCGGACTGATCCTGAAGGCTCTTCACTCCAAGAGTGTCTCCGTGCATTTGATGGAGACCCGGGCCATGGCCGGGAAGAGCTTGGACCCCAGGATCAGTCCTGCGTTTTCTTACCCGCGGGTTATTTGACTCTGAACCGGCTCCTGCTCGATCGGCCGGCGCGAGACGATCTGACTTCCCTTGAACCGGAGGGTGCGAGAAGCAAAAACAAGGTGGGACGCCGGTCCAGGGTAGGCGGTGGCTGGACTCGCCACGCTTCGACACTGCGGGTATGGATGCTTTCGTCGGCTGTGGTGATGTCGGTGGCTATACAGATCAGGGTGTCCCCCCGGCATGCCTCCAGTACATGGGCAAACATACGCGCGTTGCGATAAGGGGTTTCGATGAATATCTGAGTCCGCCCTTTCGCTCGGGACTCGGCTTCCAGTTCGCGCAACTGCTTGACGCAGTCTTCCCCTTCTTTGGCGAGATATCCATGGAAGGAGAAACTTTGACCGTTGAGCCCCGAGGCCATGAGCGCCAAGAGAATGGACGAAGGTCCCACGAGCGGGCGAACCGGAATGCGGGCCAGGTGCGCACGCAGGACGAGATTGGAACCCGGATCCGCAACTGCAGGGCATCCGGCTTCAGACATCAGCGCTCCGCGTCGCCCGATCGTCAAAGGCAACAGCAAGGCATCCAACTCCGCGCTGGTTGCAGATCGTGGGAGCTCGACGATTTCCATGTCCTGGATTCGTCCGGGCAAGGCCAGCCTCTGCAATTCCGCTCGCGCGGTCTTGGCGTTCTCCACGATGAAATAGTTCAAACCAGCGGCGAGTTCCCAGGCCCCTTGCGGGAGTGTCGAGGTCCATTCAGAGGGCCCAAGGCTGGCAGGAAGGAGGTACAAGGGCGCAGGCGACACGACCTCACGCTGCCCGGCGCCACGTGGTTCGCTCACGGTAACTCCAAACCGGCATCGCGCAGCAGGTGGGATACGGCGATCAGGGGAAGCCCTACCAGCGCGGTCGGGTCATCACCCCGAATATGGTCGAGCAACGTAATCCCCAAGCCTTCAGACTTGGCGCTCCCCGCGCAATCGAATGGCTGCTCCGCATCCACATAGCGCTCGATCTCGCGGTCGCTGAGCAGGCGAAAGCGTACGTCAGTGGGAACATTCACGCATGCATGGCTGCCGCTACGGGAGTCCAGGACGCACACGGCTGTGTGGAAAACGATGCTACGTCCGCGCATCGCTTTGAGCTGCGCAATGGCTCGCTCCCGGTCACCCGGCTTTCCAAAGCGCTGCCCGTCACCCCAGGCAACCTGATCACTCCCAATGATCAACGCGTCCGGGTAGTGCTGTGCGACGGCCGCAGCCTTCGCGTAGGCAAGCCGATTGGCGAGCACGACGGGGCCCTCTCCGGGCAACGGACTTTCGTCCACATCGGGCGCCATGGTCTGAAATGGTAGCCGCAAGCGTTGCAGCAATTCTCTACGATAAACAGAAGTGGAGGCTAAGACGATATCGCGGGAAGCCATGGCAGTTCTAGGCGAGGTTGAGGCTGCAAACGCACGGCAGTCGATAGCAGCCTTTTGACAGGCAAAGACGTACATAATATCATCCCGCTCTTATGTCTAAGACCGGCATTGTGGTTGATCCTCTTGAGTTTGCTCGCCAAAGGCGGCAACGCTCGGGCGAGATTCCTCTCTCTTCGTTCGATCGGCTGGCCGACGCGCTGGCGTCTCGCGAAGGGAGTGCGACTTTCTCGATTCAGGGATTCTCCGGCAAAGATGGGGCGTTTCTCGATCTCGAGGTATCGGGGGTGCTCCAAGTAACTTGCCAGCGCTGCCTCGGACCCCTCGACGTTCCGGTGGAGATCAGCAATAGGCTGTTGCTGATTCCGGCAGGAGGGGTCGAACCAGAAGGTGAGCTGGCAGATGACACGTTCGATGCCATTCCTGCCGAACCGGAGATGGATCTCCTGACGCTGGTCGAAGACGAATTGGTGCTGGCTTTGCCGCTGGCGCCGCGGCACGATCATTGTGATTCGCCGGGAGCCAAGGCAACCGGAGGGAAGCCCAATCCATTTGCCGCGCTTGAGCTTCTCAAGCGCGGCTAGGTCACCCTGGTGGCCCGCATCGTTTAGTTTAAGGAGTATGAAATGGCTGTTCAGCAGAACAAGAAGTCTCCGTCCAAGCGCGGCATGCACCGTGCCCACGACTTTCTGACCAACCCGCCGCTGGCGATTGAGCCCTCCACTGGGGAAGTGCATCTGCGCCATCACGTGAGCCCCAACGGCTACTACCGGGGCAAGAAGGTCGTGAAGACCAAGGGCGAATAAGCAACCTTGGCGCGTTTCAGTGCACGAAACCGGGAGCCTCTGGCTCCCGGTTTTTGCTGGTCCTCCCCCCAATGAGCGTTACGCTAGCAGTCGACTGCATGGGCGGCGATCATGGCCCGTCCGTGACGGTCCCCGCCTGTCTGAATTTCCTGCGCCGCGACCCATCGGTTTCGTTGGTCCTGGTTGGCAGGGATGCTGACTTATCCGCAGCGTTGGGCTCTGCGTTGCAGGAGTTCCCGGATCGCTTGAGGTTGCACTTCGCCACGGAAGTCGTAGCCATGGATGAACCTCCTGCGCAGGCTCTCCGCAGCAAGAGGGACTCATCCATGCGGGTCGCCATTAATCTGGTGAAAGACGGCATAGCCCAGGCAGCGGTTTCGGCGGGTAATACGGGGGCCCTGATGGCCATTTCCCGGTTCGTCCTGAAGACGATCCCCGGAATCGATCGCCCCGCGATCGCGAGCATCCTCCCCACTGTGCGCGGGCATGTGTATGTACTCGATCTGGGTGCGAACGTGGATTGTTCGCCGGAGCACCTGCTGCAGTTCGGGATCATGGGTGCGACTCTTGTAGCCGCAGTGGAGCAGAAGCCCAGTCCTTTGGTCGGGCTGCTCAACATCGGTGAGGAAGAGATCAAGGGGAATGAGGTGGTCAAGCGGGCCGGAGAACTGCTCAGGACAAGCGGCCTCAATTTCTACGGTAACGTGGAAGGCAACGACATTTATCGGGGAACCACTGACGTGGTTGTCTGCGACGGCTTTGTCGGTAACGTAGCCTTGAAGACCTCCGAAGGACTGGCGCAGATGGTGGGAACCTTCCTCAAGCAGGAGTTCTCCCGAAGCCTTTGGACAAAAATTGTTGCCCTGCTTGCAAAACCGATCCTCATGCGCTTCAAGCAAAGGGTGGACCATCGCCGCTACAACGGAGCCAGTCTGCTCGGGCTCAAGGGGGTCGTGGTCAAGAGCCATGGATCTGCCGATGCTTACGCTTTTGAACAGGCCTTGGTGCGAGCAGCTGACGAAGCCAGAAATCGATTAATCGAACGAATTGCCGAGCAGATCAGCCGGCAACTCGCGCAAGGGGCCGCAGCGTGATTCATTCCAGGATTGCAGGCACCGGCAGCTATTTGCCTGGCTCCCCGGTATCTAACGATGACCTCGTCGCGCGGGGCATTGACACGTCCGACTCCTGGATTGTCGAGCGCACCGGCATCCGTTTTCGCCATTTCGCCGAGCCCAATCAAACGGCTTGCGATCTGGCGGAAGTAGCGGCTCGAATAGCGCTGGACGACGCATCTGTCTCGCCGCAGGACGTAGACCTCGTCATCGTTGCCACTTCGACGCCGGATTATGTCTTCCCGAGCACCGCGTGCTTGTTGCAGGCTCGGCTCGGCATTGCAGGTGGCGCCGCCTTCGACGTCCAAGCTGTGTGCAGCGGCTTTGTTTACGCCCTTGCGACGGCAGAAAAATTCATTCGGTCCGGCAGTCACCGCTGTGCACTTGTCGTGGGCAGTGAGGTGTTTTCACGCATCCTGAACTGGCAGGACCGCACCACGTGCGTTCTGTTCGGCGATGGCGCCGGGGCGGTTGTGCTCAAGGCGAGCGACACTCCTGGTGTGCTCGCGACGGCTTTGCATGCGGACGGCAGCCACCATGGCATCCTCTCGGTTCCTGGCGCGGTATGTGGCGGGCAAGTGATTGGGTCCCCCTTCCTGCAGATGGATGGCCAGGCCGTGTTCAAATTCGCCGTCCGTGTGCTCGGAGACGTTGCGGTTGAGGTGTCGGAGAGTGCCGGCATGAGCACGAGGGAAGTCGACTGGCTCATTCCGCATCAAGCCAACATTCGAATACTGCAAGCCACTGCCAAGCGACTGAAACTTCCAATGGAGAAGGTTATCGTGACGGTAGATGTCCATGGCAACACTTCGGCCGCCTCGATCCCCCTCGCCCTCGACCTGGCACTACGTGATGGACGCATTCGATCTGGCCAGCGGGTGCTGCTGGAGGGGGTCGGTGGTGGATTCACCTGGGGCGCGGCCCTTGTGCAGTTCTGATCCGAGTTTAATTCCCATGAAACTAGCTTTCGTATTCCCCGGCCAAGGCTCCCAGTCCCTCGGCATGATGCAGGCCTACGGAGACAGCCCGATCATTCGTCAAACTTTTGACGAGGCCTCGGCCGCGCTGGGGGATGATCTCTGGGCGCTTGTGAACGAAGGCCCTGCAGAGTCGCTCAACCTGACTACGAATACCCAGCCGCTGATGCTGACCGCTGGCGTCGCGGTATACCGGGCGTGGCTGGAAGAAGGCGGCGTCAAGCCTGAACTGGTCGCCGGACATAGTCTGGGCGAGTACTCGGCGCTGGTGGCAGCAGGAGCCCTGGGCTTTGGGGATGCAGTACCTTTGGTTCGGTTCCGTGCCCAGGCCATGCAAGAGGCCGTGCCCGCTGGCGAGGGTGCCATGGCGGCATTGCTTGGTCTTGATGAAGAGACTGCCCGCGCCGTCTGTGATGAATCGGCGCAAGGCGAAGTCGTTGAAGTGGCGAACCTCAATTCCATTGGCCAGATTGTCATCGCGGGACAGGCTTCGGCGGTCGCGCGAGCCGCCGAGCTTGCCAAGCAACGGGGGGCCAAGCGAGCTGTGCTGTTGCCTGTGAGCGCTCCGTTTCACTGTTCGCTGATGAGGCCTGCTGCCGAGAAATTGGCTGAGCGGCTCAAGACTATCGAGATTTCGGAACCGGCGATAGCAGTTGTGAATAACGTGGATGTCGCCTGTTACGCCGACCCAACGCAGATTCGCGATGCACTGGTGCGGCAAGCGTTTTCCCCAGTACGCTGGATCGAAACCATCCAATCGATGGCGGCTCAGGGTGTCACCCACCTTTATGAGTGCGGCCCTGGCAAAGTTCTCGCCGGGATGACAAAGCGTCTAGCAGGCGGCGTACAAGGTGGAGCGCTAGCAGATGCTGCATCCCTGCAGGCGGCCCTTGCGACGACGAACGGAGAATGATCATGGGAGTGCTTGAAGGACAAGTTGCCCTAGTGACGGGTGCCAGTCGAGGAATTGGCCGGGCAACCGCACTTGCTCTAGGCGCCGAGGGTGCCTTCGTGGTTGGAACTGCTACCAGTGACGCCGGAGCCTCAGCTATCCAGCAGGCCTTTGACGCCTCGGGCGTCAAAGGATTGGGCGCTGTGCTGAATGTGACCGACGGCCCGGCCTGCGAAGCACTCATCGCCCGGATTGAAAAAGAATTCGGGTCAATCGCCGTACTTGTAAACAACGCTGGCATCACCCGGGACAATCTGGCTCTGCGGATGAAAGAAGACGAATGGGACGCGGTGCTGGACACCAACCTCAAGTCCGTCTTCCGTATGGCAAAACTGGTCATGCGCGGGATGATGAAAGCCCGCGGGGGGCGCGTGATCAACATCACTTCTGTAGTGGGAAGTTCCGGTAATGCCGGGCAGGCAAACTATGCCGCCGCGAAAGCGGGGGTTGCAGGGATGAGTCGGGCACTGGCGCGGGAGCTGGGAAGCCGGAATATCACGGTAAACTGTGTTGCACCCGGGTTTATCGAAACCGATATGACCGATGCGCTCCCCGAGGCCCAAAAGACCGCACTCCAGCAACAGATTGCCTTGGGACGCTTAGGGAAGCCTGAAGAAATTGCGGCGGCTGTGGTTTTCCTGGCGTCGCCTGCTGCTGCGTATGTAACCGGCACCACCCTGCATGTGAACGGCGGGATGTACATGGTTTGAGTTCTCTTTCAAGGTGAAAGGGAGCTTTTTGGTAGAATCACAAGGTTTATTTGAAACACCCGATTAATTCAGGGAAGGAGCAGACTCATGTCCGACATTGAAGCACGCGTCAAGAAGATCGTAGCCGAGCAGCTCGGCGTGAACGAAGCCGACATCAAGTTCGAATCTTCGTTCGTGGATGATCTGGGCGCGGACTCCCTCGACACTGTCGAGCTGGTGATGGCACTCGAGGAAGAGTTCGAGTGCGAGATCCCGGACGAGGAAGCGGAAAAGATCACCACAGTGCAGCAGGCGGTGGACTACATCAACGCCCACCTCAACCAAGCCTAATTTTCTTCGGAGCGAACGTTGGCACGTCGTCGAGTCGTCGTGACCGGGCTGGGTATTGTCTCGCCGGTCGGCAACACTGTTCAGGAAGCTTGGGACAACATTGTTAACGGTCGCTCCGGCATCGACCGGATCACCCGCTTCGATCCTTCGGGCTTCCCCGTGCACATTGGCGGGGAGGTCAAGAATTTCAAGGTTGGCGACTATCTGTCGCCCAAGGAAGCCCGCCGGATGGATGCATTCATCCATTTCGGCTTGGCTGCCGGCATCCAGGCGGTTAGAGATGCGGGGTTGGAAGGCTACCAGGGTGACACTGAGCGGATTGGTGTCAACATCGGCTCAGGGATTGGTGGTCTCCCCCTGATCGAGGAAACTCACGACGAATATCTCGCTGGTGGAGCACGGAAGATTTCTCCCTTCTTTGTTCCCGGTTCCATTATCAACATGATCTCGGGCAACCTGTCGATCATGTTTGGCTTCAAGGGGCCAAACGTTTCCATGGTCACTGCCTGCACGACAGGTACCCACTGTATTGGCGAAGCGGGTCGAATCATTGAATATGGCGACGCAGACATCATGATTGCCGGCGGCGCGGAATCGGCTATGAGCCCATTGGGGTTGGGGGGATTTTGCGCAGCCCGTGCTCTTTCCACTCGAAATGATGATCCTACTACTGCGAGTCGTCCTTGGGACAAGGACCGCGACGGATTTGTCTTGGGTGAAGGTGCTGGCGTGTTGGTTCTTGAAGAACTGGAACATGCCAAAGCTCGTGGAGCGACCATCTACGCTGAGCTTTCAGGCTACGGAATGAGTGGCGATGCTTATCACATGACGGCTCCCGATGTTCATGGCCCTCGCCGATGCATGCAGGCAGCCATGCGTAACGCGGCGGTTAATCCGGGAGATGTCCATTATCTCAACGCGCACGGCACCTCAACGCCTCTTGGCGACAAGAACGAAACTGACGCCATCAAATTGGCATTTGGAGATGACGCCAAGGGGCTGGTGGTGAACTCCACCAAGTCCATGACCGGACATTTGCTGGGGGGGGCAGGTGGGATTGAGTCACTATTCACGGTGCTCGCAATCAAGAACCAGATATCTCCGCCTACCATCAACATCTTTAATCAGGATCCTGAGTGCGATCTGGATTATTGCGCCAATACAGCTCGGGAAATGAGGATTGAAGTCGCACTGAAAAACAATTTCGGGTTTGGAGGGACTAACGGTTCCTTGATCTTCCGCCGGGTGTGACGGTCCTTGGCCGTGGATGCGACGGCCTGCTTGGAGATTCCTCTGCGCCCGTCCCGGCTCTTACCTACATTTATTTTAGTGTTGCATGTAGCCGGAGGAGCGGGGTTAGTTGCCGCAGGATTGTCGGTCCTGGAATCCTCGGTTGGTTTTTCCGTTCTTTTGTTTTCAATCGTGCTGGGAAGGTGTAAACACTGCTCCCCGACGTCGCTTACGCTGTTGCGCGACGGTTCGATTCAAATCTCCTATCGCGATGATGGTCCATGGGTTGGGCAACTTGGGGGTGACACTCTGTTGCTGGGACCGGTTGTACTGCTGCAACTGATTAGCTTAACTGGCAGAGGCAGCAGCCTCGTTGTGTTACCTGACATGCTGGACGAAGAACCTTTCCGCCAGCTCAGAATGTGGCTGCGCTGGCGGAGTAACTTCGAGTGGAGTTAGGCCCCTCGCAGAGGATTCCGCAGGACCGTATTCCTTGCTTGCGATGCCATGTCAGGGTAGTCCCTGCTGAAGTGTAAGCCTCGGCTTTCGTGTCTCCGCATGGCGGAACGAACAATCAGGTCGGCAGTGACCACCAAGTTTCTCAACTCGATCAGATCGTTACTTACCCGGAAGTTGGAATAGTACTCATCGATTTCTTTTGCCAGGAGGCGGATTCGATGTTGCGCACGTTGTAACCGCTTGGTCGTCCGCACGATACCAACGTAATCCCACATGAAACGCCGGAGTTCGTCCCAGTTGTGGGAGATGACGATTTGCTCGTCAGCATCGGAAACCCTGCTTTCATCCCAGTCCGGAAGGATAGGCAGATCAGCGTCAGCTGTTGCCAGTATGTCTTTCGCTGCTGCTTCCGAGAAAACCAGACACTCCAGCAAGGAATTGGAGGCAAGCCGGTTAGCGCCATGGAGACCGGTAAATGCGGACTCCCCCACCGAATACAGTCGTGGCAGATCGGTTCGCGCTTTTAGATCGGTAACAATCCCGCCGCACAAGTAGTGCGCCGCAGGAACCACTGGAATGGGCTCCCGGGTGATATCGATGCCCAAGTCGAGGCAACTAGCGTAGATGTTAGGAAAGTGTTTGATCAAGAAATCCGCGGACTTGTGAGTCATATCGAGGAACACACAGTCAACGCCACTGCGCTTCATCTCGAAGTCAATTGCCCGGGCGACGATGTCCCGGGGAGCGAGTTCGGCGCGCTCGTCGTGACTGGGCATGAAACGGGTGCCATCCGGAAGCCTGAGAATTCCTCCCTCACCCCGCATTGCTTCGGTTATCAGGAAGGACTTGGCGTGAGGGTGATATAGACATGTTGGGTGGAATTGAATGAACTCCATATTCGCCACGCGGCAACCCGCGCGCCACGCCATCGCAATTCCATCACCTGTCGCCATATCCGGGTTCGTCGTGTAGAGGTAGACCTTCCCTACTCCACCCGTTGCCAACACTGTATGCTGAGCGCCGAAAGTTCTGACTTCATCCTTTTCGATGTCCAGCACATATGCCCCAAAGCAATCCTTTGAATCAAGCCCGAGCTTTGTTCCGGTGAGAAGATCCACCGCAATGTGATTGGAGAATACTTTGATGTTTGGGTGGGACAACACTTTTGCAGCAAGCGTCGTTTGCACGGCAAGACCTGTGGCATCGGCCACATGGATCACGCGCCGATGACTATGACCACCCTCGCGCGTGAGGTGATATCCCAAGTCAGAACCCTGGTCAGGAGTAAAAGGCACGCCCTGATCGATCAGCCATTGGATCGCACGCCGCCCCCCTTCAACCACGAAGCGGGTTGCCTTGTCACTACACAGGCCAGCACCGGCGATGTGGGTGTCCCGGATATGGGCATCCAAGGAATCGGCCGTATCCAGCACTGCGGCAATCCCTCCCTGTGCCCAAGCGCTCGCGCTGTCTTCGATGCTCTTTTTGGTGACGATCGCCACACGCTTAGTTTCGGCGAGACGCAAGGCAAGCGATTGACCCGCCAACCCGCTACCAATAATCAATACGTCGAAATGCTCCACAATCTCTGCCTAATTCGATTCAAAATGAAAACTATATCACGCGAGGGGCACGAAATTCCTTGCGGCATGAACCGTTAGGGGAGTGAATCCTGTCACTAAGCCGAAATGCTGCTCAGATCGGAGGTGGTGAGTACAGAGGTCTCGAACCATCAACAGAATGCAGCTATAATGCTCTGCTATTCTGTGTTACGAAGTGTGAGCATTGCGCATTTCGGTTCGCATGAGAGTACGCGCCGCTTTAGCTCAGTTGGTAGAGCAATCGCCTTGTAAGCGATAGGCCGTCCGTTCGAGTCGGACAAGCGGCACCAAAGATCGCCAAGCAAAGGGCAGCTAGCAAGCTGCCCTTTGCTTTTCTCCGTTGCGGAACGAGTAATCACCTGATCCCCTGTGTGTCAGCCGGTAGCTGAGAATTAGATACGGCCATTGAGTAGCACAATGCTCCACTGGGTTCCGCATGGGATCACGTCACTCCCACTCGATCGTCGCCGGTGGTTTTCCTGAGATGTCATAGACGACGCGGTTGATACCTCGCACCTCGTTAATGATGCGATTGCTAACTTTACCGAGCAGGCTGTGGGGCAATTCCGCCCATTGGGCGGTCATGAAGTCTTGTGTTTGTACCGCCCGTAAGGCAACTACGTACTCGTACGTGCGCCCGTCCCCCATCACTCCTACGCTTTTCACAGGAAGAAAGACTGCAAAGGCCTGGGATGTCTTATCGTACCAATCCGCCGCACGAAGTTCGTCGATGAAAATGGCGTCAGCCCTACGCAACAGATCTGCATAGGACCGCTTGACTTCACCGAGAATGCGTACCCCGAGCCCTGGGCCCGGGAATGGATGTCGATAAACCATGTCATGGGGTAAGCCTAGTGCAACCCCCAATTCCCGGACTTCATCCTTGAAGAGCTCGCGCAATGGCTCGAGCAACTTGAGATTGAGCGTTTCCGGCAAACCACCAACGTTGTGGTGACTCTTGATGGTGTGCGCCTTCTTGGTTTTGGCTCCGGCAGACTCGATCACGTCAGGATAAATGGTTCCCTGCGCTAGCCAACGTGCGTTTGGCAGCTTGGCCGCTTCTGCCTGAAAAACCTCGACGAACTCGCGTCCAATGATTTTTCGCTTCGCCTCAGGGTCGGACACGCCCTCCAAGTGACGCATGAACTGTTCTGAGGCATCAACGTGAATAACTTTTACACCTAGATTGCGATGGAAGGTCTCCATCACTTGTACGCCTTCGTTCAAGCGCAGCAGCCCGTTGTCGACAAACACGCAGGTGAGTTGATCGCCAATGGCACGGTGAATGAGCGCTGCGGCCACGGACGAATCCACTCCGCCGGACAAACCCAGGATGACTTCTTCGTTGCCCACCAAGGCGCGAATTTTGCTAACAGCCTCGCCGATGTAGTCGGGCATGTTCCAATCATGTCCACAAGCGCAAATGTCATGAACAAATCGGGCGATTATGTGCTTGCCTTTCAGTGTGTGCGTCACTTCGGGATGGAACTGTACGGCATATAGCCCCCTGCTCTCATCCGCCATTGCAGCGATGGGGCACGCGTCGTTACTGGCGATGACCTTGAAGCCTGGCGGAAGCTCGGTAACCTTGTCTCCATGGCTCATCCATACATCGAGCAAGCCGTGCCCCTCGGCGTTGGCACGATCCTGGATGTCCCTGAACAATGCCGAATGCCCCCGAGCACGGATCTGTGCATAGCCAAACTCGCGCTTACCAGAGCTTTCGACCTTCCCACCCAGCTGCTCAGCCATTGTTTGCATGCCGTAGCAAATGCCCAGCACTGGTACTCCGAGTTCGAAAACGGTTTGCGGAGCGCGCCAGTCCACGGACTCATACACGGACGCCGGCCCTCCCGAAAGGATGATGCCGTCAGGGGCAAACTCCCTTACAAATGCGTCGGTAACGTCGAAAGGGTGAAGTTCGCAATAGACCTGCTGCTCTCGGACCCGACGAGCGATGAGCTGCGCAACCTGGGAGCCGAAATCGAGAATGAGGATCTTTTTGTGGGCCATTTTTCCGCCACTTCCTAAATGAAAAAGGGCGGCTGCCGCCGCCCTGACGCTAACCTCGAAAAGTCAATCCACGTGGTAATTCGGTGCTTCCTTGGTGATCTGCACATCATGGACGTGCGATTCACGGATGCCCGCGGATGTGATCTCGACAAAATTCGCCCGCTCACGCATTTCGTCCACACTTGCACAACCACAGTACCCCATCGATGCGCGCAAGCCTCCCATCAGTTGGTGGATTACCGCGCCTACCGGACCTTTATAAGGCACCCGACCTTCAATGCCTTCCGGGACAAGCTTGTCGGCATTTGCCTCGGCATCCTGGAAGTACCGGTCGGCAGCTCCCTGCTGCATCGCGCCCAAGGACCCCATCCCGCGGTAGGACTTGTAGGAGCGCCCTTGATAAAGCACCGTCTCGCCCGGTGCCTCTTCCGTTCCAGCAAAGAGCCCACCAAGCATAACCACGTTGGCACCCGCGGCGATCGCTTTAGAGATATCCCCTGAGTACCGGATACCACCATCCGCGACCAGCGGCACACCCGTGCCTGCCAAGGCCTGACATACCTCATCCACCGCAGTGATCTGCGGCACGCCGACCCCCGCCACGATCCGAGTCGTACAGATTGAACCAGGTCCGATTCCAACCTTTACACCATCTGCACCGGCATCGACCAGAGCCCGGGCAGCATTCGCCGTGGCGATGTTGCCACCAATGACGTCGACTCCCGAAAAGCTTTTCTTGACCCAACTTACTCGGTCCAGCACCCCCTGTGAGTGTCCGTGGGCGGTATCGACAACCAGCAAATCAACACCTGCTTCGACCAGCGCTGCTGCGCGCTCTTCGGTACCCGGTCCGACACCGATGGCGGCGCCGACACGGAGCCGCCCCATCTCGTCCTTAGCAGCCAAAGGGTGCTCAGTGGACTTGAGAATGTCTTTGACCGTGATGAGGCCCCTGAGCTCGAACTCATCGTTTACGACCAGCACCCTTTCAAGCCGGTGGCGATGCATGAGCGCCTTTGCCTCGTCGGTGGACGCCCCCTCCTTTACCACGACCAGGCGGCTCTGGGGCGTCATGATGGCGGAAACCGGCTGGTCCAGATTCGTTTCGAAGCGCAGATCCCGATTGGTGACGATCCCAACCACACGCTTCCCTTCAACCACGGGAAATCCCGAGATGCGGTGGCTCCTGGTCAACGCGAGCAATTCACGCGCTGTCATCGTGGGGGGGATGGTAATTGGGTCCTTGAGGACGCCAGACTCATGGCGTTTCACCTTGGCGACTTCAGCCGCTTGTGCTTTGACCGTAAGATTTTTGTGAACGATGCCGATACCACCTTCCTGAGCCAGCGCAATGGCCAACCGGGATTCGGTGACCGTATCCATGGCTGCCGAAACCAGCGGAAGATTGAGGCGGATGTTGCGCGTAATGCGCGTGGCGAGCGAAACGTCGCGCGGAAGGATAGTCGAGTGGGCGGGAACTAGCAGGACGTCGTCAAACGTCAGCGCCTTCTGGATCACTCGCATGAAGGTAAGTCCTTTCGGGCAAATGAAAATTATACATGGAGCCCAGCCTCAGTTGAAGGCCCGGCTCCTATCCGCGGCAGCGGAGGCAAACGGTAACGGAGTAACACATGAACTTCCGAGCGATTCTGGGCGTCCTCGCGGCTGTCGTCGTGGCAACCGCCTATGCGGACATCTATAGCTGGAAGGAAAGCAGCGGCAGTACTGCATACGGCGACCATCCACCGTCAGGAGCCACCCAAGTACGGAAGTTGGATAAGCTGAGCACTCCTCCCCCCGATCAGGCAGGCAAAGATAAGAGTATTTCAGAACAGGAACTCGATTTTCGGAAACGGCGAACCGCCGATGCTGAAGCGAAGACAAAATTGGAACAAGAAAAAGCACACGGTGAGGAGCGCAAGCGCGCCTGTGATCAAAACCGCGCACATCTGCGGGCGCTCGAGTCCGGGCAGCGAATCGTACGGTTCAATGGTAACGGGGAGCGAGAGGTCATGGACGATCAACAGCGGGCCGCAGAGACCACCCTCGTTCGCAACGCTTTGGAATCCCAATGCAAGTGAGGACGGATAACGGAGAGGCTGCGTCCGTAGAACCCCTGAAACTCAGCGAAAGCCAGAATTCAAACCGGGCCCCGAGAGAGCCAGCACGGCCCAGGGTGCAAGGAGTGGTTAGTTACTCAGCCGCGTCCCCACCGCCTTTTTTCATGACCTTGCCCTCTTCCGCCCGTTTCTTGCGCACTTCCTTTGGATCGGCGATGAGCGGCCGGTAAATCTCGACACGATCACGATCTCTCAGCACGGAGTCACTCTTTACCAACTTCCCGAACACTCCAACCTTGTTCCTGGCCAAGTCGATTTCCGGACACTTTTGGAGCAAGCCAGAGCATTCAATGGCCTTGGCCACCGTGGCGCCCGCGTTGAGCTTGAGGTGAACAAGTTCTTGCCGGTCCGGCTTCGCATAGACCACTTCAACGTTCACAGTATCAGCCATGTTTTGGATAGACCTGCCCTGCTCGCTGAATAAAGCACTCCACAAACGAGCTGGCAATGTGATTGAAAACCGGTCCCAGAGCCTTTTCGAGCAAGCGGCTGGAGAACTCGTAATGCAACTTGAACTCAACCTTGCAGGCAACTGGACCCAGCGGCGTAAAGTCCCAAGTGCCGTCAAGGTGCCGAAAAGGCCCCTCCCTTAAGCGGATGGCCATATGCGTTGGGTGCACCTTGGTATTCTCCGTGGAGAAGTGCGAGCGGATCCCGTGGTAGTTGATGTGCAGGGCCGCAATAGTCCGCGTGTCCGTTCGATCAATCAGCTCGGTGCCACCGCACCAAGGTAGAAATTGCGGATAGTCCTCGACCCGATCCACCAGATCGAACATCTGGGAGGGGGTGTACTCAATCAGAACCAGTTTCTGAACTGAAGCCACGCCGTCTTCTACGCTGCTAAAATCGCGGATTCTAGCCCATCAGCAGGCGCCAGGCGAATGCCTCGCCGCACTCCCGTCCAGCATGAGCATCATCGACAATCGCAAGGCATTTCACGACTACTTCATCGAGGAGAAATTCGAGGCGGGATTGGTCCTCGAAGGTTGGGAAGCAAAGTCGATTCGCGCTGGCCGGGTGCAGATCAAGGAGGCGTACGTCCTGATCAGAAGCGGCGAGATATTCATCATCGGGATGCACATCAGCCCGCTTTCCACAGCGTCCACTCACATCAAACCGGACCCCGTGCGCACGCGCAAGCTGTTGTTGCATGGCAACGAAATCAGCCGATTGATCGGCAAGGTGGAGCGTGCCGGTTTCGCCCTCGTCCCTCTCGATCTGCACTATTCCAAAGGCCGGATCAAAGCGAGTATCGGTCTGGCGAAAGGGAAAAAGCAGTTCGATAAACGGGAGTCGGAAAAACAGAAGGATTGGGAGCGAGAGAAGCAGCGACTTATGCGCCAAAAAGTTTAGGCGTCGTCAATGCTTCGCTCATCGACTTCAGTGCATTCCATCCTTTGGGGGAATCGGTAGCGGCAAGACGCCGATGCCTTCGTCCAGGAGTTCCCGTGTTTCCTCGCGTGTGGTTACGCCCCTGATTGGCCGCTCCTCAGCATCGCCCCGGTGGATACTTCTGGCTTCATCAGCGAAACGTTTGCCCACGTCTTCGGTCGATTCCAGCAGATGCTGGAACACCGCCATGGCCGCTGCTGCCAGATCCTTTGGCGCGACCCGTCCCTTTGGTTCCTTGACAGCGGAGCCTGCGGAAGCCCCCCGATTGACATACGGCGCAGTCGGCTTCCGGGAAATGGTCGGACTCCCGCACACCGGACACGTGACCAGCCCCCGCTTCTGCTGCGCCTCGAAAGCCTCCGCCGAGGCGAACCAGCCTTCAAAATGATGCTCTTCAGGGCAGGATAGATTGAGAACGATCACCGCGTAACTCTCCAGAACTTAGTTACATTCTAGCGCCCTGGATTGGCTTGCCTACGCAAAGAATTCACGTAGCTGACCAGACTCTGTGTCTTCCTGAAATCTCAACTTTCTCTCACTCGGTACCAGGCCGCGTAGAGCGCCGGCAGGAACAGTAGCGTCAGCGCCGTCGCGACCAATAGCCCCCCCATGATCGCGATCGCCATGGGACCAAAGAAGGTGCTCCGGGACAATGGAATCATCGCCAAGATGGCGGCAAGGGCGGTAAGGACGATCGGGCGGAAACGACGGACGGTCGAGTCCACGATGGCGATCCAGGCGGACTTGCCGCCGAGCATGTCCTGTTCAATTTGGTCCACCAGAATCACCGAGTTCCGCATGATCATCCCGGATAGCGCAATGGTGCCCAGCATCGCGACGAAGCCGAACGGCACGTTGAAAACAAGCAGGAACAAGGTCACCCCGATCAGTCCCAAAGGAGCTGTCAAGACGACAAGGGCCGTTCGGCTGAAACTGTGAAGTTGCAGCATCAGCACAGTGAGGACGGTCAGAACGAATAGAGGAACTCCTGCCGCCACCGATTTCCCCCCTTTCGCACTGTCCTCCACCGCACCGCCCACCTCCAGTCGATAACCTTCGGGCAGTTTTTCGCGGATGGGGTCCAGGCTTGGCAGGATCTGGCGTGTCACATCCGGCGCCTGGATCTTTCCATACAGATTTGCCCGGACAGTAATGGTCGGGAGTCGATCTCGTCGCCAGACCACTCCTTCTTCAAACCCATATTCCAGCCGCCCAAGTTGAGCGAGCGGCACGCTTCGGCCGCTTCGCGTCGGGATCGAGAGTGCATCGAGTAACGAAAGATGGACCCGTTCGGCGGGCGCACCGCGGATGAGCACATCGACCAACTTGTCCCGCTCCCGGTACTGTGTGACCTGCATTCCGTTCAAGGCGGTGTTGAGAAAGGCGGATATCTCCTGAACCGTCAGGCCTGCGGACTTCAGTTTCTCCTGGTCGAGGTGGATGCGCACCACTTTTGACTGTTCGTCCCAGTCAAAGTGCACATTGGAAACATGCGCGTTCTGGCGCATGACTTCAGCCACTTCGCTGGCCAGTTGTCTAACCTGGGATGTCTCCGGCCCGGAAACCCTGAATTGAACCGGGAAACCAACGGGAGGGCCATTCTCGAGTCGCATGACGATCGGACGCACTTCGGTGAAGTCATCGTCGAACAACTTGATCAGGGCTGTCCGCAGCCATTCCCGCTCTTCGAGCCCCCGGGTGAGGATCACAAACTGCGCAAAGTTGGCGTTGGTGAGCTTTTGATCCAAAGGCAAGTAGAAACGGGGACTCCCGGTGCCAACATAGGCAACGTAATTCTCGATTCCCTCCTGTTGTGCGAGGTAAGCCTCCAGCTTAATGACCTGGGCTTCCGTTGCCCGGTAACTGGAGCCTTCCGGAAGATTGAGGTCCACCAAAAGCTCCGGGCGAGTGGAATCCGGGAAAAACTGTTGCTGCACCGACCCGAAACCAATGACCGAAAGGACAAAAGCTCCGACGGTCGCCCCAATCGTGATCCATCGATGCCGAACGCACCACTCCACCACTCTACGGAAACGGCGATAAAACGGTTTCTGGTACACCGCTTCTTCATCCACGCCCTCATGGGTATGTCCGGCGCGCTGCTTGAAGTCCGGCAGCAATTTGTAGCCCAGGTAGGGGATGAACACGACTGCCGCGAGCCACGAGATCAATAGCGCGATGACGGTCACCTGGAATATCGAGCGCGTGTACTCTCCGGTACTGGAGGCGGCCGTGGCAATTGGCAGAAAGCCGGCGGCGGTGACCAGTGTTCCAGATAGCATGGGAAAAGCCGTGCTGGTATAGGCAAAGCTCGCCGCGCGAACCCGATCCCAGCCTTGTTCCATTTTGATCGCCATCATCTCTACCGCAATGATGGCATCGTCCACCAGGAGCCCGAGGGCCAGCACCAATGCCCCGAGTGAAATCTTGTGCAGTCCGATATCGAACAAGCGCATGAAAAGGAAAGTTGCGGCCAGCACCAAGGGGATCGACAGGGCGACCACGAATCCAGTACGCAAACCAAGACTAAAGAAGTTCACCAGCAGAACGATCACCACGGCTTCCGCCAGGGAGCGTACAAACTCATTCACCGATCGCGACACCGCTTCCGGCTGGCTGGAAATCTTATTGAGTTCGACACCTATTGGCAGTGATTCCTTTAACTGGGCTACACGCGCTTCGAGGTTCCGTCCCAGCTCGATGATGTCACCCCCCTTGACCATCGAAACGCCCATTGCCAGCGCCTCTTGTCCTTGAAAGCGAACTTTCGACACGGGAGGATCCACATATCCACGCCATACCCGAGCGATGTCACCCATGCGGAAACTGCGCCCTGCTGCGCGAATGACCGTGTCTCGCACCTGCTCGACGCTTTCAAAATCCCCTTCTGGTCGGAGGAAAATTCGATCACTGCCGGTTTCGAATGACCCTCCCGCGAGTTTCGCGTTTTGTGCGGCGAGCGCTTGGGCAATCGTCTGCGCATCGATTCCCAACGTTGCCAGCTTGGTGTTGGCCAACTCCACAAATATCTTTTCGTCCTGCTCCCCGATCAGCTCCACTTTTGCGACGTCCTTTACCCGCAGGAGTTCCAGACGCAATCGCTCCGCGTGCTCCTTAAGCTGGGCGTAACTGAAGCCATCCCCGGTCAGGGCATAGAGATTGCCCAGAACATCGCCAAATTCGTCGTTGAAGAACGGGCCATTCACCCCTCCTGGCAGGGTGTGGCGGATGTCCGCAACCTTCTTGCGAACCTGATACCAAGCGTCCGGCACATCTCTAGGGGCGGTCGAATCCTTCAGCATCACGAACACCAACGACTCGCCGGGCTTTGAATAACTGCGCAGAAAATCCAGATGAGGCGTTTCCTGCAGTTTCTTTTCAAGTTTTTCGGTGATCTGGGCTTCCATTTCCCGGGCGGAAGCCCCGGGCCATAGCGTGCGGACCACCATCACCTTGAACGTGAACGGTGGATCCTCTGATTGCCCCAGCTTGCTGTAAGACAAGGCGCCCAGCACTGCCAAGGCAATCATGAGATACAGAACAAAGGCCCGATGGTTGAGCGACCATTCCGAGAGGTTCAGCCGCTTCATGGTTGCCGACCTCCGGTTGCTGGTTCAATCGGGCGAACCCGCTGACCGGCGGAAATCTTGTGGACGCCCGCAACCACCACCATCTCTCCCTTCTTGAGGCCGGACAGAACGGTTACCCCATCTTCCCGATAATGGCCGATCTGCACTGTCCTGATCGTCACAGCGCTACTTGTGGGGTCAACCACCCAGACAGCGGGCTTGCCATCGTACTGGGTCAACGCGGTCAGCGGCAGCAGCACATAGCCGGGTTGCCGTGCGTCGTCCATCGCAAATAGCACGTTGGCCGTAGTGCCTAGCTTCATCTCCGGCAATGGGTCTGGAATGCTGATGCGGACACCAAACGTCCGGGTTGTCGCGTCGGCTGCTGGGGCGATCTCCCTTACCCTCCCTGCCACAAGCACTTCTGGCCTGACCCAGCCAGAAACAAGTACCTTGACAGGCTTGCGCAGCACTTCCACCCGGTGTTCCGGCACGTTGATCAGCACTTCCTTTTGATCCGGTCGCGCCAGTTTCATCACGGCTTGCCCCGCCCCAACCACTTGCCCCGCATCTACAAAGACTGCGGTGATTACCCCATCCTGATCCGCCACCAGTTTTGCGTAACCGGCTTGGTTGGCTGCGACGGTAGCCTGGGACTGCGCTTGGGACAGCCGCGCACGGCTTGCGTCATAGCTTGCCTGCTTGGCTTCCAGAACCGTCTGGCTGACGAATTTTTGATCGACCAGTTTGCGTGTGCGCTCCAGTTCCGCCTTGGCGAACGCGTGGTCCGCTTCCGCAGCAGCAGCTTGCGCCGTGGCCGACTGCGCGGCAAGAACCACATCCTGGGGGTCGAGCTGGGCAAGAACCTGCCCTTTGCGCACAATCGCCCCTACGTCCACGAGCCGTGCCACAACCTTTCCGCCAATCCGAAATGCCAAATCCGCTTCGTGGCGGGCGCGGATTTCGCCTGGGTATACAGTCCGGTCACCCGCATCTGATTCGATAACTTTCTGCACCAGTGCGGGGCGAACACCCGGCGCCGGTGGTTCCGCCTTTTGGCATCCAGCAAACAACATAACGCAGAACATCACGGGAAACAGGGGCTTCATTGCTGTGCTCCGGGCCGTGCCAACAGGCCGTGCAAGGTCAGATCGAGATAGGCGTTGAGGTAGCGGCCGGTATCCGCATCATCGCCCACGCACGACGCAAAAGAATGGCGCCACATGGCGAGATTGAGCAGTGGCGCCATCAGCACGCGGACCATGGTTTCAAAAAAAAAAAAAAAAAAAAAAAAAAAAAAAAAAAAAAAAAAAAAAAAAAAAAAAAAAAAAAAAAAAAAAAAAAAAAAAAAAAAAAAAAAAAAAAAAAAAAAAAAAAAAAAAAAAAAAAAAAAAAAAAAAAAAAAAAAAAAAAAAAAAAAAAAAAAAAAAAAAAAAAAAAAAAAAAAAAAAAAAAAAAAAAAAAAAAAAAAAAAAAAAAAAAAAAAAAAAAAAAAAAAAAAAAAAAAAAAAAAAAAAAAAAAAAAAAAAAAAAAAAAAAAAAAAAAAAAAAAAAAAAAAAAAAAAAAAAAAAAAAAAAAAAAAAAAAAAAAAAAAAAAAAAAAAAAAAAAAAAAAAAAAAAAAAAAAAAAAAAAAAAAAAAAAAAAAAAAAAAAAAAAAAAAAAAAAAAAAAAAAAAAAAAAAAAAAAAAAAAAAAAA
>JRYG01001012.1_pt1 | contig 26032 bp, 27 predicted proteins | sample 235341 | NCBI WGS metagenome assembly JRYG01 (sample SAMN03074218, study PRJNA261478) | activated sludge metagenome | biome: Wastewater Treatment Plant; feature: Wastewater; material: Activated sludge; isolation source: activated biomass of a wastewater treatment plant treating hydrocarbon... ...
TGGCGGAGTTCCGCCTTGCGCCCGGGCGTGGGGGCGTCCAGCGCTTCCACGTAGAGGGCGGTGTCGTCCAGCCCGCCACAGCGGTTGGCGGGGTAGTTGAGTTCCGGCCAGATGGTGGGCACGAGGACGGCGAGCCCCCAGCCCCCGGCCAGCGCCGGGTGGCAGTAGTGGGCTTGGGCGATGGGCAACAGGTCCACCACCCGCTGGGCGATGCAATGGAGCGTCCGGGACAGGGGGGGGATGCGGGCCGCAAGTTCCTGCAGGCGCTCTTTCAACGGCGCGGCGCCGTAGGCAATGACGGGGCCCCGTTCGCCGCAGGCTTCGATGAGCGCGCGAGCAAAAGCGCGGGAGGGGTCGCGGCCGGACAGATCGACGAAATCCCGCCGCTCGATCTTGCCGGTGCGGGAAAGGCGCGCCGCACCCAGCAGGCAGGGCACCGGCTGGCCCGGCGCGATGCCTTTCCACGGCGGTGCGGTGCGGCACAGATCGGCACCATCCACGAACAGCGCGGGGAGCTTGTAGTCGCGCAGCGCCGCGCGGGCGCCCGGGGCATCGAACCAGGGTTTGCGGGCATCGACACAGGCGGCCAGGCGCAGGCTCAGCGCCTCCGACAGCCCGCCGGAAACAACCCCGCGGGTGCGATGATCCACCAGCTGCACCTGCACACCGGACGCATGCACGCCCCCCGCCAGCCCGACCGTCCCTTCCGGCCGCATTGCGCCGCTTTGCGACACCCCGCGCACGTCAACCATGATCCCGCTTCCCACCGCAAACGCTCTCCGCGAGCACAGCCCGGCTCAATGCCGGATCGATTAGTCTTGCAACTTGCTTACAAGTATGCGCCCCATGCCTCCCGAATACGTGTGAAGGAGTGCGCAGCCGGAGGAGCAAACACAGGCCATGCCGAAGTCCTTGAAGGCACGCATGAATTCATGCAGCGCACCAACATTCCATTCAATAGACAAAGCTTTGAACAGAGAGTTCATGAATAAGCATGCGCTCACACCGATCACAAATCGCGGCAGCGCAAAATCCATGTGACGTGACAAAGATCAATATCCATACCCCCGGCAGGGACTAATTTGCCCCCTGTGTCCAGAGGATAAGCAGCCCTTTTGCCCCACCCGGCCACGGGCGGAGGGCAGGCGGGCTCGCTAGCATCCTCTGTGGAATCCAGGCTGGCGCCCCCGGGCGCCGAGGGCGTTCCCCCGTCGCCAGCCACCTGCCGGGAAGGATGAGTGAAATGGAATCGCAGCGCGTTCGTGCCCCAGCCGGGGCCCCCCGTGCCGCCCTGGGCGCGGCGGGCGGCGGCCGGTTCGAGGTGACTTCTTGCCCCTGGCCCCAGGCCATGGAATCGGCCCTCGCGGCCGGTCGCAAGCAACCGATCCGCCAGTGCCTGGCCATCCCCGCCTATCTCCAGCAAGCCTACTGGTGGGCGTACGTGGACCCGCGCGCGGTGAATTTCTTTGAGCGCGACTGGCTGGTCAACGCCATCCTCTTCGGCAACTACAACCGCCTGCGCGACGCCGCGCTCGCGGCACTGGGCCAGCCCGTCACCGGGCGCACCCTGCAGGTGGCCTGCGCCTACGGCAGCCTCACCCCGACGCTGGTCAGCCACCTGTCGCCGGAGGCGGAACTGGAAGTGATGGACGTGGTGCCCGCCCAACTGGCCAACCTGGCGGCCAAGCTCAAGGCGGACGAACGGGTGCACCTGGTGCGGGGCGATGCCTCCTGCATCACCCACGGCAACGGCAGCTTCGACCAGGCCCTGCTGTTCTTCCTGCTCCACGAGCAACCGGAATCGGTGCGTCGGGCCACGTTGAGCGAGGCGCTCCGGGTGGTCAAACCCGGCGGCCGGGTGGTCATCGTGGACTACCACCGCCCGCCCGTCTGGCACCCGCTCCGCCCCCTCGTGAGCCTCGTGTTCCGGTTGCTGGAGCCCTTTGCCCGGGACTTCTGCCACCAGGGCGTGGAGGCCCAGTTGCCCCGCCACACCCCACCCGCCCGGGTGCAGAAAACCACCTTCTTCGGCGGCCTGTACCAGATGCTGGTGATCACCCGGTAAGCCGTCATGAGCATGGAAACCTATCTGGCCGATGTGGCCATTGTCGGCGCCGGGGGCGCCGGTCTGCGGGCGGCCATCGCCGTGGCCGAAGCGGACCCGGGCCTGAAAGTGGCGCTGATCTCCAAGGTCCTGCCCATGCGCAGCCACACGGTGGCGGCCGAGGGCGGTGCCGCCGCCGTGACCCAGGGCCACGACAGCCTGGAAGCGCACTTCCACGACACGGTGGCAGGGGGCGACTGGCTGTGCGAGCAGGACGTGGTGGAAGACTTCGTCGCCCACGCCCATGAAGAGCTGGTGCAGATGGAGCACTGGGGCTGCCCCTGGAGCCGCAGGGAAGACGGCCATGTAAACGTGCGCGCCTTTGGCGGCATGAAGATCGAGCGCACCTGGTTTGCCGCCGACAAGACCGGCTTCCACATGCTCCACACGCTGTTCCAGACCTCGATGAAGTACCCCTCCATCCAGCGCTTCGACGAGCACTTCTGCCTCGATCTGCTGGTGGCGGACGGCCGCGCCCAGGGGGTGGTGATCATCCACATGGGCACCGGCGCATTCACGCTCGTGCGCGCGCGGGCGGTGATCCTGGCCACCGGCGGCGCCGGCCGTGCCTTCCGCGAGAACACCAACGGCGGCATCGTCACCGGCGACGGCATGGCCCTGGCCTACCGCCACGGCGTGCCACTGCGGGACATGGAGTTCGTCCAGTACCACCCCACCTGCATGCCCGGCACCGGCTTGCTGTTCACCGAAGCCTGCCGCGGCGAAGGCGGCTTTCTCACCAACAAGGACGGCTACCGCTACCTGCAGGACTACGGCCTCGGCCCGGCCGAACCGACCCCCCGCAACAAGGCCATGGAGCTGGGCCCGCGGGACCGGCTGAGCCAGGCGTACTGGCACGAAAAACAAAAGGGCCGCACCCTCAGCACCCCCCGCGGCGAGGTGGTGAACCTGGACCTGCGCCACCTGGGCGAACACAAGCTGCGGGAGCGCCTGCCCCAGATCTACGAACTTGCCCTCGAATACCTGGGGGTGGACCCGGCCCGGGAGCCCATCCCGGTACTGCCGGCGGTGCACTACACCATGGGCGGCATCCTGGCCGCCGGCAACACCGCCGCCCCCCTGCCCGGGCTGTATTCGGCGGGCGAATGCTCCAGCGTCGGCCTCCACGGCGCCAACCGCCTGGGCTCGAATTCACTGACCGAGCTGCTGGTGTTCGGCAAGCGGGCGGGGCAGGAAGCCGCCGCCTTCGCCCGGCAGGTCGGTCCCGACGGCACCCCCGAAGTACTCGCCCAGGCCCGCCACAGTCAGGCCCAGGCGCTGGCCCTGCTGGCACGCACCGGCCCCGGGGAGCGGGTCGCCACCCTGCGCCGGGAAATGGCCCGCAGCATGGAAGAAGGCTGCGGCATCTACCGCCAGGCCGACACCATGCAAGCCACCTGCGACAAGCTCGCCGAACTGAAGCAACGCCTGCCCGGCGTGCGCCTGGATGACCGCTCCCGCGGCTGGAACACGGAGTGGCTGCAGGCCATCGAGTTGGGTTTCCTGCTCGACGTGGCCGAGGCCATGGCCCATTCGGCCCTGGCGCGGCGGGAATCCCGCGGCTCCCACCAGCGGCTGGACGGCTTTGAGCAGCGGGACGACGCGAGCTACCTGCGCCACAGCCTCGCCTGCTACAACGGCGACGGCCCGCCGCGCATCGACTACGGCCCGGTGCGCATCACCCGTTCGCAACCCGGCACCCGCGCCTATGGCGCCGCCGGCGAAAAGGCCGAGGCCGAACGCCTGGCCAGGGAGGCCAACCATGGCTGATACCCCGGCACGCCCCACGGTGGAATTCCAGCTCCTGCGCTACCGGCCCGAGCAGGACGACGCGCCGGTGTGGCAAAGCTTCGCCGTGCCCTACAGCGAGGACATGTCCGTCCTGCAGGCCCTGCAGCAGATCAAGGACGAACAGGACGGCAGCCTCAGCTACCGCTGGTCCTGCCGCATGGCCATCTGCGGCAGTTGCGGCATGATGATCAATGGCAAGCCCGCCCTCTCCTGCAAGACCTTCGTGCGCGACCTGCTGCCCGGGCCGGTGCGGGTCGAGGCGCTCGCCCATTTCCCCATCGAGAAGGATCTGGTGGTGCAGGTGGACGGCTTCGTGGAGAAGCTCGCCCGCATCAAGCCCTACATCATCCCCAGGGCCCCGCGCACCCTGGCCGAAGGCGAATACCTGCAGACGCCGGAGCAGCTCGAAAAAATCGAGCAGTTCAGTTCCTGCATCAACTGCATGCTGTGTTACGCCGCCTGCCCCCAGTTCGGCCTCAATCCGGACTTCAGCGGCCCCGGCGTGCTCGCCCTGCTCCACCGCTACAACGCCGATTCCCGCGATGGCGGCGCGGCTGAACGCATGGCCGTGCTCGGCGCCGCCGACGAAGGCGTGTGGAACTGCACCGCCGTGGGCTACTGCTCCGAAGTCTGTCCCAAGGGGGTGGACCCGGCCAACGCGGTGAACCAGAACAAGATGAACAGCGCGGTGGATTACTTCCTGCATCTGCTGCCGGGCAAAGGAGGCAAACGATGAACCCCACGCCCCCACGCGCCCCCTACGTGCGGCCCATGGCCCGCTGGTGGGAACGCGACCCCTTCTTCGTTCGCTACATGATCCGGGAGTTCACGGCGCTGGCCGTGGCGGCCTACGCCGTCATCCTCACCGTTGGCATCGCCCGGCTCGCCGAGGGCGAAGCCGCCTGGGCCGGGTTCGTGGCGGCGCTGCGCTCGCCCTGGTCGCTCGCCTGCCACCTGCTCCTGCTCTGGGCCATGTTCGTCCACGGCAAGAGCTGGTTCGAGATCATGCCCAAGACCATTCCCTACCTGTACCTGGGCGGCAAACGGGTGGCGGCCACCACCATCACCCGCGCCGGCTGGGCGGCTTCCGTCGCCGCCTCGCTGCTGGTGGCGATCCTGGCCGCGTGGGGCGGAGGCGCATGATGAAACCGCTCAGCCCCCGCTCCCACGCCCCCATCTTCTGGCTGCTGTTCGGTGCCGGCGGCATGCTCTCGGCCATGCTGGGCGTCGTGCTGGTGGCGCTCACCGGCATCGCCGCCCCCCTGGGCTGGCCGCCGGCACTGCTGGCCTACCCCCGCGTGCTCGCTTTTGCCCAGCACTGGCTGGGCAAGGCCGCGCTGCTGGCGCTCATCGCCCTGTTCGCCTGGCACGCGGCCCACCGCCTGCTGTGCAGCGTGCACGACCTGGGCATCCACAAAGGGCTGCTGGCCAAGAGCATCGGCTACGGCAGCGCCGCCGCGCTCACCCTGGCGGCAGCGGTCAGCCTGCTGCGCCTCGGTTTCTAGCCGAAGGACGGGCGGAAGGCATAGCCGGTTTCGGCTATGTCCCTCGCCCGAAGCTGGAATGGGCGAGCCCGGCACGCCTCCCTAGACTGGAGCCATCCGATCCAGGGAGCACGACCATGAAAACCCCCGCCCTCCAGCTTGCCCTCGCCGCCTTCGCCCTCAGCGCCGCCCCCTTGTGGGCAGCCGACAGCGGCAAACTCAGCCTCGTCGGCCGCGCCGTGCCCCAGGTGGCGCAACTGCCGGACGATCACTACGGCCGCCTCGCCCGCTACGGCCACGAACTGGCCACCCGCACCTTTGCCCACATCGGCCCGGAAGTCCGCGACCGGCGCATGCGCTATGCGGGCAACAACCTGGCCTGCGCCTCCTGCCACCAGGAAAGCGCCACCAAACCCTACGCCATGCCCTGGGTGGGCGTGGCCGCCTCCTTTCCCCAATACCGGGGGCGGGAGGACGAGATCAGCACCGTGGAAGACCGGGTCAATGGCTGCATGCAGCGGAGCATGAACGGCAAGCCCCTGCCCATGGACTCGCGGGAGATGAAGGCCCTGGTCACCTACATCCACTTCCTGTCCCAGGGCATCCCCATCGGCGCCGCCGTCGAAGGCGCCGCCACCTTGCCGAGCAAGATGCCCAACCGCCGCGCCTCCCCCGAGGCAGGCAAGCAGGTCTATGCCGAGAAATGCGCCGTCTGCCACGGCCCGGAAGGCCAGGGCGTGCGCGCCGGCCAGCGGGGCGATGCGCTGGGCTACGTCTTCCCGCCCCTGTGGGGCCCGGACAGTTTCAACGACGGCGCGGGGATGAACCGCCTGATCATGGCCACCCGCTTCATCAAGCACAACATGCCCCAGGGGGCCAGCCACCAGGCCCCCCAGCTCAGCGACGACGAAGCCTTCGACGTGGCCGCCTACATGGTCTCCCAGCCGCGGCCCGCCAAGGCACACCTGGAGCGGGACTTCCCCGCCCGCTGGAACAAGCCCATCGACTCCGCCTTCGCCCCCTATCCGGACAATGCTTCGGCGGACCAGCACAAGTACGGCCCCTTCCCCCCCCTGGCCGAGCAGGCCCGCATCCGCGCCGAAGCCCAGCGGGCGGCCCAGCGGGCGCTCCGGGAGAAGGCCGCCGCCCAACGCTGAACACCGGGCTCAATCCAGCCCCGCCGGATCGGCCCGCAGGATCAGCCGGGCCATTTCGGCGGCGCTTCCGGTACCGGTCTTGTCCATCACGTGCTGGCGGTGGATGTGCACCGTGTTCTCGCTGATCGCCAGTTCCCGCGCCACTTCCTTGTTGGAAAGCCCCAGCGCCAGCAGCCGCGCCACCTCCCGCTCCCGGGGCGAGAGTTCCGCCAGCAGGGCGCGGGCCGTCTCGCAGCGGCGTTGCTGGCGCAGGCGGGCCACGCTCTCCTCCACCACCCGCGCCACCGCATCGAGCAGCAACTGGTCCTTGAAGGGCTTCTGCAGGAAGTCCGCGGCGCCATCCTTCATGGCCTGCACCGCCAGTTCCACATCCCCGTGCCCGGTGATGAAGATCACCGGCCAGGGCGTGCCCTCCAGCCGCAGCCGGCGCGCCAGTTCCAGCCCGCTGATGCGCGGCATGCGGATGTCCAGCACCAGGCAGCCCCCCGCCTCGGGGAAGGGCGGCGCCGCGGCGAGGAACGCCTCGGCGGAAACATGGCCCTGCGCCACCCAACCCATGCCTTCGAGCAGGAACAGCAAGGAGCGGCGGAAGGCCTCATCGTCATCCACCACGTGGATCACCGGCTCGGTTTTCATGGCGTGTGTGCCTCCCCAGGGGGTGCCGGCAGGGCCACGCGGAACACCATGCCCGGCGGGGGCTCCGCGGGGGCAGCGGAAAGCCGCCCGCCGTGGGCCTCGACGATGGTTTTGCAGATGGAAAGCCCCAGGCCCAGCCCGTCCGCCTTGGTGGTGAAGAACGGCTCGAACAGCCGCCCCGCCTCCCCGTCGGGCAGGCCGGCGCCCGCATCGCGCACGCTGAGGACCACCTCGCCCGGGGCCGCCTCGATGCCCAGCACAATGGGGGCCTCGTCCCGGCCCGCGGCCCGGTGGGCATCCCAGGCATTCTTGAGCAGGTTGAGCAGCACCTGCTGGATCTGCAACGCATCCACCACGACCGCGCCGGGCCCCGGGCGGCGGTCCTCCAGCCGCACCTCGGCCGCCCGGGGCAGCATGCCGCGGAACAGCTCGCAGGCTTCCCGCGCCAGTTGTGCCGGATCGCTCGGGGCGCGCACCCGTGCCCGCTTGCGGGCAAAGTCGCGGATGCCGGCGAGGATGCTTGCCGCCCGCTCCGCCTGCTCGCCAATGGCGGCCGCGGCCTCGCGCACGGCGGGCTCTTCCAGCCGCCCCCGGTCGGCCCGCCGCAGCAGGCTGCCGGCGTAGTTGCCGATGGTGGCCAGGGGCTGGTTCAGTTCGTGGGCCAGGGTGCCCGACAGTTCCCCCAGCACGGACAGGCGGGAAAGGTGATCCATCTGCTCCCGGTCCTGCCGCAGGCGCTGCTCCAGCGCGTCGCGGCTCGCCAGGGCGCGGGACAGTTCCGCCGTGCGGCGCTGCACCAGGTGCTCCACCCGCAGGGTGTAGAGCAGCCAGGCCAGCAGGGCGGCGGCCAGCCCCGCCAGCAGCGGCCAGTAGCGGCGGGCCAGGGCGGCCGGATCGGCATCCCGCAGGAAGCGGTAAGGCTCCACCCGCAGGCTGCGCAGCAGCTCGTGCACCGGGTGGTAATCGGCGGGCACCGACCAGCTCGCCCCGCCGGGCGAAGCGGGCAGGCGCAACAGGGCCAGCAGCACCTCCCGCGAAAGTTCGTGGGGCGTGGCCCGGGCGGCGGCAAAGGCCCACCCGGGGTAGAGCGGGCTGGAGGTACGGCAGGGCAAGCCTGTGTTGGTGCGCGGCGCCAGCACCCGAAGGGCGCCGGGGGCCACCCGGCCTTCCCGCTCCAGGCGCTCCAGCAAACAGGTGCGAATCACCCCGGCGTCCGCCTCGCCAGCCAGCACGGCCTCCACCACCCGGGTCATGGGATAGCCGGTGAAATGCGCCCGCACCTGCCCCGCTTCCACGTCCAGACCCAGGGTCAGCAACTCGGCGGCGATCACCTGATAACCACCGAAGGCCTGGGCCGACACCGCCGCCAGCCGCTGCCCGCGCAGGTCCGCCAGCGCCTGCAGGCCCGCCTGCCCGGCCCGGACCACCACCGCCGAGCCCACCACATGGGCCGGATCGCCCGCCCGCGCCCCCACCTGGGTGGCCACGCGGGTGGCGCCGTGGGTGGCTTCGAGCAGCACGTAATGCCCGGGGTTGGTGATCACGAAATCCAGTTCGCCCGCGGCCAGGGCGGCTTCCAGCCCGGCCAGGTCATGGTAGGACTGGGCAAGCGCCCGGCCCGGCAGGCGTTCGCCCAACTGCGCGGCCAGGGCGGTCCACTCCACCTCCGCCTCCTCCGGCCCCAGGTGGGCCAGCACCCCGATGCGGATGGGCATCCCCTCGCCCCGGGCAGGCACGACAGCCCCCGCCAGCCACAACAGGGCGGCCAGGCAACAGGGCATGAGCAAGCGCAGGGGGGACATGGCCCCATTCTCGCCGAGGCGGACGAAACTGTCGCGGCGATGCAGCGGCCGCGGCCGGGGCTTATCCGCCGGCGGCCGACCGGGCCAGCGCGGCGGGCTGCCCGAGGGCGCCCACCCGCTGCGCCAGCCCTTCGAGATACGCGGGAAAGCGGTGAATGTCCCCGTGCCCGGCGCCCGGCACCTCCAGCAGTTCCACCGGGCTGCGGGCCCGCGCCGCCAGGGCACGGCCGTGACCGGGGGGAATCAGCGTGTCCGCCAGACCGTGGGCGATGAGGATGGGGCTGCGCACCTCGCTGATGAGGGCGTCGGTTTCCATGGGGTATTTGAGCAGGGCGCGGGGCACGAAGGGGTAGCGCTCCAGCGCCAGGGCGGCAAGGCTGGTGTAGGGCGACACCAGCACCAGCAGGTCCGGCTGCACGGCCCGCGCCAGGCGGGCCGCCAGGCCGGTGCCCAGGGAACGGCCGTAGACGATGATGGGGCGGCCCGCGTAGTCCGGCGCCACCGTGTCCCAGGCGGCGCGCACATCGGCATGCAGCTGGGCCTCGCTGTCGATGGTGCCGGTGCTCTTGCCAAAGCCCCGGTAGTCCAGGATGAAGAGGTCGTAATTGATGCGCCGGTAGTAGTCCACATTCTCCGTCCAGGACTCCAGATTGCCGGCGTTGCCATGGAGGAAGAACACCAGCCCCCGGGGCGCCGGCTGGCGGAAGTGCAGGGCATGGATTTCGCCCCCGGGCACCGGCACCCGCACCTCCCGGTAGGCCTGGGCGGGGTCGAAGCGGAACTGGAAATCCGCCGCCAGGGGCTCCGGGTGAAAGAGCAAGGCCTCCTGTCGGACATAGAGGGCGGCCAGCGCGGCGCCGTAGCCCAGTGCCGCCAGCAGCAGCACGCTCGCCAGGCCGCGGGCAAGGCGCCGGCCCAGCCGGCGTGAGGGGTCGAGATTCACGGGGGCGCTCCTGAAAGCGGACGTGCGCAAGTAGGGGAAAGACCCGGCGGCGGCCCCGCCGGTTCCCTCCCGCGCTCAGCGCGGCCCCAGGCTGCGCAGGTAGGCGATGAGGTGGCTGCGGTCGGCCGCGTCGGGTACCGAGTATCCCATGCGCTGGCCCGGCAGCAGCCTCTCGGGGTTGGCCAGCCAGTGGTCCAGGGTCTGCGCATCCCACACCAGGGTGGCGCCGCTCAAGGCCGGGGAATAGGCATAGCCCGGCGCCTTGCCCGCCTGCCGGCCGAACACGCCCCGGTGGGCCGGGCCCACCCGGTGGGCGTCTTCGGAATGGCAGGCGATGCAGCGGGATTCGTAGAGCTGCTGTCCGATCTGCGCATCGCCCGCCGCCCGGGCGCTGGCGCAGGCGGCAAGCAGGAGCCAGGCGGCGCCATGGAGCCAGGTCCTGTCGCCGCGGGACTGCCGGGCACGCATCGCGCCCTCAGGCGCCAAAGCTCAGGGCACCGCCCGGCAGCGCCTTGCCCAGGGCGCTGGTAAGCGCCGTCCAGTGCATGGTCTCGTCCGCCGCCAGGCGCCCGGCCACCTTGGCCAGGGCGCTGTCGCCGAAGGCCGGGATCACGCCCAGATACGCATTGGTGGCGCCCATTTCCAGCCGGGCCGCCAGGGTCAGCACATCCGCCTGGCTTTTCAGGGTGTCCGCCTTGAGCGCCCGGGCGTACTCGTCCAGGCTCTTTTCCGCCACCGGCTTGCCACCCATCTTTTCGATAGTGGCGATCAGCGCGTCCCGATGGCCCTTGTGGTGGGACTGGAACAGCACCGCCACATCCAGCACCGGCTTTTGCAGCAGCCCGCTCTGGGCCCCGAGCTGGTAGGCGTTGATGGCCTCGTGTTCCAGCCCCAGGGCCACGTTGAGGATGTCCACGTCCTTGCTGCCGGCGCTGCCGGCGGCGGCAAGGCTTTCCTTGCCGGCCAGCAGACCGATGGCGGCGGCGGACAGCACCAGTCCGCCCGAGCGGCCGAGGAAGCTGCGGCGGGCGGGCACGAGGGTGGCGGAAGTGTCGCGGGGGGCTTGCTTGGCATTCATGGTCAGATCTCCGGTAACAGGTTCGGGGTGGGCAGGCGGGCGGTGGTTTCGCTTCCTGCATGACCTCGTTACGCTGCCCGCCCGATTCCGGATGCACGGCAAACCCGGGAGGCGTCCGCCCCTCAAGTTTGCCGGTCGGGTGACGTCAATCCCAACAAGTAGCGCGCACCCGCGAGTGCCCCGCCCCGACAACAGACAGTGGAGATCCCCGATTTGGACATACAGACTCAGAGCCCGCGCGGCTCCCGCGCCCGCACTCCGGACCTGGACTGGAGCCAGGTGCGGGAAACGGTCCTGATGCTGGAACTGGCCGCCGGCCAGATCGAAGCCGCCATGAAGGAGGGCAACTCCTCGGTGGAAGTGCTGACCGACTCCTTCACCTCCATGGCCGGCTACGTGGGCGCCATGCTCGACGGCCTCAATGCCCTGCCGGAAGAAGGCGCGCCGGGCGAAACCAAGCACGAACTGCTGGCCAATGCCGGGCAGGTTTCGGGCATGGTGCATCGCTCCATCGTCGCGTTCCAGTTCTACGACAAGCTGGTGCAGCGGCTGGCCCATGTCTGCCACAGCCTGTCGGCGCTTTCCGGTCTCGTCACCGATCAGGCACGGCTCTTCAACCCCACCGAGTGGGTCGCCCTGCAGGAAAAGATCCGCGCCCGTTACACCACCCACGAAGAAGTGGAGATGTTCGAGGCGGTGCTCTCCGGCGTCCCCGTGCAGCAGGTGCTGGAGCGCTACATCACCGACATGAAGGGCAAGGGCAACGACGTGGAACTGTTCTGACCGCCGCGGGCGGGCGCGCCGCCCCACGGTATCGCCCTCTCCGGGCAGGCACCCCTCGCGGCGGGCCTGCCCGGTTTTGTTTGCGCACGGGATGTGCCCGGCAGGCTCGCCAGTGGCCGCCCCACAGGCTGTCAGCCACAGCCCGCTGCGGGGTCGGCTGGATCAGAACGGCAGGCTCAACCCCAGGCGCAGGCCCCGCCCCGGCTGGGGAATCTGCCCGCCGGTGGCGGAAATCCAGCTAGCCGGCTGGGGGTTGGTGTACTGCCGGTCGAGGAGGTTGTACACGCCCAGGGACCATTCGGCGCGGCTGCCCGGTTGCAGCCAGCGCAGGTTGAGGTTGGCCACGACGTAGCCCGGCACCCGGCCGCCAAAGCTGCGCTGGCTGCTCACCCCCAGCACTTCGCCCGCGACCCGCCAGGCGCCGCCCAGGAGTGGCGCCGACAGGGCCAGTTTGCCCAGCCAGGCGGGCGACATGGTGGGCCGGCTGCCATCCTCTTCGCGCACGCGGGAACGGGTGACACTGCCGCGCCAGCGGGCGCCACCGGCCCACACGTGGTCCAGTTCCGCTTCCACCCCGTTGGCGTGCACGTCCGGCCCGGCCATGTAGGTGCCGTTGGGATCGGCCACCACCAGATTGTGAATGCCGAAATGGAAGGCGGCCACCGTCAGCCGGGTGTTGGCCCCCAGGTAATGCTCCAGCGTCAGTTCCCGGTTGTGGATGCGCTCCGGGCGCAAGCGCAGATAGGCGCCGTCACCGGCCAGCGCCTCCGCCTCCGAGGGGTTGCGGGTGCCACGCCCGAACAACACCTTGACCGCCGTCCCCGACGCGGGCTGGTAAATGAGCCCGGTGCGCGGGCTGAAACTGCGGCGGCTGCGGCTCGCGGTGTCGGTGCGCGCCCCCAGGGTCACCAGCAGCGTCTCGTGGGCGCGCAGGTCCGCCTGGACGTAAAGCCCCTGGCGGTTGGCGGTGGCCGCGTGGTTGGCGTACAGGAGGTAGGGCGCATCGTCATAGGCATGGTTGGTCATCCGCGACACATGGGTCTGCTCGATGCCCGCCACCAGTTGATGGCCGCCCGCCAGCGTCCGGCTGCCCTGCAGTTCGAAGCCCGTCCACGTGGCGGAAACGAACTGGCGGTAACCGTTGTACGGCGCGCCGTCCGCCGCCGCCGGGTAGAGGAAATGGCCGCGGTAGGCGTAGTCGCCGGCAAAAAGCCGGGCCAGGACCGCAGTCCCCTCCCCCGCCTCCCAGCGGTAAGCCAGGTTCAGAAAGCCCAGCCGGTCGCCATCCCAGTTGCCCCGGTCGTTGAAGACCGAGCCGTCGGTGTAGGGGAGCGGGTCGCCCTTGCGCCGCTGCCCGACCCCGGCGGTGAGGGCAAGCCCCTCCCGGTTCCACTTCAGGAAGAAGCGCCGCGCCAGATCGAAATCGGTGCCCGTGGTGCGGCCCTGGTTATGCTGGGCATCGTCCGCCGCCGGGAAGTAATAGCTGCTGCCGCCATCGCGGCTGACGCTGGCAGACAGGAGCAGATCGCCCCCTTGTTCCAGCACCTTGCCGCTACTCACCCGCAGGCCCCGCTGGCCCCGGCTGCCCACATTGACCGCCAGTTCGCCGCCGCCCAGGGCGGCGCCATTGCGGGTGACGATGTTGATCACGCCGAACAGGGCGTTGCCGCCGTAGATGGCCGAGCCCGGCCCGCGGATGTACTCCACCCGCTGGATCAGCGCCACGTCGAGGGGAAACTCGGTGCCGATCAGCCCGCCTTCGTAGTAGGGGTCGTTGATCCGCATGCCGTCGATGCACAGGGCCACGCCGGAGTTGTAGTCCCCGGGCCGGGCAAAACCCCGCACCCCGAGGTAATCGTAGGTGGTGTCGTAGTTGACCGAAACGCCGCGGATGCTGCGCAGGATCTCGCCCAGGGTGCGCCAGCCAAAGGTCCGGATGTCGTCGGCGGTGATGATGGAAACCGATGCCGGCGCCTGGGTCAGCCGGTCGTAGTACTTGCCCGGCGCGTAGATGGGCGTGGCGGCCAGGGCCGCCAGTTCCGCCGCCTCGTCGCCGGTCTGGGCAAGCGCCGCGCCGGAAAACACGAGGCCCAGCGCCAGCAGCAGCGGGCGGAGCACAACAGGCGGGCAGAGGGCAGGACGCAAGGCGGTTCGCAGGATCGACGGCAACCTCCTTGTTTTCGGCAGGAATGCCCGGCACTTGACCGTTTTCCGCCCCGCCGCCCTGCGCCACCCGGCAGGGCTTTTGACCCCCGCCCACCCCGGCGGCACAATACTTCCCCCGTCTCCTCCCGGTGTCCGCCCCGTGAAAACCCTCCTGGTCTATGGCGATTCGCTCTCCTGGGGCATCATCCCCGGCAGCCGCCAGCGCCTGCCCTTCGAGCGGCGCTGGCCGGGCGTCCTGCAACAGGCGGTGAGCCCCGACGCCCTGGTGGTGGAGGCCTGCCTCAACGGCCGCACCACGGTGTGGGACGACCCCTTCCGCCCCGGGCGCAACGGGCGGGACTGGCTGATCCCGGCGCTGGAGAGCCACGCGCCGGTGCACCTGGTCATCCTCTTCCTGGGCACCAACGACCTGCAGACCGTGCATGGCATGGGCGCCTTCGAGGCCGCCCTGGGGGTGGCCACCCTGGTGGATGCCATCCGCGCCCGGGTGGGGGACGCCCAGCCCACGCCGCCCGAGGTGCTGCTGGTGGCCCCGCCGCCGGTGGGCAAGCCCGCCGGCGCCATGGCCGACAAGTTCGCCGGAGCGCCGCCCCGCTCCGTCGATTTCGCCCGCCATTACCGCAACGTGGCCCAGGAGCGCGGGGTGCGCTTCTTCGACGCCGGCCGCCACGTCAGCGCCAGCCCCGTGGATGGCGTGCATCTGGACGCGGAGGCCCATTACCAGTTGGGCTGCCACATCGCGCCGGTGGTGGCCGACATGTTGAAGCGCATCAAACCATGACCGAACCGCTGCGCACCCTCACCAGCTTTGCCCACACCCGGCCCGAGCCGGCCTTCGACCGCCCCCGGCCGGACCGCCTGGAACAGGGCAACCCCCTGCGCACCACCTGGGAGCACTACGCCAGCAGCGACGGCCAGGTGAGCTGCGGCGTCTGGGCCTGCGAGCCCGGCGCCTGGCGCATCGCCTTCGCGCCGGGCAAGGACGAGTTCTTCCACGTGATCGAAGGGCGCATCCGCATCACCGACGCCGCCGGCACCGCCCGCGAGTTCGGCCCCGGCGACGCCTGCGTCATCCCCGGCGGTTTCACCGGCGTCTTCCGGGTGCTGGAGCCGGTGCGCAAGCACTACGTGGTGGTGGACCGCCCCGGCGCCTGAACGCCGCGCCCCGCGGCGCGGCCTCAAACGCGCCGCCCCGTGCCACCTGCCACGGCATGAGTGGGCACCCTGGCCTAGAATCCGGCAAGCTTGCATCGCCCCTGCTCCCCGCCATCAGGTTTGGGCGCGCCGGACCGATATCTCCTGAAAGCCTCTGCCCCATTCATTCGCTGCCGGCTCGCCGGCCCCCACAGGAAGCCCCAATTGGACCTCGAACAAATCACCCCGTTGATCCTCACCTTCAACGAAGAGCCCAACCTGGACCGCACCCTGCGCGCCCTCACCTGGGCCCGTGAAGTCGTGGTACTCGACAGCGGCAGCACCGACCGCACCAACGACATCTGCGCCAGCTACCCCAACGTGCGGGTGGTCGTGCGCAAGTTCGACAGCCACTCCCGCCAGTGGAACTACGGCCTGCAGGAATGCGGCATCCGCACCGAATGGGTGCTGGCGCTGGACGCGGACTACCACGCCACCCCCGAACTGGTGGAGGAGTTCCGCCAGTTGCAGCCGGACGACACGGTGAGCGGCTACCGCACCGGCTTCCGCTACTGCGTCGAAGGCAAGCCGCTCTCCGGCACCCTGTACCCGCCGGTGGTCACCCTCTACCGCCGCGCCCGCGCCCACTACATCCAGGACGGCCACACCCAGCGGGCGGTGATCCAGGGCACGGTGGTGGACGCCCGGAACATCCTGCTCCACGACGACCGCAAGGCGCTCGCCCGCTGGCTCGGCTCCCAGGACAAATACGCCACGCTGGAAGTGGACCTGCTGGCCAAGCACCCCTGGGGCAAGCTCAGTTGGCAGGACCGCATCCGCCGCATGATCTTCGTCGCCCCCATCCTGGTGCCCCTCTACTGCCTCACCGTCGGCAAGGGCTACAAGGACGGCTGGCACGGCCTGTTCTACGCCATGCACCGGGGCGTGGCCGAGGCCATCCTCTCGCTCAAGCTGCTGGAGGCCAAGTACAAGGCCGCCGCCAAGCGCTAAGGGGCCCCGCATGGACCTCTCCAAATACCCCATCCGCCCCTTCGACCGGGGCCGCTCGGCGCTCATGGAACTGGCCTGGATCGTCGTCCAGAGCCTCTTCGTCCATAGCTGGCTGCCCGGCTCCGCCCACCGGGTATGGCTGCTGCGCAAGTTCGGCGCCCGCATCGGCCAGGGCGTGGTGATCAAGCAGTTCGTGCGGGTCAAGTTCCCCTGGCGGCTCAGCATCGGCGACCACACCTGGATTGGCGAAGGCGCCTGGATCGACAACCTGGCCCAGGTCAACATCGGCAGCCACTGCTGCATCTCGCAGAACGCCTACCTGTGCACCGGCAGCCACGACTGGAAATCCAACACCTTCGACCTGATCACCAAGCCCATCACCATCGAGGATCAAGCCTGGGTCGCCGCCGGCAGCCAGGTGGCCCCCGGCGTCACCATCGGCCGCGCCGCCGTGCTCGCCCTGGGCGCCGTGGCGCTGGCCGACCTGCAGCCGGGCTGGATCTACCAGGGCAACCCGGCCCAACCCGTCAAACCCCGTGGCGGCAGCACCGCCGCCCCCGGCTAGCCCCCTGGCGGAACGGGACAAGTGTTCCGTTCCTGCTCACCCTCCGCGCCCGCCTGTTCCACCCTAAGACACCGCCCTGCCCCGGCAGCATTTTCCGCCCGCCGCCAGAACGGCCTCCGGTGCTCGCCCAGCCTCCGCCGCACGGCTGAAAAATCAATCATTTTCAGCAAGTTAGAAAACACCCCGGGCGCCACGACGCACCCGCTCGCCCCCCTGGCACAGGCCTTGCCATTCTCACCGTGTCGCATCCTCCCGAGGATGCACCCCTGACCGGGCACGCAGCCCGCCGCCTTCCCCCAGGCGCCGGCTGCGGGTGGCACAGAGCAAGGCAGGCAAGGGGCGCGGCGGAATGAGGCGGAGGCATACCCTCGGCTGAAGCCAACCACCGCCGCGCAACTGGCCTTCCACCGACCCCGGCGGCGAACAGCCAGCGCGAAGGCGAGGAGCCCCTGCCCGCGTCCCCTGATCCGCCGCCCTGGCCGACCACGCCGCGCCACACCAGCCAGACGGAAGCCCGACTTCCGCACCCGCCAGGCCAAGTATTCACTCGCGCAAACCGGCTCCTCTCTGGGGCGCTCACCACGCCCCGATCCTGCACCCTGTGGTGTGCATCCGCCCGGTGGGTCACCGGGCGGATTTTTTTCCTTCGCCTCCCGCGCAGTCCCGCTTCCCTGCCATGCCCGAACGCCACCGCGCCGACGGTGGCGGCCCCCATCAGGCGCCTTTGCCCACGCCACCCCGGCCTGCCCACCCGGAATGAAAACGCCCCCCGCGCCCGGCTGCCGGGCGAGGGGGGCGTTGGGGCACTGAGCGTGCGGGGGGTCAGTCGGGCCGGTCGGGGTAGATCCCCTCAACGCAGATGATGTAGCGCAACGCGAGGTGGGCGGGTGCGGGGGGGAGCGTGACCGGCTGGACCCTGACGGGGGGCTGGTTGGCCACGGAGACCGCCTTGGACAGGGCGGCGGCCAGTTCGCCGGTGTGCTGGATGACGACCTGGGGCTCGCCGGCCTTGGCTTTGTTGCCCAGCGGCACGCCGGGGCCGGCGCCCACCGGCACGGCACCGCGCAGGTCCGGCAGGTTGAAGCTGCGGCCGGGGTCGCCGCCGTAGGTGTGGCCAAGCAGCGAATAGAGCGCCTGGTACGGCTGGACCTGCAGGGTCTGACCTTCGCAGGGCAGCCAGCAGCGGGGCACGAAGCCGGGTATGGGCCAAAGCAGAATGGTACCGATGGTGCCTTCCATGGTTGTGTCTCCTTGTTGTGGGGGAAGGGCCCGGCAGGAGGGGTGAGGCGCCGGGCGCAGGGACTGCGCGTCAAACTGTAATACTGTGCAAAATTGCAAAACGTGACGAATTTCACGCTTCTGCCCATTGCCGCCCGGGCACCCGCTGCGGGGACAGGGCGGCGCGCGACTCAGGGCCGCTCAGGGCGCGGGGGCATCCACCAGCTTGGCCAGCAGCGTGGAAAGCTGCCTGATTTCCGCCGCGTCGAGGGCGGACCGTATCCAGCGGCCAGCCTCGTCCAGGCACTCCGCCATGGCGGCCTCGATGAGCCGCGCCCCGGCCGCGCTCAGACGCACCGGCTTGACCCGCTGGTCGCGGGGGGAGGGCGGGCGTTCCACCAGTCCGCGGGCTTCGAGCTGGAGCATGATCTTGGTGAGCCCGCCGGAGGTGACGACGGCCTCTGCCTGGAGCTGGGAGGGCGTGAGCAGGTGGGGTGCGGGGGCGTTGCGCAGGGTGGCCAGCACGTCGAACTCGGCAACGGACAGCCCGTGCGCGGCCAGGCTCGGGCGCATGCTCTCCAGGGAGCGGGCATGGGCCCATTGCAGGTGCAGGAACAGGGGGACGACGTCCGGGTCCAGGGTGCGGTCCCAGGTATGGCTTTCCATGCGGCGCGAACTCATAACTCCGACCTCGGCAGACTGAAACAAATTGACATCCATGTTAGCGAATGTAATTTATCTTGCCGGAAAGATATCCCCGCCCTAGCCTGCTACCGAGTGTTGGGCAGCAGGAGCGTGCGATGAAAAGCTTGAAGCGGGTGTTCTGGTGGAGTCTGCTCGCCCTGGGCGGCATCTGGTGGCTGGCGGATCAGACCGACTGGGCGGCGCTGGACGGGGTATTCGCCTGGCGGGCGGTGTTGAGCCAGGCCAGCGGGGTGCTGGCCATCGGGGTGATGAGCCTGGCCATGCTGCTGACGGTGCGGGCACCCTGGCTGGAGCGGCGACTGGGCGGGCTGGACAAGATGTACCGGCTGCACAAATGGCTGGGCATTTCGGCGCTGGTGCTGGCGGTGAGCCACTGGCTGATCGTCAGCGGCCCGAAGTGGATGGTGGCGCTGGGTTGGCTGGAACGGCGGGGGCGCCGCAGCCGCCCGGGTTTTCCGGACGAACCGCTGCGCCAGTTTCTGCTGGACCAGCGGGGTCTGGCGGAGGGCATCGGCGAATGGGCCTTCTATGGGGCCGCCCTGCTCATGGTGCTGGCGCTGGTCAAGCGCTTCCCCTACCGCCGCTTCTTTCAGACCCACCGCCTGCTGGCGGTCGCCTATCTGGCCCTGGTGCTGCATGCACTGGTGCTGCTGAAGTTCGAGTACTGGAGCACGCCGCTGGGGGCGACGATGGCGGCCCTGCTGACGGGGGGCACCGTGGCGGCGGTGATGTCCCTGTTCCGCCTGCGGGCGGGGGGCACCCGCGTCAGCGGCACGGTGGCCGCCCTGGAGGCACAAGAGACGGTGGGCGTGACGGCCGTGGACATCCGGCTCGACGGCGGCTGGCCAGGCCACGGGGCGGGCCAGTTCGCCTTTGTCACCCTGCACCCGGACGAAGGCCCCCACCCCTTCACCATTGCTTCGGCCTGGGCGGGGGACGGGCGGCTGCGCTTCCTGATCAAGGGGCTGGGTGACTACACCCGCAGTTTGCCCGGGCGGCTGCAGGTGGGGGACCGGGTGCGGGTGGAGGGCCCGTTCGGGCGCTTCGATTTCCGGGGCGACACCCGCCGCCAGATCTGGATCGGCGGCGGCATCGGCATCGCGCCCTTCGTGGCGCGGCTGAAGGAACTGGCGCGCCAGCCCGACGGCAAGGCCATCGACCTCTTCCACACCACCACCCGCTACGACCCGGCCATCATCGACCGTCTGCAGTCGGACGCCCGCGCCGCGCGCGTCAATCTGCATGTGCTGTGGGACGAGCGGGACGGCCTCCTGGAACTGGACCGGCTGTTCAGGACCGTGCCCGACTGGCGGGAGGCCGATGTGTGGTTCTGCGGCCCCAGCGCTTTCGCCCGCAAGGTGCGCGAGGGCCTGGTCTCCCTGGGCCTGCCGGAGCGGCGCTTTCATCAGGAACTGTTCGAGTTGCGCTCAGGCCCGGCACCCGGCTTGCCGTAAGGCAGGGAGTGTTAGGCTGCAACCCTGGGCAGCCCGGAGACCACCATGACCCCCCTCGCATCGCCCCCCCTCACCCTGATCGGCGCCCCCACCGACGTGGGCGCCAGCGTGCGCGGCGCCTCCATGGGGCCGGAAGCCCTGCGGGTGGCAGGCCTGGCCCGGGCCCTGCGGGGCCGCGGCCTGACGGTGACCGATCTGGGCAACCTGGCCGGGCCGGGCAACCCGGAGGCGCCGCCGGTACAGGGCTACCGCCATCTGGACGAGGTGCGGGCCTGGTGCGCCGCGGTGCAGGCCGCCGTGCGGGCCGAGCTGCGCTGCGGGCGCCTGCCCGTGCTGCTGGGGGGCGACCATAGCCTGGCGGTGGGCTCCATCACCGCCGTGGCCCGCCACTGCCGCGAGGTGGGGCAGACGCTGCGGGTGCTGTGGCTGGATGCCCACGCGGACTTCAACACCCGGGAGCTTTCCCCCAGCGGCAACCTGCACGGCATGCCCCTGGCCTGCCTGTGCGGCTTCGGCCCGCGCAAGCTGCTGGCGCTGGCCGGGCAGGAGCGGGCCATCGACCCGGCCTGGGTGCGGCAGATCGGCGTGCGCAGCGTGGACCCGGGCGAGCGCCGCTTCGTGCACGCGCAGGGGCTGGAGGTGTTCGACATGCGCTTCATCGACGAGGAAGGCATGCGCCTGACCATGGAACGGGCCCTGGCGGGCCTGGACGCCCGGACCCATCTGCATGTGAGCTTCGACGTGGACTTCCTCGATCCGGAGATCGCCCCGGGCGTGGCCACCACCGTGCCCGGCGGGCCCACCTACCGGGAGGCCCAGTTGTGCATGGAGATGATTGCCGATAGCGGGCGGCTCGCCTCCCTCGACGTGATGGAACTCAACCCCGCCCTGGATGTGCGCAACCGCACCGCGCTGCTGGCGGTGGACCTGATCGAATCCCTGTTCGGCAAAAGCACCCTGATGCGCCAGGCCGCCCGCTGACCATGGGCCAAGGCCTGCGCTGGCCTGCTTTCCGGGTGTTCCACGGCATCGCACCTGGCACACCCGGGCGCGCATTCCCGCGCCATGTCACGCTCATGTGACACCTGTTACGTGACACCGGGACACTGTGCTGTTTCCGGCCATGCAACGCTTATTTTTGCGACAGTCAAAAATTCTCGCCGCTGACAAATCAATCGCTTACAAATTCCCGTCCGATGTAACACACGCTCAAAGCACCGGAGCTGGCATGCCCTCTGCAGGGAAGGTGGCACGCACAACGAGGGTTGTGCCTCGAACCCACCTTAGAACATTGGAGACAGACATGCTTTACGCCCATCCCGGTGAAGCCGGCGCCAAGATCGCCTACAAGCCCCGCTACGACAACTTCATCGGCGGCAAATTCGTGGCCCCGGTCAAGGGCGAGTACTTCGACGTGATCACCCCCATCAGCGGCAAGGTCTACACCACGGTCGCCCGCTCCGGCGCTGAAGACATCGAACTGGCCCTGGACGCCGCCCACGCCGCCAAGGACGCCTGGGGCAAGACCCCGGCCGCCGAGCGCGCCAACATCCTGCTGAAGATCGCCGACCGCATCGACGCCAACCTGGAACTGCTGGCCTACGCCGAAACCGTCGACAACGGCAAGCCCATCCGCGAAACGCTGAACGCCGACGTGCCCCTGTCGTCGGACCACTTCCGCTACTTCGCCGGCTGCGTCCGCGCTCAGGAAGGTTCGCTGTCCGAGATCGACCACAACACGATCGCCTACCACTTCCACGAGCCCCTGGGCGTCGTCGGCCAGATCATCCCCTGGAACTTCCCGCTGCTGATGGCCGCCTGGAAGCTGGCGCCCGCCCTGGGCGCCGGCAACTGCGTGGTGCTGAAGCCCGCCGAGTCCACCCCGATCTCCATCCTGATCCTGGCCGAACTGATCGCCGACCTGCTGCCCCCGGGCGTGCTCAACATCGTCAACGGTTTCGGCCGCGAAGCCGGCATGCCGCTGGCCACCAGCAGGCGCATCGCCAAGATCGCCTTCACCGGCTCCACCGCCACCGGCAAGGTGATCGGCCAGGCCGCCGCCACCAACCTGATTCCCGCCACGCTGGAACTGGGCGGCAAGAGCCCCAACATCTTCTTTGAAGACGTGATGGCTGCCGACGACGCCTTCCTGGACAAGGCCATCGAAGGTCTGGTGCTGTTCGCCTTCAACCAGGGTGAAGTCTGCACCTGCCCGTCCCGCGCCCTGATCCACGAATCGATCTACGACAAGTTCATGGCGCGCTGCCTCCAGCGCGTGGCCGCCATCAAGCGCGGCAGCCCGCTGGACACCGACACCATGATGGGTGCCCAGGCTTCCCAGATGCAGATGGACAAGATCATGTCCTACCTGGCCCTGGGCAAGGAAGAAGGCGCTGAAGTCCTGATCGGTGGCGACAAGGCCGAACTGGGCGGCGACCTGGCCGGTGGCTACTACATCCAGCCGACGCTGTTCAAGGGCAACAACAGCATGCGCGTCTTCCGCGAAGAAATCTTCGGCCCGGTGCTGGCCGTGACGACCTTCAAGACCGAAGAAGAAGCCATGCAGATCGCCAACGACACGCCGTACGGCCTGGGCGCCGGCGTGTGGTCTCGCGACGGCTCCCGCGCCTACCGCTTCGGTCGTGGCATTCAGGCGGGCCGGGTGTGGACGAACTGCTACCATGCTTACCCTGCCCACGCCGCCTTCGGTGGCTACAAGGAATCGGGCATCGGCCGTGAAACCCACGCCGTGATGCTGGACCACTACCAGCAGACCAAGAACCTGCTGGTCAGCTACAGCCCCAACGCCCTGGGCTTCTTCTGACCCCCTTCGGGCCGGGAACCGGCGTGCGCCACGCACCCGCCACCGGCCCCGAGGCACGGGTTCCTTCTGGAGCGCGCAAGCGCTCCTCCTTCGTCACTCTGCGCGAGTGATCACGGCGAGACCGAAAGGCTCTCGCCGTTTTTTTGCCCTTGCCGTCCGGGCCCCGCCGATCGCTTGCCGCGCACACCCGAGGTGAAGCCATGTCCGCACGTCGTCCCCCCACCGTCAGCGCCACGCCCGCGGCACTGCAATGCATCGAACGGCTCGCCGCCACCCATGGCCCGCTGCTGTTTCACGCCTCGGGCGGCTGCTGCGACGGGACCGCCCCCATGTGCTTCAAGGAAGGGGAACTGACGATCCTGAATGACCGCCTGCTGGGCCACATCGGCGGCGCACCCTACTACATGACGCCCCACGCCTGGGCGCTCTCCCACGACATGGCCTTCGAGATCGATGTGGTGCCGGGCGAGGGCACCGGCTTTTCGCTGGATCAGGGCACCGGCTTCAGCTTCGTGATCCGGCAATGCGTGCGGCCGCCCGCCGCCTAGAACTGGAACATGCTCACGCCCACCCCGAAACTGGTGCGGCGGAAGTTGTAGTCCAGCAAGGTTTCGCCGTAGCCGGAAAAGAGTTGCATGTACCAGCGCAGGCCCAGGGGCTTTTCCCGGTCCACCGGGTAGGTGAAGTCCAGTTGCACCGAGCCCCGGTCGATACGTTTGTAGTCGGTGCGCCACAGCAGCGAGGCGGTGGACAGGCCGGTCGTCCAGCCCAGCTGCAGATCGCCCCGGCCCACGTAGCGGGTCAGGTCCGGATTGTCGTCGCTGGCGGCGCTTTCCCGCACCCGGCGGTGGCTGCGCAGCAGCACGGTCATGTCGCCCCGCTCCAGCCCCGCCGCCAGGTAAATGCGGTTCCAGCTACGGGACAAGGGGTCCGACTGGCCGTTGGACTGGTGCGCCGCCCCGCCCTGCAGCATGGCAAGCCGCCAGCCCCCGGGCAAGTGGCCGATCTTCTCCGGCACCGGCACCACGTAGATCAGCTCCGGCTCGTAATCCGTGTTGCGGAAAGGCGCCGAAGCCGCGTGGTTCCACAACTGCCACATGGACTGCTGGGTGTAGCCGAACCACAGATCCGCCCCCGGCAGCAGCACGCTTTGCGCCAGCTTGGTCCGCAGCGACAGGTGCAGCTTCACCTCGCTGGCGTGGTAGTTGGGCAGGCCCGAAGCCGTGCCCCGGGTGGGCGTGCTGGGCGTGTGGTTCACCGCGTTGGAAATGTAGGCGGGCAGGATGAAGTTGGGCTTGTAGGTCTTGAAGTTGAAGGTGCCGCGCTTGTCCTGCCGATCCAGCTCCCAGTAGGCGGACCACAGGCTGGAAGGCCCGGCGGCGGGCGCCTCCTGCTCCGCCACGGGCACCGGTGCCGGCACCACCGCCGGCGCCGGCTCGCCCCCGGCGGAACGGCCCGCCCAGCGGTCGTAACAGGCCAGGCGGGCTGCATCCTCCTCCACCCGGTTGCAGTGGGTGGGCCCGGGCGTGCCCGGCGCCAGCTCCGCCCCCTGCGCCCACCAGGGCGACAAGGCCGCCGCCAGCGCCAGCCCGCCCTTCAACCACGATCCCGACGATCCCCGTCTGCTACGCATGACCCATCTTCCTGTTGTCCCTGCCCGCCTGCGCTCACATGGAATGCAGACCGATCATGTTGCCCTCGGTATCGGTCACCAGGGCGATGAACCCGTGGGGACCGATGGACATCTTCGGCTTGAAGATCTGCCCGCCATGGGCCGCCGCCCGCTCCGCCTCCACCGCGCAATCTTCGCACCCGAAGTAGACAATCGTGCTCCCGCCCGAGGGCACCTGCGGCATTTTCACCAACGTGCCCGTCGCGCCGTACTTCTCCATCGAAGACGGAAACGCCCACATCTCCATGCCGGGAAGGCTCTCCGGGTCCGGATTGGGCAGCGGCACCAATTCGCCCTGGAACACCGCCTCGTAAAACGCCTTGGCCCGGGGCATGTCCTGCACGTAGATTTCAAACCACACGACTGGATTCGGATTCATGGCACGTCTCCTTGGGTGAGAAAGCACGCGTCATTATAGGCGGACGCACGCGAACCCCGGACGAAACAGGCCGGTGCAGCACAAGCAGCGAAGCGGAATCGAGATACGGGAGGGGAGAGACTGGAGCGGGTGAAGGGAATCGAACCCTCGTATGCAGCTTGGGAAGCTGCCGTTCTACCATTGAACTACACCCGCGAGGGAGGCGAGATTGTACCCGATTCCTCGGGGGCGTGTGCAGGGGCCGTTTCGCCGTCTTTGTCCGCAGCTTGAGCCGGGACAGGAATCGCTCCTATCGGATTTGCAGCGCAGCGGCATCGCGCGTTACGCGGCAATTGAACCCAGTCCCAGGCGCCGCCGGGCGGGGCAACGCAGGAGCCCTCTCCCACGCGGGCTTGGGCGGGCTCCCGACCGTTTGGCCTATCCCGCATTCTCGAGGTTTCCGGGCTCCCTTGCCCCGGCGCCAAGATCGATGCACCATCGCATCAATCTAGATGACAAGGAACGCCCATGAGAACAACCGTCACAATCGATGACGCCTTGTACGAGAAGGCGTTGGAAGTGGCCGATCCGGAGATGGACAAGGCCGATCTGTTCCGCGAAGCCGTCAAGCTCTTCGTGCGGGTTCATGCCGCAAGACGCCTTGCCGCCCTGGGTGGCGCTGCGCCGGATATGCAGGAGGTTCCTCGGCGCCGCGAGGAACCGGCGTGAGCGGAGTCCTTGTCGACACCTCGGTGTGGGTCGAACACTTTCGCCAGCGCAACGACACGCTGGCCGAACTGCTGGCGCTGGACCTGGTGCTGGCGCATCCGCTGATCGTTGGCGAAATCGCGTGCGGCACGCCGCCGCAGCGCGAACGAACGCTGTCGGATCTCAACACCTTGCAACCGTCCCGGCAGGCAAGCGTCCGGGAGGTGATGGACTTCATCGAACGCGAATCCCTGTTCGGGCTGGGCTGCGGGCTGGTGGACCTGCTGTTGCTCGCGTCCACCCTGATGACACCCGGCGTCGCGCTATGGACATTGGACAAGCGGCTGTGCGCACTGGCAGACCGCTTTGGGGTGATGTTCCGACCTGCGCCCCACTGAGGCGCCCCCGCGGCGCCGCTGGGTGGGGCAACGCAGGAGCC
>JRYG01000564.1_pt1 | contig 25964 bp, 20 predicted proteins | sample 235341 | NCBI WGS metagenome assembly JRYG01 (sample SAMN03074218, study PRJNA261478) | activated sludge metagenome | biome: Wastewater Treatment Plant; feature: Wastewater; material: Activated sludge; isolation source: activated biomass of a wastewater treatment plant treating hydrocarbon... ...
GCGGCTGGGCCCAGGGCTCCAGGACTGCGGGAAGCTCGGCGAACACGCCCAGGCGGCGCAGGATGGCCACGGTGGCGCACACAGCGGCGCGGGGGTGGCCGTCGGCAATCTTGACGGCCAGGCCCAGCCCAAGCCCCGGCAGGCCGATGGCTTGCACGCCGTCGGCGCCCATCTTGGCGATGAGGGCACCGGGGGCAGCGTGCATCAGTGCCGCGTCCGCCCGTCCTTGGCCGGAAACCATCTCCGGGTGAGCCATCATGGCGCTCGCCAAGTGTCCCGGTGCCGAGTGGGTTGGCGCGGTGGCCAGGCGGGCATACGCGGTGGCGAGATGGACCAGGGGCAGCGCATAGGTGGGTGCGGAGCAGCCGTCCGTGGCCCGGTGCAGGGCTTCGGCCGGACAGCCGGTGGTGCGCAGGAGGGCTTCTCTCACCGCCCGCTGGGCGGGGTGATCCGGTGCCAGGTAATCGGCTGTCGCCGCGCCCGAGGCACAGGCGCAGACGAGAAAGCCCGCGTGCTTGCCGGAACAGTTGTGGTGCAAGGGGCCAAAGGCGGCCAGCGGCGGGGTGCCGTGCTGGGCGTGCTCCGGGTACATAAAGGGGACGTGGCGGCCGCATTGCAGGGCGGATTCGTCCAGCCCCAGCCGGGCGAGCAGCCGCGCTACTTGCCGTACGTGTGGCGTCTCCCCGCTGTGGCTGGCGCACAGCACCGCCAGATCCGCCGCTTCCAGGCCGTAGCGGGCAGCGGCGCCCCCTTCCAGCACCGGTAGCGCCTGGAGTGGCTTGAGGGCGGACCGGGGGAAGACGGCGCGTTGCGCATTGCCCCAGGCCCGCACGACGCGGCCGGTGGTGTCGGCAACCACTGCCAGGCCGAAGTGGGTGTTTTCCACCCAGGCGCCACGGCGGGTTTCAACGAGCGGGGCGAAGTCCACGGGGGCCAGCCGGGTGCAGGCGTCAGCCGTTCTTGCCTTTTTGCCAGAGCACGTCGCCCCGGCCTTCGGCCCGGTTGAGCGCGCGCCCGAGCACGAACAGCAGGTCGGACAGACGGTTGAGGTACTGGCGGGGGCCGTCGTTCACCGGCTCGGCGGCAGCCAGGCGCACCATGGCGCGCTCGGCGCGCCGGCACACCGCCCGGGCCAGATGCGCCAGGGCAGCGGCGCGGGTGCCGCCGGGCAGGATGAAGTCCTTGAGCGGTTCCAGGTGATCGTTGAGTCCGTCCAGCGCGGTTTCCAGCCGTTCCACCTGCCGGGCGGTGATCAGGGACATGCCCGGGATACAGACCTCTCCCCCCAGGTCGAAGAGGTCGTTCTGGACGTCGGTCATCAATTCCCGGATGTCGTCCGGCAGGGGCTCGGTGAGCAGCAGACCGATGACGGAGTTGAGTTCATCCACTTCGCCCAGGGTGTGGATGCGATCGCTGTCCTTGCTGGTCCGGGAGCCGTCGCCCAAGCCGGTGGTGCCGGCGTCGCCGGTGCGTGTGTAGATCTTGGAGAGGCGGTGCCCCATGGTCGCGTCCTGTCGATGATGTGTATGGCAGGGAGCGGATTATACGGGGCGGGGCGTCAGGTGCTGCTGATTGCATCCTCCCGGGCGCGGGCCGGCACGTGCCCGAGGCGGGCTGAAACCCGCTGCGCCGCTTCCCGCACGGCTTGCGCGATGGGGCCGTCCCAGTCAGCGTTGAAAGTGCCCACGGGGCCCAGGGCGGTAATGGCGAGCACCATGTTGTTGGTGTGGTCGAAGACCGGCGCCGCAATGCCGTTGATGCCCGAAATGAGTTGCCCGACGGCGCGGGAAAGGCCGTGCCGGCGAACTTCCTGGAGGGTGTCTTCGATCCGTTTCCAGGACGGGCGGCCCTCCGGCGGCACCCCGGCCAGACGCTGCAATTCTCCCTGGATCAGACGTTCCACGGCCTTTTGCGGCATGAAGGCGGCGAACACCCGCCCGGTGGCGGAGTTGATCAGGGGCATGACCGTGCCGGGACGCAGGTTCACGTGGATGGGCGTGTTGGACTCGATCATGCGGATGATGGTGGGGCCCATGTTGCCCCATACGGAGAGCACCACCGTCTGCCCGACTTTTTCCGCCAGTTCCTCGATCGCGGGCTGGGCTTCGCGCACCGGGTCGAGCAGTTGCAGGCTGATCAGCCCCAGGCGGAGGGCGAGAGGGCCAAGGGTGTAGCGGCTGGTGAGGGGGTCCTGGTCAATGAGGCCGATCTTGCCGAAGCTCACCAGATAGGGATGGGCCTTGGCGGGGGGCATGCCGGCTGCCCGTGCCAGATCCTTGAGCATCATTGGTTTGCCGGCCTCGGCCAGGGCCAGCAGCAACTGGCCCCCGACCTCCACCGACTGAATACCGCGGCGTTCCTTGTCCACGTCCATTATCACGGTCCCTTCCCCATGTCTTTGCCGCAGCCAACGTTTCCCCTGGACGGCAAGCCCGCATTCTGCGCCATCCGGCGCCATGGTGCATGGCAAAAATCCGAGGTCTGCGTGGGCGAGTGGGTGTTGTTTCCAGAGGCGCCCGGTCTGGCGTAGGAATTTTGTCCCAGATCAAGGCTGGAGGCTGTCTGACCTGACGTTCGGCACACCCAGAGCGCGCGTGAAACCTGACCTTAGTCATATTGTGCAACGCCGCAAACGCCTTTAGGCATCAGGGTTTACCGCAATCCTGGCCGTCGGGCTGGCTTGGGCTTCGTAAGTTACCTGTAAGCGAGCCCCCGTACATTGCCCCGGCACAACGCGGTTTTCGCATCCTGTGTTTATGAGAGGAGGGGTGATTAGTGGCTGAAGAGCTATATGCGCGGATTATCAAAAATCCGAAATACCACGCGCTGAAATCGAAGCGTAATTCTTACGCGTTCCTGATGACGGTCCTGATGTTTGTGGCCTACTACGGCTACATTCTCCTGATTGCCTTCAACAAGGAGTTCCTGGCGACCAAGGTTGCCGCTGGCGGTGTCATGTCCATCGGCATCCCGATGGGCCTCGGGGTGATTCTGTTCACCATCGTGCTGACGACCATCTACGTCCGCCGGGCGAACAGCGAGTTCGACACCGAGACCGAAGAAATCATCAAGGAGGCCCGCAAGTGAAATTCGGTTCCAAGCATGTTCTAGCCGCTCTGGCGGCCCTGGCCGTTGCCGGACTGGCAGTGGCCGCGGGCCCGGACGCCGGGGCGACCGAGAAGCAGGCGACCAACTGGACCGCCATTGCGATGTTCGGCGCCTTCGTGGCCTTTACCCTGGGCATCACCAAGTGGGCCGCCGCCAAGACCAAGTCCGCGGCGGACTTCTACACTGCGGGTGGCGGCATCACGGGTTTCCAGAACGGCCTGGCGATTGCCGGCGACTACATGTCCGCCGCGTCCTTCCTGGGTATTTCCGGTCTGGTGTTCGCCAACGGCTTCGATGGCCTGATCTTCTCCATCGGCTGGTTGGTGGGCTGGCCCGTCATCACTTTCCTGATGGCGGAACGCCTGCGTAACCTGGGCAAGTTCACCTTCGCCGACGTAGCGGCCTACCGCTTCGGCCAGACCCCGATCCGCTCCTTCGCGGCCACGGGCTCCCTGGTGGTGGTGGCCTTCTACATGATTGCCCAGATGGTGGGTGCCGGTCAGCTGATCAAGATCCTGTTCGGCCTGGAGTACACCTACGCCGTGGTGCTGGTGGGCGTGCTGATGATGATGTACGTGCTCTTCGGTGGCATGACCGCCACCACCTGGGTGCAGATCATCAAGGCCGTCATGCTGCTCTCCGGCGCAACCTTCATGGCCCTGGCCGTGCTGTATCAGTTCGGTTTCAGCCCGGAAGCCCTGTTCGCCAAGGCGGTTGAAGTCAAGACCGGTCTGGCTGCCAAGGATCCGAAGCTGGTGGCTGACGCCGCTGCCAAGGGCGTGGATGTGGCGACGCTGGCCGCTGCCAAGGGTGGTTCCATCATGGCCCCCGGTGGTCTGATCAAGGACCCCGTCTCCGCCATCTCGGTCGGTATGGCCCTGATGTTCGGTACCGCTGGTCTGCCCCACATCCTGATGCGCTTCTTCACGGTGCCCAGCGCCAAGGAAGCTCGCAAGTCCGTGGCTTGGGCGACCACCTGGATCGGCTACTTCTACATCCTGACCTTCATCATCGGCTTCGGCGCGATCGTGCTGGTGGCGACCAACCCCGAGTTCCTGGACCCGGTCAAGGGCGGTCTGAAGGGCGGCGGCAACATGGCGGCTATCCACCTGGCCAATGCGGTCGGCGGCAACGTGTTCCTGGGCTTCATCTCCGCGGTGGCCTTCGCCACGATTCTGGCGGTGGTGGCCGGCCTGACGCTGTCCGGCGCTTCGGCGGTGTCCCACGACCTGTACGCCACGGTGTTCAAGAAGGGCCAGGCAACGTCGGAAGACGAACTGCGTGTGTCCAAGATGACCACCATCGCGCTGGGTATCCTGGCTGTGGTGCTGGGTATCGCCTTCGAGAAGGAGAACGTGGCTTACATGGTGATGCTGGCCTTCGCCATCGCCTGTTCCGCCAACTTCCCGGTGCTGTTCATGTCCGTGCTGTGGAAGGGTTGCACCACCCGTGGCGCCACCATCGGCGGCTTCGTCGGCCTGATCGCCGCCGTGGGCCTGACGGTGATCTCCGACGCCGTGTGGGTGAAGGTGCTGGGCAACAAGGAAGCCATCTTCCCGTACTCCTCGCCGGCCATCTTCTCGATGCCCCTGGCCTTCCTGACCATCTATGTCGTGTCCCTCATCGACGGCAGCCGCCGTGCCGAGGAAGACAAGGCTGGTTACGTGATGCAGGAAGTCCGGTCCGAGACCGGTGTGGGTGCCGCTGGCGCTTCCGGCCACTAAGCAAGGCATGCCGACTCCGCAGCCGGTTTCCGGCTGCGGAGCAGCAAAAAGCCCCGATGGGTCATCGCCCTTCGGGGCTTTCTCTTTTTTTGGGTGGCGTATCCTCGGAAACCCGGCTGTTCGCCGTGACACTTCTACTTGACGGAAGTGCGAAATAAGAGTTCGTCCGACACTGTAAACCCGGATTGCCGGAATTCTTTACACTTGCTAATCTGTCTCCTTACAGCGACAGTAAAGAGGCGGGGCGATGAAAACGCTGGAAGAGTCGGCACCTCCGGGCACAGGGGAGACAGATTTCTCCCAGGTGGATCGCGACGGTTTGCTGCATGCCTTGGCCGAAGCCCTGCCGGCCAACTGTCTGCTGAGTGGCGAGGAAGACCTTCGGCCCTACGAATGTGACGGCCTCTCGGCGTATCGGGAATTGCCCCTGGCCGTGGCGCTTCCGGAGACGGAAGCCCAGGTGCTCGCCGTACTCAAAATCTGCCGTTCGCGCCACGTGCCGGTGGTGGCCCGTGGCGCCGGGACGGGATTGTCCGGCGGCGCGCTGCCGCATCGGCATGGGGTGGTGCTTTCCCTGGCCCGGTTCAAAAAAATCCTGCGCATCGATCCATTGGCCCGGGTTGCCGTGGTGCAGCCAGGTGTGCGCAATGCGGCCATCTCGGAAGCGGTGGCACCTCACGGGTTGTACTACGCGCCAGACCCCAGTTCGCAGATCGCCTGCACCATCGGGGGCAACGTGGCCGAAAACTCCGGTGGCGTCCATTGCCTCAAGTATGGGCTGACCGTGCACAACGTGCTCAAGGTGCGGGTGGCGACCATCGACGGCGAGATCGTGGAACTGGGCAGCCTTGCGCCCGACGCACCGGGCTACGACCTGCTGGCGCTCTTCATCGGTTCCGAAGGCTTGCTGGGCGTGGTCACGGAAGTGACCGTCAAACTCACCCCCAAACCCCAGATCGCCCAGTGCGTGCTGGCCGCGTTCGATGATGTGGTCAAGGCCGGCAACGCGGTGGCCAGCATCATCGGGGCCGGAATCATCCCTGCGGGGCTGGAAATGATGGACCAGCCTGCGACTGCTGCGGTGGAAGAGTTCGTGCGCGCAGGTTACCCCCTGGATGCCCAGGCGATCCTCCTGTGCGAGTCGGATGGCACACCGGAAGAGGTGGCGGAAGAGATCGACCGTGTCCGTGCGGTGTTGACGGATGCGGGCGCCACCGAAGTGCGGGTTTCCCGGGACGAGGCGGAGCGGCTGCGCTTCTGGGCCGGGCGCAAGGCGGCCTTTCCCGCCGCAGGGCGCATCTCCCCCGACTATTACTGCATGGATGGCACCATCCCGCGCAAGCGCCTGGGTGACATGCTGACCGCGATTGCCGGGTTGGAGCAGAAATACGGCCTGCGGTGCATCAATGTCTTTCATGCCGGCGACGGCAATCTCCACCCGCTGATTCTGTACGATGCCAATCGTCCCGGCGAACTGGAGCGGACGGAGGCCTTTGGTGCGGAGATCCTGCGCCTCTCGGTGGAGTTTGGCGGAACCATCACCGGCGAGCACGGCGTGGGGTTCGAGAAAATCAATTCCATGTGTGACCAATTCGCTACCCACGAGTTGCTCGCCTTCCATCGGGTGCGGCGCGCCTTTGATCCGCCCGGCCTGCTCAACCCCGGCAAGGCGGTGCCAACATTGCATCGCTGTGCCGAGTTTGGCCGCATGCATGTACATGCGGGCCAGGTTGCCCACCCTGATTTGCCGAGGTTCTGACGATGGCTGCCCAGATTCTTCCCGACGTGGTGCTGCGCATGCTGATGTGGGTTGTGCCCCTGCTGGCGCTGTTTGGTGCCTGGCGGTCGCTGATGGCGTCCCGCGACCAGCACTGGCAGGATCATCTGATCGAGCAGGTGGCTCCGCCTCCGCCGGAGGTGACGCGCTCCGGATCTGCGCGGCGGGTGGGTGGGTATCCCGGTTCCCGATCACGATCCCGACAGAACAGATGAGCGATCAGACTGAATTCCTGGTGGAGGGCGTCCGCGCGGCCATAGCCGCCCGGACGCCTTTGCGCATTGTGGGGGGCGGGAGCAAGGACTTCTATGGCTCCTGGCGTTCCGGCGAGGTGCTGCACACGGGCACGCATTCGGGCATCGTCAGCTACGAGCCTACGGAGCTGGTGGTCACCGCCCGCGCCGGGACGCCACTTGCCGAACTGGAGGCGGTGCTGGCTGAGGAGCGTCAGATGCTTGCCTTCGAGCCTCCCCATTTCGGCGCGGGCGCCACGGTGGGCGGGTGTGTGGCGGCGGGGCTGTCGGGGCCGCGCCGCCTGGCGGCCGGAGCGGTTCGGGACTTCGTGCTTGGCGTCAAGATGGTGGATGGCCAGGGCGAGGCACTGCGTTTTGGTGGCCAAGTGATGAAAAACGTCGCCGGTTACGACGTTTCCCGCCTCATGGCAGGCTCTCTGGGGACGCTCGGGCTGCTCCTGGAAGTCTCGCTCAAAGTGCTACCCCGCCCGATGGCGGAAACCAGTGTGCGTGGGTGGATGGACGAGGCCACCTTCATCGCCCGCGCCAACCAGTGGGCGGGTGAGCCTTTGCCCATCAGCGCCACGGCGTGGTGTGACGGCCAGTGCACCCTGCGTCTTTCCGGTGCGGCTGCCGCCGTGCGCGCTGCCCGGCAGCGTCTGGGTGGGCAGGAGTTGGACCCGGCCGAAGCGGCCGACTTCTGGCGAACCCTGCGCGAGCACCAGCATGCCTTTTTTGCCGGTTCGCAGCCCCTGTGGCGGCTCGCCGTGCCGGGCACTACGCCTGCCCTGGGCTTGCCAGGCGCGGGGTTGATCGAATGGAGTGGCGGGCTGCGCTGGCTGCGCACCGAAGCGAGCGCCGATCACGTGCGCGTCGCGGCGCAAGCGGCTGGGGGGCATGCCACGTTATTCCGGGGCGGCGAGCCTTCCGTTGCGCGGTTTCAGCCTGCGCTCGGCGCGCTGGCTGCCTTGCAGCACCGAGTGAAGGCGGCGCTCGATCCGGCGGGCGTATTTGCCAGCCGGGATGTTCCGGCCTGAGGGATTCGCGTAGCGCCTCCGACGGGACGGGAATCCCCCAACTGCCTGCCGTCCCCGGCGGAGGCATCATCCGCGCCTCGATAAGGAAGTTGCCCAACCGTGCAGACCCAGCTAGCCGATTCCTTCCGCGATACCCCCGAGGGCCGTGAGGCCGACGCCATCCTGCGCCGCTGCGTCCATTGCGGCTTCTGCACCGCCACCTGCCCCACGTACCAGTTGCTGGGTGATGAACTGGATGGCCCCCGGGGGCGAATCTACCTCATCAAACAGGTGCTGGAGGGGGCCCGGCCCACGGCCAGCACGCAGCTGCACCTGGACCGTTGCCTGACCTGTCGGGCTTGCGAAACCACGTGCCCCTCCGGGGTGGAGTACGCCCGCTTGCTGGATATCGGGCGGGCCGAAGTGGCACGCCAGGTGGCGCGGCCGCTTGTGGAACGGGTCACCCGGGCCGCCCTGGGCGAAATTGTTCCCCGGCCCGCAGTGTTTGGGCCCCTGGTGCAGGCTGCCCGCCTGGTCGAGGGGGTGCTCCCCGCGCACTTGAGGGCAAAACTGCCCGCCGCCGCGGCACCCGCCGGGGTGTGGCCGCGCCGCGACCGGCCCCGGCGCATGTTGGCCCTGGCAGGCTGCGCGCAGAGTGTGCTGGCTCCGGGCATCAATGCCGCCACGGCGCGGGTGCTGGACCGCTTGGGGATCGAGCTCGCGGAGGCGCCAGCCGCTGGCTGTTGCGGAGCTGTGCGCTTCCACCTGAACGACCAGGAGGGGGGGCGTCAGGCGGCCCGCCGCAATATCGACGCCTGGTGGCCCCATATCGAGGCGGGTGCCGAGGCGCTGGTCATGACCGCCTCCGGTTGTGGCGTGTTCGTCCGGGACTATGGGCATCTGCTGCGGGATGACCCTGCTTACAAGGACAAGGCGGAGCGGGTGTCGGCCCTGACCCGGGACGTCAGCGAAGTCGTCGCTGCAGAAGCCGCCGCCCTTAAGGCTGCGCTGGGTGAGGTGGCCCCCGGCGTGGCTGGATCGCTCGCCTTTCACGCCCCGTGCACGCTGCAACACGGGCTGAAGATCCGGGGCGTGGTGGAGGCCCTGCTGACCGCGGCCGGCTACCAGCTCACCCCTGTTGCCGACGCCCACCTTTGTTGCGGCTCGGCGGGCACCTACGCTTTGCTCCAGCCGGACATCGCGCTGCGGCTGCGGGAGGCGAAGCTCGGCCATCTCTGCGCCGGTACCCCCTCCGCCATTGCCACGGCCAATGTGGGTTGCCTCACCCATCTGCAGGCGGGCACGGAACTCGAGGTGCGCCACTGGGTGGAGCTGCTCGACCGGCGTTTGGCTCTGGCGGCAGGATAATCTCAATAAAAACAATTGGATGTGTTCTGCGGGTGGCCCGCGCTGCCGTTGCGCTGCGGCGGCTAAAGTTGGTTCCGGGGCCAGCCGTAGTACTGGGCAACGCTCTTCGAGGGTTCACCGTGAACGCGCCGCAAACTCCCCAGCAGGTTGAAGAAGTCCTCGGTCATGGCATCCGCATTCCACCGCAGCCCCGTGTGGTGGAGGAGGTCCATCAGATGTTGTTCAAGGACGACTTCTCCGTTCGCCGGATGGCGCGTCTGATCAGTCAGGATGCGGGCCTCACCGCCGCGCTGTTCCGGTTGGTCCGCAGTGGGGCTTACGCCCAGCGCAGGCTCGAATCCCTGGAGCAGGTGTTGAGCGTGGTGGGCGTCAAGCCCGCCTTCAATCTGATCCGCGCCATCTCCTTGCAGGAGGCGTTCTCTGGCGACCACCGGGTGCTGGAGCGATTCTGGGCCCGCTCGACCGAGATTGCCCAGCTCGCTGCCACCATCGCCGAGGAGCGGGTGGCGGTGTGCAACATCTTTCCGGATCAGGCCTACATGGTCGGCATCTTCCACGACTGTGGTGTGCCCGTGCTGATGGAGCGCTTTCCCGAGTACTGCTCTGCCCTGCACCTGGCGAGCGAGGAGAAGTGGGTCAGCATCAAGGATGAAGACCGGGCTTTCCACGTGGACCACTGTGTCATCGGCTACCTGGTGGCGCGCCATTGGGGGTTGCCGGATTTCATCTCGGATGCCATCCGTTTCCACCACGAACTCCCCCGCCTGGATAACAACGCCTCCAGAACCATGGTGGCGATCCTGCTCATGGCCTCGGAAATCTATTGCCGTCAGCGCCACGTGGTGAATCCGGACTGGGCAACGGTGGCCCCGCTGGTCATGGAGGAGTTGGGCATCCACCTTTCGGCGGCGGAAGACTACATCGACGACGTGGTGGACCTCTACTACGCGCGTCATCGCTAGCGCGTACCCGCGCCCATGTGCCGCGGCGGGGAGTGCCGGGTTATGCTTGGCATCTGCCCACTCGCGCTGGTTGCCATGCCCCGTCCTGTTGTCCTTGCTCCCGAGATCGGGGGTTGCCTTGGTTGAAGAGGTCGAACGTTCATCGTCCACGGACGAGACGGTTTCTGCCCGCGAACGCATTCTCAACGCGGCGGAGCAGCTTTTCACCGAGCGTGGTTTCGCGGCGGCCTCCATGCGCGCCATTGCCCAGTTGGCCAGCGTGCCGCTGGGCTCGGTGAACTATCACTTCGGCAGCAAGCAGAAGCTGATGGAAGCGGTCTATGAGCGGGCGCTCGGCGGGGATGGCACCCGCCGCCTGCATTACCTGGACAGGCTGGAACAAAAGGCGGGCCCCGAAGCCCTGAGCGTCCAGGCCATCGTCGAGGCCTATCTGGGTTCCGCCCTGCGGCTCACCCGCAAGAGCAACATCTCCGGCGCCGTGTTCAAGCAGCTCATGGGGCGCGCGTTTTACGACCCGGCCTCCCGTGCCGAGCTGTTCTTCCCGGAGGAGTACCGGGGCGCCGTGGACCGCTACCGCCAAGCCTTTGCCCGCGCCCTGCCGGAACTGCCGCAAGAGGAACTGGTGTGGCGCATGTATTTCTTTGTCGGCCTGGTCGCCTACGTCATGGCCGGCAAGGACGTGATGCGCATGACCGAGTTCTACCAGCTTGCGGATGCCGGCGATGAGGAAGCCATTCTTCGCCGGATGGTGCCGTTCGTGACCGCAGGCTTCCTGGCGCCCTCCAGCCACTGATCTATTCTTGATTTGATCGCCTGCGTTGACAGCGCCGCGGTGGTCCGTCTAGAGTTGAACGATCGTTCAAATCAGTGCCGGCAGTTGGTGTGCCGGCACGCCAACAATCCATCACACCGCCGCCTGGAGGAGACACCCATGAGCAGCAATCCGCCCGAATTCACCCCCCCGAATCCGCTTGCCTACGGCTATCCGCTGCTGATCAAGCAGCTGCTGGCAACGCCCCTTGCCGTAGCTCCCGAGCAGGAGATCGTTTACCGGGATTCCGTCCGCCTGACCTACCGGGACTTCGCCCGCCGCCTGGGGCAACTGGCCAACGCCCTGGCCGCAGAAGGCGTGAGGCCGGGACAGACGGTGGCCATGATGGACTGGGACAGTCACCGCTATCTGGAGTGCTTCTTTGCCGTGCCGATGATGGGCGCGGTCCTGCAGACGGTGAACATCCGCCTCTCGCCTGAACAGATCCTCTACACCCTCAATCACGCCCGCGCCGATGTGCTGCTGGTGAATCAGGAATTCTTGCCGGTGCTGGAGGCCATCCGGGGGGATCTGCAGACAGTGAAGCGCTTCATCTTCATCACCGATGAGGGGGCCGCCGTGCCCGAGGGCTTTGCCGGGGAGTACGAAGCACTGCTCGCGGCCCGACCGGCGGACTACGATTTCCCGGAACTGGACGAAAACACCCGCGCCACCACCTTCTACACGACCGGGACCACCGGGCTGCCCAAAGGGGTGTACTTCAGCCACCGGCAACTGGTGCTGCACACCCTGAGCGTGGGGTTGGCCATGGCCTCGCCCGGCCAGCAGGGGCGCTTCCACCGGGACGACGTGTACATGCCCCTCACCCCCATGTTCCACGTGCACGCCTGGGGCTTCCCCTACATCGCTACCGTGCTCGGGGTCAAGCAGGTCTATCCTGGCCGCTACATTCCAGCCACCATACTCGAAACCATTGCCCGGGAGGGGGTCACCCTGTCCCATTGCGTGCCCACCATCCTGCACATGCTGCTGCTGAGCCCCGCCTGCGCCGCGACCGACTTGTCCCGCTGGAAAGTGGTGATCGGCGGTTCCGCCCTCACCGCCGGTCTGGCCCAGCAGGCGCGCAACAAGGGCATAGACGTATTCACCGGCTATGGCATGTCGGAAACCTGTCCGGTGCTGACCCTGGCCCATGTGGAGAGCAGCGACCAGGGCCCGAACGACGTACCCATCCGCACCAAGACCGGCCGTCCGGTGCCCCTTGTGCAATTGCGCACGGTGGATGGCTACATGAGCACTCAGCCCGCCGACGGCAAGAGCGTGGGTGAAGTGGTGGTGCGTGCTCCCTGGCTCACCCAGGGTTACCTGGCCAACCCCACGGCGTCGGAAACCTTGTGGAACGGGGGCTGGCTGCACACCCAGGATATCGGCCACATCGACCCGCGGGGTTATCTGCAGGTTACCGACCGCATCAAGGACGTGATCAAGACCGGTGGCGAGTGGGTGTCCTCCCTCGAAATCGAGGACCTGATCACCCGCCATCCGGCGGTGGCGGAATCCGCCGTGATCGGCGTGTCCGACGAAAAATGGGGCGAGCGTCCCATGGCCCTGGTGGTGCTCAAGGCGGACGCCACGGCCACCGCCGACGAGATCCGCGCACATGTGGCGGGCTTTGCCGAGCAGGGCTACATTTCCCGCTACGGGGTGCCGGACCGGGTGGAATTCGTGCGCGAACTGGCCCGCACCAGCGTGGGTAAACTCAACAAGCGGGCGATGCGCGAGCTCTACGCTCCGGGCAAGGCCTGACACCCCCCGAGCTGGCCGCCCCGGTGGCCAGCCAACCCGAATGGAAGGAGACACAGTGTGACTCGACTCAATATCCGCAAGGTGGCCGTCTTGGGCGCGGGGGTGATGGGTGCCCAGATTGCCGCCCACTGCGCCAATGCCGATGTGCCAGTGGTGCTCTTTGACCTGCCCGCCCGGGAAGGCAAGCCCAACGGTATCGTGGACCGGGCCCTGGCCGGGCTCAGGAAGCTGGAGCCCGCGCCCTTCGCCAGCAAGGGCCGCGTCCAGTACGTGGATGCCGCCAACTACGGTAGTGATCTGGCGCTCCTGGGCGAATGCGACCTGATCATCGAGGCCATCGCCGAAAAGATGGAATGGAAGCTCGACCTCTATGCCAAGGTGGCTCCCCACGTGCGGGCAGACGCCATCTTTGCCTCCAACACCTCCGGCTTGTCCATCAATGCCCTGGCCCAGGGGCTGCCGGAAGCCCTCCGCGGACAGTTCTGCGGCGTGCATTTCTTCAACCCGCCGCGCTACATGGCGCTGGTGGAGCTGATCGCCACGGCGGGGACGGACCCGGCCATCCTGGACGGCCTGGAGGCCTGGTTCACCACCCGGCTGGGCAAGAGCATCGTCCGCGCCAAAGATACGCCCAACTTCGTGGCCAACCGGGTCGGGGTGTTCTCCATCCTGGCCGTGATGCACCACACCGCGCGTCTGGGCCTGGGCTTCGACGAGGTGGATGCCCTGACCGGGCCGCTCATCGGCCGCCCCAAGAGCGCCACCTACCGTACGGCCGACGTGGTGGGGCTGGACACCCTCGCCCACGTGGTCGGCACCATGCAGGCCACCTTGCCCGGCGACCCCTGGCATGGCTACTTCAACCAGCCCGCCTGGCTGGCGGGGTTGATCGCCAAGGGCGCCCTGGGGCAGAAGACCAAGGGCGGCATCTTCCGCAAGGAGGGCAAGCAGATCATGGTGCTGGATGTGGCGGCGCAGCACTACCGTCCCAGCGCCGGCGAGGCCGCCCCCGAGGTGGTGGCCATCCTCAAGAACCGCAATCCGGCGGAAAAATTTGCCCAGCTCCGGGCCTGCGAGCATCCCCAGGCCCAATTCCTGTGGGCCATCTTCCGGGACGTATTCCATTACTGCGCCTACCACCTGGCGGACATCGCCAACAACGCCCGGGACGTGGATCTGGCCATGCGCTGGGGCTTTGGCTGGGCGCAAGGCCCCTTCGAGACCTGGCAGGCCGCCGGCTGGCAGGCCATTGCCGAGGCGGTGGAGGCGGATATCGCCGCCGGCCGGGCCATGAGCGATGCGCCTCTGCCGGCCTGGGTGCGCGGCCGCAGCGGCGTGCATGAGGCCGCGGGTTCGTGGAGCGCGGCCGAGGCGGCGCTGCAACCCCGCTCCGGCTTGCCGGTGTATGGCCGCCAGCTCTATCCGGAGCAAGTGTTGGGTGAAGCCCCCCCCGATCCGGGCCAAACCCTGTGGGAGAACGAAGGCGTGCGCCTGTGGCGGCGGGCTGATGTGGATGCGGGCATCGGCATCGTGTCCTTCAAGTCGAAGATGCATGCCATCGGCGACGAGGTGATCGAGGGGCTGCTCGAAGCCGTGGCCCGGGCAGAACGGGATCTGGATGGACTGGTGTTGTGGCACGAAGCCCCCTTTGCCGTGGGCGCCAACCTGCAGCAAGTGGCGGTGGCCTGCCAGGCCGGTCAGTTCGATGTGCTCGAGCGCAAGGTGGCGGCCTTCCAGCAGGCGGCTTTGGCCCTGCGCCACGCTCAGGTGCCGGTGGTGGCCGCGGTGCAGGGCATGGCCCTGGGCGGTGGCTGCGAATTCGCCATGCACGCGGCGCACCGGGTGCTGGCTTTGGAAAGCTACGTGGGGTTGGTGGAAGCGGGCGTCGGGCTGATCCCCGCCGGGGGCGGCTGCAAGGCCTTTGCCGTGCAGGCTCACGAACTGGCCCAGCGGGTGGCGGGCGGCGACGTTTTCCCCTTCATCCAGAACATGTTCCAGACGGTGGCCATGGCCACCGTCTCCAAGAGCGCGCTGGAGGCGGTGGAGCTGGGCTTTGCCCGCGCCTCGGACGACATCGTTTTCAACGCCCGGGAACTGCTGTTCGCCGCCATCCACCGGGCCCGTGGCATGGCGGCCGCCGGCTACCGGCCGCCCCTGCGCAGCCGCGGGATCGTGGTCGCGGGGCGCAACGGTATTGCCACCTGCGAAATGATGCTGATCAACATGAAGGAAGGCGGTTTCATCTCCGAGCACGATTACCGGGTGGCCAAGGCCGCGGCCACGGCCCTGTGCGGTGGCGAGGTGGACAGCGGCGCCCGGGTGGACGAGCAGTGGATACTGGATGTGGAACGGGCCCAGTTCGTGGCCCTGCTGCAGACCGAAAAAACCCAGCAGCGCATCGCGCACATGCTGGAAACGGGCAAACCCCTGCGCAACTAGGACGGGAGACGAACAGATGAGCAAACAGGTACAAGACGCCTACATCGTTGCCGCCACCCGTACCCCGGTTGGCAAGAAGGGCGGCATGTTCCGCCATGTGCGGCCGGACGACATGCTGGCCCACGTGTTGCGGGCGGTGGTGGCCAAGGCGCCCGGGCTGGACGCCCGGGAGATCGGCGATGTGATCGTGGGCTGCGCCATGCCGGAAGCGGAGCAGGGCATGAATGTGGCGCGCATCGGTCTGCTGCTGGCCGGGCTGCCGGACACGGTGCCCGGCATCACCATCAACCGCTTCTGCGCCTCCGGCCTGCAGGCGGTGGCGGATGCGGCGGCGCGGATCCGCCTGGGCGAGGCGGAGGTGATGATTGCCGCGGGCACCGAGAGCATGAGCGTGATGCCGCAAATCATGGGCAACAAGGTCAGCCTCAATCCGGCGGTGTTCGAGCGGGCCGAGAATCTGGGGATCGCGTTCGGCATGGGCCTGACGGCGGAGAAGGTGGCCAGCCAGTGGCAGGTGAGCCGCGAGGTGCAGGACGCTTTTGCCGCCCAGTCCCACCAGCGGGCGGTGGCCGCCATTGCTGCGGGGCACTTCCGCGACGAGATCACGCCCTACACGGTGCGCGCCCACCTGCCGGGCGAAGGCGGCGTGGTGCGCCTGGCCGAACGGGTGTGCGACACCGACGAGGGGCCCCGCGCGGACAGTACCGCCGAGGGGCTGGCCAAGCTCCGGCCGGTGTTTGCCGCCCGGGGTTCGGTCACTGCCGGCAACAGTTCCCAGATGTCCGACGGCGCCGGGGCCGTGCTGTTGATGAGCGAGGGGGCGGTCAAGCGCCATGGCCTGACGCCCATCGCCCGTTTCGCCGGGTATTCGGTGGCGGGCGTCCCGCCCCAGATCATGGGCATCGGCCCGGTGGAGGCCATCCCCCGCGCGCTCAAGGCGGCGGGCATCGGGCTGCAGCAGGTGGACTGGATCGAGTTGAACGAGGCCTTCGCCGCGCAGGCACTGGCGGTAGCCCGCCAACTGGAGCTGGATCCGGCCCGGGTGAATCCCCTCGGCGGGGCCATCGCCCTTGGGCACCCGCTGGGCGCCACCGGCGCCATCCGCACCGCCACGCTCATGAGCGCCATGCAGCGGGGGGCAGCCCGTTACGGCATGGTGTCCATGTGCATCGGTACTGGCATGGGCGCTGCGGGGGTGTTCGAAAAAGTCTGACCCCGGGCACCCGACCCCCTGTCTCGAAGGCCCCGCGGCGCATGGCGTGGGGCCTTCGCACGTCAGCCTTGCCGGCGATCCCGGAATGGGGGTTCAGTGACTGAGGTGGTCGATCCAGAAGCTCAGGGAGGCCACCGAAGCCAGGGTGGTGGCGGAAATCAGCCAGGCCACGCCCGGGCCGTCGCCGCCCATGCGGGTGGCGAGGATGTAGGCGGAGGACGCGGTGGGCAGCGCGGCGAAGAGCACCAGCGTGTCGAACGCCGTGCCCTCCAGCCCCAGACTCCGCCCCAGTCCCCAGGCCACCGCGGGCAGGATTGCCAGCTTCACCACCACGATCCAGGCTGAACCCAGCCAGCGCCCTTCGGTATTGCCCCAGCGCAGGGCGGCGCCCACCGCCAGCAGGCCAAGGGCGATCGAGGCGTCCGCCAGCCGCTGCAGGAACGGCGCGACCCCCGCGGGCAGCGTCACGCCCAGCAGGTTGCAGACGATGCCCGACACGGTGGCAAGCACCAGGGGGTTGCGGGCCAGTTCGTTGAGCAGCCGGCCCTGGCCGTGACGGGCCAGCATGCCCACCGCCAGGATGTTGGCCAGCGGGACCAGGGCGCCGCACAGGGCGCCCATGGCGGCCATGCCGGATGCGCCGTGAACGGTGCCGGCCACCGCCATGCCGATATAGGTGTTGAAGCGGTAGCCGCATTGCAGGCGGGAGGCAAAGGTCAGCGGATTGAGGCCCATCACCGGTTTGGCCGCCAGCACCAGCACGAAACCGGCCAGCATGGCGCCGGCACCGGCCAGCACCAGCGGCGCCATGCCCGCCAGATCCAGCCGCGCCTTGAGCAGCGCATTGAAGAGCAAGGCGGGAAACAGCACGAAATAGACCAGCCGCTCCACACCCGCCCAGAAGGTGGGCGCGAACCCGCCCCGCAGGCGCAGGGCCGCCCCCAGCAGCACCAGCGAAAAATCCGGCAGGAGCAGAAGAAACGTGTTCATGGGCGCGCAGCTTAACGGCAAGCGTCGTCGTCGGCACTTGTGGAGAGTACGCAGCGCGCGCGGGGGGTCAAGACCTTGCTTGGCGGGCCGTAAACGGCGTATCGATCGTTTTCCGTCAGGTGTCCCATGTCGCCACTTCGCCATCAGCCCCTTGCCCGCCAATTGGCATTTGCTGTCTTTGTGGTGTGCCTGGTGGCCTTCTCGGCCCTGGTTGCGGTGATGTCCTGGCTCGCCGACCGGGCGGCCCTGCGGCAGGTGGAAACACACCTCACGCAACAGATGTCTGCCATCGCCGCGTCGATCGAGGATAACTTCCGGGCCGCAGAAGATGCGGCCCGCCTGCGCATGGATATCTACAAGCGCATGCTGGGCGCCCCGCCGGTGCTGAGCCGCGAAACCGCTCCGGCAGGGAATCTGCCGGCCGTGCCCGTGCTCCGGGCGGGGGCGCAGCCGCTCAATGGCAACATGGAACTGCTGACCCGGATACGCGATCTGCTCAATGCGGAACCGGCAGTCATGGTCCGCCACGAGGGCAAGTTCATTCGCGTGGCCACCTTCCTCAAGGACAAGGACGGCAAGTCGATGATCGGCGTGCCGCTGCCGGCAGATGGCAAGGAGACGCGGTCCCTCGCCGAGGGCAAGGCTTACTTTGGCCTCATCAGCCGTAACGGCACCTATTTCATGTCGATTTACGATCCGGTGTTCGACGAGAACAAGCAGGTGGTGGGCGCGATCTCGATCCGCGTGGGGATCGGCGAAATCATCAGCCGGCTGCGGGAGACCGTTGGCCAGATCAAGGTGGGGGACCAGGGGTACGCCTATGTGATTGCCCCCGGCGCCAGCTTGGCCGAGGCGCGCCTGATCGCCCACCCGGTCTATGCCGGGCACACGGTGGGCGAGGCGGCCAATCCGCTGCTGGAGCGGGCGGCGGAAATGGTGCTGAAGCTGCGCAATGGCGTGCTCTATTACGACTGGACCGATCCCCGGGACCAGCATACGGGAACGAAGATCGCCGTCGCGCGGGAGGTGGGCGACGGCGGCTGGATCGTGGCGGCGGGAAGCTGGGTGGACGAATTCACCGCCGAGGGGCGGCAACTGCGCAACCTCATGATTGCGGTCGTGCTGCTGTGCGCGGTGGCCATCGTGGGGGCCGTGATCGGCGTGGCAACCCGCAGCCTGCGGCCGGTGCGGGAGATGGTGGAGCGGGTGGAGCGCATGGGGAACGGGGACCTGCGTCAGGCGCTGGAGGCAACCCGGGCCGACACCCGCTGCGAAACCGATGTGCTGGGACGCAGCCTGGCCCGCATGCAGCAGGGCATGGGGACCATCGTCCGCCAGATCGGCGATGCCAGCCGCGAAATGGCGACGGCCACCCAGACCTTGAGCGAAGCCTCGGCCGCCGTGACCCGGGGCTCGGCAGTGCAAAGCGAGTCGGCTGCGGCGCTGGCTGCCGCCGTGCAGGAGTTGTCGGTCAGCGTGGGGCATGTGTCGGCCAACGCGGCGGACGCGGAAGGGCTGGCCAGCGAGGCTGCTGCCGCGGCCCGCGCGGGCAACGGCCGGGTGAGCGAGGTGGTGGGCAGCATGAACCAGATCGAGGCCGAAATCCGCGAAACCGCTGCGGCCGTGGAGGCCCTGGGGGAGCGCACGGCCCAGATCGGCAGCGTGATCAGCATCATCAAGGACGTGGCGGACCAGACCAACCTCTTGGCCCTCAACGCCGCGATCGAGGCGGCCCGGGCGGGCGAGCAGGGGCGGGGTTTCGCGGTGGTGGCGGACGAAGTGCGCAAGCTGGCCGAGCGCACGACGGTGTCCACCGCCGAGATTTCGCGCACCATCGGTTCGGTGCAGGAGGAGTCACGCGCCGTGGCCGAGCGTATCGGCCGCATGGCGGTGCGGGCCGAAAGCGGCGTTCAGGCTGCCGGGGGCGCCGGAGCGGTACTCAACGAGATCGAGCGCCAGAGCCAGGCCGCCGTCGGGGCGGTGAGCGACATCGCCGGCAGCACCCGCGAACAAAGCGCCGCCAGCCAGGAGATCGCCCGGGGCGTGGAGAAAATCTCGCGCATGGCGGAGGCCAACCGCGAAGCCAGTCAGGCGAATCTGGACGGCGTGCAGCGCATTCGCGCCCTGGCCGATGAACTGTCCCGCTCCGTTTCCCGCTTCCAGGTGTAGGTGACGGGGCCTGGCGCCCCCGCCTGCCGATGATGGCGGGCCGAGGCAGGTCCGCCCGCTGTTATATTGGCGGCCATGCCTGCCTTCATCTCCACCGTGTTCCGCCTGGCACTTGCCCAGGCCCTGCTGCTGACCAACGGTGTCACCCTCATTGCCATCAACGGGCTGGCGGGCAAGGCGCTGGCCCCCCAGCCCTGGCTTGCCACCGTCCCTGTCACGGCCTACGTGGTGGGCGCGGCCCTGACCACGTTGCCCGCCAGCTTTTTCATGAAGCGCCAGGGGCGGCGTGCCGGTTTCATGCTCGGCGCGGGCTTCGGCGTGGCCGGCGCGCTCGTGGGTGCGCTGGCGGTTCGCGAGGGCAGCTTCTGGCTGCTGTGCGTGGCAACGTTGCTCTCCGGCGGCTATAACGCCTTCGGGCAGTATTACCGGTTCGCCGCGGCCGATGTGGCCAGCGATGCCTGGCGCGCAAAAGCCATCTCCTGGGTGCTGGCCGGGGGCATCGCCGGCGGGGTGCTGGGTCCGGCGGCTGCCGGCTGGAGCCGCGATCTGCTGGCCCCGACCTACCTGGCCAGCTATCTCACCCTGGCGGTGTTCGCAGGTGTGGCCTGGCTGCTGGCCTGGAGTCTGTCCATTCCCCGGCCGGCGGCGGGGGAGCAGGGGGGCGGCGGGCGGCCGATGGGGCAGATCGCCCGGCAGCCGGTCTTCCTGGTGGCGGTCCTGGCGGCGGCCATCGGCTACGGGGTGATGAATCTGCTGATGGCCGCTACGCCCCTGGCCATGGACATCTGCGGCCTGCCGTTCAGCGATGCCGCCTTCGTCCTCCAGTGGCACGTGATCGGAATGTTTGCCCCAAGCTTCTTCACCGGCTCGCTCATCCGCCGCCTGGGCGTGCTCAACGTATTGCTGCTGGGCGGTGTGCTGATGCTCGCGTGCGGCGCCATCGCCCTTTCCGGGGTGACGCTGATGCACTTCTGGTGGGCACTGCTGCTCCTGGGCGTGGGCTGGAACTTCCTCTTCATTGGCGGCACCACCCTGCTCACCGAGGTCTATCGCCCGGACGAAAAGGCCAAGGTGCAGGGGGCCAACGACTTTCTGGTTTTCGCGGTGCAGATGCTCAGTTCCTTTTTCTCCGGCGTCGTCATCACCGGGCCCGGGTGGGCCTTGCTCAACCAACTGGCCCTGCCCCTCGTGGGCGTGACGCTGGTGGCGACGGGGATGTTGTGGTGGCGTCAGCGACAGGGGCGCGGGTGAGGAGGGGGCGTGCCCTGCTGGTGCTGGCGGGGCTGGGGATGCCGCTGTGGGCGGCGGCCGCCGTGTGGCAGGCGGACCCGGCGGATTACCGGACGCGGCTCAAGGCCCTGCGGGCCGGGGACGAATTGCGGCTGGTGCCGGGCGTTTACCGCCTGGGTCTGCCGGTCCACAAGCTCAGGGGGCGGGCGGGAATGCCCATCGTGATCACGGCCGCCGACCCGACCTCGCCACCGGTGTTCCACGCCCGTCCTGACAAAAGCACCGTCAGCATTGCCGACGCCAGCCACGTGGAGATCCGGGGGCTGGTGATCGACGGGCGCGGCCTGGAGAGTCACGGCGTCAAATGCGAGGGCGATAGTGGCTTGTCGGACCACATCACCCTGGAGGCGCTGGTGTTCCGCGGCCACGCGGCCAACCAGCAGATCGTGGCGATCTCCACCAAGTGCCCGGCCTGGCGCTGGGTGATCCGGGGCAACAGGATCGACGGCGCTGGCACCGGCCTGTACCTGGGCAAGGCGGATGGCTCGGCACCCTTCGTCGGCGGCGTGATCGAGGGCAATCTGGTTACCCGGACCCTGGGCTACAACCTGGAAATCAAGCACCAGCGGGGGCGTAGCACCCTGGCCGGGGTGCCTGCCGGGGGGGAGCAGAACATCATCCGCCACAACCTGTTTTCCAAGGCGGAGGGGGCGTCTGCCGGCCTGCGCGCCCGGCCCAACGTGTTGGTTGGCGATATCGATCCGCCGGGGCAGGGCGCGGAGGATCTCACGCTGGTCTACGGCAACGTCTTCTATCTGAATCCGGGGGAGGCCTTGTTTCAGGGCGAAGGCAATCTGGCCATCTACAACAACGTTTTTGTCAGCCGCCATGGCGATGGCGTGCACGTGCATCCCCACAACGGCCAGGTACGGGCATTGGCCTTCTTTCACAATACCCTGGTGGTGCCGGGCGTGGGTCTGAAGGCGCGGCGCGGGGCTTCTGGCTACCCCCGCTGGGTGGCTGGCAATCTGGTGTTTGCGGCGCTGCCGGTACAGGCGCCCGGCAGCGGGCCCAACCGGGTCGGACCCCATGGCCAGGCTCGCAACCTGCTGCGGGCCCCCCACGCCCCGTTGGGCGAACTGGATCTGGGTCTGAAGCGGGAAGAGCGGCTGCAGTACCCGCCCCTCCCCCGCTGGCTGGCCAGATTGCCTGACGCAGGGCGGGATATTGCGGATCGGCTCAGGGAAAATCCTAACCCCGGAGCGGTCGCCGGCCGCCGGGCTTATGTGCCACCCTTGCCCCCTCCCGTTTCCGCTCCGAGAGACGAAGAATTCTCGGGCGAGGATGCAGGTCGGAGGTAACGCACCCCTTGTCCAGCCGATTTCTGCACGAAAAGAACAATTTTTCTGATTTTGCTGTGCTGTCGTTGAGCCACGACAGGTAGAATTGGCGCCAAAAAAATCACACCCCGTGCATGACCCTTTCCGTAGAAACACACACTGCTGCGCATATCGGTGACCGCCTTGAGCAACAGGACAGGGTGGCGCTGTTCGAGCATCCCGTTCAGCCGGGGGTGATGCTGGCTGTCGTGGCCGACGGCATGGGCGGGCACACGGGGGGCGCCATGGCGGCCGAGCAGGTGCTGTTCAAGGCTCACCAGGGGTTTGAATCCTTCGATCCCGCCAACGACGACCCCTTTGACACCCTGCGCCGGATCGTCGACGAAGCGCATACGGTCATCAAGCTCACGAGCCTGATGAGCGAACAGGACCCGCACAGCACCATCGCTGTCCTGCTCCTGCTGCCGGGGCGGGCGGTGTGGGCGCATTCCGGAGACTCGCGCATCTATCACTTCCGGGGTGACCGGCTGGTGACCCGGAGCGAGGACCACTCCTTGGTGGCCGCGCTGGTGCGCTATGGCCGGCTGACGCCGGAAGAGTCCCTGCAGCATCCCCAACGGAACATGCTGCTCGCCTGCCTGGGGGCCGAGCATCCGCCTTCGGTGGATTTCGGCGAAGCGACGGATCTGGGCGACCGGGATACTTTCCTGCTCTGCTCCGACGGTCTCTGGGCGTATTTTTCTGAAGCGGAACTCGGGGGTGTATTGGCGGTGTATCCCCCGGGCGAAGCGGCGGAGATCCTCATCCGCCGCGCTCGCAGTCGCTGCGCGGGCCAGGGCGACAACATGTCCATGGCCATCCTCCGCCTCACGGATGCGGAAGTTCGCCAGCGGGAATCCTTCCGCCTGGAAGAAGCGCGCCGCCGTGCCGAGGCTCGCCTGCGCCGTGCGCGCCATGTGGCCGACGAGGTGGAGCCGGACCACCCGGCGGTTTCCCGCAGGGCCTAGCTAGCGGCTGCTGAGCCAGTTGCGGCGCCAGAAGAGCGCGCCCATGGTGACGGCGGCCGCGGCCATCATTGCCAGCGCCACGTAAAAGCCGTCCGGCTCGTCCAGCAGGGGCATGCGGTGGAAGTTCATCCCGAAGATGCTGGCGATCAGGGTGGCGGGCACGAAAACGGTGGTGATCACGGTCAGGATGCGAACTTCCGCGTTCAGCCGGTTGCTGACGCTGGAGAGATAGATGTCCATCATGTCTCCCACCAGATCGCGGATGGCCTCCACCGATTCCAGCACGTGCACCGAGTGGTCATAGACATCCCGCAGATAGGGCAGGGTGGCGGAGCGGAACAAGGCGAAATCGCCCCGGGCAAGCTGATTGACCGTCTCCCGCAGCGGCCACACGGCCCGGCGCAGGGTAGTGGCCTCCCGCTTGAGGTGGGTGATCTCCGCCAGCACGGCGGGGCTCGCGGAAACCAGGGCTTTTTCTTCCAGGTCCTCGGCCAGATCGGAAAGGGATTCCAGTACCGCGAAGTAACGATCGACGATGGCATCGATCAGGGAGTACGCCAGGTAATCGGCTCCCTGGGCGCGTAGCGGCGAGCCGTCGCTGCGCAGGCGACCGCGGATGGCGTCGAACGCGCCGCTGGACCGCTCCTGGAAAGTGAGCAGGAAGTCCGCCCCGAGCACCAGGCTTACCTGCTCCTGCACCACTTGGCGGCTGGCGGCATCGTAGTCGGCAAAACGCAGGACGATGTAGAGGTAGTCCCCGTAGCTTTCCACCTTGGCGCGCTGGCCGGTGTGCAGGATGTCTTCGAGTACCAGCGGGTGCAGGTTGAAACGTTTGCCGATCTCGCCCATCACGGCAGTGTCGTGCAACCCGTGCACGTTGAGCCAGAGGCTGGTGCGATGGCGCTGGCGGGCCTGGGCCTCGGCCAGGGAGCGGAAGCGTACTTCCTCCAGCCCGCTGGCGTCGTAGTCCATCATGGTAATGGTGGGCAATTCGGTCTTGCGTTCGCCCAGGTGCACCAAACTGCCCGGAGGAAGACCGAGTTTTTGCGAGCGTCGGGGCGAGGCGCTTCGCCGCTTGCGAATCGGAGTCGGCATGGCAGGCCCGGAAAGAGTGCGTGCAAGGGTGGCGCGCACCAACTGTGGGAAAGGTTGCTAGGAAAGGCGGATCGATTTAAGTATGATCTTTCGCAAGCGTCAAGGCGACCGGCAACAAGACCGGAAAAGCCAAGCATTACCTGGCCGACGGGTAACAGGAAGCAAGGGGAGTGGGTGAGGTTGGGGGGCGGCGTGATCCGCTCTCCGGTCCCAGTTAAGCAGGACCGTTACGGGTACATCTGCCGCCGCGTTGTTCAACGCGATGGCGATTCCGGGGCGGTCGATTCCAATTTGCCCAGTGCCAGAGTCACCTCGGCGAGAAACGCGCAAGGATGTTGCTGCGTGCCTCATCGGGCTCAAGCCCGCATTCCCGCCGTCCGTTGCTCCCTGGCTGGCTGTTCAGAACCAATCGGGAGGACTTCTGATGCCGTTGACCATAGGAATACCCGCCGAGACCCAGGCGGGCGAGACCCGCGTTGCCCTGGTGCCCGACGTGGCCAAGAAATACACCGGCCTGGGCGTGCAGTTGTTTGTCCAGGTCGGGGCCGGGGCCCAGAGCTGTATCGCCGACGAGGCCTTTGCCGGCGCGACCGTGTGCGGGACGGCGGACGAGGTGTACCGCGCCGCCCAGGTGGTGCTGCGGGTGCAGCCGCCGAGCCTGGAAGAGATCGATGCCCTGGCGCCGGGAACGGTGCTGCTGGGCTACCTGCAGCCCTATCAGGATGTGGAGCGACTGCAGCGGCTGGCCAGCCGGAACATCACCAGCTTTGCCGTGGAACTGATTCCGCGCATTTCCCGTGCCCAGAGCATGGACGCGCTCTCCAGCCAGGCGGCCGTGGCCGGTTACCTGTGCGCCGTCATCGCGGCGCGGCACTCGCCCAAGTTCTTTCCCATGCTCACCTACGCGGCCGGCACCATCCGCCCCGCGCAGGTGCTCGTGATCGGTGCCGGGGTGGCGGGTCTGCAGGCCATCGCCACCGCCCGCCGGCTCGGGGCTGTGGTGTCGGCGTACGATGTTCGCCCCGAAACCCGTGAGCAGATCGAATCCCTGGGCGCCAAGTTTGTGGACACCGGGGTGTCTGCGGCCGGCAGCGGGGGCTACGCCCGGGAACTGACCGACGATGAAAAGCGCCAGCAGGCCGACAAGCTGGCGCGTGCCGTGGCGGCCTGTGACGTGCTCATCACCACGGCGGCCATACCGGGCAAGCGTGCGCCGCAGATCATCTCCGCCGACATGGTGGCGGGCATGAAGACGGGGGCCGTAGTGGTGGACATGGCCGCCGAATCCGGTGGCAACGTGGCGGGCACGGTGGCAGGGCAGGTGGTGAGGGCAGGCCCGGCGACGGTGATCGGCCCGGTAAACCTGCCTGCCCAGATGCCCGTGCATGCCTCCGAGATGTACGCCAAGAACCTTTACAACTTCATCTCCCCCTTCATCAAGGATGGCGTGCTGTCGCTCGACTGGAGCGACGAGGTGCTCGCCGGGGCCTGCCTGACCCACGACGGGCAGGTGCGCCACGAAGGCGTGAAAAAAGTGCTGGGACTGTGAGGGAGAACACCATGGAAGGTATTGCTGCAATCTACATCTTCATGCTCGCGGCCTTTACCGGCTACGAGGTGATTTCGCGGGTGCCGGTGATCCTGCACACGCCGTTGATGTCCGGCTCCAACTTTGTTCACGGCGTGGTGCTGGTGGGCGCCATGGTGGCGCTGGG
>JRYG01001008.1_pt1 | contig 25786 bp, 22 predicted proteins | sample 235341 | NCBI WGS metagenome assembly JRYG01 (sample SAMN03074218, study PRJNA261478) | activated sludge metagenome | biome: Wastewater Treatment Plant; feature: Wastewater; material: Activated sludge; isolation source: activated biomass of a wastewater treatment plant treating hydrocarbon... ...
GGAGACGCCGATTTCCCAGTTGTCGCTGCGCACCAGGGGATTGGTGGTGCCGAAGTCGCGGATGCGGCCGTTGATTTCCAGGCGCGCCTCGGGCGTGGTGGAGAAGGTGCGGATTTCGGGGTAGCGGGCCGCCGCCGTCACCATCTTGGCCAGGTCGTGGGCAGTGGAAACGTTGTTGCTGGAAAGCCCGGTGGGCTCCTCGAAGTGGGTGCTGGTCATGCCCAGGGAGAGGGCCTTCTGGTTCATGGCCGCGACGAAGGCCGGCAGGCCGCCCGGGTAATGGCGCCCGAGGGCGTTGGCGGCCCGGTTTTCGGAGGACATGAGGGCCAGCAGCATGGCCGTCTCGCGGGTCATGGTGGTGCCCACCGGCAGGCGGGAACGGGTGCCCTTGAGGTTGTCGACATCTTCCTCGGTGATGGCGATGACTTCCTGCAGGTCGAGCTTGGCGTCGAGCACCACCATGGCCGTCATCAGCTTGGAGATGGAGGCGATGGGCGTCACGGCGTCGGCGTGCTTGTCGACGATGGCCTGGCCGGTGCTCTGGTCGATGACCAGGGCGGAGGCGGAATAAAGGGCCAGACGGCCCGGTTCGATGTCTTGGAGGGCAACCTTGCGCAAGGCCTTGCGCGGCACTTCGGCCTTCACCGCCTTCTTGGCGGCAGCCTTCCTGGAAGGGGATTCCAGGGATTTCCTGGCGGCCTCGGCGGGGGAGGACAGGCCCACTCCCAACATCACGCCGAGCCAAAGGATTTGTTGCAGTTGCTTCTTCATTCACCTTCTCCTGCCGAAACCGCTTGAATTCTATCGCAGTTTAGCAGGAGAGGAAGAATAATCAACCAAAACAAGCAGATAACGAAATTATCTAAAGTAATCAATGATTAGGCGGCATCGACCACGGTGAGCGCCGTCATATTGACGATACGCCGCACGGTGGCGGTGGGCGTCAGGATGTTCACCGGCTTGGCGGCACCGAGCAGGATGGGGCCGATGGTGAGGTTGTCGCCGGCCGCCACCTTGAGGAGGTTGAAGGAGATGTTGGCGGCATCCAGGGTCGGCATGACCAGGAGATTGGCCTGCCCCTTGAGGCGGGAATTGGGGAAGGCCGAGAGGCGGATCTTCTCGTCCAGGGCCGCGTCGCCGTGCATCTCGCCCTCCACCTCGAGCTTGGGCGCCCGCTGGTTGAGGAGGGTGAGCACCTGGCGCATCTTGACGGAGGTCGGCGTGTCCTCGGTGCCGAAGGTGGAATGGGACAGCAACGCCACCTTGGGGGTGATGCCGAAGGCGCGGATCTCCTCGGCGGCGAGCAGGGTCATGTCGGCCAGTTGCTCGGCGCTGGGGTCGTAATTGACGTAGGTGTCGGCGATGAACACCGTGCGCCCCGGCAGCATGAGGAGATTCATGGCGTAGTAGCGGTCCAGCCCGGCCTGGGTGCCGATGACGCTCTGCACGTAGTGCCGGTGGTTCTCGTGGCGGCCGAAGGTGCCGCAGACGAGGCCGTCGGCGTAGCCCAGATGGACCATCAGGGCTCCGTAGAGGGTGGCCCGGCGGCGCACCTCGCGGCGGGCGTAGTCGGGGGAAACACCCTTCCTTTCGGTGAGCCGGTGGTAGGTCTGCCAGAACTCGTCGAAATGCTGGTCGAAGAATTCGCAGTCGGCGTAGATGATCTCGAAATCGTGGCCTTCGCGGATGCGCAGGCCGGAAGCCTCGATGCGGCTCAGTATCTCGGCCCGGCGGCCGATGAGGATGGGCTTGGCGATGCCTTCGTCGCGGATCACCTGCACCGCCCGCAGCACGCGCTCATCCTCGCCCTCGGCGAAGACGATGCGCTTGGGCGCCTTCTTGGCCTGGGAGAAGACCGGCTTCATGATGAAGCCCGAGTGATAGACGAATTCGTTGAGGCCCTGCAGGTAGGCCGGCCAGTCGCGGATGGGGCGGGTGGCGACGCCGGAATCCATGCCGGCCTTGGCCACCGCCGGAGCAATCTTGACGATGAGGCGGGGGTCGAAGGGCTTGGGGATCAGGTATTCGGGGCCGAAGCCGGAAACCTTCTCGCCGTAGGCCGAGGCCACCACTTCCGATTGCTCGGCCCGGGCCAGTTCGGCAATGGCCTTCACCGCCGCCATCTTCATTTCCTCGGTGATGGTGGTGGCGCCGACGTCCAGCGCGCCGCGGAAGATGAAGGGGAAGCAGAGGACGTTATTGACTTGGTTGGGGTAGTCGGAGCGGCCAGTACAGATGATGGCGTCGTCGCGCACGCTCTTCACCAGGTCGGGCATGATCTCCGGGGTCGGATTGGCCAGCGCCAGGATGAGGGGCCTGGCCGCCATCTTGGCGACCATCTCCGGCTTCAGCACGCCGCCGGCGGAGAGGCCGAGGAAGACGTCGGCCCCCTCGATCACCTCGCCCAGGGTGCGGGCCGAAGTGTCCTTGGCATAGCGTGCCTTGATCTCGTCCATTTCCTCGACGCGACCTTCATAGACCACGCCCTTGATGTCGGTGACCCAGATGTTGTCCACCGGCGCGCCGAGCATGACCAGGAGGTCAAGGCAGGCCAGGGCGGCGGCGCCGGCGCCGGAGGTGACGATCTTGACCGTCTTCAGATCCTTGCCGATGAGGTGCAGGCCGTTGAGGATGGCGGCGCCGACGACGATGGCGGTGCCGTGCTGGTCGTCGTGGAAGACGGGGATTTTCATCCGTTCGCGCAGCTTCTGCTCGATGTAGAAGCACTCCGGCGCCTTGATGTCCTCCAGGTTGATGCCGCCGAAGGTGGGCTCCAGGGAGGCGATGATCTCGACCAGCTTGTCCGGGTCGCGTTCGTTGATCTCGATGTCGAAGACGTCGATGTCGGCGAATTTCTTGAACAGCACGCCCTTGCCCTCCATCACCGGCTTGGCGGCCAGGGGCCCGATGGGGCCGAGACCGAGGACGGCGGTGCCGTTGGTGATGACCCCCACCAGGTTGCCGCGGGCGGTCAGCGTGCTGGCCTCGCCGGGGTCGGCGACGATTTCCTCGCAGGCGAAGGCGACGCCGGGGGAGTAGGCCAGCGACAGGTCGTACTGGTTGGTGAGCTGCTTGATGGGGGTGACCGCGATCTTGCCGGGCTTGGGCTGGCGGTGATAGTAGAGGGCGGCCTCGCGAAGCTGATTGGAATCCATGTCTTCCTCCTGTTTTCACATAATGAAATGTGTTTTCAAATTATGGAAGATACTAGCACGGCGATTGTGAAATTTCACCCCTCGGATATCACTTAGGCCGCTCCGTCAAGTGGATGTTTACCCTGAGCCGTGGCATAATTACGGGCTTCCCAGCCGACGGCCGCAGAGCCGCTCGCAGTCTTGGTGGCAGCAACCGGCGACTGGCGTGAACCCTTGCTTTGTCAGTAACTTAGAGAGAGAGACACCGCCATGACCGCACCGCTGAACGCTCCCGACTACGTCAAACACGAAGGCCTGAAGAAATGGGTCGCCGAAATCGCCGCGCTGACCCAGCCGGACCGCATCCATTGGGCCGATGGTTCGCAGGAAGAGTATGACCGCTTGTGCGCCGAAATGGTAGAAGCCGGCACCCTCATCAAGCTCAACGAACAGAAGCGCCCCAATTCCTACCTGGCCTTCTCCGACCCCTCCGACGTCGCCCGCGTCGAAGACCGCACCTACATCTGCTCCGAGAAGAAGGAAGACGCCGGCCCCACCAACAACTGGGAAGATCCGGCCAAGATGCGCGAAACCCTCAACGGCCTGTTCAAGGGCTGCATGAAGGGTCGCACCATGTACGTCATCCCCTTCTCCATGGGCCCGCTGGGCTCCCCCATCGCCCACATCGGCGTCGAGATTTCCGACTCCGCCTACGTGGTCGTCAACATGCGCACCATGACCCGCATGGGCAAGGCAGTCCATGACGTGCTGGGCACCGAAGGCGAGTTCGTCCCCTGCGTCCATACGGTCGGCGCCCCCCTGGAGCCGGGCCAGCAGGACGCCAAGTGGCCCTGCAACCCGACCGTCAAGTACATCGTGCACTACCCCGAGACCCGTGAGATCTGGTCCTACGGCTCCGGCTACGGCGGCAACGCCCTCCTCGGCAAAAAGTGCTTCGCCCTGCGCATCGCCTCCACCATGGCCCGCGACCAGGGCTGGCTGGCCGAGCACATGCTCATCCTCGGCGTCGAATCCCCCGAGGGCGAGAAGACCTACGTCGCCGCCGCCTTCCCCTCCGCCTGCGGCAAGACCAACTTCGCCATGCTGATCCCGCCCAAGACCTTCAACGGCTGGAAGATCACCACCATCGGCGACGACATCGCCTGGATCAAGCCCCGCGTGGACAAGGACGGCGTCACCCGCTTCTACGCCATCAACCCGGAAGCCGGCTTCTTCGGCGTCGCCCCGGGCACCTCCGAGAAGACCAACTACAACGCCCTGGCCACCCTCAAGGAAAACATCATTTTCACCAACGTGGCGCTCACCGATGACGGCGACGTGTGGTGGGAAGGCCTGACCAAGGAAGCCCCGGCGCACCTCATCGACTGGCAGGGCAACGACTGGACCCCGGAAGACGGCAAGGCCGGCAAGAAGGCCGCCCACGCCAACTCCCGCTTCACCGCCCCGGCCAGCCAGTGCCCCTCCGTCGATCCCGCCTGGGAAGACCCCGCCGGCGTGCCCATCTCCGCCTTCATCTTCGGCGGCCGCCGCGCCACCACCGTGCCCCTGGTGTACCAGGCCTTCAACTGGAACTACGGCGTCTACATGGCCGCCACCCTGGGCTCCGAAACCACCGCCGCCGCCTTCGGCCAGCAGGGCGTCGTCCGCCGCGACCCCTTCGCCATGCTGCCCTTCTGCGGTTACCACATGGGCGATTACTTCAACCATTGGCTGAAGATGGGGCACACCGTCGAAGCCACCCCCAAGATCTTCTGCGTGAACTGGTTCCGCATGAACGAGAAGGGCGAATTCATGTGGCCGGGCTTCGGCGACAACATGCGCGTGTTGAAGTGGATCGTCGATCGCTGCAAGGGCAAGGTCGCCGCCAAGGAAACCACCCTGGGCTGGATGCCCAAGTTCGAGGACATCGACTGGACCGGCCTCGACATCAAGAAGGAAGAGTTCGAAGCCCTCACCACCATCGACGCCGAAGCCTGGAAGGCCGAACTGGCCGGCCACAAGGAATGGTTCGACAAGATGGGCGAGAAGATGCCGCGGGAGCTCACCCTCAAGCGCGAACTGTTCGAGATGGGCATTTTCAAGGACGCCGCCTGAGAAAGAGGCCGCTGGCCTACTGCGCGACCCAATCCCGTTCCTGTGATGCTCGCCGTACGCTAGTACGGCTGCGCTTCTCGAAACGGCCTTGGGCCGCTCGCCACGGCCCTCGGCCCCTTTCCTGACCGCTTAAAAGATAATGGCTACCTGGCTCCCAGGTGGCCATTGTTTTTTGGAGAACGCCATGTACCGCCCCGCTTCCCGCACCCGCGACATCGCACCCTTCCACGTCATGGAACTGCTGGCCCGGGCCAAGGCCCTGGAGGCGGCGGGGCGCGACATCGTGCACATGGAGGTGGGCGAACCCGACTTCCCGACGCCGGACCCCATCCTGCTCGCCGCCGAGGCCGCCATCGCCGAGCGCAAGGTGTTCTATACGGCGGCCCTGGGGCTGCCCGAACTGCGCCAGGCGATCGCCGACTTCTACGCCAGCCGCTACGGGCTGGCCGTGCCGGCGGCCCGCATCGTCGTCACCGCCGGCGCCTCGGGCGCCCTCAACCTGGCCCTGGCCTGCCTGTGCGAGCCGGAGCGGCGCTGGCTGGTGACCGATCCCGGCTATCCCTGCAACCGGCATTTCGTGCGCAGCTTCGAGGGAGTGCCGGTATCGGTGCCGGTGGGCCCGGCCACCAACTTCCAGCCCACCCCGGAACTCCTCGCCGGCCAGTGGACCGCGGACACCGACGGCCTTATCGTCGCCTCGCCGGCCAATCCGACCGGAACCACCCTGAGCGCCGCCGAACTCGCCGCCCTCCACGGATTCGTCCAGGAGCGAGCCAGCCATCTGATCGTGGACGAGATCTACCACGGCCTCTCCTACGAGGCCGACTGCCCCACCGCCCTGGCCGCCGGTGACGACCTCTGGGTGGTGCAGAGCTTTTCCAAGTATTTCCAGATGACCGGCTGGCGGCTGGGCTGGCTGGTGGTCCCCGAACCCTACCTGCGCGACGTCGAGAAGCTGGCCCAGAATTTCTTCATCGCCCCGTCGACGCCGGCCCAGCATGCCGCCCTCGCCGCCTTCCGGCCGGAGACCTTGGCCATCCTGGAATCCCGCCGGGCCGAATTCCGCCGCCGCCGGGACTTCCTGGCTCCGGCCCTGGAGGGTCTGGGCTTCCGCGTCACCGCCCGGCCCGAGGGCGCCTTCTACCTCTACTGCGATTGCTCGGCCCTGGCCGACGACAGCTTCGCCCTGGCCGGCCGCATGCTGGAGGAGGCCGGCGTCGCCGCCACGCCGGGGGTGGATTTCGGCGCCAACGCCCCCGAGCGGCACATCCGCTTCGCCTACACCACCGGCATCGATCGCCTGCAGGAGGCCGTTTCAAGACTGGGACGCTTGTTCGCCCGCTGACACCAGGGTGGGATAGCGGGCGGCCACGGCCGCCCAGTCGAAATGCGGCCCCGGATCGGTCTTGCGCCCCGGCGCCACGTGGCAATGGCCGACCACCGCGGCGATGGGATAGCGCCGGCGCAGGGCATCCACCAGCGTTGCCAGGGCCTCGTACTGGCTGGCGGCGAAGGGCTGCTCGTCGCAACCTTCCAGCTCGATCCCCACGGAATAGTCGTTGCAGTTCTCCCGTCCCTGCCAGGCCGATTTCCCCGCATGCCAGGCCCGCCGGTCGCAGCCGACGAACTGGATGACACGTCCGCTGCGCCGCACATAGAAATGGGCCGAGACCTGCAGCCCGTGGATTTCTGCGAAATACGGGTGGGCGGCCGGGTCGAGCCGGTTCATGAAAAAACGCTCGACGGCGTCGCCCCCGAACTGCCCCGGCGGCAGGCTGATGGCGTGGATGACGACCAGGGAGACCTGGCACCCCGGCGGGCGCTCCCCCTGGTTGGGCGAAACCAGGCGCCGCGCCCCCGTCAGCCAGCCCCCGGGCCGCCAGCGCATCACTCGATCCCCAACCGCTCCAGGCGGTAGCGCAGGGAGCGGAAAGTGACCCCAAGCAGCCGGGCCGCCGCCGTGCGGTTCTGGCCGGTCTTCTGCAGCGCCTCCAGGATGGCCTGGCGTTCCAGGCGGTTGAGGTAGTCGTCCAGCGTCTCGCTGCCGCGCCCCACGGTTTCCCCCGGGACCTCTTCCGGGGCCAGCCCCAGGTCGTCGGCTGTGATCTCATCGCCCGAGGCCAGGGCCGTGGCCCGCTCCAGGATGTTCTCCAGTTCCCGCACGTTCCCCGGGAATGGGTAATGCTCCAGGGCCTTCATGGCCTCCCGTGACAGCCTGGGCGGGGATTCGCCGAAAAGGCGGCCGAGGATGGCCTCCACCAGGGGCACGATATCCTCGAGGCGCTCGCGCAGGGGCGGCAGCTTCAACTCGATGACGTTGAGGCGGTAATAGAGATCCTGGCGGAAGCTGCCCTTGTCCACGCATTCCCGCAAGTTCTTGTGGGTGGCGCAGATGACCCGCACGTCCACCGGCTCCTCGACGGCGCTGCCCACCTTGCGCACCCGCTTTTCCTGGATGGCGCGCAAGAGCTTGACCTGCATGGCCAGGGGCAGGTCCGCCACCTCGTCGAGGAAGAGCGTGCCGCCGCTGGCGGCCTGGAAGAAGCCGTCCCGGTCGCTGTCGGCGCCGGTGAAGGCGCCCTTGCGGTAGCCGAAGAACTCGCTCTCCATGAGGTTTTCGGGGATGGCCCCGCAATTGACCGGCACGAAGGGCGCCGCGCTGCGGGCGCTCTGGGCATGGATGAGGCGGGCCGCCAGCTCCTTGCCGCTGCCGGACTCGCCGGAAATGTAGATGGGCGCCTGGCTGCGCGCCAGCTTGTCGATGGTGGCCCGCACCTGCTGCATGGCCGCCGAGTCGCCGATCAGCGACTGCATGGGGGAACCGCGCTCAGCCTTGTCCGGCAGGCTGAGGGCGGACTTGACCAGGGCCCGCAACTGTTCCAGGCCGACGGGCTTGGCCAGGTAATCGAAGGCGCCGGCCTTGAGCGCCGCCACCGCGTTCTCGGCGCTGCCGAAGGCGGTGATGACCGCCACCGGCGTCTGGCTGTGGCATTCGCTGACGTGGCGCACCAGTTCCAGGCCGTCGCCGTCGGGCAGGCGCATGTCGGTGAGGCAGAGCTGGTAGCTGCCCTCGGCCAGGAACGCCTTGGCCTCGCCGACACTGGCGGCGCAATCCGCCGCCAGGCCCATGCGCGACAGGGTCAGGTCGATGAGTTCGCGGATATCCGGCTCGTCGTCCACCACCAGCACCCGGGACAACTCGCCGCGGACGCGGCGTTCGGAGCGGTTCACTGACACGTATCGTTTCTCCCGACGATGATGAAATGCCCACCGCCAATCTCCGGCGCCAGCTCCAGGCTGGCACCGTTGGCCTCGCACAGCTCCCGGGCGATGTAGAGCCCCAGGCCGGTACCCTTGACGTGGGTGGTGAAGAAGGGCTCGAAAACCTGCCCCCGATGCTCCTCCGGCACCCCCGGGCCGTCATCGATGACGTGCAATTCTACCCGCCCCGCCTCGCCACCTCCACCGACCGTCAGGCAGACGCTCCCCGGCCGGCGGGAAGCGTGACGGCAGGCGTTGCCCATGAGGTTCCACAATACCTGGTGCAGATGGGCGCGATCGAAACAGAGGGCGATGCCCTCCTCCACCTGCAGGCTGACGACGGCCTCCCCCACCTGCTCCCCATGCAGGAAATCGGCCATGAAGCCGCGCAGGAAATCGGCCAGGACCAGCCGTTCCGGCTGGGCGCGGTCACGCCGGCCCAGTTCGAGGATGTCGCTGACGATGCGGTCCAGGCGGCCGACGTTGTCGTGGAGAATCTTGAGGAGCCGCTCCTGCATCTCGCCCCGCCGCTCCTCCCGCAAGAGGTCGCCGGCATGGCTGATGGCGGCCAGGGGATTGCGGATCTCGTGGGCGATGCTCGCCGTCAGCCGGCCCAGGGCAGCCAGCTTGAGCTGCTGGGCCTGCTCCTGGATGCGGCTGATGTCCTCGATGAAGACCAGGGACTCGCCGTCGCTGCTGTCGGTGGGGGCGAAGCGGGCCCACAGGCGGTCGCCGGTAGCCGCCTGGAAGACCAGGGTTTCGGGGCCGGCGTCGGTCATCCAGGCGAAGAACGCTTCTTCGAGTTCGGGCGAATAGTCGGCCAACTGCCCCGCCGCCCGCCCCCCTTGCCCCAGCATGGCCGTGGCCACCGGATTGCAGCGGACGATGCGCCCGTCCCAGGTCACCACCAGCACGCCGTCCTGCATGCGCTCGATGACCCGCTGGCTGATGCGGCTCTGGTTCTCCAGCGCCACGGCCTGGCGGCGGGCCAGTTCCTCGTTGGCCATGAGGCGTTGCCCGAGCAGCCGGGCGAGGATGGCGGTGGTGAAGAAGCCGGCCGAGAGGAAACCGGCCTGAACGATGGAAGAAGGCTCGACCCCCCGCTGCAGGATGCCGTAGATCTGCTGCAGGAGCACCACCAGGGTCGCCGCGGCGGCGTAGAACAGCACCAGCTTGCCGCGCCCCACCAGGCTGGCGGCGGCCAGGGAGACCAGCAGCAGGATGCCGATGCCGCTGGAGACGCCGTCCGCCACGTACATGGCCAGCCCGACGGCCATCACGTCGGCCATCACCTGGCCGGTCAGTTGCACCTCGAAACGCTCCTGCCAGCGGGTCGAGAGGACGACGCCGATGACAATGTGCAGGAGATAGAGGGCGCCGAACCAGCCGAGAAGGCCAAGTTCGGGGATGTGGAAAAAATTGCGCCAGACGGCGGAAAACACCACCCCGCCCACGAGGATGGTGGCCACCACCAGACGATACAGGTTGTAGTACTGCAGGGAGCGCCAGCTCGGCCCCCAGGCCGAGGACAGCCACCCCCTCATGGCCGCCCGCCCGCCGGCCCCGCTTCCCGGTGCGCCCGGCAGCAATAGCGCAGGTTCCCCTCGGGCACGCTTTCACTCTCGGGCAAATGGACGCCGCAGTGGGCGCAGGACACCATGGCCTCGGCGGGTCGTTCGGCGGGCGGCGCCGCGGGCCGGGGCGCGCGGCTTTTCTTCCATGCCAGCCAGATGATCGCCGCCAGGAGCAGGAGTACCAGGAATTTCATAGTCGGCCCCACCGTTTCGGCAAGAGAGTGAAGGATTCAACGGATTGCAACATGGCCGAAATTATAATGCCCCCATGATCTCCGGTCCCCCGCCCGCGGCCACCCCATCGCCAGGGACGTCGGCATTGCCCACCATATTCCCCTAGAATAGCGTTTCACCCTGACCGCCACTCCTGCAGCCGAGTCCTCCATGTCCCTTCTACCGGTTATCCTGTCCGGCGGGTCCGGCACCCGCCTCTGGCCCCTCTCCCGGGAAAAATACCCCAAGCAGCTCCTGCCCCTGGTGGGCGAGGAATCCATGCTCCAGGGCACGGCCCGCCGCCTCGACGGCGTCGCCGGTCTCCTCGATCCGCTGCTGGTCTGCAACGAGGAACACCGCTTCGTGGTGGCCGAGCAAGTGAGGCTTCTCGGCAAGCGCGGCACGGTCATCCTCGAGCCCGCCGGGCGCAACACCGCCCCCGCCCTCACCCTGGCCGCCCAATGGGCCGTGCGCAATGGCGACGATCCGGTCCTGGTGGTCATGCCCGCCGACCACGTCATCCTCGAACCGGCCGTCTTCCGCGCCGCCGTCGCCCAGGCGGCGAGGCTCGCCGAAGCCGGCCTGGCGGTCACCTTCGGCATCACCCCCGACTGCCCTGAAACCGGTTACGGCTATATCCAGCGCGGCGCCGTCCTGGACGGCCACACCGGCTCCTTCCACCTGGCCCGCTTCGTCGAGAAACCCGACCGGGAAACGGCCCAGGCCTACCTGGATTCCGGCGATTACCTGTGGAACAGCGGCATCTTCGTCCTGCGCGCCTCGGTGTGGCTGGACGCACTGGCCATCTGCCGACCCGACATCCTCGCCGCCTGCCGGGCGGCCATGGACGGCGTCCAGGAGGATGGGGACTTCGTGCGGGTGGCAGCCGAGCGCTTTGCCGCCTGCCCCGCCGACTCCATCGACTACGCGGTGATGGAACGCCTCGCCGGCGGCGGTGCGGACCTGCCCCAGGGTGCCGTCATCCCCCTTTCCGCCGGCTGGTCCGACGTCGGCGCCTGGGACTCCCTGTGGAAGGTGCTGGCCAAGGACGAGGCCGGCAACGCCGGCCGCGGCGACGTCCTGCTGGAGGGCTGCCGCAACACCCTGGCCATCTCGGAAGGCCGCCTGGTGGCCTGCGTCGGCGTCGGCGACCTGGTGGTGGTGGAAACCGACGACGCCGTCCTGGTGGCCCACCACGACGCCACCCAGGACGTGAAGAAGGTGGTGGACCGGCTCAAGGCCGCCGGCCGCAACGTCGCCCAATGGCACCGCAAGGTGCATCGCCCCTGGGGCTGGTACGACGGCGTGGACGCCGGCGACCGCTTCCAGGTCAAGCGCATCGCCGTCAAACCCGGCGCCGCGCTTTCCCTGCAGATGCATCACCACCGGGCCGAACACTGGATCGTGGTGCGCGGCACCGCCCGCGTCACCCGCGGCGAGGAAACCTTCCTGGTCACCGAGAACCAATCCACCTACATCCCCCTGGGCACCCGGCACCGCCTGGAAAACCCGGGCAAGGTGGACCTGGAAATGATCGAGGTCCAGTCCGGCAGCTACCTCGGGGAGGACGACATCGTCCGCTTCGAGGACACCTACGGCCGCCGCTGACCGGACCGACGACGCTATGATCCTGGTCACCGGCGGCACCGGCTACATCGGCTCCCACACCGTCGTGGAACTGCTCCAGGCCGGCCACGACCTGCTCATCCTCGACAACCTCTGCAACAGTTCCGCCAAGGTACTGGAGCGCATCGAGGCCATCACCGGCCGGCGCCCCCGCTTCGTCCATGGCGACATCCGCGACGCCGCCGTCCTGGCCAACCTCTTCGCCGCCCACCCGATCACCGGCGTCATCCACTTCGCCGGCCTCAAGGCCGTCGGCGAGTCGGTGGAGAAACCCCTCGCCTACTACGACAACAACGTCACCGGCACCCTGCGCCTGCTCGAAGCCATGCAGGCCGCCGGCGTGCGCACCCTGGTCTTCAGTTCGTCGGCCACCGTCTATGGCGACCCCCACGCCCTGCCCATCGGCGAGGACTTCCCGCTCCAGGCCACCAACCCCTATGGCCGGACCAAGCTGTTCATCGAGGAAATGCTGCGGGACCTGGCCGCTGCCGACGCCTCCTGGCGCATCGCCCTGCTGCGCTACTTCAACCCGGTGGGCGCCCACCCCAGCGGGCTCATCGGCGAAGACCCCCGGGGCACGCCCAACAACCTGATGCCCTACGTCGCCCAGGTCGCCGTCGGCCGCCGCTCCGCCCTCAACGTCTTCGGCAACGACTACCCGACCCCCGACGGCACCGGCGTACGCGACTATATCCACGTGGTCGACCTCGCCCGGGGCCACCTGGCCGCCCTCTCCGCCCTCGACGGGCGGACTGGCGCCCTGGCCGTGAATCTCGGCACCGGCCGCGGCTACAGCGTCCTGGAAATCGTCCGCGCCTTCGAGCGGGCCAGCGGCCGGTCCGTTCCCTACGTCATCGCTGCCCGCCGCCCCGGCGACATCGCCGCCTGCTACGCCGACCCCGGCCTGGCCCGCCGCCTGCTCGACTGGCAGGCCGACCACGACCTCGACGCCATGTGCCGGGACGCCTGGCGCTGGCAAGAGAAGTCGCCGCGGGGATACGAGGGCTGACGACGTGGATTATTGCCGCGACCGCCGGCGGCGAAATCCTCTATGCTTGTGGCGAAGGGCTGAAGGGAATCTGTCGGGAAACTTTACACTCAGCCATTGCGGATGCCGGCCCGGCGCATCGCCGATCCCAGAACCCCTTGCCCACCGGACCATTGGGGGCATTCCGGGATTGCTGGCGTGAATATTGCTGGATAACGGCATCGAACCAACAGGAAGCTCCCGGGTCCGATATCAGCATGCCCGGACGTTTCTCAGCGGAGTAGGAAAAAAATGCGCCAAGACGAGACCAAGAATACCGATCAGGAAGTAACCGCGAATCCGGAATCCGGCCTGCCGCAAGGCTCGGCACCGAGTGATTCGCGGCGCCGCTTCGTGGCCCGCGCTGCGGCCGCGCCGGTGCTCCTGTCCGTCGCCGGGCGTTCGGCCCTGGCCACCACCAACTGCCAGGACATCCCCAAGGGCCTGTCCCCCCTGGCCTGGCTCTCGGTCCATCCGAAGAAGGGTGGCACCGCCTGCCTTTCCCACTCCGTCGGCGGCAATCCCCTGGGCAAATCCCCGGGCTACTGGACCCCGAACAAGAACGGCAAGTGCTTCCAGGGCGCGTGGCCCAACGGCGTGAAGCCCTTTACCACCTGCTGGCGGATCAAGACGACCAACCCCAAGACCTATCAGCAGGTCACCTGGGTGGCCGGGAACTGGAGCACCTACACCAACATGCTCTACTATTATCCGGAAGGCACCCTCACCGATGCCGGCTGGAACACTGGAGACAAGCTCTCCTGGCTGAACGACTCCCGCTCCATCAGCAAGATCCTCATCGACGAAACCGCCGCCCAGGGGCTGAAGTGGCACTTCTGCTGCGCCTACCTCAACGCCCTGACCTTCCCGAACTACGCGATCACCGTGGATGAGCTGAAATATCTCTACGAGAACCGCAAGCTGGCGCCCTCCGGCTACATTCTCACCGATTCCGAAATCAAGGCCTTCCTGAGCCAGACGTGGGCCTGACCCCCGATCCCGGGGTGTTCCCGGCCATCGCCGGTAACGATTGCTGCATCGGCGCCCGTTTCCCCGGCGAGGAGGAAGCCGTCGTCTTCCTCACCCATAGCGGCGACGTGCTCCTGAGCCAGGGAGATTGCTGGGAAGAGGTCTGCCGCTCAGGGATTCTCGGCTCCCTCCCCATCGACCGCGCCTATCCCTTTTCCGACGACGCCGTCGGCCTGCTCGCCTCCCTGGAGCACCTGGGAGTGGAACTCGCCTAGCCCTTTTGCGCCGGCCGCAGCTTGCGGTCACAATGTCGCCTTATGCATCCCGCCCCGCTAGGCACTTATCCCCTGGACGACATTTCCCGTGCCCTGGCCGGGAAAGGACTGAGCCTGGACGTCACCGGCTTTCGCTGCCGCGTCCGCTCCGACCAGGGCGGCACCCTGGCGGCACCGATCCGGCAACTCTATGCCGATTATCCGGCCGCACTGGAACCGCAGGGCTTCCATGACCTGGACATCGACCTCCACCGACGCCGGAGCGGGCTTTTCTCCCGGGAGGTCGCCTTCGGCTGGGATGGGCAGAGCCCGTTTCCCTCCCTGCCGGAAAGCCAGGCCCATCCCCTGTTCGAGTGGGGCCTCAACTGGTGCATCGCTACCCTGTCCGGCGAACGGGTGGTGATCCATGCCGCAGTCCTGGAAAAGGATGGCGGCGCCCTGGTGCTCCCCGGCGACCCGGGTTCGGGCAAGAGCACCCTTTGCGCCGAGCTCTGTCTCTCCGGCTGGCGCCTGCTGTCCGACGAACTGACCATCATCTCCCGGGAAAACGGCCTGGTGCAGCCCATCCCCCGCCCCATCAGCCTCAAGGACACGTCCATCCGCCTCATCCAGGGGCGTCATCCCGGCGTGGAAATGACGACGCCGATCACCGACACCCGCAAGGGCGCCATCGCCTACGTCCGCCCCCCGGCGGATGCCGTGCGCCGGTGGACCGAGGCCGTCCCCATCCGCCACGTGCTCTTTCCCCGCTACGTGGCAGCATCCCCCCTCGCCGCGACACCCCGCAGCCGGGCGAGAGTCCTTACCCTGCTGCTGGAAAACACCTTCAACGTCGGCCTGCTCGGCACCTCCGGCTTCACCGCCCTGGCCCAGGCCATCGCCGGCGCCGGCGGTCACGAAATCGAATACGGCAGCCTGGACGATGTCGTCGCCTGGCTGGGGTCGGTGTGGTGAGGAGCCTGCTTACCCGCCTCCTCGCCGTTCCCGAAGACGCCCGCCGGCTGGCCGGCGAGGAATGGAACATCGCCATCCGCCAGGCGCGCCAGACCCAGCTGCTCGGCCAGTTCGCCGCCGCCCTGCGGCGGGCCGGCGTTTTCGACGAACTGCCCGAGCCGGTGCTCCGCCATCTGCGCCTCGCCCTGCTCACTTCGCGCTCCCGCTGCCTGGCGGCGACGTGGGAAATCGGCACCCTGCGGCGTGCGGTGCCGCCCCACATTCCCCTGGTGCTGCTCAAGGGCGCCGCCTACGACGCCGCCACCGACGCCAATGCCGAAGGCCGCCTGTTCTCGGACATCGACCTGCTGGTGCCCCGCGCCAGCCTGGATCGCACGGAAGCGTCGCTGCTGGCGGAAGGATGGATGCCCAAGCGGGTCAACGCCTACGACCAGCGCTACTACCGGCAGTGGTCCCACGAAATCCCGCCCCTGGAGCATGTCCGCCGCCACACCGTGGTGGACCTGCATCACGCCATCGTGCCGCCGATTTCCCGCTACAGTTTCGCGCCCGAAAAGCTCTTCGCCGCCCTGGACGAGGTGCTGCCAGGCATCCACGTCCTCAAGCCCCGGGACCGGGTCATCCACTGCGCCGTCCATCTCATTCAGGAGGGCGAGGCGAGCAAGGTGTTCCGCGACCTCTACGATCTGCACCTGCTCCTGGGGCAGCATTGCGCCTCGGCACAGGACTGGGAAGGCCTGCTCGAACGCGCCGGCGAACTGGGGGTGGGCCGCCTGGTGGCCGCGGCGGCTACCGCGGCGGAACAGGTGTTCGGCACGACGCCACCATCGGGCATCCGCGGCGGCTGGCTGAAGGCGGCCCTGGTACAAGCCGCCCTTGCCCACGACCCTGCCGCCGTCGGCTCCCTGGCCCGCGAGGCCGCCCGGTTCACTCTCCTCGCCCATTCCCACTGGATGAAAATGCCGGCCCACATTCTGCTGCCCCACCTCTGCCGCAAGGCCGTGGTCGGTCTGTTCGCCAAAGAGGAACAGGCCGGGGCGTGATCCCCGGCAGCCGTCCGGCTAATCCCGCCAGCGCCAGGCGATGCCGCGCTTCTCCACCTCAATGCGGATCTCCTCCATGGCCTGATCCACCAGGGCCGGATCACCCTCGACCCCCAGTTCCAGGTGGCGGCGCTCGTTGCCCTGGATGGATGGCAGGGAGAAGAGCCGCAGTGAGGGGTATGCCGCGACGATGCGCTCCATGAGGTCGAGGAGCGCGCTCTCGTAGGCCATGGGGCCGGTGAGGAGGAAGGCCCGGTCCACCTTGGCGGCCACCGGCCGGAACAGCTCCTTGTAGAAGCTGTCCAGCACCCACTCGATCATGGGGTGGGCCATCTGCGGGAAACCCGGCACAAAATAGTGCTCCCGGGCCATGAAGCCGGGGATGCGGTTGAAGGGGTTGGGGATGATCCGGGCGCCGGCCGGGAAGGTGACCAGTTGCAGGCGCTGGGGGGTCATGTCGTCGCCGAAGCGGACCTTGGCCTCCTCCACCCCTTCCGGATGCACTTCCAGCCCGACGCCGAGGGCGGCGGCGGCCGCCTGGCGGGTGTGGTCGTCCGGGGTGTTGCCGATGCCGCCGCAGGAGAAGACCACGTCGCCGGCAGCCATAGTGCGCTTGAAGGTTTCCGTCAGGCGCTGGCGGTCGTCCCCCAGGTACTCCACCCAGGAGAGGCGCAGCCCGCGGGCGCCGAGGAGGGCGGCGATCTTCTCGAAATGCTTGTCCTGGCGCTTTCCCGAGAGAATTTCGTCGCCGATGATGACGGCGCCAAAGACGCGTTGCTGGCTCATAGCCGCTCCCCCTCAATGGTGACGACGGCGCCGCCCCGGGAGCGGCGCAGGGCTTCCAGCCCGAAATGCACGAATGATAGCGCCGCCAGGGCTGGCACCAGGAGCCCGATCGCCGGTACGTGGGCGAGCAGGGCCAGGGTCAGGCCGAGGAAGAAAAGCGGCCGCTTGTGCTCCCGCCGCAAGCCCTGCCATTCCTCGGCCGTGGCGTGCATCGATAGGGCGTCGTAGGCGAAGGTGCGGCGGTTGAACCAGGCCATGAGCAGCATGGGCAGGATGATGGAGAGGCCGGGGATGAGCCACAGGGGCAGGGTCAGCAGCCAGCCGAGGATGAAGAGCGCGGAAGCCACCAGGCTGTTCACCGTCGCCGCCACGAAACTGTCCTTCCCCATGGCCGCCACGTCCCGGTATTCCCCATTGGCCAGGTGCTTGAGCAGCAGGGGCAGGATGACCACGGCGGCGAGCAGGGAGGCCGTCAGGTAGGCGCAGGCGAAGATGGCCATCCAGCCGCCCAGGTAGGCCAACAGATGGGCCAGCCAGGCGACGCCCCAGGCGGTGAGCAAGGTCATGGGCGGATGGCCGAGGAGCCAGTCCACGATCATCCCCAGGCCCCAGAAGGCGAGGCCGATCCAGAGCAGCAGCGAAAACACCGCCGGCCCCAGCACGTAGCCCCAGACCTTGCCATCCCTGAGGCTGGCCAGGGTGCGCAGCAGGGCCAAAACAAGGTTATCCATACTAAATTCCTTCCCATTGCTTCTGCAATCGTTTGACGGAGACCGGCACCGGCGTGCGCAGCTCCTGGGCATAGAGGCTGACCCGCAGTTCCTCCAGCAGCCAGCGGAACTGCTCGATCTGAGGATCGGCGGCGCCCTGCTTGGCGAGCTGGAGGGCCCGCCGCTCCCAGCTGCTCCACAGGGGGGCGTATTCGGCCATCAACTGGGCGTCCCGGGCGGGGTTGGCCTTGAGTTTGTCGAGGCGGACCTGGATGGCCTTCAGGTAGCGGGGGTAGTGCTGCAGGCGCTCGAAGGGGGTGTCGGCGACGAAGTTCTTGCCCAGCAGGCGCTTCACCTGGGCCTCGATGTCAGCCAGCGCCGCCCCGTGGGCCTTGAAGGCCGGCAGCTTCTTGGTCACCGCCTGCCATTCGGCGAGGACGGTGCCCACCAGGCGGGCGATCTCCTGCATGATGAGGCCCAGGCGGGACTTGGCTTCCGCGCAACGGGCCTTGAAGGCGGCGGCGTCGACGGGTAGCGGCTCTGTGAGGCAGGCCCGCTCGAAGGTGAGGTCAACGATCTGGCGCTTCAAGTCGTCGGCGCTGCCCAGGGCCATGTACTGCATGGCCATCTGGGTGAGGCCGGGGACGTTCTTGTCGAAGTACTTGGCCTGCTCCTTGAACTGCAGCATGAAGAGGCGGCGCAGGCCGGCGCGATGGACTTTTTCCGCCTCTTCCTGGCTGTCGAAGACCTTGAGGCTCACCGTCTCGCCCTCGTCGGTCAGTGCCGGGTAGCCCAGCACCTTCTGCCCCGCCACCGGCACCTCCATCAGTTCAGGCAGCTCGCCGAAGGTCCAGTCGGTGAGCTTGGCGTATTGCGACGGTGTCTCATGCAGTTCGGCAAATTCCTGCTTGGCCTCCCGCCCCCAGTCGGCGCGCAACTGCACCAGGCTGCGCCCCATGGCGAGCTGGCGGCCGTGCTCGTCGATGAGCTTGTAGTTCATGGAAAAGTGGTCGGGCAGGGCGTCGGGGCGGAAGGCGTCGGGGGTCACCGCCCAGCCCCGGGCGTTCAGGCCGCGGGCTTCGAGGATGTAGTCGATCAGCGGCCCGATCAGGCCCTGGCCCATCTTCTTTTCGTCGCCACCGACGGCGGCGATGAACTCCTCGACGAATTCCGGCACCGGCACCAGCTTGGCGCGGATCTTCTGGGGCAGGGTCTTGATGAGCTGCACCAACTTTTCCTTCAACAGCCCCGGCACCAGCCACTCCATGCGGGCCGCCGGAATCTGGTTGAGCTGCGCCAGCGGCAGGGTCAGGGTCACGCCGTCCCGGGGCGAGCCCGGCTCGAAGTGGTAGGTGAGCGCATACTCCGCCCCGCCCACCCGCAGGTGGTGGGGAAAGGCCTCCGTCGTCACCCCGGCGGCGGAATGGCGCATGAGGTCGTCCCTGGCCAGGAAGAGGAGCTTGGGATGGTCCCGCTCGGCCTCCTTCCACCAGTGGTCGAAGGTGGCGCCGTTGTGGATGCCCTCGGGAATCAGGTGGTCGTAGAAGGCAAAGATGAGTTCGTCGTCCACCAGCACGTCCTGGCGGCGCTGCTTGTGCTCCAGGTGCTCGATCTCGCGGATGAGCTTCTGGTTGTGCTGGAAGAAGGGCCAGCGCTTGGCAAAAGCATCGTCGATCTCCTCCCCCACCAGGCCCTGGCGGATGAAGATTTCCCGCGCCTCGGCCGGGGCCATGGGGCCGTAGTGGATGCGCCGCTTGGGGTTGATGACCACGCCATAAAGGGTGGTGCGCTCCCAGCCCGCCACCTGCATGGACTTCTTTTCCCAGTGGGGATCGAAATAGCTGCGCTTGATCAGGTGAGCGCCCACTTTCTCCAGCCAGTCCGGTTCGATGCGGGCGACACAGCGGCCGAAGAGCTTGGTGGTCTCGGTGATCTCGGCGGCCATGATCCACTTGCCGGCCTTTTTCTGCAGGGGCGACGAGGGGTGGATGAGGTAGCGGATGCCCCTCGCCCCCAGGTAGTAGCCCGATTCGTCGGACTTGCAGCCGATGTTGCCGAGGAGCCCGCTGAGCAGGGCCTGGTGGATGCCTTCGAAAGTGCCCGGCAGCTGGTTCTCCTTCCACCCCAGCTCGGTGACCATGGCGTGAAGCTGGGTGTGCACCTCCCGCCATTCCCGCAGGCGCAGGTAGGAGAGGAAATGGGCATGGCAGTTGTCGACGAGCTGCTTGTTCGACTTCTTGTGCTCGACGGCCTGCTGGAACCATTGCCAGAGCTTCCACCAGGCGAGGAATTCCGATTTCTCGTCGGCGAACTGCTTGTGCTTCTCGTCGGCGGCCTGCTGGCGCTCCTGGGGCCGCTCCCGGGGGTCCTGCACGGAAAGGCCGGCGGCGATGACCAGCACTTCCTTGAGGCAGCCGAGGTCGCGGGCGGCCACCAGCATGCGGCCGATGCGGGGGTCCAGGGGCAGCTTGGCCAGGGCCTGGCCGACCGGGGTGAGCATGTTGGCGTCGTCCAGGGCTCCCAGCTCCTGCAGCAGGGCGTAGCCGTCGGCGATGGCCTTGGGCGGCGGCGGCTCGATGAAGGGGAAGCTCTCGACATCGGTGAGCCGCAGCGACTTCATGCGCAGGATGACCCCGGCCAGGCTGGAGCGCAGGATTTCCGGATCGGTGAAGGGCTGCCGGGCGTTGAAATCGGCCTCGTCGTAGAGGCGGATGCACACCCCCGCCGCCACCCGGCCGCAACGCCCGGCCCGCTGCCGGGCCGCCGCCTGGGAGACCTTCTCCACCTGCAGTTGCTCGACCTTGTTGCGGTAGGAGTAACGCTTGACCCGGGCCAGCCCGGTATCGACCACGTAGCGGATGCCAGGCACCGTCAGCGAGGTCTCGGCGACGTTGGTGGCCAGCACGATGCGCCGGCCGCCGCCGGGCTTGAAGATGCGGTCCTGCTCCTGGGCCGAGAGGCGGGAGAACAGCGGCAGGATTTCGGCGTGCGCCGGATGGCGTTTCCTCAGCGCCTCGGCCGCCTCGCGGATTTCCCGCTCGCCTGGGAGGAAGACCAGGGTGTCGCCGGGGCCCAGGCGGGCGAGTTCGTCCACCGCATCGACGATGGCGTCGTAGAGGTCGCGCTCGTCGTCCTGCTTCTCCAGGTCCTCCACCGGCCGGTAGCGCACCTCAACCGGGTAGAGGCGGCCGGACACCTCGATCACCGGGGCGCCGCCGAAATGCTGCGAGAAGCGCTCGGCGTCGATGGTGGCCGAGGTGATGATCAGCTTCAGATCCGGCCGCCGGGGCAGGAGTTGCTTGAGGTAGCCAAGGAGGAAATCGATGTTGAGGCTGCGCTCGTGGGCCTCGTCGATGATCAGGGTGTCGTAGGCGCTGAGCCAGGGATCGCCCTGAGATTCGGCCAGCAGGATGCCGTCGGTCATCAGCTTGACCCAGGAATCCGGCGCCGTTCGATCGTGGAAGCGGATCTTCACCCCCACCCCGGCGCCGACCTGGGTCTGCAGTTCCTGGGCCAGCCGCGTCGCCACCGAGCGGGCCGCCAGGCGCCGCGGCTGGGTGTGGCCGACCAGGCCGCGGGCGCCACGGCCCAGTTCCAGGCAGATCTTGGGCAACTGGGTGGTCTTGCCGGAGCCGGTCTCGCCGCAGACGATGACCACCTGGTGCTTGGCAATCAGGGCAGCGATTTCGTCCCGCCGCTCATTGACCGGCAGGTCGGCCTTGAACTGGGGCTTGGGCAGCCGCGCCCGGCGGGCGGCGACGGCGGCCTTCGACTTTTCCAGCAGCTCGGCGAATTCGGCCTGGACCTTTTCCCGCCGGGGCCCCGCCTGCCCCATGTCGCGGGCCAGGGCGCGCAGGCGGCGGACATCGGCGGCCAGGCAATCGGCAATGAAATCGCTGCCGGTACGGGAAGGACTGCGGGTCATGGAAAGGCCGAAAAGGGAAGGCCCGCATTATAAGCCGCCCGCCGAGAGGCGCCCCCGGTTTCACCGTTGTCATGGAAGCGATACTATGGGCGGTGAGAATACCCTCTTCAGCCTAATTTCACCTTCGCGCCATGGACCTCTTCGACGAATTCCTCATCGGTGTGCAGATATTGGTGGCGGTCACTTCGATCCCACTCTTCGTCGTTTCGCGCCGCACCTCCAGGGCCAACCATGCGCGCCACGAGTCACTGCTGGCGGTGAGCATCTTCCTCATCGCCCTGGCTTCCCTGGCCGCCCTGGCAGCCATCTACGGCCTTGGCACCACCAACCGCAACGGCTTCCTGCTGGCCCTGCTGGTGCCCATCCTGCCGGCCATCCTCTGCCTGATCGTCATGGTGCGAGCCTCCCAGGCCAGCGCCATCAGCCGGCGCCGGTCCGGTCGCTGAACGCCCGGGTCGATCAGCAGGAGGGGCGCCGGCGCGGGTTCCAGGCGATGAGGCCGCGCAGGGCGCGGTTGGCCCGCACCCACAGGGCGGGGCCGCGGGAGGCCTGGGGATTCCAGGAGAAGAGGGGTCGCAGCGTTTCGCCGACCGTTTCCAGCAAGCTCAGGACGCTGTTGCCCATCAGCAGGGCATAGAGCCGCAGGCGTTCGGCAAACAGGCCTTGCAGGCGCTGCATTTCTTCGGCGCGCAACCGGCGGGCCCGGCGTTCGATGGCGGCGATGTCGATGGCTTGCATGATCGATTCCTTTTGGTGTTGCGATGCAACATTGCACGACCTGAACTTTAATTACCAAACCATCTGATAACAATATTGCTTACCGGAAAAACATTTGTGAAATTTGTTCCATAATAAGGCCATGGATCGTGCCGCCGAAATGACCGCTTTCGTCCGCGCCGTGGAAACGGGAGGTTTCTCTGCTGCAGCGCGGGAACTGGGCCTCACCCCCTCCGCCCTGTCCAAGCTGGTCACCCGCCTGGAAGACCGCCTGGGGGCGCGCCTGCTGCACCGGACCACTCGCCGCCTGCAATTGACGCCGGAGGGGGAGGCCTTTTTCAACCGGGCCCGTCCCATCCTCACCGCCCTGGACGAGGCGGAGGAAGAAGTGGCCGCCGCCGGCGCCGCCCCCCGGGGCCAGCTGCGGGTCCATTGCGGCTCGGCTTTCGGCATGCACCAGCTCACCCCCGCCATGCCCCGCTTCCTGGAGCGCTACCCGGCCATCGAACTGGACCTCACCATCAACGACCAGCCGCCGGCCCAGACCGAAGAAACCTACGATCTGGCCATCCGCATCGGCGCCCTCGACGAGTCGTCCACCGTCGCCCGCCGCATCTGCAACCTGGAGCGCGTCATCTGCGCCGCCCCCGCCTACCTAGAGCGCCACGGCACGCCGCGCACGCCGGACGACCTGCAGCACCACAACTGCCTGTGGATCACCAGCCTGCCGGCCCTGCGCCGCTGGCCCTTCGACACCGACGACGGCATCCGCGTCGTCCACATCGGCGGCAACGTCGTCGCCAATAATGCCGAGACCGTGCTGCAACTGGCGGTGGCCGGCGTCGGCATCACCCGCCTCACCGACGTCATCGTCGGCGACGCCATCCGCCGCGGCGCCCTGATGCCCATCCTCGCCGACTGGCACCATGTGGAGCCGGTGCCCCTCTACGCCACCTACCCGAGCGGCCGCCACCTTTCGCCCAAGGTCCGTGCCCTGGTGGATTTCCTGGTCGAGCAGTTCGGCCGGGCGCCCTGGCGGGCCCGCTGACGGGAGCGCCTACAACCGTTCCCGCAGGAGCGGCAGAACCTGCGCCAGCCAGGCGTCGATGCGCTCGTCGGTGTGCATGCCCTGGGTGCGCTGATCGATGACCAGGCCGACGAAGCGGCCGTCCACCACCGCCGCCGACTGCGCGAAGCTGTAGCCGGCGGTGCCCCATTCCCCGACGATGTCGGCGCCCCAGCCCTTGAACATCCCGTAAAGGGCGAAGAGGGAACTGGCGAAGCGGTCGGCATAGCGTTCCTGGGCGCCGAGGCCGAAGAAAGCGACGCGCTTGCCCGAAAAATCGGCGTCGGCCGGCATCTGGGCGAGGAATTCCTCCCAGTTGGGCTCGAAGCAGCCGGCCGACTTGCCGGGAATCTCGCCGACGCCATAGCTGGGGGTGCCGAGGATGAGGGCGTCGTAGCGCAGCATTTCCGCCGGCGCGATGCGGTTCACATTCACCGGCTTGTCGCACAACTCGTCGCCGATCCGCTTCTGCATCTTCTTGGCGACGAGCCGGGTGGTGCCAGTTTCCGTGCCGAAGAACATTCCGATCCTGCCTGTCATTTCAGTTCACCTTTCGTTTGGGATGGCACGCCTGTTGCACGCCATGGAAAAAACACCCCGCCGCCGTCGCCTTTGCGACAGGTTGATCCGCAACCCGCCCCCGGAGCCCGCCATGACCACCACCCGCGACCGCCGCGGCCAGCCCGTCGCCGCCGGCGACACTGTCCGCATTCTCGACATCACGCCCGATCCCGACATGGACGAGGATGACCGCGACCTCTTCATCGACATGATCGGCTCCACCTGCGTCGTGGAACGGGTGGACGACGAAGGCGACGCCTGGGTGGCGGTGTGGTGGAACGGCTTCGAAGGGCCGCTCCTCACCACCGTCGGCCTGGCACCCCACCAGATGGAGCGGGTGGCCACCTGAAGCGGCCGGCAGCCGGACCTCATTCCTCAGCCATCGCCTCTTCGACCTGCGCCGTGTAATTGCGCAAGCGCCGTTCGGCGGCGACGCCGAGGATCTTCAGCAGCCAGGGCGGCGGCGACTCGACCATGGCCTTCTGGAAATGGGCCAGCACCTCCACCGCCGGCCCGCCCTCGGGTACCTTGATGGGGTAGATGTCGGCCCGGATGACCTTGGCCGCCGCCGGGCCGCCGATGGAAACGACGTAGCACACGTGGCAGTCGCCGATGAGCTGGGCCCGCCAGAGGTTGCGGTCCTCGGCGAACTCGGCGTCCATGGTGTCGCGGATATCCACCAGGCGCACCTCGGTGGGCGACACCTGGTAGACCAGGAAGCGCAGACAGGAACCGAAGTGGCCGGAGAGCAGGTCGCCCTTGTCGGAAGCCACCGCCACCCGCACCGAGCCGGGCATGTCGCCGTCGGCGTAGGGCGCGATACGCGGCAGGGCGTCGTCCCCCTGGGTTTCGCCCCAGAGGACGCGCACCGCCAGCTTCATGGCCTCCAGGCCGATGCCGATGTCCTCGCCGTCCTCCTCGCCGTCGGCGCTGGCGAAGCCGGTCTTCAACATGGTGACGGTGACCTGGCGCAGCTTTTCCTCGTCGATGTCGTCGCCCAGGCGGCGCTGCAACAGTTCGATGAGGCGGGGCAGGGTGACGTTGGGCATGGCCCGGGCGGCCAGCGCGATGCGCAGGGCCGCCTCCCGGGTCACCGGCGGTTTCTTGGCGACTTGTTCCATGGTTTTCTCCGCTGTAGGGTTGGGGTTGAGGTTGCATCGATGTGTTTTTCCCACCCCGTTGCAGGGATAGTGCCAGCCCGCCGGATCGCCCGAAAACGCCGGCCTTGGCGCGGGCACGGGCCTTGCTGCTCAACCAGGAATCGCCGGAAAGCCCTCCATCGTGTCGGATATCCCACAAAACGCCCCCCTGCCCGCCGACGTGGTACGCGCCTACCACGCCCGCACCAAGCACCGCTTCGAGGCCTACGCCCAGGGCCCCGGCCAGCTCGACTGGGACGCCCAGCCGGCCCCCTTCCGCCACTACCCGGGGGCGCCGCTGCTGGAACTGCCCCTGGCGGCGGACGTCTTCGAGCGGCCCTTTGCCGAACTGGCCAATCCGCCAGCGACGCCCGCCACCCCCGGTCCGGCCGCCGTCGGCGCCCTCCTCGAGCTGGCCTTCGGCATTTCCGCCTGGAAAAGCTGGGGCCCCAGCCGCTGGGCCCTGCGCTGCAATCCCTCCTCCGGCAACCTGCATCCGGTGGAGGCCTGGGTCCTGGCGCGGGGCGTCGCCGGCCTGGCCGACGGCCTGCACCACTACGACCCCGAGGAGCACGCCCTGGAGGGCCGCGCCCTGGTCGCGCCCGGCCCCGGCGCCCCCTGGCTGGCCGTCGCCCTGTCGAGCGCCATGTGGCGGGAAGCCTGGAAGTACGGCGAGCGGGCCTTCCGCTAC
>JRYG01000640.1_pt1 | contig 25526 bp, 24 predicted proteins | sample 235341 | NCBI WGS metagenome assembly JRYG01 (sample SAMN03074218, study PRJNA261478) | activated sludge metagenome | biome: Wastewater Treatment Plant; feature: Wastewater; material: Activated sludge; isolation source: activated biomass of a wastewater treatment plant treating hydrocarbon... ...
AAAATGGCTGGAGCTAGTAAACACGAAATAGTCGAATCCAACGTTACGTGGCTGATCGTGCTCACCTTGCTGGTGGTGAGCGTGGGTGGCCTGTTGGAGATCGTTCCCCTGTTCTTCCAGAAGTCCACCACTGAGCCGGTGGCGGGTTTGAAACCCTACGATGCAGTCCGCTTGGTGGGGCGCGATGTTTACATCCGGGAGGGCTGCTACAACTGCCATTCCCAGATGATTCGTCCGTTCCGCGCCGAGACCGAACGCTATGGCCACTACTCGGTGGCGGGTGAGTTCGTGTACGACCACCCGTTCCAGTGGGGTTCCAAGCGTACCGGTCCGGATCTGGCCCGGGTGGGCGGCCGTTACTCCGACGAGTGGCAGCGTGCCCATCTGATCAATCCCCGTGACGTGGTGCCCGAGTCCAACATGCCCGCATTCCCCTGGCTGGATCGTCCGGCCAAGGCTGACGATGTCGAGGCCAAGATGCAGGCCTTGCGCAAAGTGGGCGTGCCTTACACCGACGAAGAAATCGCCGGTGCAAAGAAGGCCCTCGAAGGCAAGACCGAACTCGACGCCTTGGTCGCCTACCTGCAAGGGTTGGGGACTGTTCTTTCGAACGTGAAATAAGGAAGGGGCCGCCATGGATATGACCTTGGTTCGATCTCTCAGTACTGTGCTGGGCCTGCTCTGTTTTCTCGGAATCGTTGTCTGGGCGTACAGCAAGGGTTCGAAACAGCGTTTTGACGAGGCGGCCAACCTTCCATTCGCGGACGACGACCTCCCCGCTGCCACGGGGAGTCACGCCAAGCAAGGGAATGCATCATGAGCGATTTTGTTAGCAGTTTCTGGAATCTCTATGTGATGGGGATTGTGGCGGTCAGCTTGCTGTTCTGCGCCTTCATCGTCCTCGCCAACAAAAAGGAGAAAAAGGGCGGCCCCGTGGAGTTGCACGGCCACGTGTGGGACGAGACGTTGCAGGAATGGAACAACCCGCTGCCCCGCTGGTGGGTGGGCCTGTTCTGGGCAACGCTGTTCTTCTCCGTAGGTTATTTGGCCCTGTACCCCGGGTTCGGTAATTTCGCCGGCTCCTATGGCTGGTCTTCCACCGGCCAGTACGACAAGGAAATGGCGGCGGCCAATGACAAATACGGCCCCGTCTTCGCCAAGTACCAGACGATGGACATTCCGGCTGTCGCCGCTGACCCTGAAGCCAAAGCGATGGGCGAGCGGATGTTCCAGTCCTATTGTGCCCAGTGCCACGGTTCGGATGCCAAGGGTGCCAATGGCAAAGGTTTTGGTTTCCCCAACCTGACCGATGCTGATTGGCTGTATGGTGGTGAGCCCGCGCAGATCAAGCAGTCCATCGCTGATGGTCGCATGGGTGTGATGCCCCCGTTTGCCCAACTGGGCGGCGAAGGCGTCAAGGATGTTGCCAACTACGTTCGGTCCCTGTCCGGGCTGGCTGCGGATTCCATCCGCGTGCAGCGCGGCAAGGATCTGTTCACCCAGAACTGCGTAGCCTGCCATGGCCCCGACGCCAAAGGGAATCCAGCGATTGGCGCTCCGAACCTGACCGACAAGACTTGGCTCTATGGTTCCAAGGAAGAGACCATCATCGAGACCGTCACCAAGGGTCGCAATAACCGTATGCCTGCCCACAAGGATTTCCTGGGGGATGCCAAGGTTCATCTGCTGACTGCCTACGTGTATGGTTTGGGTGGTACCAAGAAGCCGGAAGGTGTTGCAGCTGCTTCGGAAGTGGTGAAGGGTGCGGACGGAAGCCCGACCGCCAAGCTTTACTTCGCTTCCGGCAAGGCCGAGGTTCCGGGTGATGGTGGCGCTGCGATCCAGGCTGTTGTTGATTTCATTAAAGACAACGCAAAAGCCAAGATTGCCGTGTCTGGCTTCCATGACGCCACGGGTGACAAGGCTACCAACGAAGAACTGGCCAAGAACCGTGCCGTGGCTGTCCGGGATGTGCTGAAGGCGGCTGGCATTGGCGAAGACCGGATCGAGTTGCGCAAGCCTGCGGAAACTACGGGCTCTGGTGACAACAAGGAAGCTCGCCGCGTTGAAGTTAGCGTGGTGAAGTAAGTTTCAGTGGTGTCGCTGCGGTAACGCGAAAACTCCCCGAACCGTGTTCGGGGAGTTTTTTCTGGTAAGTACCCATTGTGATCAAATCGAAAAATTAAAATGAGCGTACCCGCATCCAACGAGAGTTCAACCAAGCAGGCTGCTTCCAACGCCGGGGCGTCGGCGGCCACTGGAGAAGAGGATTCTCTTTACGAGGTTCGCAAGAAGATTTACCCCCGAGCAGTGAGCGGGTTTTTCGCCAACTGGCGGTGGGCCCTGGTCTGGATTACGCAATTGATTTTCTATGGCTTGTGCTGGCTTGAATGGAATGGCCGGCAAGCCGTACTGTTCCATTTGGTGGAGCGCAAGTTTTACATCTTCGGCTGGGTGTTCTGGCCCCAGGATGTGTTTTTTCTGGCCATCCTGCTGATTATCAGCGCATATTCCCTGTTTCTTTTCACGGCAGTTGCCGGGAGGCTTTGGTGTGGGTTTGCGTGCCCACAGACGGTCTATACCGAGATCTTTCTCTGGATCGAAGAGAAACTGGAGGGAAACCGAAACGAGCGCATCAAGCTTGATAAGGCGCCTTGGTCTTCTGAGAAACTGCTGCGCAAGGGCGGCAAGCAGTTGGCGTGGATTCTTTTTTCCTTGTGGACCGGGTTCACGTTTGTCGGCTACTTCACGCCCATCAAGGAGCTGATGGCGGAACTGGCAAGCTTCAGTCTTGGGCCTTGGGAAAGCTTCTGGATTGTTTTTTATGGATTTGCCACTTACGGCAATGCGGGTTATCTCCGGGAGCAGGTATGCAAGTACATGTGTCCCTACGCTCGCTTCCAGGGGGTGATGTTTGACCCGGACACGCTGATCATCACCTATGACCCGGAACGGGGCGAGCCCCGGGGCACCCGTCGCAAGGGCGTAGATCCCAGGTCGGTGGGGAAAGGTGATTGCGTCGATTGCGGAATCTGTGTCCAGGTTTGTCCGACCGGAATCGATATCCGCAAAGGCATGCAGTATGAGTGCATCGGGTGCGCGGCGTGTATCGATGCGTGCGACCAGGTAATGGACAAGATGGCTTACCCAAGGGGCCTGATCCGTTACTCCACCGAGAATGCCGTGCGGCAGCACTGGGGCAAGAAAGAAATCCTTTCCCATGTAGCCCGGCCCCGGACGCTACTGTACTCGGGGATACTGGGCTTGATCTGCGTGGCTTTCGTGTGGGGGCTGGCTGTTCGCATTCCGCTCAAGGTCAATGTGATCCGGGATCGGGCGTCATTGGCCCGCGAGGTGGAAGGGGGATTGATCGAGAACGTGTTCCGGTTGCAGGTGATGAACACTGCGGAAGAGACGCGGAAGTTCTCAATCAGCGTCTCGGGTCTGGACAGCATTGCGATTGCCTCTATTCCTATGGTGGAGGTCCCCGCAGCCACGACAAAGAGCATTCCGGTTGAGGTGCGAGTGCCGCCCGAAGCAGCCGGTAAGGGGTCGCATCCGATCCTTTTTGAAATCAAGACCATTGGACACGAGGATGTGGCGGTGAAGGAAAAAGCCGCATTCCTCATGCCCTGACAGGAAGGAGTGACAAGATGGGCGCGGACGTCCCTTGGTATCGCCATCGTTGGCCGTGGTTTTTGATGGCCGGCCCCGGGATTGTGATTGTTGCGGGCATTGCAACCGCGTGGTTGGCCATCAAGAGCAACGACGGTTTAGTGGCGGACGACTATTACAAGCAAGGGCTTGCAATCAACCAGCAAATGGCAAAGTCCGCGCGTGCCAAAGATTTTGGCTTGCGCGGCGATGCGAAGATCGAAGGTGGCCGGGCGGTTGTGCATCTGGAGGCGGCAAGTGGGGTGGTATTGCCCTCTAGCCTCAAGTTGCGGCTGGTACACCCTACCGTGTCGGGCCATGATCAGCAGTCGGCGCTGACTCGTCAAGGTGACGCCTACGAAGGGTCAGTCGACGCAGGTCTCACCGGGCATTGGCAGGTGTTGCTGGAAGATGAGCAGGGTGGTTGGCGCTTGACCGGGCAATTGTCTTTGCCAGATCAGAGTATCGTAAAATTCGAATGAATCGAGTCGCGGCTTGTGCTGACGCGGGCCGCGATGCAATCTATAAGTCAGCAGTCCCCGACAGAGGATTCGTGAGCGCTATGCGCGGTATCGGTTTTTTGTCAAGAAGGGGTTAGTCATGGCCTGGAAACTGTTGTTTGGCAGTGATATTGGGCTGCTCAGCCTGTTTACGATTCTGTTCGTGCTATTGATGGCTGGCTATTTCATGTGGATGTTTGCCAAGAAAATTGCAGAGGAAGAGCAACAAAGCAAGATGAAGTAGTTCCCTGGTCTTGATCGTGGGAGGTGATATGGGCAGAAAACTGATTTGGGTCTTGTGGCCTTCTTTCATCGTGGCAGGCATTGCGGAGATGCTGTTTTTCACGTTGATCGATCCCCAGGAGCTTTACCTATTTGGGGAAGTAGTCCATTTCTCCCGTATCGCCACCTATTCGATTGGGTTCTTCGGATTCTGGGTGATCTGCGCTGCGTCGAGCCTGACGACATGCTTTTTCCAGCGTTCTGCTCGCGACGTCAATCACCTGCCTACTCTCGGGTCTGATTGAGAGCAGAGCCGGCGATAGTTGTCGTGGCGGACCGCGGTGCCCCGTATCCTTTTTTGGGGGGGGCCACCACCGCTGATTGGCCTTGAGGAGCCTCGATTCAGAGCGCTGCTTCAGGGGTGGATTTTCGCGACCTTGATCCGCTGGGCGCAGCAGGGGCTGCGGGTTTGCTGGGTGGCACACCCGGGGTGGGGTCAAATATCTGTTTGAGGCTGGCGCGAGGCCGGCTGTCTTTCGCCTCTTCCTTGTGCTCGCGTGGTTTGAGCGAGCGTTTTGCCTCGACTTCTTCAATCTCACCCGTCTGAGTGTGACGAATAACCAGGCGTTGGCAGTGTTGCCAGCGAGCGAGCGAGGTGGCGTCTATCCTCTCGAAGCTTGCGATTTCTTCCACCGGAATGCGGCGGCGATGACTACGCCGTTTTCGTCCCCGAAACCGCAGCCGGTTGTACATCGCCCAAAGGAACAAGCCGCTCGCCAGTCCGCCGCAGATCAGGCCGTAGAAATTGATGTCCCGCATCAAATGTTGCCAGCCCCCCAGAACATTCATGTGCTGGTGAAAACGATAAAGGCCGAATACCCAGGCAAGCAGCGTGACCACCGGCAACCACAAATACAACCAGACCAACCAGAAGAAGCCGGTGACGGCTCCTGACGCCAATTGTTGTCCAGGTGTTTGCTGATCCGGCATCTCCAGTATCAGCGGGCGGGATGTCTTGGGCAGTCTCATGATGCCTCCTTCGGCTGGGTACGAATCCCCCGGTCGGGGGATACCCAGGTTGCGCGGGCGCCCTGTCGGCGCATCAGCACCCTTGGAAATGCGACGACGGATGTCAGCATGTTGATCGTCCAGTAAGCCAAGGGATACCAGATGGCCCAGAACAATGTGCGAAAGAGACGCTTGTCGTAGGGTCGATCGAGCCAGAGCGCGAGTCCGATCTGGAGCAGGCACGTGGTGCCCACGATCACGCCCGTCCAGCGGGGGAGGATTGCGTCCACTTCAAATCCGTGCAAGGGCAACTGGAATACGCTCAGCACCCACAGGATGAGCGTGGCCAGCATGGCGTAGGACCACAGCAGAGAGGCCATGAACTCCACGTAGATCGGCCACATCCTGCGTTTGCGCCACAGTCCCCACATGGAGGCGTAGCGCAGCACCATCTGGCAGCCGCCCATGGCCCAGCGCAGGCGTTGTCGCCACAGCCCTTTCAGTGTTTCCGGCATGAGGATCCAGCACACCGCCGAGGGTTCGAAATGGATGCTCCAGTGAGCCAATTGCAACTTCCAGGAAATGTCCGTGTCCTCGGTGAGCATGTCCTTGGACCAGTAGCCAACTTCATGCAGGGCACTGCGGCGGAACATGGTGATCACCCCGGAAGCCGTGAACAGCCGGCCATACGCACGCTGGGCGCGCTTGAGCAAGCCGATGATGGACGAAAACTCACCCACCTGGATCAGCCCCAGAAGGCTGGAGCGGGTCCGCACGCGGGGGTTTCCGGTGACCGCTCCAACCCGGGGGGCTTTCAGGAAGTGATACACCATCCGTCGTGCCGCATCGGGGGATAAGAGGGCATCGCCGTCAATGCACAGGAGTAATTCCGCGTCAGTCATCACCGCCGCCATGTTCAGCGCCATGGCTTTGCCCTGGTTGCGGGCCTGGTGGATTACGCGCAGCCGGGGGTCCGCCGCTGCCAGGCGGTCTAGGATTTCGCCGGTGCGGTCGGTGGAGCCATCATTGATCGCAATGACTTCAAATGCGGGGTAGTCGTGCTCCAAGGTATTGGCGATCGTTTCTTCCAGATCCGCTTCCTCGTTGAAGCAGGGGATGACGATCGCGACCTTGGGGTAGCGGCGCAGCTCCAGCACCTTGTTCAGGGGGGGGCTCTTGCGTTCGAAGTTCCACCAGAATATCAACGCGCCCACCATCCACACGTAGCTCATGGCGAGTGGATACAGGAACACGAACTCGAACAGTGCCTCGCTCAGGCCTTCCAACCAGGGGTACATGCTGGACCTCGGCTTCCGTCATTCCGCCTGCAGGCGGGTGGAGAACATGCGCTTGACGCTGGTTGCGAACAGCACCTCTTCCAGCGGTGGTTGCTTCGCCAGATAGTCATCCGGGTGATATCCGAACGAGGTGATTCCCTTGGCTTGCAGAGCCCGCAGTCGTTGGCCCAATGCTCCCTCGTGCCGGTCCGCTGCACTGGTGCCCCGGGCCGGGATATCCACGTAGATTCGGTCGCCCCTTGCCACCGCCTTTAGCCACGCTGGCGGAAAGTTAGTTTCGGCCCCTGCGTCCAGATCGGTTGCCGTGGGCCGAAGCACCAGCCACTGCGCCTCGGGAGGTCGCTTTTGGCTCAGTCGCTGCGGTGTGGGGTAGTAGGTGACCCCGGTCGCCAACAGCGGTCGCCCCGACAGCCCCGCTGCGAGCAGCGGCGAAGCCGAGTCGTTTGGCTGGCCAGGAGGAAGGTCGATCACCAGCCCGTCCACCGCGTTGAGCAAGGCCAGATCCCGCGCGGCACTTGCGTAGCCGCCTGCGGGCAGGCCCAACCCCTCTGATTTCAGCCAGCCAAACACCTTGGCTGAGCTGCGGGTTCCAATCTGCCAAGCCACGTGCGACAGCAGATCTGCGCGCAGGAGTCCCCCTGCAGTCGGGAAATAGAGTGCTGATTGACCGCCTTCGCGGGTGTTCTCGCTATGGGCGTGAAGAAAAACGGAATTGACGCCCAGGTCGCGAATGCGGTCGAGCAGGCGATCCATGTTGCCCTGAACAATCGTGGCATCGTCGTGATGCACATCGTCCAGATTCACATGGATAGCGCGCAGGATGCGTGGGGCCTGATCCTGATCGCGGATCAGCTCGGCAACCTCTGGTACGCCAGGATTGGACTCGATGTAATAGCGACGGACGGCCGACAGCCCGTCATCCAGGCGGTTGCTGCCGGGCTCGAGCGTCATCGTGATAGGCATCCCGACTTCCCGGGCGATGTCCAGCACAGGCTGCTGGTGCCTGCCGTAGGGCCACACCATGATTCTGGGCGGGGCCCCTGTCTCCTTGGCGATGAGCGCACTGTTGCGGGCCAGGTCTGCGCGCACCCGGGCCTGGTAGGCCGCAACGCTTTCGTACTGACCGGATGCGGCGTCGTAGCGCCGGGTGGTGGCGGCCGGCATGGAATTGCCTTGGGGATTGCCGATGATGCCCCGGTGCAGACCGTAGGAGTGGGAGGCAATCTCGACCAGCCCCGAGGATTTCATCTCCCGGATTTGCTCCCAGGTCAGAAAATTGTCCCGGGGGGCCTGGCTGTCGCCGTACTCCACGGTTTGCCCGGCAGGGGCTGCCAGCCACTCTCCCACGATCGCCAGCACGGCCGGGTAATTGAAGGCTTGCAGCAGGGGGAAGACTTGGGTGTAGAAGGACCTGTAGCCATCATCAAAGCTCAGCAACACCGCCCGTTCCGGCAAGGGTTGACGCCCTTGCTGGGCTGCCAGCAGATCGTCCGCCGAGATCACCTTGTAGCCGTTCTCCCGCAGCCAGGCGAAGTGGCGGGCGAGTTGGCCGGTTTCAACGCTATCGCCGTAGTATTGGTCGGGGAGCGAGGCGACCACATCGTGGTAGCACAGCACCGTATAACGGTCCTTCGGCCCGGCGGAGGCCAGTGCCGCGGTCATCATGGAAAGCAACAGGAAGAGGAGGCGCACGAACTTCATCAGAATCTCCGGTTGAAGTTCAGGAACACGTTGTGGAGCGTGGTGTAGTTGCCGTCGTAGGTGCGGCGGTTGATCCCGTAGCCCCCGGCCAACTCGGTTTGATCGTCCATTCGGTAACGCATCTCGTACTTCAGGCCCATGGTCGGTTTGGCGCTGAAGCCTTCCTGTGCATAGCTGCCCAGGTTGAGCCCGACCGCGTGCCACAGGGAACGGTTGTAGTCGCGAAAACCGAGCCACTCCACCAGAGACTCCACTCCCAGGGACCGATCGCTGGCCGGATTGAAGTACACCGCATCGGTCTTGGTGTTGCGGCTGGTGCCGATCCGGGCGTCTGTGGACACTCGGTAGCGAGGCCCTGCCACCCAAAGTTCGTGCCAGTTGGCCGAGGTTTCACTACGCTGGTTGCCGTCCGTGTAGTGCATGCGACGCATGTCCACCGAGAGCGCTCTGCGTTCGTCCTGCCGCCAGGTCAGCCCGGTGTTGACCGATCGCGCACCGATCCCCGCGCGCATCGCCTGGTAGGCAATGTCACTCGCGCGGCTCTCAAACCCCGATCGCCAATGCCACTGGTCGCTCAGATCCACGTTGAGCCGTCCGATTCCCGCGGTTTCTCGCCGGTATCCGACCCGCTGTGCCTCGACGCTGCCGGACACATTGTGAGCAGTGAACTCGACTCCCAGGCCGGCGCGGAAATCGTGGACCTTGTCGTCGAACACACGCCCGTTGGTGTTGCGCAGATGACCGTAGAGCCGCAGGGAATCGTCCAGGGGCGGGGAGTAAACGTAGGCCTCGGCGATCAGGCCACGGCCGTTTCGGTCGGCATTGCGAACAAGACTGAGGTTGACCTCAGGCATGTCCCTGACGTCCTGACGGCGGCGGGCCTCTCGGACCCGCTCGTGATCGGGATCGTCCGCCTCCAGGGCCTGGAGCGCCCGCCGGGCTTCCTTGAGCCGTCCTGTGGTCGCCAGTGCGTCAATGCGGCCGATTGCGGCATCCCGATTACGGGGATCCACTGCCAGCGCACCGTTGAAGTCCTGTTCCGCCGCGCGGGGGTGCCCCCGCCAGGCTTTGACGAAGCCTTGGGATGTTTGCACGCTCGGGCTGTAGGGGTGTTTGCGCATCACCTCGTCCAGCATTCGATTGGCCGCCGCCAGTTGCTCCGCGTAGGCACGGCTCATGGCTTGGGTGGTCAGTGCTTCGACCAGGTGAGGCTTGCTACGGCGCCCCCTCCAGGTCGTGGGGTCCGGCTGGGCGTTGACATCGCTGGCGATCGCGTCGATTGCCGCAAAGGCTTCATCCATGCGCTCCAGGTCCGACAGTGCGTAAAAGCGGCCGATGCGCCAGTCAAAATCGGTCGGCTGTTCCTTCAGCAGTTCGTCGAACAAGGCCAGAGCCTGGGCGGGCTTGTGCAGCGCCGCGTAAGAGCCCGCCGCGGCCCCCCGGGCGTAGTCCGGGAGCGTGATTTTGCGCTGGACCAGATCCTCATACAGCCGGACGGTTTCCTCGTGCTTGCGACGGGCGTTGAGTGCCACAATCTTGTCGAAGAGCTGTTCTTGCCACGCAGGCGTGTCTTTCTTGCCTTGGGCCTGAATGAGCTTGAGGTTGTCCTCCATGTGCTGCAGTGCAAGATCGGTATTGCGATAGCGGAGGTTCCTCAGGTCCGGGTCAGCAGGGCCCCAGCCCAGTGTGTGGGCCGCCTTTTGCTGCTGCAGGCGGATCTGATCGTCCGGATCGACTAGCCCGGGATGTTTGCGCAGGATTTCGTTGGCGAGGTGCGGAGCACCCAGGGCTTCAAGAGTCAGTACCTGGCCGAGGCGGGCATCCTTGTTGTCAGGCGCGAGATCCGCAGCCCTCATGTAAGCCATCAGTGCTTGTGCAAGGTCACCCCCGTGGCGCAACGCGTAGGCGTAGGCCAACCAGGCGTCATCCGATTTCGGCAGCACCCGGGTGGCGTCTGCGCCGGCCCTGCGCGCATCTTCCCAGCGCTCCTGATCGTTGAATAGCCAGACCTTTGGTACAAGCGCTTCCTCGCGCGCAGGCTCCCGGCGGATCACGGCGTTGTAAAGCTTGAGGGCGTCTTCATTGCGGCCCACTGCGCTTGCCGAACGGGCGAGGGCTTCCAGTACATAGCTGGGAGCCTTGCCGAGGTCGATGCGGCTACCCTCAAGAATGGCTTCCTTGTGCTGACCATTCCAGTGTAGGAGGGCGATGTAGTCGTAACGAAATTTGAGGATGTCGGGGCGTTCGTTTACCAGCCGGGCCATCGTCGCTACCGCCTCGGGCAGGCGGTCTGCCTTGGCTGCGGCCAGAGCCGATTCATGCACCCGGTCAAGAGCTGCCCCGCTGGTGGTGGGCGTAGCGTTCTCCTTGCCTCGACGTCCTGCGGCGTCGACGGTTGGCGGGCAGGCCGCCAACAAGGCCAGAGCGGAGGTGAGCAGCGCTCTCGGCCCCAGTTCGTTCAGGTAAGACATCCCGTTTTCTCCCCCTTGAACTCCGCGATTTGCTAGAAGGCAAGTCGCTCACACGGCGTTCATGGCTGATATCTGTGCCCGGCTCCAATACGGAGCGGGTGATCTGGAGTCACTAACGGCAGGAAACCCTAGGGAATTGAGCGTCTTAGGCTTTGAGGGGCGGAATGCCGCCCAGGAGCCGAGGGCGAGGGAAGGAGGAATGCGTGAAATGCGGCCCGCGGAAGACCGTCAGCGCAAGTGGAAACGCCCCCCGGTGCTTGCGGCGCCGGAGAGCGACATTGTTCCGATTGATACAGATTTCAGCAGGCGGGCGGATCAACAGCCGTGGCTTTGCTGCTCGATGACCGGCGAGGCGGAAGGCAGGGCTGGCTCAGCCTTGGTTGCGGACGGTTCGCCCAACCAGTCCAGCCACGATCCGAAACCCCGGTTCAGGCCGGCAGGGCCGGATATCCCGGGCAGGACTAGGACGATGGCGCCTGAAACCAACAGGCTGATTGCCGCCCAGTCCATTCCGAGCAAAGTCAGATCAACCCCCAGCACAACGAGTATCAACCCCAGCAACGTGCAGCCCCCGCGGCAATAGCGGCTGAGGGCAGGGGCTGAACTCATGCCCTGACCGTGGAGGCGGTGGAGTCAGGGCCAACGCCTATCGGAGGTGGCGCGAGGTTCACAATGCGCTCGAACATTTCGTGGAGTTCCTTGCGGTTTTCACCGCGGAATCGAGGGTCTCCGTTTTCCCCGAAGGCCTCAGCGATTTCCACCCAGTCTTCCGGCAGCAGATGCGCGCGCGCCAGAGGGAAGACCTGCTTCTCCTCCTGCTCGATGTGCTCCTGCATGAGTTTGGAAAAGCGCTCCACCGCGCCCAGCAGCCGTTCATAACTTCTTGGTACGCCAGCTTCAAAATGCCCTAGCAGCCGCGTCAGTTCCACCAGCAACGCCCCGTCACCCAGGTGCTCCCGTGTCAACCCCGCGATGACACGGTCAGCCTCGGGCGCGCGCAGGCGAAGCTTCGCGAAGAGATACTGATCTTCCTTCGGGTGATGCAACCGCTCTGGAAACATCTCGAGGTAGTAAAGCATTGCCCACAGCAGCTTGAAGTCGGGGTCCCGCTTCCCTTGATGGGCGGTTTCCAGAACGTAATGCAGGCCATGGCCCACGGCTACCAGCGAACGATGCTCGTCCTCAATGATAGCGACTGCGCGATTGAGCATGGTTAAACCCGGCTGCGAACGGTTTGCGACTACCCGCGATAGACCAGAACCGGGATCGTCGAATGGGTCAGCACCTTTTGCGTTTCCGAGCCTAGCAACAGCCCGGCCAAGCCGCGGCGCCCGTGGGAGGCCATGAAGATGAGGTCGCAACCTTCGGCCACGGCGGCATCAATGATGGCCTGATAGGGAAGATCATGCACTGCGTTCTTCCCCTGGGCCTCCACACCGGCTGCGGCAGCCTTCTCGGTGGCCTGCGCCAGGATTTCATTGGCCTGGGTTTCGGTCATCCGGGCGAACTGTTCCGGCGAAGTGGGATCGATGAGCGCCCCCTCGCCGTAGAACGAGACCGGATAATCCGGGCGGGCATAAAAGAAAGTGATCCGGGCCTTGGCTTCACGGGCAAACGTGATCGCCCTGTCCACGGTGCTGGTGGAGAGTTCGGATCCGTCGGTGGGTACGAGCAAATGCTTGAACATGACAACCCCTCCACGATGACTGCAGGCATTATAGAAACCGAACCCTCGGGCTGATTGACTTGTGTCAAACCGTGGCATGAGCCAAGTTCGAGAATCCAGCAAAGGAGGTTGCCATGAGAATCACGTTCTTTGGCGCCGCAGGCGAGGTCACCGGCTCCTGCTACTTGGTTGAAACAGGGGAGACTCGCTTTCTGGTCGATTGCGGGATGTTTCAGGGGGGACGGGAGGCTTACCGGAAGAATCTCTCCGCGCTGCAGTGTGAGCCGCGCTCCCTCGATTTCGTCGTGCTTACCCATGCCCATCTTGACCATTGCGGCTTGATTCCGCGCCTGGTCAATCTCGGTTTCAAGGGCCCCGTCTACGCCACTGCCGCGACGGCTGATCTTGCCGAGGTGATCCTCCTGGATTCCGCCCATATCCAAGAGAAGGAAACCGAGTGGAACAACCGCCACCACCACGCCCGGCACGTGCGGCGCGGGTACGAGTCGGCGCCGCTCTACACGATCACCCAAGCCCAGTGGGCTCTGCGGCAGTTCCGCCGCCTTGCCTACGGGGAGGATTTTTCGCCGGCACCGGGGATCAGGATGCGGTTTCTGGATGCCGGCCATATTCTCGGCTCCGCGATCCTGGAAGCGTGGGTACAGATTGGTGGGCAGACGAAAAAGGTGGTGTTCTCCGGCGATCTGGGGCAGCCGGCGCGGCCGGTAGTGCGCGATCCAGCGGTGGTTTCCGAAGCGGACGTGTTGCTGGTCGAGTCTACGTACGGCAATCGTCTGCACAAACCGTTGAGCGCGACCGAGGACGAATTGGTGGGAGCCCTCCACGACACGCTCAAGGGGAAGAAAGGCAACGTGGTGATCCCGGCGTTTGCGGTCGGGCGCACGCAGGAATTGTTGTTCATCCTCACCGATTTGGTCCGGCGCGGAAGAGTGGGCAATCTGGTGATCTACGTGGATTCCCCCATGTCTTTGTCGGCGACGCGCCTGACGCTGAAGCACGAATCCCTGCTCGATGATGAAACTCGCAATCTTCTTGCCTGGCAACGGGCACACCCAACCCGGCCCACGATTCGCTTCGTTCAGGATGTGGAAGAGTCCAAGGCACTGAACACGATTCGCGAGGGCGCGGTCATCATCTCTGCCAGCGGCATGTGTGACGCCGGCCGCATCAAGCATCACCTGCTCTACAACCTGGGCCGTCGGGAATGTGCCGTGGTGATTGCCGGGTTCCAGGCTGCGGGCACTTTGGGGCGGCGTCTGGTGGATGGCGCCAAGCGTGTCACGCTGCTTGGACAGAGCGTCAATGTCAAAGCCTCGATTTACACGATAGGTGGATTGTCTGCCCATGCGGACCGCAACGCTTTACTGGGCTGGCTGCGCAATTTCCGCCATCCTCCGGGCAAGACCTTCGTGGTGCATGGGGAGGCAGATACTGCCGCGAGCTTTGCCGACGGCATCCGGAGTGAGTTGGGTTGGGCGAACGTGGTGACGCCCCGGAACGGCGAGGTGTCCGACTGCGCCTGAATCCAGGCGGGCTGTGTAGGCAGGCCGAACTGAACCGGCGCGGGTTCTGACGATCAAACGCTGTGCAGAGCGAAAGAGGGGGCGGCGACATGGAAGTCGTGTGGTGGCACTGGGCGGTAGCTGGATTGTTCCTGATCGTGGCCGAGCTGGTGGTGCCTTCGTTTGTGCTGGTCTGGTTTGGCGCCGGGGCGCTTGTCGTCGCGCTGGCCTTGCTGCTTTTCCCCGTTTCTCTGACTGTCCAGATCCTTCTGTGGGCTTTGGCATCCATCGCCATGGTATTACTGTGGTTCCGCTATTTTGAAACACGGGTGCGCCGTACCCGATCTGGTCAGGCGGACCAGGCGGTGGGCGAAGTCGGGGTTCTGGTTCGGGAAGTGGCGCCTTTTCAGCGGGGGGCTGTCCGTTTCCAGCGACCGTTGTTGGGGAGCGACCTTTGGGACTGCATGGCCGACGAAGGCATTCGGCCTGGCGAACGGGTGCGGGTGGTGGCGGTGGAAGGAAGTCTGCTCAGGGTGGCACGGGGATGAGATCTTCCGCCAGGATGGGGAATGCTTGTTGAGGGTGAGGGGAAACGCATGGATTCAGGACTGGCAGTTGTGTTTGCGTTGTTTGTCTTTCTGGCCGTCACCGTTGCCAAGGGCATCCGAATCGTCCCTCAGGGGGAGGAGTGGATCGTCGAACGCCTCGGCAAATACTTTACGACGCTGGTGCCGGGGCTGCGCTTCATCATCCCGTACGTGGACGACGTGAAGTACAAGGTCGTCACCAAGGACATCATCCTTGATGTGCAGGAGCAAGAGGTCATCACCCGGGACAATGCGGTCATCTTGACCAACGCCATTGCCTTTATCAAGGTGACCGACCCGGTCAAGGCGGTGTACGGCGTGGTGGATTTTTCCGAAGCCATTCGCAACATGATCATGACGACCCTGCGATCCATCATCGGCGAGATGGAGCTGGATCACGCCCTTTCCAGCCGGGACAAGATCAAGATCCGGCTGCGTGAGAGCATTGCGGACGAGGCCATCGACTGGGGTCTTACCGTCAAGTCGGTCGAGATACAGGACATCAAGCCCTCGGCCTCCATGCAGAAGGCCATGGAACAGCAGGCTGCAGCCGAGCGGGAGCGCAAGGCCGTCGTTACCCGGGCAGAAGGCGCCAAGCAGGCGGCCATCCTTGAGGCGGAGGCCCGGCAGGAGTCCGCGCGCCGAGACGCACAGGCGCAGGTCATGCTGGCCGAAGCTTCGGCGGAATCGCTCCGGCGCATCAGTGCTGCCGTGGGGAACGAGTCCGCTCCTTTGAGCTATCTGCTGGGCGAGAAGTACATTGGTGCTTTGCGCCATATGGGAGACTCCCCCAATGCCAAAGTTGTCGTGCTGCCGGCAGATTTGTCCAGTGCCATTCGGGGATTGTTCAATTTCGGGCGGGGGGCTTGAACCCGCGCATGCGTTATTTCACCAAGTTGAACATCGGATTTGACCACGGGTGGGGGGACTGTCTATAATGCCGAGCTCTCGGGGTGTAGCGCAGCCCGGTAGCGCGCTTGCTTTGGGAGCAAGATGTCGGGGGTTCGAATCCCTCCACCCCGACCAGAGGTCTGTTCGACAGCCTGCCCGTAGCTCAATTGGATAGAGCACCAGCCTTCTAAGCTGGGGGTTACAGGTTCGATCCCTGTCGGGCAGGCCAAGCGGCTGATTTCCCAGTGGCGGCATTAGCTCAGTTGGTAGAGCACTGGATTGTGGCTCCAGTTGTCACCGGTTCGATTCCGGTATGTCGCCCCATCTCCCCTTTCTGGTCGCCAGTTCGTTTTTCCCGCCGTAACGGTTTTCTGTGATTCTTTTCGTGCTCGTCGGTGATGTCTGAACGTCCCGCCATTGAGGCTGCGTTTGACGACGAAGGGCCGTTGGCCAGGGCAATCCCGGGCTTCCGGCGAAGGGACCAGCAGGTCCAGATGGCTGGCCGTATCGCGGACGCCATTCACCGGCATTCCGTGCTCGTGGCGGAGGCTGGCACCGGGACAGGCAAGACCTTTGCCTATCTGGTTCCCGCGCTCCTTGCGGGGGGCAAGGTGATCCTCTCCACGGGAACCAAGACCTTGCAAGACCAGCTCTATCAGCGGGACTTGCCGACTGTGCGCAATGCGCTGAAGCTCCCCGTGCAGGTGGCCTTGCTGAAGGGGCGGGCCAATTACGTCTGTCATTACCATCTGGAGCGTGCCGTTGCCGACGGCCGTTTCCTGTCGCCGCAGGATGCCGCAGATGTGCGCGCGATCGCACGTTTTGCCAAGCAGAGCCGCACCGGGGACAAGTCGGAATGCACTGATGTGGCAGAAGACTCCGCGGTGTGGCCGCAATGCACTTCAACGCGAGACAACTGCCTGGGACAGGACTGCCCGCAGCACAAGAGTTGTTTTGTCCTGGCCGCTCGACGCGAGGCGATGGAGGCCGACGTGGTGGTGGTAAACCACCATCTCTTTTTCGCGGACGTGATGCTGCGGGACGAAGGTGCGGGGGAGTTGCTGCCGGCCTGCAATACAGTCATCTTCGACGAAGCCCACCAGTTGCCGGAGACTGCGACGCTGTTCTTCGGGGAGAGCGTTTCGTCCTCTCAGCTGGTGGAGCTGGCGCGGGATACTGCGCGGGAGGCGTTGGCGTCGGCCCGGGATTTTCCTCCCTTGCAGGACGGGGCCCGGGCGTTGGAGAAGGCGGCAAAGGATCTCCGCCTGAGCATTGGCGAGGAGAACGCCCGATTCAACCTCGCGGCGGTGGGCCGCAACCGTGCGTTTGCGCCCGCGCTGGAAGAGACGGCGATGCGCCTTGCGGAGTTTGTCGCCCTTGTGGAAAGCCAGGCTGGGCGCTCGGAAGGGCTGGAACAGTGCTGGCGTCGGGCCGGAGATCTGGCGGGGCGGCTGCAGCGCTGGCGCCAGCCAGAGTCTCCTCTGCTGGTGCGCTGGGTGGAAGTGTTTCATCAGGCCCTGGTGCTCAATGCCACTCCGCTGGAGGTGGCCGAACTCTTTCGCAAGCAAATGGAGGGGCATCCCCGCGCCTGGATCTTCACCTCCGCCACGCTGGCTGTGGAGGAGGATTTCAGCCATTACAGCGGGCAGTTGGGGCTGGCTGACGCCGAGACCGGGCGTTGGGGCAGCCCGTTCGACTATGCTCGCCAAGCCCTTCTCTACGCCCCCGAAGGCATGCCTGATCCGGCCAGTCCAGGGTATGCCGATGCGGTGGCGCGGGCTGCCTACCCGTTGCTGCGTGCCAGTGCGGGGCGGGCCTTCGTGCTTTGTACTTCGCTGCGCGCGATGCGTCGTATCCACGAGCTGCTCAAGCAGTGGTTTGACCGGGATGGCGTCGCGTTTCCCCTGCTACTGCAAGGCGAGGGGTCCCGAAGCGAGTTGCTGATGCGCTTTCGTTCGGCGGGCAACGCGGTGCTGGTGGCCAGTCAGAGCTTCTGGGAGGGGGTGGATGTGCCGGGCAATGCGCTGCAGTTGGTGATCATCGATCGTCTCCCCTTTGCGCCCCCGGATGATCCTGTGCTCGCTGCGCGGATTGAGCACATGGAAAAATCGGGTCACAACCCGTTCATGGAGTATCAATTGCCCCGTGCCGTCATCAACATGAAACAGGGGGCCGGACGACTCATACGCTCCGAGGATGATCGGGGCGTATTGATGATCTGCGATCCGCGGATGATCAGCCGCCCCTATGGGCGCAAGATCTGGCGCTCGCTCCCGCCCATGCGACGCACGCGTTCCCAGGCTGAGGCGGTTGCATTCTTTCTGGGGGGCGAGGACGATTGCGCACCTTGCCAGCCTGCTCGACCCACCGGAGGGGAGCCGGTCGGTGGCACGGAGCGCTTATGACCATCACCATCGATCCCGCTGAACAACTCAACACCGGCTGCCCGTGCCAGTCTCTGGACCGGCAACGGTTGCATCAGGCCTTGGGCAGAACCGGGCCCCACGGCCCGCTTTACCAGATGATCGAAGAGGCACGGCCTCACCTCTTTTCCGAGGTGGCGGTGTTCGTTTCGGCCACCCATCTGGAGCGGATGGCGCAGGTGGTGCGCGATGTGGAAGCGGTGGTGAGCTTGCCCCAGTACCAGGCCCACGTGCTGGCGTACGGCCCCACCGCGGCGCGGCAGACGACGGCTGCGCGGAGCGTGTTTTTTGGCTACGACTTCCACCTTGGCGCGGAGGGGCCGCGTCTCATCGAGATCAACACCAATGCCGGAGGCGCGCTGCTCAATGCGATTCTGGCGCGCGCCCAGCGGGCCTGCTGCGAGGATGTGGCGGCCCTGCTGCCGGGTTCCCTGAGGGAGGGAGATGCGGAAAGCGGTTTTCTGCGCATGTTCCTGGATGAATGGCGACTGGAGCGGGGGAGCCGGCCCTTGGGCACGGTCGCGATCGTGGATGCTGATCCGCCCGGACAGTACATGTTTCCAGAGTTCGTACTGTTTCAGGAGCTGTTCGAGCGGGCCGGCATCCGAACCTGGATCTGCGATCCTGCCGAACTTCGCTTTGCCCAGGGCCGGCTGTGGCACGGGGAAGTGGCCATTGACTTGGTCTACAACCGGCTGACCGACTTCGGCCTGGATCAGCCTGAGCACGCGGCCCTGCGCGAAGCATGGCTGGAAGGGGGGGCGGTGCTTACGCCTCATCCCAGGGCCCATGCCCTCTACGCGGACAAGCGGAACATGGCGGTGCTGCGGGACGATGCCTTGCTGGCTTCCTGGGGGATTTCCGCGGCATTGCGGGCGCGTTTGCAGGAGAGCATTCCACCCACACAGGTGGTGCGCCCGGAGGATGCAGATGAGCTATGGTCCCGCCGCCGGAGCCTGTTCTTCAAGCCTGCGGGGGGATTCGGCAGTCGGGCCGCCTACCGGGGCGACAAGCTGACGCGCCGGGTGTTTGAGGAGATCCTCACCGGTGGCTATGTCGCCCAGGCTCATGTGCCGCCCAGCCTGCGCCGCCTGCATCAAGGGGCGGACGGAGCCTTGTTCAAGGTGGATCTGCGGAATTTCGTGTATGCGGGGGAGGTGCAGCTCGTCAGTGCACGCCTCTACCAGGGCCAGACCACCAATTTTCGTACCCCGGGTGGCGGGTTCGCGCCAGTGCTGATGGTGCCCGGGGGGCTGGTGGCTTCCGGCTGAGGGCGATTGCGACTATTCTTCGGGCTCCCGCGACAGCCCGTGGCGGGAGACAGTCGCGGGCCATTACTGCTTTACGACAAGACCAACATGCGCGTATTCGGATTTGCCGGCTACTCCGGCTCGGGCAAGACCACCCTGATCGAGAAGCTGATCCCCCGCTTCGTCGCGCAGGGACTCAAGGTCTCGCTCATCAAGCACGCCCATCACGATTTCGACGTGGATAAGCCGGGCAAGGATTCCTACCGTCACCGGGCCGCCGGCTGCAGCGAAGTGTTGATCGCTTCCGGCAAGCGGTGGGCGCTGATGCATGAGCTCCGGGATGAGCCGCCGCCCAGTCTGGACGAGCAGGTGGCCTTGCTCTCGCCCTGCGACCTGGTGCTGGTCGAGGGTCTGAAACACGCGCCGATTCCCAAGCTCGAAGTGCATCGCCCGGCTCTGGGTAAGCCGCTGTTGCAGCCGGAAACGGAGAGCATCGTGGCTGTGGCCAGTGACGCAAGGCTGGCCTTGTCCGTGCCGTTGCTACCGTTGTCCGACGACGCGGCCGTGGCCGGCTTCATCCTCCGCTATCTTGGGTTGGTTCATGAATAAAGGCATGCTTTCGTTTGATGAGGCGCTGGCCCGGCTGCTGGCGGATGCCCGCCCGGTTGCCCAAGTGGAAGAGGTGGAAACCCTCGCGGCGCTGGGGCGGGTGCTGGCTGTGGGCGTGTATTCGCAGGTGGATGTTCCGCCAGCGGACAACTCTGCCATGGACGGGTATGCGGTGCGGGCCGCAGACCTTGACGCTGCGGGCGTGCGTTTGCCGGTGTCACAGCGGATTCCCGCCGGGAGCGTTGGGCACACGCTGGCCCCGGGAACCGCGGCGCGCATCTTTACCGGCGGTCAACTGCCGGCCGGGGCAGACGCGATCGTGATGCAGGAGCTGTGCGCGCATGAAGGTGATCATGTGGTGATCAACCACGTGCCCGCACCCGGCGAGTGGGTTTCCTGGCGAGGCGAAGATATTGCGGCCGGCAGCGAGATCCTGCCTGCGGGTACCCGCATGCGCCCCCAGGAAATGGGTGTGGCGGCGTCGGCAGGCCTGCGCACGGTGGTGGTCAAGCGCCAGGTGCGGGTCGCGCTGTTCTGCACCGGGGATGAACTGACCCAGCCGGGCGAACCCCTGCCGCCTGGCGGCATCTACAACTCCAACCGCTACACCTTGCGTGGTCTGCTGGAGCAAATGGGTTGCGTCGTCGAGGACTTCGGCAACGTGCCGGACCGGCTGGATGCGACGCGCGATGCTCTGCGTCGTGCGGCCGCGGGCAACGATTTGATCGTCACCAGCGGTGGCGTTTCCATGGGCGAGGAGGATCATGTCCGCCCGGCGGTGATGGCGGAAGGGCGTCTGGATTTATGGAAGATTGCCATCAAGCCGGGCAAGCCGCTCGCGTTCGGACACGTGGGGGACGCGGCTTTCATTGGCCTGCCGGGCAATCCGGTCTCCAGTTTTGTGACCTTCCTGATGCTGGTGCGGCCGTTTGTCCAGATCCTTCAGGGCGGCGCTGCGGTAACGCCACGGCGGCTGCGGGTGCAGGCGGCGTTCGAGTGGCCGCGACCGGATGTGAGGCGGGAGTTTCTCCGTGCCCGGTTGCTGGATGACGGCAGGGTCGCCTTGTATCCCAATCAACGTGCCGGGGTGCTGACCTCCGCCGTGTGGGCTGATGGCCTGGTGGATAACCCTCCGGGTCAGGCGGTTGGAGTGGGGGATATGGTCAGTTTCGTTCCGTTTTCCGAGTTGTTGGGGTGAGCCGATGGCCGTGAAGCTTTTGTATTTCGCCAGCCTGCGTGAGGCGCTGGGCATGCCCGGTGAGTCCGTGGATCTACCGGACGGGGTCGGAAGCGCAGCCGCGCTGCGGGATCTGCTCGTGGCGCGGGGCGACCAGTGGGAGAGCCTGGCGACCGTGCGCAACCTGAGGGTGGCGATCAACCAGCGCATGGTGACCCTGGATGCCGCCGTGAAGGACGGTGACGAGATCGCTTTTTTCCCCCCTGTGACTGGAGGTTGAGGCGTGAGCGTGAGTGTTCAGGAGGCGGATTTCGATCTGGGCCAGGAAATGGCTATCCTGTGCCGGGCGCGTACCGATATCGGGGCTGTGGCCAGCTTCGTCGGGTTGGTGCGGAGCGCCAATGAGGGATCCGGCGTTGCGGCGATGACCCTGGAGCACTATCCGGGAATGACGGAGGCTGCGCTTGAGGAGATTGTGGCCGAAGCCAACAAGCGCTGGTCGCTGCAAGGGGTGCGGGTCATCCACCGCTTTGGCCGGCTGCTTCCCGGTGACCAGATTGTGCTGGTGATTACCGCCTCTCCACACCGGGGCGAAGCATTTGCGGCGTGCGAGTACATCATGGACTACCTCAAGACCCGGGCGCCCTTCTGGAAAAAGGAAGAAACGCCCGAGGGCGGGCGCTGGGTGGATGCGCGGGAATCCGATAGCGCCGCTGCCGATCGCTGGCGCCTCGGGGAGGCCCACGAGGCGGAGGCTCGCGGGTAAGGTTCGCAGGCCAACGCTGTTGCGCGAGGCACGATGGAAAACGCCCTGTTGCATACTGCAGCAGGGCGTTTTTTCTGGCTGGCCATCTCAGCCCCGATCCGGGGCCGGGGCGTTACTCCGCTTTCTTCTTGCGGGCCGGGGCGCGCTTGGGTTTGGCGGCCGGGGCCACTACCTCTGCCGCAGCCTCCTTCACTTCGGCGGCCGCTTCTTCCACAGCCTCAACTGTTTTGGCGGCCGCTTCCTTGGCGGCCGCAGCGGTTTCTGCTGCAGCCTCCTTGGTTGCCGCGGCCGCCTTGCTGGCGGCGGATTTTGTGGCTTTTCCAGCTTTGCTTGCGGCCTCGGACGCAGCCTCCGTGGCTTTGGTCACAGCCTCTGCGGCGGCTTCAGTTGCAATGCTGGCGGAACTGGCGGCTTTCTGGGCCAGCGCGTTGAAGGAGTGGAACGCTTCGCTGGAGGCCTTGGTGACCTGATCGAAGGCGCTGCGGGCGGTTTCCATGGCGCGCTGGATGGCGTCCATGGCGTTGTGGTCGGTGATGGGCATGCCCTTGAACAGCTTTTGCAAGGCATCCATCATGTCCTTGCCACCGCTGGTGAGTTGCTGCCCGACCATGCGGCCGAACTCAGCCTGAGTCTTGGAAGTGATCTCGGCGATTTCGCGGGCGCAGGAAAGCATCTTTTCAGTGGTGTTGCGGGCGTAGCCGGCGCGCAGGTCCATGGCGTGCTTGGGATCCTTCACCCCGCTCAGGGCCTTGGCATTCTGGACGCCTTCGTCGAACAGGGCCTTGGCGGTGGCAACCTGCAGTTCCATGATGCGCTGTGAATTGTCGATGGAGATCTGTGCAAGACGCATGGCAGCTTCCAGGTTCTTGCGCTGGATCTCGTTGAACTGTTCTCTTTGATTGGACATCGTTCCCTCCGCAGCCGATTGGTTGGATTGAATAAGCGGCTTCCTTTTGATTGGGGCTGGCCTCGCATTCAAACACCAACGCCCGTTCCCTGAGCCTAGTCTAACGATATCACAGCGCAGGCGATGCAACCACGATTCACGCGGATGTCAAGGAGGTTTGTTGTTGCGGTGCAACATAATTCGGCAGCCCACGCGGATGTCTCCTTTTGAGCCGGATACTCAATCGTGTCGGGCGGTTTCGACGCGTGTGCCGCCGGGTGGCTTATCGGGGGGGCGCATCCAGCAAGGCGGACCGCAGTCCCATCGCTTCTCGGGCGAAGATGCGACTGTCCATGAGCCGTGGCGTTTCCCGGATCACGGGCGGGAATGCCATCTGCTGCAGGATGTCCCGCTCCAGATCGATGCCGGGGGCGATTTCGACCAACTCCAGCCCTTCCGGGCCGAGGCGAAAGACACAGCGCTCGGTCACATACAGTACTGGCTGGCCATGCAGGGTAGCCTGGGCGCCGCTGAAGGTGCGGTGTTCCACCACGTCCACGAACTTCATGGATTGCCCCTCCCGGCGGATGGCCAGTTGGCCGTTCTCCACCAAGACTTCCAGATTCCCCGCGGTGAAGGTGCCCACGAAAACCACCTTGCGTGCGTTTTGGCTGATGTTGATGAACCCGCCCGCGCCGGCCAGCCGGGGGCCGAAGCGGCTGACGTTGAGGTTGCCCTCCCGGTCTGCCTGGGCGAGGCCGAGGAAGGCAATATCGAGTCCGCCGCCATCGTAGAAGTCGAACTGGCTGGGTTGGTCGAGAAGCGCATCGGTGTTGATGCCCGTACCGAAATTCATCCCGCCGGCGGGAATGCCGCCGATCACGCCGGGTTCGGTGGTCAGGGTCATCAGGTCGGCGATGCCTTCCTCGGCGGCGACGCTGGCCACGCCCTCCGGCATGCCGATGCCGAGATTCACCACGGCGTGTGGCGCCAGTTCCAGGGCGGCGCGGCGGGCGATGATCTTGCGTTCGTCCAGGGCCATGGGTGCGAGGCTGTCCTCGGGAACGCGCAACTCGCCGGCATAGGCGGGGGAATAGGGCACGGCGAAGGTTTGCTGGTGGTGTTCCGGCTGTTCGGCGAGCACCACGCAGTCCACCAGCACTCCGGGAATCTGAACCTGGCGGGGGTTCAGGCTGTGCCGGGCGGCGATCCGCTCCACTTGAGCGATGACGATGCCGCCACTGTTGTGCGCGGCCATGGCGATGGCCCGGGCCTCCAGGAGCAGCGCTTCTTTTTCCATGCTGATGTTGCCGGCCGGGTCGGCGGTGGTGCCGCGGATGATGCCCACATGGATCGGGAAGGCGTGGTAGAAGAGGTACTCCTCTCCCCGCAGGGTGACCAACTCCACCACGTCGTCCCGGGTCAGGCTGTTGATCTTGCCGCCTCCGTGGCGTGGGTCCACAAAGGTGCCCAAGCCCACCCGGGTGATGGTGCCGGGCTTGCCGGCGGCAATGTCCCGAAAGAGGTGGGTGATCACGCCTTGGGGCAGGTTATAGGCCTCGATCCGGTTGGCGACCGCCAGTTCCTGCAAGCGGGGCACCAGGCCCCAATGGCCGCCGATTACCCGCTTGACCATGCCCTCATGGCCCAGATGGTTGAGCCCCCGGTGCTTGCCATCGCCCTGGCCGGCTGCGTAGACCAGGGTCAGATCCCTTGGGGCGGGCGTACCCCGGGACTGAGCAGCCAGAAACCGCTGCTCCAGTGCCACCGCGATGCCCTCGGCGAAACCGGTGCCCACGAATCCGGTGGTGGCAACGGTATCCTCGTTCCGTATCAGGGCCACGGCCTCCGCGGCCGACATGATCTTGTTCCTGCTCGAGTGGCGGCGGGCGTGCCGCGGCCGGTGACTTGCGTGCATGTCTCGCTCCCTGTTTTTGTGTCCGGATTTTGGCAGCAATTTAGGGCCTTCCGAAATCCCCTCTTTCCCTGCAAGCATTGCTTGAAATTCCTCCCCGGGGCCCCAGATAGGCTGCAGTTCGATTTGGGAGGAAAACTCCATGCGATTTGACAAGCTCACCACCAAGTTCCAGCAGGCGCTGGCCGATGCTCAAAGCCTTGCCGTGGGGAAGGAGAACCAGTTCATCGAAGCCCAGCACCTGCTGCTGGCTTTGCTCAATCAGGAGGACGGGGCGACCGGCTCGCTGTTGCAGCGGGCAGGGGTGAATGTCGGGCCGCTCAAGGTGGCGCTGGAGAAAGCCCTGGATCGTTTGCCCCAGGTGCAGGGCACCGGAGGAGAGGTGCAGATCGGGCGGGAACTGAATAACCTGCTCAATCTCACGGACCGGGAGGCCCAGAAGCGGGGTGACCAGTTCATCGCCAGCGAGATGTTCCTGCTGGCGCTGGCGGACGACAAGGGTGAGAGCGGCCGATTGCTCAAGGAGCACGGGCTCGGCCGCAAGGCCCTGGAGGCGGCGGTGGAGGCCGTGCGCGGCGGACAAAGCGTGGGCAGCCAGGAGGCAGAAGGCCAGCGCCAGGCACTGCAGAAATACACCCTGGATCTCACGGAGCGGGCCCGGCTGGGCAAGCTGGACCCGGTGATCGGTCGGGACGATGAGATCCGCCGCGCGATCCAGATCCTGCAGCGGCGCACCAAGAACAATCCGGTGCTGATCGGCGAGCCGGGCGTGGGCAAGACTGCCATCGTCGAAGGGCTGGCCCAGCGCATTGTCAATGGCGAGGTGCCGGAGACGCTCAAGGGCAAGCGGGTGCTGAGCCTGGACATGGCGGCGCTGCTGGCGGGGGCCAAGTATCGGGGCGAGTTCGAGGAACGGCTGAAGGCGGTGCTGAAGGAAATCGCCCAGGATGAAGGGCGGATCATCGTCTTCATCGACGAG
>JRYG01000698.1_pt1 | contig 25456 bp, 18 predicted proteins | sample 235341 | NCBI WGS metagenome assembly JRYG01 (sample SAMN03074218, study PRJNA261478) | activated sludge metagenome | biome: Wastewater Treatment Plant; feature: Wastewater; material: Activated sludge; isolation source: activated biomass of a wastewater treatment plant treating hydrocarbon... ...
TTACGACAGAACAACTCTAATGGCTATAGTCAGAATTATGGTTTTTACCATGTTGTTGTGGATGATGGGTGAGTTGTCCTTAAGATTTGATCACAAGATTATCAATCCTTTAAATTTCCTCTGGGCCGCTTTCCATTTTTTTCTTTATATGCTTTGATATATTCACTTTCAATGCGTTTTGCTTCTCGTCGCCCGGGGATATCACGAATCAGAATTCGGGCAAAAAATCGGGCCCAGTTATCGATCAAATTTGCAAAACGCAGTTGTGCACGCATTCTTTTCGACATTCCGTCTTTATTACTTATGGGGCCACTGCTAATGCCGTATTTAAAGGTGTCGTAGTCTATCTTGTCCACTATTTCATACAGGTGATGCAGCTCTTCGCTATCGTCCAAATTTTTGTGCGCCATACATTTAGTCGATTTGCCAACCTGCTTTATTGCTTTGAGTCTCGTAATTATACGTTGGCCTATAGTTGAAAGGGATACTCATTTTCATTTCAAAAGCGTCGTCTGCCAGGTATAATAAGGGTTCAAAAACAATCTCATCGGGCATTTGAGAAGGATCATTCAGCACTTTTTCGAAGTATGCTTTTCCTTCAGCTACTACAGCGCAACGGGCATATAAGAAGTCATCTGCGGAGATGAAATGTTCCGGGTCTCTGGCTGCATAAGCTTCAGCATGTGCTCTGGTATCCAACAGGTAAAGTTTCATCGATAGCCTGTCTGCAAAGATATAAATACTGGAAACAGGCATTTTAGCCAGGATCTTAACTGCGGGTTTGAGTTTGTTTTCAGCACCTTTTTTTGACCAATCTATTTTGTCAATAACTTTCCAAAAATCATCTTCTGAAAATAAATCATCTGCGGGAGATTTATCCTGAAGTCGGATTTCGATCTCGGCTGTTGTGCCAAATTTTTGCTTCAGGCTATTGATAAGCTCGCTATTGAGGTCATTCAGGCTGATATTTAGCACTGTAGTCATAACAAATCAATTATTCTCTGGCAAATTAAATAATTTCATGGATTGTTCCAAAGAATTTTGTGTTTAAGCTGGGCTTTAAACTGGGTATACCCAGGATAATATGAGCGTTAAGAGACGCACATTGCGCTTGGTTCATTTTTTAAAGCTCAAAATAAAATTCTTTTACTTTATTGGCCATGAGTTTACGTCTCAGCGTTAAAAAGTCTTGATAGTCGTCAATTCTCATTTCCATTATTTCGGGTGGTACACAATTCATTTTTAAGTTGTCTAAAAGCTCTATCTCTGAAGAAATACCACTCACTTGCTTATTATTATCCTGTATTTGAATTTTAATTATATCAAAATNNNNAATATTTATTTCAGATTGCATATAAACATAGTTTGCAATTTGGTTGTATTTACTCCTGTCAAGTCCGTTCTTCTTTAGGTAGTCTTTTGGAAAAAGATGATGAATATCTCCACGAAGTGAAATCAGGTCGCTTACTAAAACATCCTTTGATAAAAAACCTTTGTCATTTTTTTTAACTTGTGATGCAAGAAAAACATGAAAATAGGGGCTGCTTGCTACGGAAGTATCAAAACTTTGGGGAAGTGATGCGTTCCAATAGGCATCTGATAATTCTGCTTCTTCTCTTTCTTTAAGAATTTCCTCAAAAGGCTTGTTAGAGATCTGCTTAATGTCAAAATCAAATGCACTTTCAGGTGAACCAGAATAACGACCTGTCAATATTGAGTATACAAACCAGCGTCGTACGTAACTTTCAATTGCGACGGAATTTACGCCGAGTTCTTTAAGCTTAAGATAAACAATATAAGCAAAATTGATCGCGTTTTGTGATCGTATGAGTTTTGGTGAAATAAATCCAGCTGATTTCAAAATCATCAAAAATCTTTTATAGTTGGTCTCGTTTATAAAGTTAAGAACTCCATTTTTTAGTGTTGCAAATGATTGTTGAGCAATTTCAATTTCAAAAGTACGCGTTTCAAAATTTCTTCCCGATAACAAACTTACTAAATCTGAAAGTCTGCCTCTGTTGAACTGTGAAGTAAATGCAACACGAATTAAATCATTATAGTCAGGGTCATATAGATCTTCGTTTTCTGTTTTAAGCCATTGCATTTTTTTAAAATAATCACTCATTGCAAACTCTTTGTCGTTTTCAACGATATGTTTATAAAATTCTGGGGCAATTGCTAAATGGCAGAAATAATCAATTGCTTTCCGTAATTCGTTTCCACGGTTTTCTGTATCTGCGGCAATCTTACTCATGGCAAAATCTGCCTGACTTAAAACAACGCCTTTTGAATTGATACGAATGAAAATCTCAGTAACCGTTTCAATATCTAAATCAGGCGAAAGTTCTATAAGTCCAATTTGTTTCTTTGGAATATTAATTAGATTAGAAAATGCAGTTCGAACTTGTTTTTTGTCAACTTCAGGATTAAGTTCAAAATACTTGTCGGCAATTTCAAATAGATCTCCATTTATTGCATCTGCAATGTCGTGGAGCCATGTTTTGTCTTTTAATATTGCCGGGTTTTGAACTTCAAACCTTTCTTCAACTGGATTAAAAGCAATTTTGATTTTTACTCTTTGGTAAGTCTTGTTAATTATATACTGCCCAAGTAGGGCTGCTGTTAATGCTGTAACACGTTGTTGGCCATCAATCAGTACTTTTTTACCTTCGCTGAGGCTCCCATCTTTAAGCCTAACATTAGGATTTCTCCAAGCAATAACATAACCAACAGGATAACCCTGATATAAACTGTCCATTAGGTCACGGACTTTGGAACTATCCCAAACAAACGGTCGTTGAATTTCTGGAATTGCAATTTCTCCTGAGCTTACCCAAGCTAAAATCGTTTCAATTAAATGTTGATTTACTGAATATTTCTGCATGTTTTTTTGTTTACAGTTGAATTTTTATAGGCTTTTATGATTTCTGCCAACTCATTTTTCCCAATAACAACAACCAATGCTTACTCTTCTCTCTCTAATTCAGTATCCCGACCACCCTGAAACCAGTGTGTCTTCTCACAATAAGCTCAAAATAAATGAATAATACAAAGAAATACTACCCCTCCACGACGATTGGAATATACACAAATATAATACCCCTCGCACTTTAAAACAATAGATACGCGAAAAAAAATGAGATTGAATGGTGAGAACTGCAATTTTTTTTACCGCCGGGTGAAAGGAGTTTGGCGCTGAGTTGCGCAGAGCATATAATATCGTCAACTTAAGGAAAAACTAAAACTCCGTGTCACTCCGTTTTACTCCGTTTAAATCTGTGGTGAAAAAATCGACGGAAGTTGACGAATTAGTCACAAAGATCGCCCCCTCGCCAGGTCGCCCCCTCACCCCCTCATAAACCTCCTCCTGCGCCCTCACCGGCTTCGCGTCCGCCGTGCGTTCGCGCATCGGATTATCCTGCTCCGCATTCAGTACGCGCGCGCGACAATTATCCTGCCACTGCAGCTCAAAAATATGCTTGATTTGACGGAAAACCTCCACATCATAAATGGGAATGGCCACCTCGATGCGGCGGTGCAGGTTGCGCTTCATCCAGTCGGCGGAGGCGATATACATGCGTTCGTCGCCGCCGTTGGCGAAGAGATAGATGCGGGCGTGTTCAAGGAAGCGGTCGACGATGCTGATGGCTTCGATATTGTCGCTGAGGCCGGGCACGCCGGGTTTGAGGCAGCAGATGCCCCTGATGATGAGCTTGATGCGCACGCCTGCCTGGCCCGCTTCGTAGAGCTTTTCGACCATGGCGGGCTCTTCGAGGCTGTTGAGCTTGAGCAGGATGTAGGCGGACTTACCGGCTTTGGCGTTGGCAATTTCCCGGTCGATAAGGTCTTCGAGTTTGTCTTTGAGGGTGAAGGGCGCTACGAGCAGGTTTTTGCAGTCGGGCAATATGATTTTGCGCTCTAGCAGGTCGAATACGCGGGCGGCCTCGTCGGCCAGGCGCGGGTCGGCGCTCAGCAGGGCGTGGTCGGCGTAGATGGTGGAGGTTTTTTCGTTGAAGTTGCCGGTGCTGAGGTAGGCGTAGTGCCGGATGCCGCCGTTCTCCTGCCGGCCTATGAGCAGGATTTTGGCGTGGACTTTGATGCCGGGGTAGCTGTAGTGTACCTGGGCGCCGGCAGCCGACAACTGCTCGCCCCATTGCATGTTGGCTTCTTCGTCGAAGCGGGCTTTGGCTTCGATGAAAACGGTCACTTTTTTGCTTTTGGCAAGGGCGTATAACAGCGCTTCTACTACGGCCGATCGCGACGCCGCCCGGTACAGGGTGATTTTGATGAATTCAACCCGGGGGTCGTCGGCAGCCTCGCGGATGAGGCGGATGACGTAGTCGAATTTGTGATAGGGGTAGTGCAATACCTGGTCGCCGTTTTGTATACAGGCGATGATAAATTCGGCCTGCTCGAGCACCGGATGCGGCAGGGGCGGCATCGGAGGATAAACCAGCGAGGCGTCGGCAGAGGGGTTGGGGAAGCTGAAGAAGTCGTTGAAGTTGTGGTAGCGCGCGCCGGGAATGAGGTCGTTTTTGTTGAGCTCAAGCAGGGTTTTTAGCCGCTGGATCAGCGGCTCGGGCATTTCTTTGTCGTATAAAAGCCGGGTAGGGGGGCCTACATGGCGTTTTTCGAGCCCTTTTTTGATTTTTTCGAGCAAATCGCCGCTGTATTCGTCGTCGATGGGTAATTCGGCGTTGCGCGAGAGCTTGATGGCGTAAGCGCCGGCTATGGTGGCGCCCAGCAGGTTGGGAAGGTTGAAGCGGATGGCGTCGTCGAGAAAGAGGATGTCGTGGCGGCCTTCGGGACTCGGCAGTTCGATGAAGCGGGGTAGGGGAGGACTGGGGATTTCGATCAGGGCAAATCGCTCGCTTTCAGTGATTTGTGCAATGAAATATAGCGCCCTGTTTTTTAAAAAGGGTAGTTCGGCGGTATCCGAATCTACCCAGTGTATTTGTAGGTGGGATTGTATTTCTTTTTGAAAATATTGCGCTACAAATAGCTGTTGGCCGGGGCTCAGCGACTGGGCGTTGAGCAGGTAGATGCCGTGGGTCTGTAGTTCGGGCAGCAGTTGCTCCCGGAATATGCTGCCGAATAGCTCTTGCTGCCGCTCTACGGTGTGCCGGATGGCGCGCAGGGTTTTCTTGATCCTGGCTTCGTCGAGCGCTTTGCGGGTGTTTTTGCCCAATGCCCGGTAGCTTCTCAATGCCGCTACGCGCACGCGAAAAAATTCGTCGAGGTTGGAGCTGTAGATGGCCAGGAATTTGAGTCGCTCGTACAACGGTACTTCGGGGTTCCGGGCTTCCTGTAATACGCGGTGATTAAATGATAGCCAACTGAGGTCTCTGTTGTATAAGCGTTCTTCCATTATTTCGGATTTCGGATTTTGGACTTCGGATTTTACCACAAAGGCGCTAAGGGCACAAAGTACCACTAAGTCCCGAAATCACTCGCATTGACGAAGTCACAAAGACAGTCTCCCTCCCTCTCTCCCTCTCCCTCCCTCTCAAAACGTAGGGCAACCAATGCCTCGGCCCGACGGCCCGCTGCCTTCGCCGATGCGGAACGACAGCGTAACGCCGCCCACATAAAACCAGTCGAGGAAATCGCCGCCGCGGCGGTAGATCACGTTTTCGGCGGAAGGTTCAGTGATTTGGGGATTGCTGAAGCGTGCGGCCAGCGATCCGTTGCCTTCGAGAATATCGAGGTAGTTGACCTCTGTGTAGCTCACATCGTCCAGATGGTCGGTAAACAGCTTGCGGCCGCCCATTTCCACGCCTACCGTGACTTTGTTGTTGATGTAGAATTTCAGCCCGCCGCCGAAAGGCACGTTGAGTTGGGTGAGGGCATAGGGTTTTTCATAACCCGGCAGCCCCTGTCCTTCGGTGCCCAGCGGCTGCAGATCGATCCAACTGCCGTCGAGGTTGCCTTGGGGGTTAAAGCGGTATATGCCGACCCCGGCAAACAGGTAGGGGGCCACGCGAAAGCCTTTGGGATTACCCAGCGTAAAAATGTTGTATTCGCCGGTGAAGGCAAGTTCCGAGATGTTGGTGCGGAAGTTGAGGCCGCGCATTTCAAAGCCGCCGCGCATATCATCGCCGGCCACTTTGGTAAAGGTGGCGCCGAGCCGCAGCGACAAGCGCTTGCCCACATTGTAGCGGCCAAAAACGCCGATGGCCGGGTTCAACTCTTGAAAATACAGCCCAAGTTCCTGGGGGGAGAGGTCGCCGCTGTATAGGGATAAACCGCCGAGCAGGCCGATTTCGAAGTTTTTGTCGATACCCCTTCTCTGCGCCTGCAATACCAGGCCGGGAAGCATCAGTAGCAGGTATAGTGCGAATTTTTTCATAGCAGGTGTGTTAAAATAATATGAGGATGACTTGTTTAGCATGCAAAGGAATGAATTTCGCACGCTATAACGTTCAACACGCAAGGTTTTATTTTATAAACACCAGCTTTTTCTTTTGAGTAGAAAAATGACTCAAAAAAGCAAAATTTAGTCCTTGATTGATAACCATATTTCCTTTCGCAGTGTTTGGAAATGGATAATCAACCACATCACATCCGGTATATGAGTCTGCGAGCCAACAACAACGATAAAGAAAAACAGCCAATGTCCCTGAGTTGGGAAAAACTGCGCAAGTCTTTGTCTATTTTTCGCTACGTGTTGCCCTATAAATGGGCTTTTATCCTCGGTATGTTTTTCCTCGGGGCAGGCAGCCTGCTTTTTTTGTTGATCATGAAAGTGCCCGGCGAGTTATTCAACGTCATATCGGGCGAAGGGCGTTATCCGCTCAATATCAATCAATTGTTTTTGTTGTTGCTGCTGTTGCTGGGCGTGCAAAGCGTAATGTCGTATTTTAGGGTGCAGCTCTTTGCGCTGGTCAGCGAAAAAAGTATTGCGCTGATGCGTTCCGATTTATATAAAAAGCTGGTGACGCTGGGCATACCGTTTCTGGAAGAACGCCGCGTGGGCGAACTCACCAGCCGCATTACCAACGACGTCACACAGGTCTACAATATCTTTTCCTGGACGCTCGCCGAGTTTATCCGTCAACTCATTATTCTGGTAGGAGGCGTCGGCATTATTGTGATCACGATGCCGCGCCTGGCGCTGACAATGCTGGCTACTTTTCCAGTGGTGGTGATCCTGGCTATGTTTTTTGGTAAATATATCCGCAACCTGATGAAGCAGCGCCAGGATCAGTTGGCGCAAACGAATGTGGTGGTGGAGGAGACTATGCAGACTATCCATACCGTGAAAGCATATACCAACGAGTGGTACGAGGTGCAGCGCTACGGTAAAAGCCTGAAAGAAGCTGTGGCCTTGTCCCTTAAAGCGGCGCATATGCGCGGGTTGTTTTCGGCGTTTATCATTTTTGTGATGTTCGGCGCCCTGTTTTTTATCATGTGGAGGGCGGCGCTGATGGTGCAGGCCGGCGTGATGCTCAAGGGCGACCTGGTCGATTTTGTGGTGTTTACGGGCATCATCGGCGGCGCAATCGCCAGCCTTGGCAATTTTTATACCGAAATCGTTTCGGCCATCGGCGCTACGGAACGCGTGCAGGAAATTCTGGACCAGCCCTCAGAGGTGGAATTGCGCGACGCGCAGTTGCTGCCGGAAGAACGGTTTACGGGCAATATTACATACGAAGACGTTCATTTTTCATACCCTACCCGCTCCGATGTGGCAGTGTTGAAGGGCGTTTCGCTCAGTATCCCCGCCGGACACAAAGTGGCCCTGGTAGGCGCCAGCGGCGCCGGCAAGTCGACTATCGTGCAACTATTACAGCAGTTCTATAAAGCCACCGGCGGCGATATCAAGGTTGACGGCCGCTCGATTTATGACTACGACCTGAGCGTGTATCGCAAAAACCTGGCCATTGTGCCGCAGGAGGTACTGTTGTTCGGGGGCACTATCCGCGAAAATATTACCTATGGCCGCCCAGGCGCCACGGAGGAAGATATCATCGCCGCCGCTAAAAACGCTAACGCCTGGGACTTCATCCAGTCGTTCCCCGACGGCCTCAATACACTGGTCGGTGAGCGCGGCGTCAAGTTGTCGGGCGGACAACGGCAGCGTATCGCCATCGCCAGGGCTATACTTAAAGACCCAGCCATCTTGCTGCTCGACGAGGCAACCTCCTCGCTCGACGCTGAATCGGAAAAAGCAGTGCAGGATGCCCTCAGCAAACTGATGGAAGGCCGCACTTCTATTATTATCGCCCACCGGCTGGCCACTATACGCGATGTCGATTGCATTTATGTAATCGAAAATGGCAAGGTGGTAGAGCAGGGCACCCACGAAGAACTCTCCGCACTCGAAGACGGTATCTATAATACGCTGGCCAGAATGCAATTCGAACTGGCGTAATTCAAGATTATATTTATCTTGAGGCTGTTTTTTAACTGACCCCGGGTCGCCGTTTTTTACCGCAGCAGTAGTAAGGAGCCCCTCAGACGCTGCGCAAAACTCCTTTTACCTCTGCGGTAATAAAATAGTGCACCAATCAGTTGTTAAATCAAAAAAATAGCCTTTTACATCTATGAAAAATTCCTGTTGGATCATCTGCGTGCTGGCAGGCTTGCTTACCATAGCCTGTAATCAACAACAAAACGGCAATTCGACCGCCGCCAATACCACAACTTCTAACGAAGCGACCTTCGAGGGTTGCGGCAAAGGAAAAGCCGCCCCGGCCCAACCGCCAATGGCGGCTATTCAAACCGATCTGCTGCTCAAACACTATTGGGTGTGGGAATTCTGTATCTACGGCGATGATCCCCCCCTGGGGCGCGCCATGGAGGGCCGCTGGTTCCAGTTTAAACCAGATGGTACCTTCGAATACGGCCAATGGGAAACCCTGGTGTGCCGAGGCACCTGGACGATTTCCCCTTATAAAAACATCGTCCGCATTAAACTCGACGCCGAAATCGACGAACACGATAGCGAGTTTGAAATCCAGGGCCACACTACCGACGAGATGTCTTGGGTGGGAACCACTACGTATAAACAAAGCAGCATGATCGTCAAGGCAATTAATCTGCTGACCCGGCCTACTCGCAAGCAGTTTGGGAGAGAGTGATTTTAATGTTTGATGTTTAATTATTGATGTTTGATTATTAATTAAATAAAAAAGCTATGTGGAGCAGGGCACTTCATTATATACTCGGGATTGGGATCATTGGGCTGATAGGAGCCGCTTGCAAAAAATCAGAGGGTACGTCGGCGTCGGCATATGAAGATCCCACGGTCAGCTCGGCGTGTTTGGCTTGTCCGGCGTGGGCAGCCAATGCCAACATCTACGAAGTCAACATCCGGCAATATACGCCGGAGGGCAATTTCAAGGCGTTTGCCGCGCATTTGCCAAGGCTCAAGCAAATGGGGGTTGATATTTTGTGGCTGATGCCCGTTTTTCCCATCAGCGAAGCCAACCGCAAGGGAACGCTGGGTAGCTACTACGCCGTTGCAGATTTCACGGCAATCAACCCCAATTACGGTACGCTCGACGAATTTAAAGCGCTGGTGGATACCATTCACCAGTTGGGTATGAAAGTCATTCTGGACTGGGTGCCCAATCACACCGGTTGGGATCATGTGTGGATTACCCAACACCGGGATTATTATACCCAAAACAAATCGGGTAAAATCACTGACCCAATCGACCCCAAAACCGGTAAATCATGGGGGTGGACGGATGTGGCCGATCTGAACTACGACAACCAGGACATGCGCAAGGCCATGACCGATGCCATGTTGTTTTGGTTGCGCGAGGCTAATATCGACGGTTTCCGCTGCGACGTGGCCGGCGAGGTGCCCGATGATTTCTGGCAACAGGCGACGCCGGTATTGCGTCAGGCAAAACCGGACATCTTTATGTTGGCGGAGGCCGAGCACGCGCCGCATCGCAACAGCGACTATTTTGCCATGTCGTACGGCTGGAGTTTTCACCACCTGATGAACGAAATCGCCGCCGGTAATGCCAACGCCAACGATATCTACGAGTGGTTGAAAAAAGATCGCTCAGCCTTTGGCAAAGGTTATCACATGCATTTCATCACCAACCACGATGAAAACTCGTGGAACGGCACCGAATTCGAACGCATGGGCGATGCTGTGGACGCCATGGCCGTGCTGAGTTGCACTTTTGACGGTATGCCGCTGCTATACAGTGGTCAGGAGTCTGCCTTCAACCGCAGGCTGGCTTTTTTTGAAAAGGACAGCATTAATTGGGGCAATTATTCCAAAGCGGCTTTTTATACAGCCTTGCTCAACCTCAAACACCGCAATAAAGCCTTATGGAACGGCCCTGCCGGCGGCAAACTGAACCGCCTGGCTACTTCCGACGATAAATCGGTTTTTGCGTATTACCGCGAAAAGGATGGTCAACGCGTGGTGGTGATCCTCAACCTGAGCAACAAACCCCGGTCGGTCAAGATTGACGCCGCCGCTATCGCCGGCAATTATACCGATTTGTTCAGCGAGCAGTCCGTCAAACTGGCTACCAAAAATCAACCTTTTGAACTCAAAGCCTGGGGCTATCAGGTACTGGAGGGGGATTAGTTGATGCTGGATGTTGGATAATTGGTTTTTGATGATTGTGTCAAAATACACATACCACTGTTTATGAATAAAAAGAACAACGCACTTACGAGCAAGCCCAGGTTGAGTTTCTGGGAAATCTGGAACATGAGTTTTGGTTTCCTGGGCATTCAGATGGGTTTTGCATTGCAGAACGCCAATGCCAGCCGGATATTACAGACCTATGGCGCCGACGTGCATCACTTATCCTGGTTCTGGCTGGTGGCGCCGCTTACCGGCATGATCGTGCAGCCGATTATCGGGCATTACAGCGACCGCACCTGGAATCGCCTGGGCCGGCGGCGTCCGTATTTCCTCACAGGGGCGATTCTGGCGGCCTTCGGCTTGATTTTTATGCCCAACGCATCGGCGGTGACTACCTTTTTGCCTGCCCTTTGGATAGGCGCGGGCATGCTCATGGTCATGGACGCTTCCTTTAATATTGCCATGGAACCTTTCAGGGCGCTGGTAGCTGACAAACTGCCCAGCGATCAACGCACGCTGGGATTTTCGGTGCAGACCATGCTCATCGGCATCGGCGCCGTGGCGGGCTCCTGGTTGCCTTATGTGCTAGCGAATTATTTTAATATCGAAAGCCAGGCCGATCCGGGAGTAGTGCCCTATAATTTGATTTTATCATTTATCATCGGCGCGGCTACGTTGGTGGGCGCCATTGTGTGGACCATCATCCGCACGCCGGAGTATTCGCCCGAAGAGCAGGCGCGTTTTGCAGGCGAAGAGGTGACGCAGGAACACGAGAGTCTGACTGCCATTTTTACCGATTTTGCGCGAATGCCCCGCACGATGCGGCAGTTGGGACTGGTACAGTTTTTTTCCTGGTTTGCGCTGTTCTCGATGTGGGTGTTTACAACCCCTGCACTGGCGCAACACGTTTGGGGGCTGCCCAAAGACGATACCAGTTCAGCGGCATTCAACGAGGCGGGCAACTACGTGGGCGTTATTTTCGGCATATACAACCTTGTTTCTGCGGCTTTTGCCCTGCTATTGCCGGCTATTGCCCATAAGGTGGGCCGCAAGCGCACCCATGCCCTCTGTCTGATTGCCGGCGGCATCGGCCTGATGTCGATATGGCTGGTCAACGACCCTGCTATGAAATGGATGCTCAATTTGTCAATGGTAGGCGTAGGTATCGCCTGGGCGAGCATACTGGCTATGCCTTATGCTATTCTGGCGGGTTCTATTCCAGTAAAAAAGATGGGCGTTTATATGGGCATCTTCAATTTCTTTATCACTTTCCCGCAAATCGTCAACGGTATCTTTAACGGCCCTATCGTGCATTATTTTTACAACGATAAAGCAATCTGGGCCCTTGTTATGGCCGGCGTGCTGATGCTGCTGGCTGCGGTTAGCGTGCTTTTTGTGGAGGATAGAGATGATGAGGTAGAAGCAGTTCAAGGCTAAAAAAAACGAAGCCGGGAAAGTCATGCGCTTTCCCGGCTTCATATCATATCTATCCATTCCGGATTATCTTATCAAAGTCACATCTCCTTTTAACTCGTATTCCAGGTCGCCGAGTTTCATGATGATGCGGTAGATGTATACTTCGGACGGCGCCGGTTCGTTTTTGTACGTGCCGTCCCAGCCTGCGCTGTCTCCACTGCCTTCGTATACTAGTTGCCCCCAACGGTTGTACACTTTGAACGATTCAATAGTGTAGCCGCCTTTGTAGAAGACCTTAAAGACGTCGTTCCTGTTGTTGGCATCGGGAGTAAAGATATTGGGTATCCGGAAACGGGCCGGTAATACCAGGATATCGGATTCATCGCTGCGGTTACAACCTTCTACGGAGGTCACCGTAACAGAATAAGTAAATAACGTGCCATTGTTATCTTCTACAAACGGCGCGATATGGGAGAAGGTCGGCGTAGTGGTTTGTCCAATCTGTACGCCGTCTTCAAACCAGGTATAGGTGGCGATGCCGACATTGGGCGGCGTCACCACGGCGGTCAGAAGTATGCTGTCTTTGGAGATGACAGTATCCGCCGGGCTGATCTCAATGTCTACCCCGAATTCGTCGCCGATGACGGTCACGGTTACCACTTCGGTAAGCGTTCCGCAATTATTGCCATATACATAATCGAGCTGCACGTCCGTAGTCTGGTTGAGGCCGGTAATCGTAATACTGGCGCCGGTTTGAGTATTGCCGTTGTAAGACCAGGTAAAGCTCTCCTGTGCGCCCGCTTGCAGGTTGCTGGAAGCCGTGAGCGTTACGGGGTCGCCGGCGCAAATCGTAGCGCCAGAAACGGTGAGATCCGGTTCGCTGACAACAAATACGGTCACGGTATCCTGCACGGTGAAACACTCGTTTTGGGCAGTGAGCACATAAGTGGTGGTCTGCGTGGGTAATACGGCCAGGAAAGGATCGTCGGAGCTAAAAGCGGGGTTGCCCGGCGATGTCCAGACATAGTCGATGTCTTCGTCCGTAAAGTTAAGCTGCACAGGCGTAGTCTCGGTATCGCAAATCGTTGGGTTGGGAATTAGACTTGTAACGGGCGGGGGCACCACCACTACGGTAGTACCGGCCTGCTGGGTACAGCCGCCTATTTCGGCTGATACGTTATATGTTGTTGTCGCACTTGGATTAGCGGTTGGCGTATAGCAATCAGTACATGACAAGTTGGTGGGCGGCTCCCAGGTAATGGCGCCCTGGCCGTCGTATTCGAGCGTGAGTTGTATGCTTTGTCCCTGGCATATTCGAGGGAATTCGGGCAGAACGCTCATCGCCCTGGCTTCAACCACATTGATGGTAATTTCGGAAGTATCAACGCATGCATTGTTGGTAGTCACGCGCTGGTAGGTAAAGGTATCGAGCGCCGTAATGACGAGGTTCCACAGCGAGTCGCCGGATTCAAAGCCGGGGCCGGGCAGCCATTGGTGGTCAATTTCGGGGAAATGGCCCGGTTCGTAGGTATTCGAGATGAAGGTAACAATGTCGCCCTGGCAATAGATTTCCTTATCGGGAATAGCCGTGATCAGGCCGGTGGGCAATGAATCCACCTTGATGAATATGGAATCGAATACGGTACACTGCGCCACGTTGAAGGTGGCGAGGTACAAGGTTGATTCCGTAGGCGCTGCAACAACGGATAAGCCCTGTAGCGTATCCAGCGTGCCGTTGTCGGGGCCCCATATCAGACCTGTGCCGACACCTGTGCTCGTAACAGCCGAGAGGTTCACTACTTCGCCAAGGCAGATGAACACCGTATCGGGCGCCTGAATATCCACATCGGCGGGCGCTACGGTTACTGTTACCTGGTCGGTTTGGCTACAGAAACCGCTGGCGCTTGTAGTTGTAAGCGTATAAGTGGTTGTTTGCTGCGGAGTGGCCAGCGGCGCCGAGCTGGTGGGGTCATCGAGTCCTGTTGTGGGCGACCAGCTGTATTGCGTGGTAGTGGTATCCTGGTCGATAAATTCGGCCAGCACAACGCTGTAGTTCTGGCAAATCAGCGTATCGCCGATCAATTCGGGTACGTCGAAGGGATCGACGTTGATGGTCAGGGTGTCGGATACCACGCAGCCTGCCACTTCAACGGAAGCGATGTAGGTAGTGGTGGTAAACGGCGTACTGACCGGCGTATTGGTGTTGGGGTTGTTCAAATAAATCGTCGGCGTCCACTGCAAATTGGAATTATTGACGTTGTTGATAGCCGCCAATTGAACCGATGCGCCGCGGCAAATATTGGTAGTGCCCGAAGCTTCGAGCGAAATCTGCGGGTCTACGATTTGCAGGAAAATAGAATCTACATCCGTACAGATGGGGCCCACTTTGCCTTCAACCTGCACCCACATGCTGGTGGGAGGCGTTACCACGGGGTCGGCAACAAACGGGTTGCTGAAGATATTGATGGGCGTCCAGAAATATTCGGAGGCGCCTTCGGCAAACAACTGCAGGCTGGAATTGGCGCAAACCAAAGCCGTATCCACGCCGCCCTGTACTTCTATTTCGAGTTCGTCGCGCAGTTCGATGGTCAGGGTAGTGTACACTACATCGCCGCAGCCGAAGTTGTTGACCAACTGGATGATAATAGTTTCAATGGGTTCGTCGATGAGGTCCGACAGCGGCTGGATCGGGAAAAACACCTCTGTCTGGCCGGGCTGGAAAGTAATCGTAGTGGGTATATTTAGCAGGTAATCAACGCCGGGCGTTGCCGTTCCGCTTACTACCACATTGTAAGTAATGGGATCTTCGATGGCATTCGACAACTGAATGCGCACCTGGTCGGGTTCGGTGGTGCAATCTTCGAGCAGGTAATCGATACCGGAGTTATAAACGACGTTGAGGTTGGGGGTACCGCCGCGCAATTCGGAGATAAACACACCGGAGTCCCACACAAAGTCGGAGCGGTCGGCAATGGCCAGTTTGAGGTGATAAGTATTACAAGGAATAACCTCTGCGCGCGCCGTGAGGCTTTTTTTCACGCCGAGCAGGTCGGAGGTGAGGCCGTCGTATTGCAGGCTCTGACCGCCGTCGTTATTGCGGTAGTACTCCCAGTTGGTGAGGTTGTTCACGCTGTTGATCTGCACCGGGGTATTGTTGCCGTCGGGCAATACAGCGATGTTCAACTGGTTGCCGATATTGGGATCACCCACGATGCCGGGGCCGGAGATGAGGAATGCAAAGATGTCGTTGAACGACTGGTTGACGAATTCGGGGTATTCTTCCGAGGCGAACACGTACTCGAAGGTGAGTTCGTTAGTAGCGGCAAATACGTCGATCTCGATGATACAAGCGTCGTTTGAAAGCGAACCGTTGCCCGAAATGGTAGAGAGATAATCGAGGTCGGGATCGCCGGGGGCCAGGTTGGTCGCGTTGGGGTTGCCGCCGCCGCCGTCGTCGTTGGGGCCGGGCGCCCAGTTGACGTCGCCCGAAGTGAGTAACAGGCCGCGTTCCAAACCGAGGTCGGAGTTGTCGGGCGCCTGGAAGATGCCGTAAGCGCGGTCGGGGCAGTTGATGTTGTCGATGGTAACGGTAGTAAACGGCGTAGAGATAAAGTCGACGATCTGCTGGTTTGTGATATTGTCCTCGACGATGATAGGGTCGGGGTCTTCACAGGGTTGCGCCGAGCACTCCCAGGCGCCGGCGAAACCTTCGAAGGTTACCGAGGCGTCGGAGATAAACTGCACGGTAAGGCAGCCGCTGGAGGCTTGTACCTGGTAGCAGACCGCGCCGCCGCCGGAGGTGATGGCGCTGCCGTTGATGGCCGAGATGATCGAGTTGGGGTCGGCGGAGTCGGCATCGTAGAAGATCAACTGATCGGTATTGCCGAAAACGGTTTCCTGAATATTGTAGTATTGCAAGGTCAGGGTGATACATTCGTGAGGCTGGTTGGGGCAAATGGTAAAGGTATGGTTTTCATTGTTGGAGTAATCGCCGTCTTCGCCGCCGGTATCGTACAGAACGCCCGTACAGGCAGTTGAACCGCCCTCATCGATATTGCTGGCCGGGGGCGTTTCCGTTACGCACAATTGAAACGTACCGGCGTTGGGCGTGGCAGAGGCCGAGTAGTCATTGATCCTGATATAGTAGGGAATATTAGGCGTGAGGCCCTCAACGTCGAGTTCGATAACCGTTTCGCCGTTTTCAGCAGTGATACAGGCCAATTCCGCCAGGCCGTCAACCTGACAGTCGCCGCGGTAAAGCGCTATTTGAGGGTTGATCATTCCCGGCGATACGCCGTCTGTTAAGCCGGTAACGGTGATCGTATAGTCGAAAATCGTATCGCTGGTCGTAAAAGCAAACCACACGTCCCTTTGGGTTCCGCCGCCGTTGAAGCAGGCCGGCACGTTGCCAAACCCGATGTCGCTGGCGGTAGCGCCGACGTTGGTATAAAATACGTTTTCAGGGCATATCGGCGCAACGCCCAGATCGATCAAACCCGAGCAATCGTCGTTGATTGGTTGTGCAAACAAGCCGCAGGTCAGCAAAAATAAAGGTAAAGCGAGTAGATAATGTTTCATAAAACAAAGGGATATAGGTTACTTATTGGGGCTAAAATAAACACTTTTTGGGCGAATTATGGGTATTTTTCGTGTCGGCAGGGTTTCATTTCGGGATATTTTACGTTTGACGTTTGTTTGGTTTTTTAAATTAAATATTATTTTATGTTTTTATTGCAGTTTTTCAATGAATTGCGAACGTCGGCAATTTTGACGTATCCGTAGTCATTACCCCAGGCCTGGTTGATGTAATTAATAATATTTGTAATTTCAAAATCGCTGAGTTGAGGAACGCCAGGCATGGGTTGCTCAAATTCGACGCCGTTGACGATTATTTTTTCAGAGAGACCGTATTTGATTATGCAGCCGAGTTGATCCTGGCGCCGTTGAAGGTAATCGGCCCCGGCAAGCGGAGGAATCAGCGCTTTAAGCCCTTTTCCGTCTACGGCATGGCAGTTGGAGCAGAATTTGACGTACAACAATTCGCCTTGTTTATAGGAGGTCTGGTCGCACCGGCTCAGTAGTCCGATACAACTTAGCATAAAGATGGCCATAAGCAGCGTTGAGTTGCGCATACATTAGATGATTTGATGACAGTAAAGGGACTGCAAAGGTATTCACCACACAACGTTTTTTTTCCTTTCCTTGCATTAATTGCAAAGAGTTGACAACCTTTACATGCGTATATTAATCCGATAATTTATTCGCTCACCTAACAACTTTATTACAATGAACCGTTTGCTTCGCATTTCCTTGTTCACTGCGTTCAGTCTGGTTTCGCTTTCGGGGTATGCCCAGCGAGATTGGGATTATGAATGGAGCCAGCACAATATTGCTTTCACGCTGGCCGAAGATTTTAAAGTGCTTACCAATACCGGCGATGAATTCACTGCCAAAGGCGACGGTATGGATTTCGGTATTTTTCCTTTTAGCGACAACACGATAGATGCTTCCGATATCGTCGCTTATACGGTAGCGGTTGCCGAGTCGCTGGAATTGGAAGAAGTAGACGACGCCGATGTGCTGGAATTAAACGGATTGGAAGGCGCTTATGTAGAAGGCTACAAACAGGGCTTGCGTGTGGTATTGCTGGGCTTCATCGACCCCGTGTCAGCTACCAATTTTTTTGCCGTAATAACTTTTGGCGATGATGACCCGGTGGCGGAAGACGAAGCGGTGCGCATGATCACCAGCTTTAGAAAAAAATAAGAAGCCGCCATGCAGTTGCGGTAGCACTTTTATTTGATGAAAAACCCGGAACCATAGCGCCCGATATTTGTTACACTTTCAAAAATTATTGAAAATTAAAAATGTCGGGTATGGTGTGCCGCAAACGCGCTATAGTTTGGTTTCGACAAGACCTTCGCCTGCACGATAACGAGGCGTTGGCAGAGGCGCTGAGATGCGCCGACGAGGTTATCCCGGTTTTTGTTTTTGACGAGCGCACTTTCAGGGGTAAAACGCGTTTTGGTTTCCCAAAAACCGGGAAGTACCGCGCGTTATTTATTATTGAAAGTGTGGCGGATTTGCGCCGTTCGCTGGCAGCGCTCGGCGCAAATCTTATTGTCAGGGTCGGCAAACCGGAGGAGGAGCTTTTTGAGATTGCCCGCAAGGCAAAAACAAGCTGGGTTTTCTGCAATCGCGAGCGCACGCGCGAGGAAGTGCAGGTACAGGACGCGCTCGAGAAGAACCTGTGGTCGATAGGGCAGGAGATGCGCTATAGCCGCGGAAAGATGCTGTATTACACGGCCGATCTGCCTTTCCCCGTGACCCATACCCCCGACGTATTCACCCAATTTCGCAAGGAAGTAGAGAAAACAGTGCCCATCAGGGCGCCGCTGCCCGCGCCTAAAAAGCCGTTTGCACCGCTTACAGTACAAATAGAACCCGGCAAAATCCCCGGTTTATCCGATTTCGGACACAGCCCATTTCAACCCGACAGCCGGGCCGCACTGGCCTTCAAAGGCGGCGAAACGCAGGCGCTGGACCGGCTGGCCTATTATTTCTGGGAGACGGGCTTGGTCAAGACCTATAAAGATACCCGCAACGGATTGCTGGGCGGCGATTTTTCGTCAAAATTTTCACCCTGGCTGGCGCAAGGCTGCATCTCTCCCAAATTAATCTACCAGCAACTACGCCAGTTTGAGGCCAAAAACGGGGCTAACGAATCGACTTACTGGCTTTATTTTGAATTGCTCTGGCGGGATTTCTTCCGCTTTATGGGCAAAAAACACGGCGACAAGATCTTCCTCAAAGGAGGTACCCGCGGCGTCGCCGATCCCGCCTGGCGCAATGATTTCCAATTGTTCAACAAGTGGAAGGACGGCAGCACCGGCATTCCCTTTATCGACGCCAATATGCGCGAGCTCAATCAAACGGGTTTTATGTCGAACCGCGGCCGGCAAAACGTGGCCAGCTTCCTGGTCAAAGACCTGCATGTCAACTGGCAGATGGGCGCCGAGTATTTTGAGTCGCTGCTCATCGACTACGATCCCTGCAGCAATTGGGGCAACTGGAATTATTTGGCCGGCGTGGGCAGCGACCCCCGTGAAGACCGCTACTTCAATATCCTGTCGCAGGCCCGGCGCTATGACCCCCAGGGAGAATACGTCAAACACTGGCTGCCCGAACTGGCCGATCTGCCGCCCGAGAAAGTTCACCAGCCCGACCGGTTGACGTTTGACGAGCAAAATGCCATGCACTGCCATATCGGCGATGATTATCCTGCCTCCTTACTGCCCGGCAACCACTGGAATTAAAAAATCGCCGGGAGTTGCGTATCTTTGCGCTAATGAGCGAAGTAACAAAATCGGCAAAATCATCGCTGCGGCAATTGCCACAGGTCGTCAAATACCTGATGGCCCTGGCTGTGGTGGCCTTCATCAGCCTGTTGTATCCCAATCACCTCAAGTTCAAATACGACTTTGAGAAAGGCCAGGTCTGGCACTACGACGACCTGGAGGCTCCCTTCGACTTTGCAGTGCAGAAGTCGGCTGCCGAGATCAATACAGAGCGGGAAGAGCTGGAACGCGGCTTTCCCCCCTGTTACGAACTCGACCAACGTATTGCTAAAAGCCAACAAGCGCTTTTTGAACGGGAATTTGCCAACCAACTGGAGCAAGTCAAAGACCAGGGCGATTTTCCCGACGTCAGCCGCCATTCGCAGAAATACCTCAAATACGGCTCCGCTTTGCTGCGCCGTTTGTTCGACAGAGGAATTGTGCGGCTCGACGCCGGCCATGCCGCCAAAGGTGAGGACTTTGTCGTGCAGGTCATCAACGGACATGTGGCAGAACGCCGGACCATCGGCAACCTCATGCCCGTAGATGCCGCAAAAGCCCTGCTAAGCGATTCGCTGCCCTATAGCCGCCTCCAGGAACCCGATTTCCTATACCCGCTGCTGGAGGGCGCCATTCAGCCCAACGTTTTTTACAGCGATTCGCTGACCAATAAATTCAAAGCCGAGCTTTCTTCCGGCATATCGCGTTATCGCGGAATGGTGCGCAAAGGAGAATTGATCATCGCCCGCAACGGCATCGTCACCGACGAGATATACCAGCGCCTGTTGTCTTTTAAAGAACAATACGAAGAACACGTAGTAGAACAGCGCACCAATATCAGCGTCTTTGCGGGTTATCTGTTGCTCACGCTGCTGGTCGTAGGCATGTTGATCCTGTATTTGCAGCGTTTTGCCAAAGAAGTCTTTCGCCTGCCCGGCAAACTCGCTTTTGTGCTGATGTGGCTGGTGGTGTACAGTTATGTGGGTTATGTGGTTGAAAAAAACAATGTATTAAGCGCCTACATGATCCCCTTTTGCATCGTGCCGATTGTCATAAAAACCTTTTACAACGAGCGGCTGGCGCTCATTGTGCACATTAGCGTGGTACTGATAGCCAGTTTTATCACCTCGCTGGGTTATGAGTTTGCTTTTATGCAAATACTGGCGGGGTTGGTCGTACTGATCAGTTATGTGAGCACCAGCGACTGGTCGCGCTTTTTTAATACGCTCTTATTTATTTTTCTCACCTACGGTTTTGGCTATCTCGGGTTAACGCTCATCCAGGAGGGCAGTCTGAGCAGCGTCAACTGGTCGGTGTATTCCTGGATTTTCCTCAATGTTTTCCTGACCCTGCTGGCTTATCCGTTGATTCCGCTATTGGAAAGGGTCTTCGGTTTTATTTCGCCGATTACCCTGCAGGAATTATCGGACATGAACAAGCCGCTGTTGCGCGAACTGGCCATCAAAGCGCCCGGCACCTTGCAGCATTCGTTGCAGGTGGGCAATATCGCCGAACAGGCGGCCCGCCGCATCGGCGCCGACGCCTTGCTGGTTAAGGTAGCGGCCCTGTACCACGATATCGGCAAGGCGCAGCACCCCAAATTTTTTATCGAAAACCAATCCGGCGAGAACCCCCACCAGGGATTGACCGAACTGGAAAGCGCCCAGATCATCATCAGCCACGTACCCGACGGCGTCCAGATGGCCAAAAAGGCCGGCTTGCCCCGCATTGTCATCGATTTTATCCGCACCCACCACGGCACTACCCGCACCGAATACTTTTACCGCAACTACGTCAAAAAACACCCCGGCGAAGCTGTTGATGAAGCTGCTTTCCGCTACCCGGGCGCCCGCCCCCGCACCAAAGAAGAATCCATTTTTATGCTGGCCGATTCCATCGAGGCGGCCTGTAAAAGCCTGGCCAACCCTACGGAAGCCGAGCTGTTTGAAAAAATCGACAAGATCATCCAGGAAAAAATCAACCAGGGCCAGTTGGAACACTCCGCCCTTTCTTTTGATGAGCTGGAGACCTGCAAGTCGGTGTTCAAGCAGTTTATGAAGTCGGCCCACCATGTGCGCATCGCGTACCCGGAGGGAGGGGAGGGGAGGGGGTGACTTTGCGACTTTGCGACAATATCGTCAACTTGCCCTGATTTTTTCACCACAGCGTTAAACGGAGTTTCACAGAGTAATATAAAAAACTCTGTGCCACTCCGTTTTACTCCGTTTACCTCTGTGGTGAAAAAAAACTGAGCCAATAACACATAAATGACAAACATAATGCAGGCAAACATCAACATACTTTATCTGATACTCACGTTGACATTAAATGCCTCTTGTTCGGACAACAAAAATGTCAATACAGCCGTAAAGCAAGCGGTAATTTTAACCGATACCTTACAATTTACTTCGGGCATACGCGCCATTCTTCAGGACAGCAAAGGCAACTACTGGTTTGGAAGCCACCAGGAAGGCGTATGCAAATACGATGGAAAAACATTCACCTATTATACCACCGAGGATGGATTTTGCGGCAGGCAGGTAATTTCGATCAAAGAAGATGAAACAGGAATAATCTGGTTTGGGACCAGCAGTGGTTTATGCAGTTACGATGGGGTGAAATTTAATTCGGACAGCCACATAGTAACACCTGGATCGGGGTCATTTAATGCTATGGACCTTTGGTTTCCTGGCAACAAAGCTGATGAAATTATACATATCAACAAAGGTCGCATCTACACAATTAAAAACCCGATACAAATTCCATCAAATGAAAATCCGGGTAATTATGGAATCACAGGTTTCACAAAGGGTAAAAATGGAGATATCTGGATTGCGTATTATGCAGGCGTTGTGCATTATGACGGCAAAACAACCCAACATATAAACGACAGTACCATGCGCTACGATGGGCACTCCAATTACATGCATGTAAGAAGCATACTGCAAGATTCCAAAGGCAGATTATGGATAGGAAACAACGGAATAGGCGTATTATTAATGCAAGGCGATTCCATTATTCATTTTTCAAAAAAACATCGCCTGTTTATTGCCGATATTTTTAGACAAAAATCGCCGCCCGGAACCTTAATGCACGTTTTTGCGATAAAAGAAGATTCTAAAGGTAATATTTGGTTTGGCGACAGAGATACCGGCGCATGGAGATTTGACGGAAAAGAAATAAAAAATTTCATTGTAGATCCCGCACTAAATACACAGCACATTTGGGATATCTACGAAGACAGGAGCGGCAATTTGCTCTTTGCCATGGGAGATAGCGGTATTTATAGATTTAATGGAAATGGCTTTGACAGGATTTTATGACCATTTTCTTAAACCGCAGAGGTTAAGGGAGTTTTTCGCTAAGTTTCGCTGAGTAGCTCTATTGTTCTGCGCAACTCCGCGCTGAACTCATTTCACCTGGAGATAAAAACAACTTTGCCCGTCAATAGCACATAACTAGATGATATTGTCAAGGAACATGAATTCGCCGCAATTATGCTCCAAGGAAAATGCATAAGGAGCCCCACAGCATGCACTTTTGTTTTTGATCAAGGAAAACCTTATATTTGTAAGAAACTGTAGAAGCGATGACAATACAACGAGTTGACAACCAAATAATAATAACGCTACCTGGGTCTGTAGATATGGAGGGTGTACAACGACTTGTCAATTACCTGCTATACAAAGAGGCCACAAAAGATAGTAAGGCCAGGCAGCAGGATGTAGATGAATTGGCTCGTGAAGCCAATAAGCAATGGTGGGAAGAAAATAAACAACGCTTTTTACCGGAGTGAAATTTGTAGTCGACACCAAATAGTGTAAACTTCCCACTTCGCACTGCTCTCCCTCCTTCCTCCGCGCAACTCCGCGCCCAACTCCTTATACTCAGCGGTGAAAAAAAATCCGGGCAAGCCGCAAGATTTTTTCTCCACCATCTTGCCTTTTAATTGTTAGGTATTATATTTACTGATATACCACTCATTGCACATAACTTGACGTCGTATACTATCCTTAAATAAAACCGCAAGATGGAAAAACTACCAAACATACATCCGGGAGAGGTTTTGCTAGAAGAGTTCCTTATCCCAATGGGAATCAGCCAATACAAGTTGGCAAAAGACCTCAAGATACCCCAGACAAGGGTAAGCGAAATCGTAAAACGGAAAAGGAGAATTACAGCCGACACGGCATTAAGGCTAAGTAAATACTTCGGTACTTCGGCAAAATTTTGGCTTGGGCTTCAGGACGACTTCGATATTGAGGAATCCAAAAATATCCTGGCAAAAGACCTGGCCGGAATCCCGGAAATGCATAAAAACTTGGCGTGATAAAGCATACCGCCAGCGCAAACTTCCCACCCTGCGCTGCTCAGCCCCCTCCCTCTGCGCCACTCCGCGCCCAACTCCTTTCACTCAGCGGTGAAAAAAAATCCGGGCAAGCCGCAAGATTTTTTTCTCCGCCCTCTTGCCTTTTAATTGTTAGGGGATTATATTTGCACATAGTCCAATCGTCGTGAAGGGGTTTACCCGGTCGCCAGTGTTTTTGTTGTGTGAGGTTTGGGTGGTGTATGCATGGTAAGGTGTGGTACAGGGGGCTGGTTGTTTGATACGATTAAGTATTGGCGCAATGCGGGTTTGGTTAGGTGACTAAGTTAACCTGCAGTTGACGACTAAGTATAGGTGCAATGACCTATATGATCCAGAAAGGGGATGTGATTATAACGTGGATTTATTCGTTAATAGCATGTATTGATTGTTGTTTTTGGAAAACGGGTGTTATCCCAATAAAAAAATAATATGATAATCAATAGCAGAAGAGACGCAGGTTACACAATCATTTCTCGATTTGAATTTTCATTTAGGCAACTTCTCGCAGAAGGGCTGGCAATATCATCTCCTGATTTTCGTGATAAAATACCTTCAGGAATAATTAAGAAATGTGAAGAAAGAAAAGGAGAGACATATTGGTCGGATGCTTTTGAGTTTTTTGATGAAACAGACTTTCCGGACCTTAAGGAGATTTCTTTGTACAAGGACAATTATCAAGTGATTCTAAAAAATTGTATTTCTAAAAATGACTTTACATATGCAATGGATGAACTATATGCATTACGTTGTAAAATAGCACATGTAAAAGGTTATTTTACAAGTGTTGATTTAGATAAACTAATAGAACTTTCGTCAAGTATTGCAAATTCACTTCCATTTAAAGAATTTAACAACCTTTTATCCAGTCTTAAATCGGACCCTAATTCAGTAGTCGTAAAAATACCAATTGATTTTATTGAAGACCGGTTTTTTGAGTCAGGAATAATTAATAATATACCAGTTCCAGATTATGAATACGAAGGTGGTTTTGTTGGACGAGATGAAGATATTAAAAAAATAATGCAATATTTGGAAAGTGAAAAATTTACAGTAATAAGCATAACAGGATCTGGAGGCGTAGGAAAAACTGCATTAGCATTAAGAGTTCTCCAAAATTTTACCGATAAATATAAAAAGCAAACATTTGATGCAATTATCTGGCTAAGTGCTAAGGAAAATAAATTATCAGCATTAGGAATTGAAGATATTGAGCCAACATTAAAAAGCTATGAAGAACTTCTTGATACTATTATTGGAATATTCGACTTCCAATCTGATTTGCAAAATAATTCAATTGAATCAAAAGAGCAATTCGTAAATGAAATAATTGATATATGCAGTAAGATGTTGATTGTTATTGACAATCTAGAAACAATAACGGATCAAAGAATTATCAACTTTATTTTTGATGCGCCATTAAAAGTGAAATTTCTGATTACTTCAAGGAAAGGAATAGGGCAGTTAGAAAGAAGATATGAATTAAAAGAATTAAAAGCAAAGGAGGCTGTTTTTTTGTTCCGTCAAATATGCAAAGATAAACAACTAATGAGATTAGTAGCATTACCTGACGATATTATCCTTAAATATGTTTCTAAAGTTTCATTTTATCCTTTAGCTATAAAGTGGGTAGTTGGTCAAGTCGCAAGAGGTAAAGATATAAATAAAGTTATTGACGATATTAATACTACCGAAAGTGATATATCTAAATTTTGTTATGAGCGAATTTTTGCAACGCTTAGTGAAAATAGTAAAAAAATACTTTACACTATT